>Ga0209801_1002216_pt1 | contig 11495 bp, 8 predicted proteins | sample GraSoiAngelo_127_FD_185884 | JGI IMG/M metagenome (GOLD analysis project Ga0209801, IMG submission 185884) | Grasslands soil microbial communities from the Angelo Coastal Reserve, California, USA - 14_0927_09_40cm (SPAdes) (version 2) | ecosystem: Environmental > Terrestrial > Soil > Grasslands ... | reverse complement strand
AGTCGAGATGCTCGTGCCGGACGACCGACGGAAGGAGTTCGAGCGGATCATGGCACGCCTCCGGAACGGCGAGAAGCTCGAGCCCTTGGAGACCGTGCGGCTCCGGAAGGACGGTCGGAAGATCGTGGTCTCCTTGGCCGTGTCGCCCCTCCGGGACGGCGCGGGCCGCCTGATCGGAGGCTCGACGATCACGCGGGACATCACGGAGCGGAAGCGGACGGAGCAGCTCGTCCGACGGTCGGAGGCCCGGTTCCGCCAGCTGTTCGAGGTCGCCGCGGACGCGATGTTCCTGATCGACCGACGCGGCACGATCCTCGAAGTGAATCCGGCGGGGGCCGCGTTGGTCGGCGTCAAGGATCCCGCGGCCCTCCGGGGGATCAACATCGGCGAACTGCTGCCACCGCGGGAGCTCGAGAGCGCCCGTCAGTACCTCCGCGACCTCCTTCACGACCGGCCGATCGTGGAACCCTTCGAGATCCACCTGGAGCCGGCCGGCTCCGATCGGCGGTTCCTCCACGTCCGTTCGCGGGTGATCCGCGAAGAAGGGACCGATCCCTACGTGCAGGTCGTCGCCCGCGACGTGACCCCGGAGAAAGAATCCCAGCGGCGGTTGCTCGAGAGCGAGCGCCAGGCCTCCATGGGGCAGGTCGCGGCGTTCGTCGCGCACGAGATCAACACGCCGCTCACGAACATCTCCCTCCTCTCCGCGAACCTCGCGCGCGCGGCGAAAGATCCGGCGGTCCTCGAGAAACTCATGAAGATCGATGCCCAACGACGGACCGCGGCGAACATCGTCTCGGAACTCCTCTCGCTCACCCGCTCGCAGGACGTGACGCGCATTCCGGTCGACGTGCGCGGTGTCGTCGAGGCCGCGATCGAACAGACGGGCGCGTTCCGCATGCCCGACGTCCGACTGGTCCAGGAGCTCCCGAAGGACCCGCTCATCGCCCCCGTGGACCCGCTCCGGATGCAACAGGCCCTCGTGAACCTCCTCAAGAACGCGTTCCAGGCGACCGGCTCCGGGTCGGTGACGGTCCGCCTGCAATCGGAGAACGACCACATCACGATCGCCGTCCTCGACACCGGGTCGGGGATCGACCCCGAGATGCGGGCCCGCCTGTTCCAGCCCTTCGTCACGACGAAACCGCGGTCGGAAGGACTCGGCCTCGGACTCGTCTTCGTCAAGCAGGTCGTCGAGGGCCATGACGGCTCGATTCAGGTCATCTCCGAGCCGGGACGCGGGTCCACCTTCACGATCACGTTGTCGAATCCATCGGACAAGACGCCGGCCAAGGCCACGAAGGCCGCCGCGCCGCGGGCAACGCCAAAAGCTCCTTAATAGCCGGGGACCTTGCCGTCGTCGAGGGGCATGTCTCTCCTTTGTCCCATCGACTTTCGATACGGCCGACCGCAGATGAAACGGATCTTCGAGGAGGAAGCACGTCTCCAGCGGCTCCTGGACGTGGAAGCGGCCCTCGCCCGCGCGGAGTCCAAGGTCGGCCTCGTCCCGCGGGAGGCCGCGGCGGAGATCACGAAGAAGGCGACGACGAAGTTCGTAACGGTGAAGCGGGTCGAGGAGCTCGAACGGGAGACGCGGCACGATCTGATGGCCGTCGTCCTCGCCCTCACGGAGGCGTGCGCGGGCGACGCCGGCAAGTACGTCCATCTAGGGGCGACGAGCAACGACATTCAGGACAGTGCGACCGCCCTCCAGCTCCGGGACGCGATCCGCGTCATTGAGGAGAGCCTCGATGGTCTCATCGACGCATTCGCGGACCTGGCGACGAAGCACAAGAAGACGATCATGCTCGGCCGCACGCATGGTCAGGCCGCCGTACCGATCACGTTCGGACTCAAGGTCGCGGTCTTCGCCTCCGAGGTGGCGCGGCAGCGAGAACGGATGCGACAGGCCACGCCCCGGATCGTCGTCGGGAAGATGTCCGGGGCCGTCGGAACGGGAGCCGCGTTCGGTCCCCAGGCCCTCGACATCCAGACTTCCGTGATGACGGAGCTCGGGATCGGATTCGAGGAGGCCGCGACCCAGGTCGTCGGCCGGGATCGACATGCGGAGTTCATTGGCATCCTCGCGAACCTCGCCGCGTCCCTCGAGAAGTTCTGCACCGAGGTGAGGAATCTCCAGCGGACTGAAATCGGGGAGGTGGCGGAGGCGTTCGAGGGAAAGAGCCAAGTCGGTAGTTCGACGATGGCCCAGAAGGAGAATCCGGTCGCCTCGGAGAACGTGTGCTCGCTCGCGCGTATCGTGCGGTCGCTCGTGACCCCGGCCCTCGAGAACGTGCCGCTGTGGCACGAGCGCGATCTGACGAACAGTGCGGCGGAGCGGATTCTCATCCCGCATGCATGCGTCCTGATCGATGAGATGCTAGCGAAGACCACGGAGATCTTCCGGACCCTCCGCGTGTTTCCGGACCGGATGAAGGCGAACGTCGAGGCGACCAAGGGCCAGGTCATGGCGGAGGCCGTGATGATGGCCCTCGCCGCGAAAGGACTCGGTCGGCAAGAGGCCCACAAGCTCGTGCGCGACGCGGCGCAGAACGCGCGGACGAAGGGCACCCACCTGCGTGAGGCCCTCCTCGCGGAGGCGCGGATCTCCAAATTGTTGTCGAAGGCTGAGATCGACACTGCGATGGATCCCATGGCCTACCTGGGACAGAGTACCGCGATCGTCGATTCGACGCTGAAACGGATCCGCTAAGCTGGCCCTTCCGGTCTCTTCGGACGGCGGTCCTTTATTCGACCGGTTTCATCCCGGTCGGCGGCCGTTGTCTCGAACTCCGTCTCGATTCGACTCGGCGGGTTTTCAATCGCCAACGGAGTCGCAGGCGTGGACCGGGCGGAAATTTCGGGCCCAGCAAAGAGGCCTTCTTCTCGGAACCACTCGATCGTTTTCCGGATCGTCTCGTCGATGGGACGATACGACAAGCCGAGTTCGCGAATCGACTTCGTGTTGTCCATCATCGCCCCCGTCAGAAGGAAGTCCGCGAGCCAGGCCGGAAGCCTCGGTGGAGAGCGACTCACGCGCGCCCACACCTCACCGGTTCGCGAAGCGAGCCACAGCGCGCGGCCTCCGATATGTCGCGAAGGAACCGGAGTGCCGGAGACGGCGCTCGCGACTCGAATCAAGTCCCCCCATCTCCGATTCTCGCCGGAGACGATGTATCGCTCGCCCACACGGCCCTTTTCGTAGGCCACAAGGTGGGCCCGGGCCACATCGTCCACGTCGACCAGGGGCAACATGGAGTCTTCGGCGAACGTCCCCGGGAAGTCACCATTCACGAACGAGAGAAGGAACTTTCCTGCATTACGCTGATCTCCAGGTCCCAGGATTACGCTGGGGATCAGGGTGATCGCGGGAAGCCCACGTTCGCGGAAGGCTCTCGCGACATGCCGTTCCGCTTCCGCCTTTGACGCCTCGTAAGCCCCGAAGACCTGCCCCACCGGACTTTCCTCATTCAGCAAGACGCCCGGGGTGACGCCGATCCCGGACAAGCTGCTCGTGAAGACGAACCGAGCCACCTCAGCGCGTAGCGCTTCGTCGATTACGTGGTCCGTCCCTTCGACGTTCACCCGAACGAATCGGTCCGGGTCGGGAATCCATGATTCCACGATGGCCGCCAGGTGGTAGACGCCGTCCACATCATCCATCGTGCCGCGGAGGCTCTCTGGCCTCGTCACGTCCCCGATGACCGGTTCCAGATTGGCATCGGTGGGAAGCCGCTCCAGTTCCGACGGGAGGACGAGAGCCCGCACCTTCCATCCGTCGTCGAGTAGCATCCGAAGGACGCGACGTCCGACGAAGCCGGTACCGCCCGTCACAAGTGCTCTGCGAGTCACTGCGGCTCCTCAACCGTGAGCCTCCATAACAAGGTGTCGTCGAGGTCCGTCCGCTCCGGTGCCGAGAATCCTTAAGAGGCGACCCCGACTTTCGACGACCGAATGCAGTTCGCGCGCGCGGTCGAGGTCTACGAGCAGATCGAAGGGACGACGAAACGGCTGGAAATGACGGGCCTGCTCGTCAGCCTGCTGCGCGACACGCCTCCCGATGACCTCGACAAGGTCGTGTACCTGACCCGAGGCCGCATCCATCCTGACTACTCGGGAATCGAGCTCGGACTCGCGGAGAAGATGGTGATTCGCGTCCTCGCCCACGCGACGGGCCTCGACGAGGCCCGTGTGGAGAAGTTATGGAAGGAGAAAGGCGACCTCGGACTCGTCGCGGAACAGGTCATCGCGAGCCGCCGGCTCAAACCGCTCGAGTCGACGCCCCTAACCGTCGCCAAGGTCTACGCGAACCTCGACGCGATCGCCCAGGAGGCCGGAGAGGGCAGCCAGGACCGAAAGATCCGCCTCCTCTCGGACCTGTTGAGCAACGCGACCCCGCGGGAGGCGAAGTACATTGTCCGGATGGTCGTCGGCAAGATGCGCCTCGGCGTCGCGGACATGACGATCGTCGATGCGCTCGCCGCGACCTTCGCCACGAAGGCCGACCGCGACCGCGTGGAACGCGCCTACAATGTGTCCTCCGATCTCGGCGAGGTGGCCCGGGTCCTCGCGTCGAAAGGGTTGAAGGGGCTCGAGTCCGTGCACCTGAAACTCTTCCGGCCCATCCGAGCCATGCTCGCGGAACGGCTCGAGACCCTCGACGAGATCCTGTTGCGGCTCGGGAAGTGCGCCCTCGAGTACAAGTACGACGGCCTGCGGGTCCAAGCCCATATCGGGACGGAGAAGATCGAATTATTCTCCCGACACCTAGAGAATATCACAGGACAGTTTCCCGAGATTGTGGAAGGCCTGCGTTCCGCGGTCAAGGACCGCGCGTCCATCCTCGAAGGGGAGGCGGTCCCGGTCGACGCGAACACGGGCGAATTCCTGCCGTTCCAGGAGGTGAGCCGTCGACGCGGACGCAAGACGGACGTGGACAAGATGGCCACGGAGTTCCCCGTCACCCTCTTCGCATTTGACTGTCTCCTCAGGGACAATGACGACCTCACGCCGCGGCCCTACCGCGAGCGACGCAAGGCCTTGGACTCGATCCTCCGCCCGAACGACCGCATCCGGTTGGCGACCGTGCGGATCACGGATTCCGTGAAGGAAGCTGAGGGCTTCTTCGACGAAGCGCTTCAGGCCGGATGCGAAGGTCTCATGGCGAAGGCGCTCGAGTCGACATATGACGCGGGGGCACGGGGGTTCCAATGGATCAAATTCAAGAAGGAATACAGCGCGGCCCTGAGCGACACGATCGATCTCGTCGTCGTCGGCGCATTTGCGGGCCGGGGCAAACGAGCGGGGACGTACGGCGCCCTGCTCATGGCCGCCTACGACGAACAGGCCGATGTCTTTCGGACCACATGCAAACTCGGAACGGGATTCGATGACGAGACGTTGCGTCACCTGCCGGACAAGTTGAAGGGCTCGCACCGGGAGCAGCGACCGGCACGGGTGGATTCCAAGCTCGAAGCGGACGCGTGGTTCGACCCCGATGCGGTGTTGGAAGTCCGGGGAGCGGAGATCACGGTGAGCCCCGTCCACACCGCGGCGTGGGACACGGTTCGACCGGGCGCTGGGCTTGCGATTCGGTTCCCCCGATTCACGGGCCGATGGCGGGACGACAAGAAGCCGGAGGACGCGACGACGACGAAAGAGCTGCTGGAGATGTACAACCTCCAGATCAAACGAGCGAGAAAGCCTACGTAGACCGGGTCACGGGAGACCGAGGGGTTCCTTCGACCAGCTCGCCAGGACGTCGCGCAGCTCCTGGGGGCCCGAGAGTCGCAGCGCGCCCGGTGGCAGCTTCGCGGATTCGGAGAGGAGCCCCCTCGGAAGCAGGGCGGTCCGCATGCCGACCGCCGCTGCTCCCTCTAAGTCGAGCGGCGTGTCGGAGACGAACACACTGTCGCGGGGCGCGGCTCCGAGGGCGTCGAGCGCTGCCCGATAGATTCGCGGATTCGGCTTGTAGGCGCGAACCGCCTCCGACGTGATGATCGCGCCGAAATACCGCTCGAGATCAAGTCGCTTCACAAGTCGATTCACGTTGACGATGTCGCCGTCCGTCACGACGGCCAGGCCCGAGGCCACGCGCCGAAGTTCTTCGAGCCACTCCCGGCTCACTCCGGGGCAAAACCGCACGCTCGGTTCGAAATCGTTCCATGCGCGGCGCAGAAGTGCGTCGGCACCGGATGCGGTGATCGGAATTCCTCTCGCGGCGAGCAGCTCGCGCAGGACCGTCGCGGCCACGTCGATCTCCCGCACGAAGGGAGTCCCTTCTTCCCGCGGGAGAGATGCCGATGTGCGACGAATCCAGTCGTGGGAAGTCTTCTCCGCATCCTGCTCCATCCCAGGAATCTCTCGTCGGAGTCGGTCGGCGATCCGCCCCACCAAATCGGTGAGGTCCACCAACGTCTCGCCGAGATCAAAGAGGACGAAAAGTTCGCGATCGGTCATTGGAGGTCCGCCTCAGAGGAATCGTACGCCGCGCCACGAAGCGTAATCGCTCACCCCGACCTCGGGCCCGAGTTTCTCCAGGAATCGGTCGTAGTCCTCGTCGGTCGCCCGCGCGAGCCATGCCCGGCTTTTCATCGCCACCTCGAAATCGTCCCGGAACTCCTCGCGGAGCATGGCAGCGTAATCAGAGCCTGTGAGAAGCGACTTTGCTGCAAGGGCTCCACTCCCGACCGCATATCGGATACCGAAGCCGCCCACGGCGTCCTGAATGCCGCTCGCCTCGCCCGCCCGGAGGACGCCCGCCTGGGCAGCGACCGAATAAGGATTCGGGTGGAAGTAGCCCTTCCCGTAGATCCGGCCTACCTTCGTCGCGGTCCCCAGAATTTTTCGCACCCAGTCCAGCCGGAGAGCGCGGTCCACCTTCGCCACGAGTTCTCCATAAGGCAATGCGCGCCACGAGACGGTGTAGATGCTGTGGGCGCTCGGACCCGGTAGGATGCACAGGTAGCCTTGCGGGGCGAGGTCGTTGTCGAAGAGGGCATGGATCTCGTCCGGCTCGAGATGGGATCCCTCATGGGAGAATCGATACCCGCCCGCGAAGATGTTCACCAAGTTCTTCGGCGCACCCGTCGCGAAAAGGTCGACATCGGATGGGGCCGCTTTCGTCTTGAATCGAACTTGTGCTCCGGCGTCGAGCGCCTGCTCGAGGAGCTGCCGTTCGAGGGATTGAGGCCCGCCTCCGCGGTCCACCATGTAGTACGACGGACCGCGGACCACGCTCACGGATCGACGGGATCTTCGGACGACCCGTTTGGCAACCGCGAACGGACGAACCTTCACACCAAAGCGCGCAAGATCCTCGAGGCCGTCGCGTCCAAGGTAGTTTCGAACTCCTTCCGTGTGGGTCCCCGCGCTGGAGCCGACGCGCGATTTCATTTCGAAGACCTCGACCGATTTGCCGGCTCGCGCGAGGCCGATTGCGGCGGTGAGTCCGGCGACCCCCGCACCGGCGATGCGAACCTTCTCCACCACGACCGCCGCATCGGTCTGAGACAAAATAAACTTCCCTAGCCAGATGTCACGATTTCGCCGGCGAACGGGCTTCGCAACAGTCCTCGGGAACCCCGGTTTATATATGGCCTACCTCATATTGAAATCGCTCCCCAACGGCCTTCCAATCCTGTTGTGGCCTACGTGAACCGATGGACATCTACGATCTGCTGCGCGTCCTCCCTCTAGCGTCGGCAGCCACCTGGTTCGTCCTCGCCGGGCTCCAGGTGTACCGCGATAGGATCCACACATGGACCGAGACGTTCTTCCTGCTGTCGTGCATCTTTGCCGCCCTCTACGCGACGTGGGACTTTCTCTTCTTCACGGCCGGCGACAAAGAGTTCGCCAAGTTCGCAGCCCTCATGTCCACGTCGAGCGCGATCGTCACGAGCCTGTTCCTCCTGCTCTTCACGCTAGTCTACATCGACCGCATGCGACGTGTGTACTGGTCCTTCGGAGTGGTATCGATCCTAGTTCTGCTCCTTCTCTGGCTTTTCGGCCTTGAGGATGTCGTACAGGTGCAGCCCCTCTGGCTCCCGGTGTTCAACGAAACTGTGTTTCTGATTGTCATCGCGAACATTGGCGCGTACAGCCTCGGTGGGATCGTGAACCTTTACCGGCTGCACAAGATCGTGCGGACGGCGAGCCCAGCGTTGGCAGCAAGGACACGGGGCTTCTTGATCGTGTTCGCCCTCGTCATCGTCCTCGGCCTCGGCACGAACGGGGCATTGGGGGCCCTCCGTTCGAACATCCCGCCGCCGTTCTCGACGCTCGCCCTCGTGATCGCGGCGGCGACGATCTACACGCTGTATCCGGGAAGCACGCAGCGAATCTCGGAGGCGGTCCGCCGTTTCCAATCCCGGCGATATTCGATCAAGGCCTCGTTCCTCACGTTCGAGGACGGAACGCTCATCGGTTCCAAGGCGCGGCCGGGCGAGACGGTCATCGACCAAGATTTGTTCGGGGCGACCCTCGATGTGATCCAGAACTTCATGAGGACCTCGTTTCCGATCCTTCGCGGCAAGTCCCTCAGCTCGATCAGCCATGGCACCTACACGTTGGTCGTCGAGCGGGCCCGCCACACCTACCTCACCGTTGTCCTCGAGGGCGAGGAGACAGACCAGCTCCGAAGGCAGATGCGGGATCTCCTCCTCGAGTTCGAAACAAACAACCGGGCCGTCCTCGCACAGTGGCGGGGCATGCCCGAGGAAGCGAAAGGGACCGACAGCATGTTGTCGGCGTTCTTCGCGGAAGCCCCGCTCCTTTAGGCGTACACCTGGATGAGGCCCACGGGCGAACCGAGGACGAACAGCTTCCGGGGTTTGGGCCGGAGACGGATGATCTTCTGCCGGAGCTTGATCTCCCGGTCGCGGTACCGGGCTTTCATCTCGTCGACGGATGCGTACGTCTTCGACAACGATTCCCCTTGATGGAGCAGCTTGGACAGGTATGTGACCGCGACCATGGCCGCGTACTCGTCGAAGTTCCAGTTGCTGTGAACGGACCCGTTCTGCGAATAGACGTAGGAGGCCCGGCGCATCCTCGTGGGAATCCAACCGCCCGCGATCCCAAGTTTCGTGTGGCGGACGACCACGTCGATCATCGGCAGGAGGTCGAGCAGTTCCCTGCCATGGGGCGTGAGGAACCATTCCTCTTCGTAGTCCATCAGGAAGTGCGCATCGAACTTCGGTTCTTCCGGCAGCGGGAAGGCCCGCCGGAACGCGCCCTCCAGCTCGTAGCCGGAGCCGAGACCCTCCAGGTGAATCGCGATCCCGTGTCGACGCGCATAGTGCCGGAACGGATCGATGCCCTTGGCGAGGACGTCGAGGAATCGCTTCGTTTCTTCCGGGCCGCGTTCCCGGTTGTACGCGGTGTGGGTCAGGATCACGTTCGACTTCGCACCGAGGCTCGCGAGGCTGTGAACCAAGGCGAGGCAGTACAGCCCCGCATCCGCTTCCACGTCGTATTCGACCGGCACGGAGAGCGTGGACCGCGTCCCGTCCGGGATGTCGTACAGGACGAGGTCCCGTACGCCTAGGAGCGCCTGGTCCGGGCTCACCCCGAGCCCGAGAGAATGGGAAAGGGCCTCCCACGACTCGGCAAACGCAGCACGGATCGCCTCCGGCGTCGCGAGTTGCAGCGCCCCCTCACTCCGGGCCGGGAGTGGCGTTTGTCCGTCCACGTAGTCCGCGGATTCCACGAGGCTCTGAAAGAGGTCCTCCTGGAGGCGGTCGTCGACGGGCTCGGCGTCGATGGAATCAGGGGGTTCCAATCCTGGTTCTTCAGGGGGCGCCGGCGACGTCTTCGGCGAGCTGTTGGCGGTCACGGAAAGAACCCTATCCCACTGTTCCCAGGAGTGATTATCAGTTATTTAAGTGCTACCAAAGCTACGAATTGCTACGGATTGGCGGTTTCTGTAGAAACGATGAAATAGGTCGTGGACGATCGGGAATCGTGGCGCGGACCGTCGTCCCGAAGCCCGCGGAAAAGGTCCAGTTCAACATCCGCGTGGACGGCGAGGTGCTCTCGCGATTCCGGGAATACTGCCGCCGCAACGGCCTCGATCCCCAGGGACAGATCGTGTTGTTCATGCAGAGGGTTCTCGATAAGGAATTCGATTTTCAGGAGCGGCTGTGGTCGGCCCTGAAGGCGCAGACCCCTTGAACATGGACGGCGAGAGGCCCGTGTCGAAGCGGCGCGCAAGCACCGCGAGTTCCAGCGGGGATAGGGCCTCCGGAGCGACCGTGAGGAACAGCCGGCAACCGTGGAGGCTCGCGATGTCGAGGCTGTCCTTCACGAACGGGAGCCAGGAGCGCAAGTCCACGTAGAGGGCGAGCTGCTCGAGGCCGACCAGCACGATGTCCATCCCTTCGTGGGCGGCGGCATAGTTCCCGATCGCCCGGCGGCCTTCCGTATCGAGGGCATTCGGCCGGACGCACGGGACGCCGGGTTCCGGCTGCTCCGTGACCCACACGATGTCGAAACGCTCGCCGTATCGCATGCGCGCCTTCGTCGGATGCTCCGTCGTCAGGAGCAAGCCGCGCCTCGCGCCGACGAGGGGGAGAGCCACCGGGGCGTCTTGCGCGTTGATCGTCATGAGGACGTGCTCGGCGCCCGGGGTCGAAGAGGCAATCGCCTCCTGCACCTCGAGCACCCGGTCCACCGAGCCGCGGAGGAGCGCGATCTGTTCCGGCGAGAAGGTGCCGAAGCCCGCAGACACGATCACGGTCCCTTTCGAGGCGCTCGCCTGGTTCGTGACCCGCTTGAGGAAGCGCGCGACCGCGTCGAAACCCGCGAGGGTCGCCAGGTAGTCCAAGTCGTCGAGCAGGACCGCGGTCCCGGGATTCTCCCGGAGAAATTTCACGACGGTGTGCACGAGTTCGAAGTCGAGGGCATTCGGTCGCACGGTCCGTTCTTCGTTGGACACCGTGGTGATCCAGAGGATCGGGGTGCGCTCGAGGCCGAATCGGACAGAGACGCGAGAGGGAGCGAGGCCGGTGACGCACAGGCCCGGGGTCGCGGACACGATGTCCCGGAACGCACCCATCGCGGAGCTCCGTCCGTTCTCGAGGACTAAGTAGTTCAGGCCTCGCTCGAGGCGGTGTCGCGGGGCCCTCGCCGGGCGTGCCTCGGTCACCGGCTCGATCACGAGATACCGGTACCGGACGACCGCGTACGCGATGAAGATCGACCACGTCAGCGTATACAGAGAGCCGAGACCGACTCGGGTGTCGTTCGAAGAAAGGATGGGCCAGAGGAGCTCGGTCACCGCGGCTGGAACCGTGCCCGCGATGAGACCGAGGAGGACGACACCGAACACCCATCGGCTCGGCGTCTTGCGAACCTGCCACCACGAACGGACGAAGAGCATCACGGAGGTGAACATCCAGACGAAGAACACGGGCGCGAGGTAGGCGTAGGTCGGCGCGACCCGGGCGCTGGGACCGAAGGCGTTCGACGACATCCCGTTGATGACCAACCCGGTC
>Ga0209801_1002213_pt1 | contig 11503 bp, 6 predicted proteins | sample GraSoiAngelo_127_FD_185884 | JGI IMG/M metagenome (GOLD analysis project Ga0209801, IMG submission 185884) | Grasslands soil microbial communities from the Angelo Coastal Reserve, California, USA - 14_0927_09_40cm (SPAdes) (version 2) | ecosystem: Environmental > Terrestrial > Soil > Grasslands ... | reverse complement strand
GCTCCATTCCCTCCCTACGCTGGTGGATTGGCGGAATTCTGTTCGCTTCGACGGTGATCAATTACGTTGACCGCCAAACACTTTCCATTCTGGCGCCCTATCTGAAGCAGGACTATCGCTGGACCAATGTGGACTACGCCAATATCGCTATCGCTTTTCGCATTGCCTATTCCTTCGGGCAAACTGTGTGCGGACGGCTGATGGACCGAGTCGGCACGCGGCGCGGCCTCACCATAAGCGTGACGTGGTACTCGGTCGTTTCCCTTATGACTTCGCTCGCGAATGGACTTTGGAGCTTTGCTCTATTTCGTTTTCTGCTCGGCGCGGGTGAGTCCGCCAACTGGCCTGGCGCGAGCAAGGCCGTTTCCGAATGGTTTCCTAAGCGCGAGCGCGGCCTAGCGGCTGCGTTTTACGATAGTGGCTCATCGGTCGGGGGTGCGGTCGCGCCCTTCTTGATCCTGCCGGTGTACTTTCGCTGGGGATGGCGGGTCGCCTTCATCATTCCGGGCCTGCTTGGATTCTTGTGGTTGATCGTGTGGCGCTGGCTGTATCACCTTCCTAAAGATCACCCGCGCATCAGCGCTGCCGAGCGAAGCATGATTCTTGCCGAGACCCTCGAAGCACAGACCGCAGGAAAACCGCGGCTGCGATGGCGCGACCTCTTGAAGCTGCCCCAGACCTGGGGAACCATCATCTCCAAGGGCCTTACCGATCCCGTTTGGTTTTTCGTTACCGACTGGTTTCCCATCTACCTGGTTGCCAAGGGGATTTCTCTCAAGAGCGGTTTGCTGGCCGTGTGGGTTCCCTTTCTCGCTGCGGACTTGGGCAATTTTTTCGGCGGTGGTGTTTCTGGGTACCTGATTCGGCGAGGCTGGTCGCTCGGTGTGGCCCGAAAAGCGCTGGTTGTGTTTGGCGGGGTCGGGGTATTGCTTCTCATCCCGACAATTTTCACCGTGAATCTGTACCTGATCGCGCTGCTCTTCGGGCTCGCTACGTTCTCCTACGCCTCCTTTTCGACGATTGCCAACGTGCTGCCGACCGATCTCTACAGAAGCGATTCCGTTGCTTCGGTGAGCGGCCTGAGCGGCACTGGAGCAGGGATCGGGACCATCATCGCATTCGAATTAATCGGCCACCTTTCCGATGCGCGCCAGGCCTCGGGAACTCATTCTTTCGACCCCATCGTGATCGTCGCCGGGGTTATTCCATTCATCGGTATGATGCTGGTCTTGTTACTCGTGCGCAACACGCGCGCAACCGATCAGGGCCTGGTGCGACGCATATGAACTGCAGGTAACAGGCAGCACCGTGCTTCCGGAAGAGCATGAGAAAAGTGACAGCACACGCGCGCTGGTCGCGGTCCAGGAAGACACTCCACGCTCAGAAGTTCCCGTCGGCGATTTCCGTAAACACCAAAAGCTTCGCTTATGTCATTGTGCTTTCGCGCAGCGCTGTAGAAACATCTCACGGTGCTGGCGATCGCGAAACGCTTCGGTGCCGCCGGCGCGCGTGGTTGAGAGGCCAGCACTCACATTGCCATATTCAAGGCAGTCCTGAAGGTCAGCTCCGCGAATGAATTTGTGCAGGAAACCTGCGTTGAAACTATCGCCTGCCCCAACCGTGTCGACGGGCTGAGCGGAGAGCGAAGCAGCATGAAAGCGCTCGTTTCCGCGTTTGGCCAGTACGCCTTGCGCACCACACTTGATGACAATGATGGGAACGAGATGTGCCAAGGCGTCGAGCGCGCCATCAACGTCGCCCGTGCCTGCAACTTGGCAAGCTTCGTGCTCGTTTGGCAGAAACACATCGACGCTCTTGAGCACGGCCTTAACATCACCGGCCCAAAGATTATCCGGGTCGTCGTTGGTGTCGAGTGACGTGGTGAGACCAGCCTGCTTCATTTGAAAGAAGAGCTCAGGCAATCGGGGACGCAGTGCGCGCAGAAGGAAAAAGGATGAAAGATGAAAGTGTGCCGCGTCCCGGAGATAGTCCAAGTCAAGGTGCGTATGGTTCAAATCAAAAGTCGTGCCCGGATAAGTCAGAATTTGACGCTTCTCGGCGAGAGGAAGGATGACCGTCACGCCGGTATTCTTGCTCGGAAGGCTTTTCACGCCCGCAATGTCAACGCCGCTCTCCGACAAGCGCTCCACACAAAACTTGCCGAGCGGATCGCCTCCAATGCAAGAAGTAAAACCAACGCGGCTGCCGAGGAGAGAAATATTGTGGGCAAAAATTGCCGAAGAGCTCCCTAGAGTCAGCGCAAAGTCGTTGGCCAGGTGTTCTCTCTCTGGTTCAAGGACCGGAGGAAGACCGTACAGAATCAAATCACAATTCAGTTCACCCAGAACGCTGATGTCAAAACGCTTCACCCGAGTAGTCTCCTTCCACCTACAACCGTTCTATGTGAACGCCCTGTTCAATGCGCGAAACATTTTGTCCCACAATACGACCAGGGAGTGCCGCTAGGCAATTCGCAGCCCCGCAAGCCACTGCGAGAGCTAGACTTTGCTCAAATGTAAGTTCCGCTGCGGCAGCGTAGGCTAATCCTGCAAGAGCCGAATCACCGCAGCCGACGCTAGATTTTGTATGCAGAGGAGTGGTCCAGGCGTGAATGGGCTGCTGATCGTGCTTTCGAACACCGACGAGGCCGCGAGCGCCGAGGCTGACGACGGCAGAGTTCGCGCCGAGTTCCAGTAACTTTTGAGCCGCTTGCACTGCCGAAACGGGATCACCTATGGCCACCTCGGTGACAAACTCTGCTTCTTCCCGATTGATCTTGACCAAGTCCGGTCCGGCCGCCAGCGCTTTGGAGAGTGGTAAGCCACTGGAATCGACGAATGCCAGACAATTCGCAGATTGCGCCGAGCTAACGAGGGCCGCACAGGCTTCGGCTGGAACGCCAGGAGGAACGCTTCCGGAGATCACCGCGATTCCTTTGTTGGCCGCCAGGTGAAAGGCGCCCGCGCACGCTTCTTGAAATTCCGACCATTCGGACCGAGTAATCGTTCCACCGGGCTCAAGGATCTCGGTGACTTCTCCTCCCGTGTCCAGGATTTCCAGATTGACGCGCGAAGCTTGACCGGTGGACACCGGCATCGTTGCAATTTCCAAAAGGCGGAGTCCCGCAAGCAACTCGCTGCCTGTGGCACCGCCAGAGAAGCCAATCCATGTCGGAGTTGCACCCAATCCTTGGAGCGCCATGGCGACATGGGCGGCCTTTCCTCCGGGTGTTCGATAAACTTCTGCGACGCGATTGACGCGGCCGGGAACAAATCCGTTCACAATAAGCCGTGTGTCGATCGCCGGATTCAAGCTCACGCAAAAGAATGCGTTTGCGAGGTGATGGGAGTGGGCAGCTGGTTTATTCATCTGCCGGATAGTTTTCCCACCACGAAGTAGCAGCCTTGAGGCTTTCGTTGATGCTTCGCATGTTTTGCACACCCTGGTTTTCAAGCCATTCCTGAAGGGCATTCGCTCCGCCACGGACAAACACACCTACGCCTTCCTTCCAGGTTGCCCGTCCGCACAGGACACCGCAAAAATGGACACCTGCTTCTGAGGCCATCCGAAGAGCCTCATTGAACGCGCGATTGCTAACCCCAGCAGAGAGAAACAGAAACGGCTTGGTGGTTACCGCAGCGGCATTTCGAAAAAGGTCTAGAGCCTCCGCGCGAGTGTGTATAAATGTTCCTGATGAAGCCGAAGAGCCTTCAACATAGGCCATAGTTACCGGCACCCCAACTTTCAAAACATCAACGCCATAACGCTCCTTGGAGAATTCTTGCATCGCACTCATGAGAATAGCGGGCTTCGAACGGGCGAACCGGGGACTTTTTTCATCCATCCCACCTTCGTAAGGAACAATTTCCAGGAAGAAAGGAACGTCACAGCCAGCGCATTCCGAGCCAACGCGCTCAACCCAAACACGTTTGCGTTCCTGTATTTCAGGTGGGTCTGACAAGGCATAGTACAGCAGAACCTTTATGCTCTGAGCGCCGGCATCGACCAATCTGCGCACGGACCAATGTTCGAGCAGCCGAGGAAAGCGAAAGGGAACTGCAGGATCGTAGCCGCTTATTTCGTAGGCCATCAACAAACCTGAGGATGAAGCACGCTGAGCGGCAGCGTGCAAGCCGTACTCCGGCTCGAGTAGCACGGCGCTGGCGTGCGGAGAGAGGGCGCGAACGACGATGGACTTGAACTCCTCAAGGCGCTCGCGTGGAACCAAACTCTTTTCAATTTTCGATTCAGCGGAGAACAGGCTGCGCAGCGAGTCCCGCTGGTCGATCGCCAGCGCGCCAATCACACCGCGAGAGTCCGAGACGGCTTCGAGCCTCTTGCGCTTGCCTGGCGACAGTCTCACTCCCATCCTCCGCCCCATCGGGCGATTACCATCGAAGATGCCGAGTATAAAGGCGGTGCCTTCGGAGTGTTATAGTTCACGATTTCGACGCCAAGATTCCAAAAATCTGCCCATCATGCATATTTCCCCATGCAAAAAAAGGGGCGACGCCCGAGGCCGCCCCTCCTTTTCCCATCAATTGTTGCCGTGCTGCGAACTATAACGCAACCTCAACCGGGCAGTGGATCAGAAGTTCAGCCGCAATGCGAGTTGAATGACGCGCGGACCATTGTCTGGACTCATGATCAAACCGAATGTACCCCCATTAGACGGAAGCCCATCCGCGAGATCAGTGTCCGGATCACCTCGTCCGGTGCGATTGAACACGTTGAACATGTCCGCCCGGAACTGGAGTGAGGTTCGCTCGGTAAGGCGCGTATCCTTCACAATACCAAAATCCTCGTTGCTGTGCCGTGGACCGCGCGTGTGGGGCAGGAATCCGGGTGAGTTCCCGAAACGCGAGATGAACGAGTTAAGCGGTGATAAAGGTGATACGGGCGGGTCCGCAAACGCGGCGGGGTTCAAGTAAGGAGTGCCGTTAATTACGTCCAAACCGTGTGAGGAGACGGTTTGAGGCACCCCAGGAACAATGTCTGCCCGCACGCCGTTTATTTGTATGCCCGCGCTCAGCGAGTCATCAAAGATGACCAGCGGGTTGCCAGAGGAGTAGTTCTGAATTGCCGTAACCTGCCACCCAGAAACAGCGCGGTCGAATGGCCCGCCGGCGTTCAGCCACTTCCTGCCGTGACCGAACGGCAACTCACAGATCCAGGTGAGTTTCAGAACCTGGGGGTGGTCGAAGCTGGCAATGGCCTTCTCTGCCTTGCGGTTATAAAAATCTTGGACGATCTGACTGCCCGAGGCATATAGAGCGCTATCGGTGTCGGTGAGCCGTGCGCGGTCCTCTTACGGGCCATCAACTGAAGAGAATGATATGTGGAATTGCCAATTGTCGGATAATTGTTGACCAGGCCCGAATATTGCGGGAATGGCTGGAGTGCCGCAGCCACGGAGTTGTCGTAGTTGTTCAAGTCGAAATCAGGGTACGGCAGCTTGGTAATTCCGAAACTTGCCAGGATCGGCCCATTAACCGGGTCCGCCAGGTCGGTCGCCAAGTTGTCGGCGAGAATATCTCCCAGGGCCATGTATTTCGAAGGCACCTGGTTGTACCAAAAGCCAAAGTAGCCATTGAGAAGGCGGGTGCCCTTGGAGCCCACATAATCGGCCTGCAGCAGGACTTCGCGGGGCAATTGATACTGGAATCCGGCACTCCAATTCTGGGCATACGGCTGTGCGGCAGCATTCCTGGGCATGAAGTCGAGCGACTGGCCATTGGCAGATGCCGGGTCACGATTGGGAAGTGTTCCCGTAAATGCCGGGACACCGACTTGGGCCTTTGCCGGTAAGGAAGCGGACTTCAGGGTCGACAAATACGTAACGGGGTCCTGGGGGAATCCCGTTGGTGAAGTACCCTTGACCAGAAGCACTCCGCTGTTGAAGCCGAAAAGGTTCTGACTACCGAAGTTGTTCTCGATCGGAGGACCGTAAGAAATCCCGTAACCTCCGCGAAACACCAGGTTCTTGTAGAACTGGTAGGCCAGACCGATGCGCGGCCCGAATTCTTTGAAGTACCAGTCTTGGAAGGAGTTGCGGTGGATGCAAGTTTGGCAACTACCCAGGAAAACGAGCGCGCCGGGGATATTATCGGCGCCAGGATTCGGGACCGTCGGATCAAACCCCGACTCGCGATTCAAGACCTCTTTCTGAGGAAGAGGAATCTCCCAGCGCAATCCAAGGTTGAGTGTTAATTTGGGCGTGGCCTTAAAGTCATCCTGAGCGAAGAACGCGAACAAGCCAGCCCGGTAGCCCGGCGCAGTCGTGTAGACGGCGCGATTACCCTTATCCACGGCCCCCAGGATGAAGCTGGCAAAAGGATGGCCCGTCGTCGTGGTGAAACCGGGGAGAGAGGTCTCGCGGTCGGTGAAGGTGAAATCGCCTGATAGAGCACCGGGTTCATAAGTATTGTAACGATAGCGGCGGAACTCCCCACCGAACTTCAAGCCATGTTTGCCGCGCAAATAACTGAATGTGTCCTGATAAATGTAACTCTCGGACGGGTCAATGTTCTTGCATCCTACGCCGAAAAGGGGCGGAACAGGATTGTGGCCAGTAAAACGCAAAGGTGGGAAGCAGTCGTCCGGGACTCCGGGGATTCCTAGCTGAGGAGTGAATTTGGCGTTATCGGTGATGTTGTTCTTATTTTGAAAACGATTGTACCCCACAGAGAATTCATTGACGCTGCGACTGCTGATGGTCCAGGAGTGCGCGATGCGCACCTGGGGACCTCCCACGATCTGCCGCTTGACCGGGTTGATCGGCTGTCCGGGGAAAGGCTCGAACGTCCTGCTGTTGTTCCTGTTATACCGGTCCCGGTGATTCCAGGTAAACGACCCCCACAGCTTCTGCTTGCTGGTGAGCACGTGATCGATTTTGGCCGTGTATGCGTTGCGTGAGAGGATTGGGCAACAGCCGCTGAGTCTTAGGGTGTTGTTTGTGTTTTTGGCGATTTGCGGGTCCGGAATCAGCGGGAGAAGAACCGAAGACGCATTGCTGAACTCAGCGGCGGGAATGACGTTCAAGTTGCCGCCGGAATTAAAGGGATCGCGGATGATGGTGTCCGCATTCGCCGTTAGTCCAGTAACTGGGTCGACCTGTCCGGCGGTCACATTGCGCGTCGTTGTCGGGTCGTAGATCTCGTTCTTGAATACTGAGCGGCCCAGCGCGTCGGTGCCGACCTGCGCCCCCAACCAGGAGCCGAAATCGCCATTCTTCATGGCAGGCGTCGGCAACGTCATGAACCCAGCCAACGCAAAGCTCCGGAAGCGATCGCCTTCGTAGTTGAAGAAGAAGAAGGTGTGATCTTTTCTGATCGGGCCGCCGATGGTGCCTCCGAAGTTGTTCTCTTTCTCATTATCCTTGGGAGTGCCAGGATTCGCGTTTACAACCGTGCCCGCGGCGTTGAACACGGGATTCTTGTTGTATTCAAAAAGCGTGCCGTGAAACTGATTCGTGCCGGACTTATAAACGAAATTGGCAATGCCGCCGCCCGTCTCGCCGTATTCTGCCGAATAATTAGACATCTGCACCTTGAATTCGGCAATGGAATCCGTGCCCGGACTGAATTCATCAAGACTTCCGCCACTGAGGTCGTAGCGGCCAATCGTGACGCCGTCAATGAGGATTTCATGGCTGAACAGCTGCCCGCCATTAATCGACCCCGAAAATGTATCGCCGACAGTTCCGGGAAGACTGGTGAAGATGAAAGTTTGGAGCTGTCGTCCTCCATCACCCACCTCAATGGGCAGAGTCTCGAACTCCTGAGCGCTTACGGCAGAGCTCACTTCCGCCGTGGAAGGCGTGAGGAGCGGCGTCTGCGATGTGACTTCCACCCTTTGCGATTGGTTGCCAACTTGCAACGTGAGATCGACCGTCACCACCTGCGCGACTGGCACAAGAACACTTTCGGCTACTTCCGTCTTGAAACCCTGCTTCTCTGCCTCCAGGCGATATCTGCCGGGAGGCACTGCCACCCGGTAGTAGCCGGCACTGCTTGTTTTGGCCGTCCACTTCACGTTGGTTTCAACGTTCGTAATGGTGAGCGCGGCGTCGGGAACAACGGCACCACTCGTGTCCAGAACTGTACCGGTGATGGCACCGAGGTTGCCCTGCCCAGACGTCGGGCACGCCAGCAAAAGAACAGTGCAACCGAGCAGCATAATCACGCAGACCTTATGCATACCTACCTCCTCCGCAATGCCAAAATTCACCCGAGATCCGAAACACCCAGAGGCAAACGGGTTTCGAGACCTCTACCACAATAGGAAAGCAAACACAACGACAAATAAAGAATAAAATGGATAAAGAAAGAAGACGAAAGTATTTGCAGGTTCTATGGTTTCGTTTGTTTGACGCACCGGATGCCAGCAACCTATACTTGGCCTACGGAAACGGTCGATGACCCCCAAAGCTCGTCTGCTAACAGAACAGCGACGCCGGAGTGTGCTGGACCTCGTTGACCAGGAGGGTCAAGTAACCGTCGCGGATATGGTCAGGCGGTTCTCCATATCCGCCGTCACCGCCCGCAATGACCTCGATGCTCTTGTTTCCATCGGGGCAGTGGTTCGTTCGCACGGCGGTGCTGTGCGGCGCCTGGAAGCGACCCAGGATTACCCTCTTCGTACCAAAGAAACTCTGCATCGGGATGAAAAAATCAGGATCGGAAGGGCCGCGGCAGAATTGGTGCAACCGCGGGAAACCATTATTCTCGATTCAGGAACGACCACGGCAGAAGTGGCCCGACATTTGAAAAGGCTGAAAGTTCAATCGCTTACGGTTATTACGAACGCCCTGAACATAGCGGTCGAGCTCGCCGATGCTCCCGGCGTTTCCTTAATTATGATCGGTGGGCTGTTGCGTCCGATTGCCTGCTCCTTCGTAGGACCGCAGGCGGAAGCCATGATGAATGAGTTCCACGCCGACCGCCTTTTCCTGGCGGTCGACGGTTTCGATCTCGAGAACGGTCCTTCGACACCGGATTTGCTCGAAGCGCAGCTTAACAACGTGATGATTCGCTCTGCCAAAGAGGTCAATGTTGTCACGGATTTCAGCAAACTGGGTCGGAGAAGCGTCTCCAAGATTGGCCCCTTCGAAAGAATCCGGCGCCTGGTCACGGACAACCGCGCTCCTCAGGAATTCACCGAGGAACTTCGCAAGAAAGGCATTGAAGTTATCGAGGTGTAGCTCCTTCCATTGCCAGGCGGCTCAAGTGATAAGACATTCGGTTGTCGGGCAAGAGCAAGGATTCGCGGAGGGAAGCTTTGCCCTGAACTTCGTTACCAAGCGCCATCTGCAAGACCCCCACCAAGTAGGCCCACCAACCTTGATTGGCGCTGGTTAGTGCGTTGGACTCCGCTTGTGACAACGCTGAGGAAAGACGTTCCCGCCATAGGGCTGGATCATAGCTTCCCAGCTTCTTGGCCGACGCCCAAGCCCACACGGCGTCCGAAGTGTCGGTCGCTTGCGCCGAGAGTCGGTACCTGCGATCTGCCTCTTCTTTTTGGCCGCAAGTAGAAAGCGTTTCACCGACTAGGTAGTTGGTCCTGGTGGAATCCAGTAATGGTTTCAATCCGTCCTGCGTAAATGCAAGGCCTGGAACGGGCGAACCAAGTGTTTTCGCTGTGGCCAGCGCTTCTTCGCAGTGGCCGGTTCGAGCCAACCCAATGGCTTGTCGCAACTTCACTTCAACCCAGACCTGGCGAACGTTCGTTCCGCCTTCTTCGCTGCCGAAGAACCGGTTCGGGAACAAGTCAATCGCGCCTTTATAGTTCCCTTCCTCGGCGCGGTTCAAAGCCAGTTCATAAACCAAACTAGTTGGCATACGGTCTAGGTCGGGATAGCGCTCCAGTGTTTTCGCCCGCTCCGCTGCGGGTTTCCCCATTACCGCCATCGCCGAAACCGAACCGGAATAGTTCACCACGTTCGACGGATCATTTCTTATTCCTTCCGCGAATACATGGAGGGCACCCGCGAAATCCCTCTTCACGTGTAGCAACGCCAATCCGAGACTGGCTTCCAACACTGGTATTTGGGGATTGAGCTCTCGCGCTTTTTGCCATTCGCCGATGGCTTCTTCCGTCTTTGCGCGTGCAAAATACCACGTCCCCAGCAGGTAATGAGCGGTCGCGTCTTTCTCGTTTGTGCGAATGGCCGCTTTGAGGGCTTGCTGGTCTTCGATTGTGTTCGGAAATATATTTACAGTCGAGAGTCGGGAGGCTTGCAAATAGTCCGCTGCCCCTGACTCCCCGAGTTTCTCGCGACAGTACCCGCGAAAGTAGACAACCATCGGATTCTTCTGCGGGATAACCGCGCCAGGTTCGCCCTGGTCCGCCTCAGGGGACGGATAGTCGCGCGAGAGAACCTCCACGGCTCGACGGTATAGTCCCAACCGCGCGTATTCTGATGCAACATTTAGGACTCGATAGGGATCCGCGGCAAGATGCAAGATGTTCGTTTTTCCAAGTTCTTCCCGGAGAAAATCGCTCAACGGAAAGCGCGCCAGCCGTTCCCTTGCTATCTTTTCCGCGTCGGCAGTCCCTCCGAGCACGCGCGATACAGCTGCCAGCTCCTCCTCTGCACGCAGGTCTTCCGGCGCGGACTCGAGGCTTTTCCTCAGAAAATCTCTTGCCTCCTTCACGGCACCCCGCCGAGCCCGCAGTTCGGCAAGCCGCAATGCAGCGGCCGCACGATATGAGGGTATGCGCATCGCTTCCTCGTATGCGTCGACCGCGTCGTTCTCTCGTTCTACGCCCTCGTACGCGATTCCAAGATAATAGGAAATCTCCGCATCGGTAGTATTTCGGTCATGAGCGGTAGAGAGGTGAGATACCGCTTCTTCAAAGCGCTCTAGACATGTGTCGAGTCGTCCCGCCGCCTTCAACAATTCAAAGTCTGTGGGGAACTTCAGCAAGGCTTCTTTATAGGTTTCGAGGGCGGCTAACAGGTTGCCGTTCAACTCTTCCGTCTTGCCCTGCTCGAGCCAGTCGTCCTCGGTGCGACGACTCTCCTCCGGTACGTTGTAGGAACTTTGCGGGCCAACTTTAATTTCGGATTCGGGCGTCCAGTCATACTCCCCTTCCGTCTGCCTCAAAAGCAGGGCGCCCTCGCTATTTTTGAGTTCAAACGTATACTTCCTGGTAGCACTTGGAATCTGAATCTCTCTCTTCCACACTCGCTCCGGTACAACATCTCTTTTCTCGTTGAGCAAGGAAGCGTTTCCATCTAAGATCTGGATCGTAGCATCGGGCAACTTTCGGTTGGCATTGAAGAAGACCACCAAAATGCCGGTCTTGCGCTCCAGGTGAACCACCCCGGCAAGATTGGCGCGGGAAATCCCGTCCGTATCGCGGACCGGTATCCAGTATTCCGTGAAGGCAATCTTTTGTCGCGGTTCGAGGAATGCATAGGTCTCTTGATTTCGGAACAGGCCTGCTTGCAACTCGACATAGGCGCTATTGTTGTCGGAGAGCGCGTTGCGCCAATCAA
>Ga0209801_1002209_pt1 | contig 11513 bp, 10 predicted proteins | sample GraSoiAngelo_127_FD_185884 | JGI IMG/M metagenome (GOLD analysis project Ga0209801, IMG submission 185884) | Grasslands soil microbial communities from the Angelo Coastal Reserve, California, USA - 14_0927_09_40cm (SPAdes) (version 2) | ecosystem: Environmental > Terrestrial > Soil > Grasslands ... | reverse complement strand
GTTGATCTCGAACCAGTAGATGTAGGGCCGCGGACGTTGCCGGACGAGCCAGCTCGCGACGAGCGTGCTCTTCCCGATCCCCGCGATGCCGGTGACGATCAGCAGGGACGACGGCGAGGCGGACCAGCCGTCGAGCACCATAAACTCCTCCGTGCGGCCGAACACGCGGCCGAGCCGCCGCAACGTGTCGCCCCACAGCAGCGGCGCGACGGCTCCGGAACCGATGCCGTGGAGCCGCGTGAAGTCGAGCCGGCCACGGCGAACGAGGGAGACAGCGGCGGTCATGTTGACGTACGCCGGGAAGATCTCCGGAATCTCGGCGACCCGCATCGGGGTGGGATCGAGGCCCGGAGCCAGGACCTCCACGATGTCCGTGTGGAGGCGTCCCCGGAGCTTCATCGCCTGGATCCATCCTTCGTGCGTCAGCCGGTAGACCGTCTTTCGCACCCGATGCCCCGGGACGTGCGCCCGTTCCCCGACGACGAGACCGGACGATTCCATGCGCGCCAGCCACTTCGTGGCCGTCGTGCGCCCGGAATGCGTCGCGGCGGCGATCCCCTCCTGGGTGAGACCGCTGAGGCTCGCGGGCTCATGAGATGCCGTCGCCGACAGATGCGCCAGGATTCGGTTGGCCGTGGAGTAAAAGCGCTTCCGCCGGTACCCCCTGGCCACGCGGAGGGATTGAGCGAAGTCCACTTAAGAATATGGAAGGTGGAACATTTCTTTGAATGATTCCTTCTCGAACTTGATACTCAGGACAGACGAGAGGCGCGCGCTGCGCGAGGAAGAACCAAACGATCTCGAACTGGAGGATCTCGGCTCCGTGACCGCGGTCAGCGGTTCGCGCCCAAGGCCGCGGCAAAGACTTTTCGCTCCGCGGCTCGGAGGTGCTTCGATACCGCCGCGCGCGTGATCCCGACCAGGCCGGCGATCTGACGCAGGCTTGCCTTCGCGGGAGTCGCGTAATAGCCGAGATGGTACGCGAGCTCGAGGAGATCTCGCTGGCGTTGGGTCAGCGACGCGAGCGGTTGCCACGCTTCCAGGGACGCGCTCTTCACCGCGCGGACGCGATAGGGGGCCTCCACGTCATCGAGGAACCGGCTCAAGGCGGGGAGCACTTTCTCGGAGGCCAGGAGGACCACCCGGGCCTCGCCGGGACCGACCGCGGCGACCTCGAGCGGCACCGCTCCGGACCACTCCTCGCCGAGGAGATCCCGGAGTCGTTCGGGCAGATGCCACTCGATCCACGCGACGTATTCTCCGTGCGTCCGGTCCGTCGACAGGAGTTCAAAACGAGCAACCCGGTACCGACGCGCGATCGCCCGGGCCTCCCGCCGAACCGTCGCCTCGTCTTTGAATGGGCCCTTCCGATGCACGCGGACGATCAAGGCGTTCGTCTGCGGGCGCACGGAAAACGACTGCAGGACTTGGACGGACCGGTTGTGGCGGAAGAAGCGGTCGCTCAGGATCTCGAGGTCGTCGAGGAGGGACGTAGGCACGGTGAGCTCGAGGCGCTTCATCCGGGACTGGTTGACAGGTAAACCAGAACTCACTTATACGTGTGGCCCCTCGATTCCGTGGAGAGTCCCATGGCCCAGAAGCCCTTCAAGGCGCAGACGTCCGTCATCACGTGTGACATGCAAGGGATCGTCCAAGAGTACGCGGCGGACGCCGGCGAGCTGTTCGGGTGGTCGCCCGCCGAAGTCATCGGGAAGTTGAGCGTCGCGACGTTCCATCTCCCGGAGAACGTGCCGACCCTCGTCCCGCGTCTCCTGAAGGAAGCCGTCGAGAACGGGAAGTTCGAGGAAGAGGTCACCCTTCGCCGAAAGGACGGCGAGGTCTTCCGCGCTCGACTTACCGTTCGTCCGGTGTTTCGAAGCGGGAAGCAAGTCGGCTACATGGGGATGACGCATCCCCTCGAGCCGCCACGCCGACCGTGAGATGCGGTTCGGGGGCGCAATTCGCGATGGCCGGACAGCCCTTCGAGTCGAGGACCTCGGTCATCACCTGCGACACGCAAGGCATCGTGCAGGAGTACGCGGCGGACGCGGCCGACCTGTTCGGATGGACGCAGGACCAGGTCATCGGCAAGATGTCCGTCGCGATGTTTCACGTGCCGAAGAACGTCCCGACGCTCGTCCCGCGCCTCCTTCGGGAGGCCGTCGAGAAGGGCAAATTCGAGGAGGAGCTCGTCCTCATGCGGAAGGACGGTTCAACCTTTCGCGCCGTGCTCACCGTGCGACCGATCCTTCGGGACGGGCAACACGTCGGCTACATGGGCATGACCCGTCCATTGACGCCGCCCGGCCCTGTGCCCGTGGCGAGGCTCTGGGTCCAGTCGCTCCGGGCGCCGTTCCTGGTGGCCTCCCTCATTCCGGGGTTCGTCGGGGCCCTCGCCGCACGGGAGGCGGGATACGGGATCGACCTCGGGCTGCTGGGCCTCGCCCTGGTCGGCCTCGTGTTCATCCATCTCGGTACGAACATGGCGAACGACGCCTGGGACTATCGGAGCGGGAATGATTTGCAGGTGCGACATCTCAATCCGTTCGCGGGGGGAGGGCGCGTCCTGTTCCGGGGCGTGCTGAATTTGCGAACGCACCTCGCGGTGGCCGTAGCCTTCCTCCTCCTCGGATCCCTCATCGGCCTGTACCTCGTATCCGTGGTCGGCCTCCCTCTCCTGTGGCTCGGTCTCCTCGGCGTCGCGGTCGCCTATTTCTACGTGGCGCCGCCGCTGCGACTGGCCCATCGAGGGGTCGGCGAGATCGCCGTAGGGATCGCCTTCGGGCCGGTGACGGTCCTCGGAGTGTACTACGTCCTCACACGCGCGATCGATCCGCCCGCGGTCGTCCTCTCCCTCTCCCTCGGTCTGCTCGTCTCCGGCATCCTCTGGATCAACGAGATCCCGGACATCCCGGCGGATGCCGCGGTGGGGAAACGGACGCTCGTGGTGCGTCTCGGCGTTGCACGCGCGACGACGGCTTTCGGTGCGATCGTCCTCGCGGCCTATGCGATTCTCGTCCTCGGCGTCGTCCTCTTCTCCTTGACCCCATGGGCCCTCCTCGCCCTCCTGGCGATTCCCCTCGCCATCAAGCCGATCCTTGGACTACGGCGGGCCGGGGCCGATCCGCACGCCTTGATTCCGTCCAACGCTGGGATGATCCTCGCGACGGTCGTGACAGGAATTCTACTGCTGGCCGGATTGGCCATCGAAACGCTCGTCTGAGGCATGCGGCACGGGCCGGATGTCGGAGGCCGCGACGACGTCACATGCCCGCTGACCGCGCGCCCTCATTCCATGGGAATGGATTTCTCGGGGGCGCGGTAGACCGTCGGTGGCTCCCAGAGTTCGATCCGATTGCCCTCGGGGTCGACGACCCACCCGAAGCGGCCATATTCGAGCTCTTCGATTTTCGGATCGACCGTGACGCCTTCCTTCCGGAGCGCGCGGATGACGGCGTCCAAGTCCTTCACCCGATAGTTGATCATGAACGTGGCGCCGTCCTTTCCGAAGTACGAGGTATCGTCCGGAAAAATCGACCACACGGTGTGGCCGGTGTGCCGACCGTCCTTGCCGCTTCGCCATGTGAAGAGGGCGACCATGGCCTCGATCGAAATGCCGAGGTGATCGCGATACCATCGGGCAAGCGCCTCCGGGTCCTTCGCCTTGAAGAAGATGCCTCCGATTCCCGTGATGCGACCCCGACGCGTTCGCGCGGCCATGCGCCGCGAATGGATCTCGCAAGCTAAAGGGATTCCCCACACCGGTGTCTGAGGTGGCCGGCTGGCGGGGCTCAGCTCCCGGCCGCGAGGTCGGAGAAGATCCGCAGATATTCGCGCAGGTACCGCGTAATCAGGAAGTGCTTGCGCACCCGTTCCCGGCCGGCTTTTCCCATCGTCTTCCGCTTCCCGGGACTGCGGAGAAGCTCGATCGTCCGGTCCGCGCACTCCCTCACGCTGGACACGAGGTAGCCGTGACGGCCGTCCTTGATCTGGAGGCGGATTCCGGTGACATCGCCGCCGACGACGGGGACGCTCTTCCACAAGGACTCGCTCACGATGAGACCGAATCCTTCGCGGAGCGATTTTGCGATCGACACGTCGGTCTGCCTCTGAAGGACGTTCACCTCGAGCGCACCGACGCCACGGAGGTCGGTCAGGAAGTGGATGTCCGGATCATCGCCAGCGTGCCGGGCCGAGCGCTCGAACCACAACCACCCCTCGGGATCGTCCCGGGCCATCGAGGCGACCAACAAGAGCTGCACCTTCGGAATCTTCTTCTTCACGAGCCGATACGCATCGATGACGCCGAGCGGATCTTTCCACGGATCGAAGCGGCCGACCTGGGTGATCACGGGTCGTCCGAAATCGACATCGAACCGAGGCAAGATCGTCTCCAGCTCCTCCCGATAGACGTGGCGGTTCTTCGGGCTCGTCGGATCGATCGCGGGCGGATTCACGTAGATCCGCGGGAACTTGACCGTCGGCGGGGCGTACTCGCGGGCGCTGAAGACGGCGGCGTCGTAGGCTTCCAGGTGAGGCGCGAGGAGCCGCAGCACGGACGGGTTCGGGGAGGTCAGGTCGATGTGGCAGCGCCAGATCCACTTCCCTCTCCGCTCGCACAGGTTCGCGAACGGAGCCGGTTGGGGATCGTGGATGATGACGTAGTCGTACTCGTCCTTGAAACCCGCGGCGTTCAGCTCGTTGAAATGGCGATACGTGGCCTCCATGTCCGGCGTCAGGCCCACGTCGGAGCCCTGGAGCGCGTTGTGCATCGTCTTCGTCGCCGTGAAGAACGCGTTCGAACCGTCGAGGACGAACCAGTGCACATCGAGGCCGACATCCCGCTGCAGGGGGACGAGGCTGTGGAGCAGTTCGGCGACGCCCCCGCCGTATCCGGTCGCATTGACGTGGGCGACCCGTTTTCCTTTCAGCTTGCTCGCCAGCGCGAGGATCTCCGCGAACGCGGGCCCTCCGATGATCGCGCGGTAGTCGGACAGACGTTTCTCCGCGACGCGAACCTCTTCCATGGAAATCGGTACGCTCCGACCGCGACAAGGACCCGTAAGCGAAGATTATTTATCCGTTCTTCCCCGTCCAACGTCTCCTTGGCCCGCGTCAAGTTGCAAGGGCTCTCGAAAGCGTACGACGGCGCACCTGCGGTGACGGAGCTCGACCTCGAGGTCCAGGACAAGGAGTTCGTCGTCCTCCTAGGACCGAGCGGATGCGGCAAGACGACGACCTTGCGGTGCGTCGCAGGCCTCGAGTCGGCGGACGAAGGCGAGATCTACATCGGAGACCGCCTCGTGAACGACCTCGATCCGAAGGATCGCAACGTCGCGATGGTGTTCCAGAGCTACGCGTTGTACCCGCACATGACGGTCTACCAGAACATGGCCTTCCCGCTCGAGAACGCGAAGGTCGCGGAACGCGAGATCATCGCGTCCGTGAACCGGGTCGCCAAGCTCCTCCAGATCGAGACCCTCCTCGGGCGCAAGCCCAGCCAGCTCAGTGGAGGCCAGCGGCAGCGGGTCGCGGTCGGCCGCGCAATCGTCCGCGAGCCGCAGGTCTTCCTCATGGACGAGCCGCTGAGCAATCTCGACGCCCAACTCCGGGTCCACATGCGGGCGGAGTTGAAAAAACTGCAGAAGGTCCTCGGGGTAACGACGATTTACGTGACCCACGACCAGGTCGAAGCGATGACCATGGCCGACCGGGTCGCGCTCCTCCACAAGGGCGTGCTCCAGCAGTACGACGCCCCCCAGACCCTGTACAATCGTCCGACGAACTCGTTCACCGCAAGCTTCGTCGGGAGCCCACCGATCGACCTCGTCGACTGCGACTTGGCCGACGGAAATGTCCTCGATGCGGGGAGCTTCCGCATCCCGGTCCCCGACCGATTCTTGGAACCGCTCAAACGGACCGCATCGGAGAAGCTCGTCCTCGGGATCCGTCCACAAGACCTTCGGGTAAATCCGACACCGCCTACCGAGGCGGACGGGGTGGTCGTCTACCGTTTCCCGTCGACGTCCGTCCCTGCAGAGATTTACACCACCGAACCGCTCGGAGACTCGACGATCCTCGACCTGAAAGTCGGAGAGACGCTCCTGAAGGCCGTCGTGGGGGCGACCTTCGCGGGCGATACGGGCTCGAAGGTGGAGCTGCACTTCCCTCCGGATCGGATTCACCTGTTCGAACGCGGTTCGGGACACGCGATCCGGTAGCGGTCGGCGGTGCGGTGGACGCGAACTCGGTTCGTGCGCGATTGCACGAGGACCTGGATCGACTCAGCTCGGCCGATGGCTATCTTCGGGCAGGCGCGCCCCGGTATGCGACGTTGTTCGGTCGCGACTCTCTGATCTCCGCCTGGCAGAGCCTCTCCTTCGACCCGTCGATCGCGGCCGCAACTCTGCGCGTCCTCGCGAGCTTCCAGGGCCGAACCGTGAACATGAAGGCGGAGGAGCAACCCGGGAAGATCTTGCACGAGCATCGCTTCGATGCGGGATCCAGGGCCGAATTGCCCGAGTGGGAGTTCCCCTACTACGGGAGCGTCGACTCGACGCTCTTGTTCCTCATCGTCGCCTCGGAGTACGCGCGCAGGACGGATGATGCACGACTCATCACCGACCTTTGGCCGGCCCTTGTTGCGGCGCATCGCTGGATTGGGGCCCACGGCGACATCGACGGCGATGGATTCGTCGAATATGAGCGGAAGAATCCACAAGGGCTGTTCCATCAAGGCTGGAAAGACGGCTCGGAGAATCACCTGGGCATCGAGCCTCCGGTCGCCATCGTCGAGGTCCAAGGATACGCCTACGCCGCCCACCGTGCGTTCGCTTCCTTGGTGGAAACGGACGGTGATGCAGAGGTCGCCAGCTCCGCCGATGCCGCGGCGGACCGTCTCCTGCGTCGATTGAACGAAGACTTCTGGATGGACGACCGCGCATTCTTTGCATTGGCGTTAGACGGGAGGAAACGGATGCGTCGCGCGGTGACCTCGAACCCCAGCCACCTCTTGCTGTGCGGGGCCGTGGAGCCGCGACGAGTCCCAACCGTGGTCACCCGACTGTTCCGAGAGGACCTCTGGACGCCGTATGGGGTGCGCACCCATGCCACCTCCGAGCCGGACTTCGATCCGATGTCCTACCATCGCGGGACCGTTTGGCCACATGACAACTGGTTTCTGTATCGGGGACTCCTCGCCGCGAACCGTCGGGCCGAGGCGCATCGCGTCCGAGAGGCCCTCCTTCGTGCATACGGAGAACTCGGGAAAATCCCGGAGCTCTACGCGGTCGTGGACGACAAACTCGTCGACCTCTCGGCTCCCGCGCTGAATACGAATGTGAAGGCCAATCCGCTCCAGGCATGGGCCGCGGCCGGCCTTCTCGACATGATTTCTGAAGACGACGCCGGCGTCAGCCCTTAATCGTCCAACCGACGAGGCCTCGGATGTAGAACCGCTGAAGAATCGCGTAGAGCGCCACAGGGACTGACATCGTCAAGATGGCCCCCGCGGACAGGAGATCGTACGGACGGACGAATTGACCGACGAGCCGGGGAACACACTGCGTGGACAGGTACCAGTTCGGGTTTTGGATGAGGACTTGAGCGAAGAAGAAGTCGTTCCAGACCCACATGAACTGAAAGACGATGATGGCTGCCATCGCGGGCAACGACATCGGCAGAACGATTTTGTAGAAAATCTTGAAGTCCGAAGCGCCGTCGACGCGCGCCGCCTCCTCGACCTCAAGAGGGAGGGTCCGGAAAAAGTTCCGCATGAAGAGGATGATCCAAGGGATCCCCCAAGCGGAATGGATGAGGATGAGGCTGAGTAGGCTGCTGATGAGGCCCGCTCGGATCATGAGGTTGTAGACCGGGACCGCCACCATCATCTGGGGAACGGCCATGAACAGGACGACCGCCAGGAAGATGTAATCCCGCGAGCGGGTTTGGAACCGAGCGAATCCGTAGCCCGCGAGAGCCCCGACGAGCATCGGGATGATCGTCGCCGGCATGGCGACGAGGAACGAGTCACGGAGTCCCAGGGAGAGCGGACATCCAGGGTTGTTCCAAACCGCGACGAAATTGTCGAGCGTCACACTGAACGGGGACAGGCGCCACCATCCGAGGCTCGTCTGGTCGAGGGGCCGGACCGCCGTCATCGCGACGCCGACGAAGGGCAGTAACCACGCGAGCCCGATCGCCCACGCGACCACGTGGATTACGATGGTCCGCGGGCGGATGCGGACCCACCGAGACCGCGAACGCATCGGCGCACGTTTGGTGGGCGCAGATGCGTTCACGAGATCCCCTCGACGGCGCCTTGAGCCTCGTCCCCCGCTGCCTTGGCCGGTTTCGTTTCGACCTGCGGGACGGAGGGCGCCGTGCGCCTCCCCTTCTTTCGAAGCGGCAACCCGAGGAGCTTGCGGAACAGGCCGACCGCCACGATGAGCGTGAAGATCGTCAACAGGGTCGCGACGACCGCGGCAGAACTGTAGTTGATGTTTGAGAAGTACCGATACATCTGGAGAGCAAGTACGTCCGCCGCGCCGCCCACACCCCCTTGCGAATTCGTGGCCCCGATGACGATATCGAACAACTTGAGTTCCCAGAGAAGGGTCATCGTGACGATGACGAGGGTGACGGGACGGAGCAACGGCCACGTGATTTTTCGGAAGATTTGCCACTCCGACGCACCATCGACGCGGGCTGCCTCAAAGTAGTCTTTCGGGATCGTGGTGAGGCCCGCGGAGTACACGATCATGCTGAAGCCCGTCCACGACCACACGGTCCCGAAAATCAGCCCGAGGAGGAGGGTGTTGGGCGTGACGAGCCAGTTGACGTCGAGCGACTTGATCCCGAGCCACCCGAAGAAAGCCGGGACGACCCCGATCGGGTACTCGAGGACGAATCGAAGGACGACCCCGACGACGATGAGCGGCGTGACCATTCCAAGGAAGATGAGCGACTTGACGAACGAGGCCCCGCGGACGTTCTGCAGAAGCACGGCGAGGAACAGGCCCATGAAGACCGTCAGCGGGAGGTGGATGCCAATCCAAATCAGGTTATTCAGGAGGGTGCCACAGGGAGGACCGCGTTGGAGGCAGGCCGGATTGAAGGTATCCGGCGAACCGAGGACGGAACCGTAGTTTTGGAGGCCCGCGTAACTACCGTCGGGGGCGACGAAACTCAACGTCAGGGTGGCCACGATCGGATAAATGACGAGGACGATCAGGAAGATCGCCGCAGGGAGGAAAAACGACAGAAACCTCGCCTGCGACCGGCCCCAACGGCCCATCGAAACGCGATCGCCACGCCGGGGGACGAGGCGGGAAAAAAGCCCGCCTCCCGGAATTTTCATGGTTGCGCTTGCGCAGCCGCCTGGATGTTCGCCAGAACGGTCTGCCAGTTGGCCGGAGTGGCCCAAAGGCTCTGAAGCTCGCTCCAGAAATGACCCTGGAACGGATTGCCGATCGTGTCGTCCAGGTCCGTCAGGACGGCCTTGCCTTGCATGAGAGACGCGACCTGGGCGTCGAGGGCCGGATACGCGGACGCCGAGACCCCTGTGGCCGTGGCGATGTGTCCGCCGACGCCTACCTGGATCGTCTGGGCCTCTTTCGTTGACAGCCACTGGGCGAGGCGCTTCCCGAGATCGGAATGCGCGGCGTACTTCGGCACGAAGAAGTAGTCGGCCGCGAACACGATGCCCTGGTTCGACCCTCCGCCAGGCAACGAGAACACCTTCAGGTTAGCCGGGTTCGGCACGAACCCCGATGTGATCCAGCTTCCCATGAAATACAGCGGATAGGCGCCGTTCCACCACGATCTGATGACGGCCGGATCGTTCCACGTCTGCGGTGCGCTCCAGAATCCGTTCTGCAAGGTCGGCACGAGGTAATTCTGGAAGACGGCCTTTACGCTGGCGTCGGTCCATGAGAGCGTCCGATTCGTCAGGGCGCGATGCATGGCCGCGCCACCGTACGTCTCGATGAACCCCTCGGTGACATCGGACAGGGGCCAGCCGACGCCGTCCCCGCTCAGGATCGGTGCGCTGACGCCAGAGGTGTTCTTGATGTCCCATAGAAGTTGGCTGAACCCCGCCCAGGTCGTCGGGACGTTCAGGTTGTGGCTCGTGAAGAACGAGGAGTTGTACCAGAAGCCCGGCTTGACCTTGCCCGTGTACGCGCCGCCCCAGACCTTGCCGGTCACCGTCAGCGGGTCGAGCGCCCCCGGCTGATAGCTCGATGGGCTCAACGTCCCGGTGAGATCCGTGACCCAGCCCCTTCCGGCGAACTGCTTGATCGTCGCGCTCGGCATGAAGATCAGGTCGGCCGGAGACTGCTGCGCCTGGAAGTTAATCGGGAGTGTCAGCGAGAGGTCTTCCTGCCGCGAAGTCGTATACTGATACGAAATCCCCGTGGCATTTTTGAAGGCGTCGAGGACCGGCTTGAAATTCGCCCACTCTCCGCCGGCCCATGGACCGATGACCTGGACCGAGCCCGCTCCGGGTGCCGGCACCGCCAGGTAATAGACCGCGAGTCCCGTGATCACGTTCGTGACCACGAGGAGTGCGACGATGATTGCAACCATTCTCCCCATCGACCGGGCCGGGACGTACGGCGCCGGACCACCTGACGTTCCTGCGTCTGCTGATGAAGACAAAATCCTCCTCCTCCCGTCTTGGGCCCGAAAGGGTCCCACCCCCCATTACCCTTTCGCACACAAACCAAGCCTGCGGCCCTCGCACAATCCTCAATATCATCAAGAGCGGGTACCGGCTCTGGACCATGCCGGAAATCCGGAAGGATTACGCGACGCCGACCTGGGTGGTCTTCTCGGCGGCCCGGTCTCAACGCCCCGGCGCCTTCCGCAACCCGAAAGATGCGACGCCCAAAGAGAGCTGCCCGTTCTGCGAAGGCCACGAGGCGATGACGCCGCCGGAGGTCCTCGCGTATCGAGATCGCGGCAGGCCAAACGGACCGGGCTGGTCGATTCGGTGCGTGCCGAACAAGTTCCCGGCGCTCGAACGGGTGGGCGAGGTCCGAGAGCATCGGGACGGACCGTTCCTCAGCGTGGACGGAGTCGGCGCGCACGAGATCATCGTCGAGTCGCCGGACCACGACGGGCATCTCGCCACGTTGGACGATCGACAGGTCGAGCGGGTCCTCCGCGCGTACCGCGAACGGTATCACGACCTCGCCGCGGACCGGCGGATCAAGTACGTACAGATCTTCAAGAATTACCGCGAACGGGCCGGCGCCTCCTTCTCCCATCCGCACGCGCAGGTCATCGCGATCCCGATCGTGCCCCTCCGGGTTCTCGAGGAGGCGGAGGGCATGCGGGCCCACGCCGAGCAACGGGAGGGCGGGTGTCTGTACTGCGAGATCCTTCGACGCGAACTGGCCCTGGGCCGGCGCGTGGTCGCGGAGAACCGAGCGTTCGTCGCATTGGAGCCGTTCGCGGCGCGCTTCCCGTTCGAGACCTGGATCCTCCCGACGGTGCACGCGCGGGCGTTC
>Ga0209801_1002206_pt1 | contig 11516 bp, 10 predicted proteins | sample GraSoiAngelo_127_FD_185884 | JGI IMG/M metagenome (GOLD analysis project Ga0209801, IMG submission 185884) | Grasslands soil microbial communities from the Angelo Coastal Reserve, California, USA - 14_0927_09_40cm (SPAdes) (version 2) | ecosystem: Environmental > Terrestrial > Soil > Grasslands ... | reverse complement strand
TCGTTCATTCATGAACCAAGTCGATAGTCAGGATTCGGGGCTAGCATTCGACTGAATCTATCAGCGTCCGACTCCCAGTCTCGTCACCAATTGGACTCTATTCCCTAGAGCCAGTAACGACCCAATTATCTAGGAACAGTCGGCGACCATTGAATAAGCCGAAGGTCGGCCTTGAAGCAGTCGGCTATGACCTCGAACCCGAAATATCCTGACACTGCAGAATCCGGCGAGACGTACGACGTAGAACAGAGTTCCAGCAAGCGCTAGTGGTTACTGGGGTTTGAAAGCTACAATGTCTGTGAGCGCGCCTGTGCGTTCTCTCCGGTCCTTTATGACCGGAACGACCTTCATCCCGAAACTCACGTTACCAGACTCTTCTAGCTGGAGCCGGTGGACTATTCCGCCCTTCACTCCTTCGAACTTGATCAGGGCGATAGTAAGTGGCTCACCGATAGGTTCGCCTGTTCTGTTCCGGTTCACAGTCGTGTAGCTATAGACGTATCCAGGCTCCTCCAGTGGGGCATTGTCTCTAATTTCAATGAAGCAGGCGGGACAGAACATTCTTGCTGGAACGTAGGTGCTCTTGCACTCGGCGCATTTCGAAGATAGGAAACGGCCGTTCTCCTTCAATTCTCTGCGAAACGCTTCGCCCGCAACGCCAGCCGTATAGTGATACTCTAATGGAATACTGTCCGTCCAGTGCCGAGCTTGTAGGGGGTGGGTGATCTTCTCTAGAATTGGCATTTGTTCTAGCTCTCTATCGGCCTGAAATATCGGATGTCTGTGATGGCTCCTTGTCTCTCTTCTGGTCGCTTCCAGACTGCCTGGACCTTCATTCCAATAGAGATCTTTGACGGTTCTACTTCCCCCAACTTGTGAAGTATGCCCATCCCGGGACTCGCGCCCTCAATATCGACGACAGCGACGAGGATGGGAGTTTTGAGACGTCTCGCGTCCGTCCCTACGTGGGAGATGGAGAAGGTGTTGACAGTTCCAGTGTCCTTGACTTGGACCCATTCGTCAGTCGGACGGTAGCATTGTTCGCAGTACATTCGCGGGGGAACAAGAATTCTCTCGCACTTGTAGCATTTCCTCGCAACTATCTTCCCGTCCTTCAACTCTGTTAGGAATCTGCTGATCGCTACCCCCGCGGCCCAACTGTACTTGGGTTCAAACTTGTAGACAATGTCAAGATACTTGCCCTCCCTCACTTCGTCCAGTGTGATCTCGCGGCCTTGGTAGCTGGTTATCTTCCGAGACACTGCCCTCTCTCCTCTAGGACCTCATTACAGCGACCGTGCCGACCTGCATCAAATCCCCCCACGCCTGAGCGAGACCGGTCCGTGCATCTTTCTTCACCTGTCTCTTTCCGGCTTCTCCCCGGAGCTGCCAGAAGATCTCACAGATCTTCATCATACCGGCCGCCGCTATCGGATTACCAACTCCTAGGAGACCGCCTGATGGGCAGACTGGTAGATCTCCGTCCCGCTGAGTTACGCCATCAAGAGTCATCTGGGGCGCTTCACCCTTACCTGCTAATTGTAGTCCTTCCAGATGGTGAAGCTCTTTGTAGTCGAAGGGATCGTACGGCTCTGCCACATCGATCTCCTTTCTCGGGTTCTTGATGCCAGCCATCTTGTAGGCCATCTTTCCAGCCTTCTCGACATACTCAGGATAGGCGAGGTCCCTGTTAGTCCAGTGGGTGCTGTCCAAGGTCCAGCCAACACCATCGAGCCAGACCGGCTGATCAGTCAGTTTCTTCGCGACCTTCTCTGAAGCAAGAATCACCGCGGCCGCTCCATCACTTGGAGGGCTGACGTCCAGTCTCTTGACTGGTTCACAGATGGGTTCTGATCTCATCACATCGTCTACAGTGATCTTAGCTCCCAGTTGTGCGGAGGGATGATCGACCGCGTTGCCTTTGTTCTTTACCGCTACTTCAGCAATCTCTTCTTCCTTGATTCCATACTTGTGCATGTACCGCCGCATTTCCAGCGAGAATATCCAGAGCAAGGTAGTTCCGAGAGGTCGTTCGAGTATCTGATCGAAGATGCTCCAGAAAGCATACTGAGGATGCGGGTGTAAAGGCGACATTTTCTCTTCGGCAACACAGAGGCATGTGTCGTAGAGTCCGGAGGCGACGTTCCACCAGCCGCCTATGGGAGTGAATACTCCTGTTCCGCCGCCGACGTAGACGCGTTCGTGTGGCTTTCCGATAGCTCCCATTCCGTCAAGATAGTATTCTCCTTTCATGTGCACTCCATCGAAGGCGTCTGGCGCTGAGCCTGAGACCACGGAGTGTATGTCTTTCAGCGTCAGCCCTGCTGTGTCCAGAGCCATCTTTGATGCCTCGAAGGAGAGTTCCTTCGGGCTTTCTAGCATCCGTCGTCGGAACAACGTGATTCCGGCACCTACTATAGCAACTCGTCTTCTCATCACAGACTCCTCCTAGTTTCCTAGCACCGCTACTGCCCCTGTGGCAGTAGGTATGCCCCTCCAGCTCTGGACCAAGGCTCTCCTTGCTCTTGGAACCTGCAGTCGGCCTGCTTGGCCTCGCAATTGCATAACCGCCTCTAGCGTCCGATGCAGTCCAGTCGCCTCAAGCAAGTGTCCCACTCCCAGAGAGCCGCCTGATGCATTAACTGGCAAGCGTCCATCAACGTCGAAAGCTCCCGTATCAACCATTTTACCCGCTTTGCCTTTTGATGCTAGCTTCAACGCTTCCAAGCTTTGAAGCTCCTTGTAGCTGTAGGTATCATCAACCTCGGCCAGATCGAAATAACTAGCGGGACTTCTGACGTTGGCCATCTTGTAGGCTCTGCCCGCTGCCTGTTCGACGTATTCGGCTCGCGCAAGATCTCTGTCTTCAACTACGGGTGTGTCGGAACTCCATCCAACGCCCCTTATCCAGACTGTATTGTCTCCGAGTTTCCGGGCCTTCTGGGCGGATGCTAGAACGAAAACGATGCTGGCGTCGATTTCCTTACTTGACTCCAGTTCGGTCAAGGGAGAGACGGCGACCTGTGAGTTCATCACTATTCCCTTGTCTATGTTGGCTCCGTGAACTCCTCGCGAGTTTGATAGTGCATTCTTCTTGTTCTTGACCGCGACCTGGGCGCAGTACTCTCTCTTGGTGCCGGTCTCCTTGAGATATCGAGCCATCTCCATGCCTGCAAGGAATCTGGGATCGGCGTCGAAGTGGTGATGAGTATAGATCGGGTCGTAGCCGAAACTGGCTATTTCTTCGGGGTTCACGACATCGGAAATCTTGCTGTGAGACTCTACGACCGCGACATCAGCTATGCCGGACATGATGTGCATACATGCTGTAGCCAGTCCGATTATCCCATCTGAGGAGATAGTGCATAATGGTCGTAGAACCGCGCCCAGCTGGTCAGGCATATACTCGTCTGTAATGCTGATTCCTTCCCAGAAATCCTCAGTACAGCAGACAAAGCTCTGAACGTCTTTCCGAGGATCTATTCCCGTATCCTCATAGGCGCGAGTTGCAGCCTCAAACATGAGCTCTCGGGTCGAGAGTCCAGGGGTCATTGAGTCGAAGCCGGCGTAGCCTACCCCAACGATTCCTATCTGGAAGGGCAAGAATCCATCGGGAAAATCGGCAATGAACTGTTTACTATAAGACTTCCGTGGGAAAATGGTCTACTGAGTTATTATTCGTGGCGTTCCGCAACTAGTGCAGAAATTAGCGGTGGGCAAGAGCGGCTGCCCGCATGACCTGCAGAAGCTCGAACCGAAAACCGGTACTGGAATCGCTTGTGCTTGAATCATTGCTTGCCGCTGTCTCTCCTTTCTCGCGACACCGATTGCTACCACAATGGCGATTACGATCGGTGGTATGATGAGTGTGATCAGTTCTGGAAGACTGAAGACTTTGGCTATGATGGACCCGCCACTGCTGATTGTCTGCGTTGTCGTTGAAGGTATTCCGTAAGGCACTGCTACATGGAAGGTGTAATTGGCAGCTGGCAGCTGTGTGAAGACAGCCTGGCCGTTAATGTCAGTCTTCGCCGTCTCGTTGTTGGAGTCCGGTAGATACATAATGACCGTCGTGTTCTTGACTGGTAGTGAGTAGAAGTATCCGACCACTTGCATCTTGACCGAAAAGACGTTTGTTGGGACGGTCTGACTGGTCACAGTTGAGTTGACTAGTACTCCAGTTGCCACGTTCTTAGCGCGCCATGAGATCTGGTTGATCGTCCACTGTCCTGATGGGCTCGGAATTTGTTGATTGTTGTAAGTTGTCAGGAATATTTCTCTTCCAGATGTTGAGTCAGATAGGGAGATCCAGGTTGGCGTGAGGCTGTTACCATCTACGTCGACGAAGGAAAGCGTCGGAAGATTCCAGTTGTTTCCGACGCACGACAGGGATATCGTCGACCACAAGTCTGAGCCGTTAGAGACGCCGCTCCCGCACTGATCTGTAGGATAGGATATGTCACTGCCCGTCAGAAAGTCGTTTTGTTGCCCGAATACTTCAGTCGCGCTGTAGGGGTTGGGAAGGGTCATGGAGCTAGTTGCGCCGTATCCAATGTGGACCTTTCCAACATGGACTAACTGCCAAGCTCCTGGATTCGTTTCATACATGAAATTCTTGAATTCTGCAGGGCCAATAACGTCCGTGTTGGACGTAGTCTGTGCGACCTCTGCAAGAACCGCAGCTGGGTGACTCCCGGAATCGATGTCGCCGGGTCCCAGATAGTACTGTTGACCTTGGGTTGGGCTGGACCCTAGGAACTCGTTATCCATGTAGAATGACCAGACACCGCTTCCGGTGTAGTTCATAGTATAGGTGTGCCAAGACCCGATGGGGCCTGCTGATCCGGCGGGACCGATTATCGGTGGAGAGTTTGTGTTTCCTGCTGGGAAGAATTCGTAGAACCATGCGCAGCAGTAGTACTGGTTTGTTGTGGTGAGCCCATTGTAGTATCCTACCTGGACGAAGGCGCCGTTGGCGAGTATACTGCCGACCCAGTAGGAATGGGCGTCGTTGTTAACCTTGTCATAAACAGTCCTGATCATAACGCTCGCGCCTACGCTGTTGTAAACGCTAGAGTCGCCGATCGCGCCTTCTTGGAACCAGTAAGGGTCGCTGCTCGTAGCGCTTGTCACTCCCATGGGGCCTTGAGGTATCAGAAGGGGCCGCCCAGAGACGGGTCTATCGGGAGTTGGAATATGATTCGAGCTTACTCCTCCGAAGTAGATTATACCGACGACAGCGAGAATGATAATGCTCAAGGTCCTCGCGCTCGGGCATCGCCAGCTGGTCAAGATCAAGAGGAGGAAGCCGCTGCGGTGCTGAAAAACGTGTTGTACTAAAGATTAAACGGACCAAGGAAAGGGCCGACGGTCGGAGAGTCTGGATGGTCGGTTTCTTTGGGCCGGAACAGAAAGAACTCATTCGGATGATGTATGGATCAGCTTCTGAAGATTATCTGCTCCTCCTTGAGTCGTTGGGAGATTTCTTCGAGAAGGAGATCGAGCCGACAGCTCGCCAGACCGACTTGAAGGCAGAGTTTCCTCGCGAGAACATTCGGAAACTCTTCGAGCAAGGATTCACCAGCATGGGCTTTCCAAAAGACTTTGGTGGATTGGAGCTTCCATGGCCTATCTACGTCGCAGCGATGGAGATGTGCGGGAAGGCTTGCGCCAGCACCGCTCTTTCGCTCGCCATTCACGGGACATGTTGTGAGGGCGTTCGTCAGTTCAGTAATCCTGGTCAGAAGAAGGAGTATCTTCCTCAGATGATAAGCGGTAAGAAGTTCGCTGGTTTCTCATTAACCGAGCCTGGCGCGGGCTCTGATGCGCGGAATCTGCAGACCACTGCCCGTCTCGAGGGTGGACAATGGGTGGTGACTGGTACGAAGATGTTCACCACAAATGGCGGTTATTGTGACCTCTACTTCCTCTTCGCCAAGACGCCTAAGGGTCCCTCAGCATTCCTCGTCGATGCAAGGTCTGCGAAGTCTAGTAAGCATATCGACAAGCTGGGTTACAGAGGCTCGGTTACCGCGGAGGTTGTTTTCGAGAATGCTCATGTTCCGAAAGAGAGCCTTGTCGGTACTGAGGGAGAGGGCTTCGAGTATGCGAAGAAGATGCTGTTTGGGGGACGAGTGACTGTGGGGGCTATTTCAATTGGGATTGCTCGGGCTGCTTTTGACAAAGCTGTCAGGTACAGTAAGGACCGGACCGCGTTCGGGAAACCGCTCTCAGACTTTGAAATGATACAGTCCAAGCTCGCCGACATGCTGACGGACATCAACGCGTCGAGAATGATGGTCTACCGAGCCGCATATTTGAAGGACCAGGGGAAACCGTTCGAGTCTGAGGCTGCCCAAGCGAAAGTCTTTGCGAGCGAGCACGGGTTGAGAGTCTGCGACGAGGCGATTCAGATACATGGAGGTTATGGGTATGCGGATGAATTCGATGTACATCGACACTGGCGAGATTCTAGGCTCAACACGGTCGGCGAAGGGACCTCTGAAATAATGAGATTGATAATCTCAAAACACATCATCAAAGGATGAACGTGACGCCTCTCGCTAATTTCGCCGATATGGAGAATGCCCGGACTCATTCTGAGGGCTTTGGCAAGCTAGACGATTCGGAGTGATTTCTGGGAGGGTTCTCCCAAACGGCAGTTTTGTGTCGCGGGAAATATTTTTTTTCTAAATTCTAGGAAGGATCCATTCGCCATCTGAAACGTTTCTGGGTGAGATTGCTGGTTTGTCCCGCACAACAGGCGAGTTAGCTCCTTTTCGACCCAGTATCCACCTGTAACAATGCACGCTTGAAGTGGGCACCATATGAAAAGCCCCTCCCAGATCGTTGATCTGAGCTTGATCTGGACGAGAAGTCCATCTCAGGATGTGGAATATGCCCCTTCGTTAGCCATCGAAGGTTGACTTCCTCCCAGAGGTAGCAGCAAAATAACCATGAGAACGCAATGAGCTTTGATTATTGTTCTGGCTTTGTTCTAGGCGATTTCTGTTAACTTACCCCAGAATTCGGGCACTAGAAGACCGCGGATTTAACCCCAAGGTTATTACAATCCACGGGGCAAGTGACGGTTATCTGGAATAGTCGTGTTTACAATCAGAAGAGCCGGGCCTTAGTTGAGAGCACTAATCATTGGAGCTGGGAGGATTGGAATGCACCTTATTCGGTACCTCTCGAGCAGCGATGACAATCGACTGACCGTTATAGAGAAGAAGCAGGAGCGCTGCAAGGAAGCATCAACCAACTCTGATGCTACTATTCTAAACGCCGATGGCTCCAAGCCTGACGTTCTCAAGCTTGCAGAGGCCTCACAAGCGGACATTGTCATAGTTACGACGGACGACGACAGAGTCAACCTGGCCGCGACTAGACAGGCGAAGAAGGAGTTTGGTGTTCCACGCATTATCGCTGTGGCAAACAGTCCCAAGAACAAGGAACGGCTGAGGGAAGCGGGTGCTGACATGGTTATCTGCCCGGCCGAGTTAGCCCTCAAAGATCTCGAAAACATGCTGGAGAGAGACCGCGCGGTCACGCTCATGTACCGATCGGAATTGGACCTGCGAGTTGCTGAGACAGTAATTCCGCTCAATGCGACATTGATCGGAAAGAAGATTCATGAGATACAGATGCCAGAGAAATGCAGAGTCGCCCTAGTATGTAGAGACAGCAGCTACGTCTTCCCCGAACCCGAACTCGAACTAAGATCCGGAGACAAGGTTCTGCTACTAGGCGACGCGCCATCTGTCGCGCGAACCGTGGAACTCTTAAGGTCAAGCGAAACAGCCTAACACCCTTCGGGGAAGGGCTGGACAAAGAGTGGCCTCCAACATATTCGACCTGTTCACCAGTCCGCCCGCCGAGCAGATCCTCACCATAATACTCATTCTCGTACTCACCTTCTCAGTCGTCCGGGTGTACAGGAGCATCATTACAAGAATAGCAGGCACTGTCCCATCTGGATTGATAGTCAGCCTGCAGCAGATAGGAACGTGGTCCATCAGGATATTCGGCGCCTTCTACATACTCAACACACTCAACGTCAACATACTCCTACTAGTCGCGCTACTCTCCCTCGGGGGTCTCGCGATGATCGTGGCTTACAGGAACATTCTTGCTGACATGGCCGCGTCCCAGTTCGTGTCAACATTCCAGCCGTTTAAGGTAGGAGAATGGATCGAAGTGCAAGACTACTACGGACGAGTAATCGAGAGAAATCTGATACAATCAAAGATCCTTACACCAGACAACGAAATAGTCATCATCCCGAACTCGACATTGCTGAGAAGATCTGTTGTCAATCGCACCCGCTCAGGAGCCCTCCGCATCCAGATACCAGTCGCAGTCAGCACAGAGGTAGACCTGACGAAGATTGAGGACCAACTGCTACACATCGCTGAGGGCAGAAAGGTCGACCTTCTACCAGATACGACTCCCCAAGTCCGTGTCACCCAAGTAACTCCCCAAGAGACCCAGCTTGTCCTCCTCCTACAGATCGCCAACCCTGCCAAACGGGACCAGATAATTTCTGAAGTTCAGAAGAAATTCTACGAACTTCTCTCCAAGAGGAACTAGGCCCAAATAGTCTCAAATATCATTCCTTTGGAGCACCCAGCAGTTTCAGGGCTCTAAAGGATAACTGAGGAACTTCTGTTTGACACAGCCCGCCCAGAGACCTGCCGGGCGAAGAAGACAAGGACTTAGACGAAACATCGGCATTTTGGGCAACTTTGCCTTTGGCTACGCCGATGTAGCAGAAGGGATCTACTTCACTCTGGGCCTCGTCGTGATCTACGCGGGTGCAGCCGCAACATACGCATACCTCTTCGCAACAATAGCCTACATTTTCACAGCCCTCTGCTACGCAGAACTCTCGAGCTCCTACCACCAAGCAGGGGGCGCATTCGTATACGCCAGAAAGGCCTTCGGACAAAAAATCGCTTTCCTCGCAGCCTGGGCACTGCTCCTCGACTACGTCGTCACCACCGCCATATCTGCCCTAGCCGCCATCGGCTACCTAGGCTATCTTATTCCACAACTCAATGGACCACTATTAATCGGAGGGGCGACAGCGGCCGCAATACTGCTTCTGATGAGCCTCAATATTTTTGGAATAGGTGAGTCAGCCAAATTCTCGTACTTCCTCGTCCTGTTCAACATAGTTGGAGTAGCCACCATCCTAGTCACTGGCTACTTGTTTTCCTATAGACCCGGCCTCAATACGATTCACTTCGGAACGTCTCCGACAGTTCCCAACTTCCTCTATGCGATCACCATAGCCATGTCCTCCTATCTCGGGATAGAAGTCATATCCCAGACGGCTGGAGAAACTAGGCGACCAGCTAAGAATATCCCAAGAGCCGTATTTCTGATCAGCGCAGCCGTTGTGGTGGCCACGATTTCCTTCTCAACTCTCGCGCTCGGAGTGAGAAGCTTTCAGGATTTCGTGGACAATCCAACCAGCATTAACGACCCGGTAGCTTTCCTCGCGCTCGCTCTCCCGAACGGCTGGATTCTTGCTGGCCTCGCAGCCTTCTTGGGCATGTCCGTCCTTCTAGTGGCTTCCAACGCAGGAATAGTCGGAGCATCACGAATAAGCTACGCGATGAGCCAAGACGGAGTAATACCGAAGACGTTTGGAAAACTCCACAAAAAGTACAGCACTCCCTTCATCTCAATCGTGGCCTTCTCCTCCATATCCGTTGCCCTAGCCTTTTCGGGAGAACTCAGCCTTGTCGCGGAGCTGTACAATTTCGGGGCACTAATCGCCTACGTGATCGTCGGCCTAAGCCTAATCTCCCTCAGAAATAAAGAGAAGGCAATCTTTCGTCCATTCAAGACTCCTGGAAGCATCAACATCAAGCCATTCTGGAGGAAACCCAGCGAAACATCGGATAGCAACGAGCAGTATTCGATTCCGATCATTGGGGTGCTATGCATCATCGCGGACCTAACGATCTGGCTTCTGGTAGTTATTCTCCATCCGCTTGGAAGAGTCTTCGGCAGCATATGGATGGGCTTCGGCCTCTTGGTATTTTTCGCATACGCAAGAGTTCGGAAAACGAAAGGCGGCCCTCCGGGTGACTCATCTTCAGCAGAAGTGAGCTAAGGCCCCTACCGTAGAACTCAGGCTACTCTTTGAGCCTCTTCAAACGCTTCTCTATCACATCGACTTGTTTCAACAGAAATGACCTGTATGCTCGTAGAAGCTTGACCTGCTGCGTCTTCGTTTGCGCATCGATCGTACTCATCGTTCGCTTGAACGTTTCAGAGGTCTTCTCTAGAGTCTCGTCTATTGTAGCAGAGACCTTCGGGGCCCTGTCTTGTACAAACTTGCTAGTCGAATCAACCCAAGTCTTGCTTGCCGAGGATAGATCTCTTCGAGCATGATCTATGTCTCGACGTATTCTTTCAAGAGCAATCTTGATGTCACGCCGCACATGCTCAGATCCTTTGTTCGAAGACAATTCAGGACGATGGGTATAAGCTTCCCGAGATAAATCTTCAATTTCACCCAGTCCCACCTAACCAATATTACATAGAATCAGAGCCGACCATCAGCATGAAGGGAATCAAGGAGAAAGTCTACCACGCTTGGAAGACTGGAACTTATCCTAGTCCGGCGACGAAGACCCTTGGTATCAAGATACTAGAGCTCTCCGAGGGACGCTCCCTAGTCGAAATGGAGGTCGACGAACATCTCCACAACATGTCAGCCACTATGCATGGGGGAGTAATGGCTGACATTGCCGACGCAGCGATGGGAATTGCCATTTCCACCACGATATCCCCTGACGAGGATTTTACAACGATGGAGATGAAGATCAGTTTTTTCAGGCCTCACATCAAAGGACTATTGCGGGCAGAAGGGATCGTGGCGAAACGCGGAAAAAGGGTCGCCTTTGCGGAAGCGGTCCTGACGAATCAGCAGAATCAGATTATTGCCAAGGCAAACGGCACGTGGCTCTTCTTGACCTCGTAGATTCTTAGATCTCAGTCAGACCTCCGTCCTAATCGCGATGACTGATCATGCTTGACTAGATTTCTAGACGCACTCTGTATTCGCCAAATTTGTTTCTGAAGATGTCGCTGATCTCGCCGACAGTACACTCCGATCGGACTGCTCTCAAAATATCTTCAACCAAGTTAGAATCTCCAGAAGCGGCATTCCCAAGTCTTGAGAGGGCGCTCTTCACTTTCGCTTTGTTTCTTGCATTCTTGAAATTCCTCAGCCGTTGAATCTGCCTCCTCTCCATTCTTGGGCTAATTCGTTGAATGGTCACTTCTTTTTGATCCCCTTCTTTGAACCGATTTACCCCGACGATTACTGTCTGACCCTCATCCACGGACCTCTGAAACTTGTAGGCGCTTTCCTGAATCTGTCTGTGAACGAATCCGGATTCAATGGCTTTCCTCGCACCCCCAAGCTGTTGTACCCTGTCGATGAGGGCAGTGACTTGGGTTTCGAGCGTTTTTGTCAAGGATTCCAGATAATAGCT
>Ga0209801_1002204_pt1 | contig 11518 bp, 8 predicted proteins | sample GraSoiAngelo_127_FD_185884 | JGI IMG/M metagenome (GOLD analysis project Ga0209801, IMG submission 185884) | Grasslands soil microbial communities from the Angelo Coastal Reserve, California, USA - 14_0927_09_40cm (SPAdes) (version 2) | ecosystem: Environmental > Terrestrial > Soil > Grasslands ... | reverse complement strand
AGAAACAGTGAGGTGGGCCAGGCCGCACGTTTACGACCGAAGAGATGATCGGATACGAGCGAGAAACAATCCAGATGATGCGGGAGGGACAGAACGAATGCCCGGCGTTAGCGAGCTTCGAAACGCGGCGAGAAATCGACAATCATCATCATCATTTAAGCCAGCGCCAACGAGTAGCGGTCGAGCAAATCCTGGCAAGCCGGGATCAAGTCATGGCGCTGGAGGGTGTCGCCGGCGCGGGGAAAACGACTTCTTTAGCTGTGGTTCGCGAAGCTGCCGAGCGAGAGGGTTACAAAGTGGAAGGATTCGCCCCAACCTCACGGGCAGCACAAAAACTCGCAGAGGCCGGAATCGAATCGAGCACGCTCCAAAGGCATCTTGCGCAAGGCAATGACCAGACTGGCGTACAAAAACACTTGTACGTTCTGGACGAATCGAGCCTCGCAAGTACAAAGCAGATGAACGAGTTTCTGCACAGGCTCAAAGATAGCGACCGCGTTTTGCTGGTGGGTGATACACGCCAGCACCAGGCAGTTGAAGCCGGAACCCCGTATCAGCAGCGACAAGAAGCCGGAATCCAAACCGTGCGGCTGGATGAGATCATTCGGCAGAAAGACCCAGCCCTCAAAGAAGTTGTCGAGCATCTTTCACGCGGAGAGGTAAAGGAAGCGATTGAAAAGCTCGATACGCAAGGCCGCGTCCATGAAATTCCACAGCAAGACGAACGGCTCAAAGAAATAGCCCGTGACTATATAAAGCAGCCTGAAGGAACGCTCGTTGTTTCGCCTGACAATCGATCTCGAATGGAAATCAACCGGATGATCCACACGGAAATGCAAAAGATCGGGCAAGTGGACCACAGGGAGAGAAACGTGAGAGTGCTCGTCGCCCGGCAGGAGATTACCGGCGCGGACCGCCAATGGGCCGAGCAATACGAACCAGGCAACATCGTGCGCTATACGAAGGGCAGCAAGACGCATGGTATCGACGCTGGAGAATACGCACGAGTCGAACGTGTCGAAGCAAGGGAAAACCTGCTCACGGTCAGACGCGAGAGTGGTGAGAAGATCAGCTACGATCCGCGCCGACTGCAAGGCGTGACGCTCTACCGAGAAACAGAACGTGCATTCGCGCAAGGCGACCGCGTGCAATTTACAGCTCCGAATCGGGAGCGACAGATCGCCAACCGAGAGCTAGGCACCATCGAAAAGATTGACGATGGCGGCAACCTGCAACTGCGCCTCGACTCGGGCCGCCCAGTCACATTCAACATCAAAGAGAATCCGCATCTCGACTACGGCTATGCAGTCACCAGCCACAGCAGCCAGGGACAAACCGCCGACCGCGTGCTCGTTCACATAGACACTGAGCAGGCAGGAGAAAAACTGGTGAACCGTCGGTTAGCGTACGTGGCCGTGTCGCGGGGGCGTTATGATGCCCATCTCTACACCGACGACAAAGGCCACCTTGCCGAGCAACTGTCGCGCGCAGTGTCGCACCGATCTGCGATGGAACCGAGCCGCGAATCCGCATCCTCGGCGCACGAGATCGAGCCGTCGTCCGCACGAAGCAAAGAGCACGAACACGCGCAGACAGTGGGCCACCGTATCAGCAGGTAGCACTCAATTTCCTCCGCTCCCGCCGTCGTCAAGAGTTTGCCCGCTGATGCGGCTCCTCACGGTTGCCTTTGACCGCGGTTTCGCTAGGGATCGCCGCAAACATGAGGTGGCGTGTCTATCCCCCACCCGGTGCTCCCCGGCGCTGCACGGTAACCGGCCCCGGCAGGACTGACTAGCCAGGCGGCTAATAGTCTATCGGCTCATGCCCGTAGCGACCACCAGACCAGAAGTACACCTCAACGCCATACTCGTTTTCGCCTGAATCTGTAAGCAAGATGCCGTCCATGGTATGGGCCTGGAACTTCTTCCGAGACGCCTCATCGAAGAACTTGCTGATCGGCGTACTTTGAATGTAGTAGTTGGCCGCTCCCTTTTCGTCCAACTTGTCTAGAACCCGAACCTCGTAACCCGGCTGGCCTAGTTTCTGGCTAAAAACCAAAAACCTGTAACCCTCTTCTGGGTGACCCGTCGGGACAAGCAAAACGGCATATGAAAGACTCTTCGCGCTCTCGAAGTGCCCAACTGCGATTCCCGGGCACGTCAGCGGCTTCTCAGGTTCCCACGCTTCCCGGGCACGCTGACTTAGGTCCGTGGGTTCCTGGATCTTCCAGGAGCCGTACTCTTCCTTGAGGCGATTCTGGATTTCCGAAGGAAGAGATTCCGGTTTGCACAGCTTCGGTTTTTCGTTGGCACGAGCTGCGCCGTGCCCGAAAAACAGTACGGACAGGAGCAAGAGCATCGCCGAAAAAACTATTCTTAACGCACTCATCGGATTCGCCTTGATGTGGATCATTTGCACCCGCCGCTGCAGCCATTCTGCGGAATGTCGCCATGTCCGCCGCCCATCTTCGGCGGACCAAGTGGAATCTGTAAGTGAATGTGGTTGCCCTGGGACTTTGGCGATGGATGCTTTGCCTCATCCAACCCAAAACCAGCGCCACAACCTGCAGCCGTGCACAAGATTTTATCGGCATTGCCCGGATCATACTTCAGATCAACGGCGACGCCCCTTCTGTGCGGCTTACCAGGGGGATGGACAGGAGTGTTTTCGGAAGTTGAAGTCACTACGAGATTCAGGCCCGTCTTCGACTCTATGCATTTCAGCAGTTTGTCGATCTCCGGCGAGGGCGGAAGCGGCGGTATCTTTTGATGTGGATCCAATGTGTACAGCCCCAGAGGGTCAATCCAGTTTGCCGGGTTGTTTTCGACGTACTCATAAAGATTGGGGTTGTCATACAGCGATCCCTGATCGTTCGGGTCTTCACTGATGAACCTGCCCGCGGTTGGATCGTAGTATCTGGCGCGATAGTAATACAGACCGCTTTCGGTGTCGGATTCGCGGGCGGTGTACTGGAATGGGTTCACGAGCGACCCTGTCGAGGCCGTCAGTTTACCGAAGGAGTCGTAAGTGTAGGTGTTCGCTATCGACCCAGCCGAACTGCTCAGCGAAGTGACGGAGCCCAGACCGTCGGCGTGGAAGTAGCTCGTTGCGCCGCTGCGCAGCATGGCCAGCGGCTCGTCGATGTTTTGCGTGTCCTCGTAGCGAGCCACGACGGCACCCGACGAATTCGTCTCCTCAACGAGGTTGTCGCCGTCATAGGCATACACCGATGTTCCGCTCGACGACGACTTGTAGATTCTTCTTCCGAACGGATCGTATTTGAAGGTCACCGTTCCGCCGGAACCGGGCAGAGTGACGCTGGTCAGCCGGTTCTCGAAGTCCCACGCATACGTTGTGGTGTTCGAGCCGGTGACGCTGGTGAGGGTGTTGCCGTTGGAGTCTAATGCTGACCCTGCCGCCGTTTTTCCACTAGATTTCTCGCACCCCCTACGTGAGTTTCCACTTAGCGGCATGGTTGCACTAAAACAGTGCAACATTTTTTCGCTCGAACCCCAGACGCGAGTTTTTGGGTACACCCCCGAGGCAGCTAAAGGAAAAAACACACACGGTTCGCGCGACGCGGAGAACGTTCCTTCTTTAGCTGCTGTCAGCATTACCCTGATTTTACGTGAGCCGCCGTGAACCAGCCAGCTTCCATCGCGCTCCGTTGTCTTCGGCGTAAGGGTAGAGATGGCTGAAAAGCCACGACCCGAACTATGGGGAACCTCGGAAAAATGCAACCACGGCTTTCTAAACACGAAATTTTTCGAGCTTGCAGGAGAAAATGCGTTTGCACCTCGGAATCTCCAGGATTTTGCAGGAGCGGTGTGCTTCGTGGGGCGCGAAGGACGCTGCGCACGGCGCATCCGATAACGAGCTCGTTATCCGACGCGGCCTCGAACCCCGCGAGCCTTCCCGCGCTCCACTCGACAGAAGCTGCCTTCTGTCGCCTTCTTGCCTCACGTTCGATCCTTCGGATTTCTTTCCAGTCAGAACTGCACGACCGAAAGACCAGGGATACGACGAAAGTCGCGGAGATTGACGGTCAACACCGAGTAGCCAAGCGACAGAGCTGTGGCACCGATGAGCAAGTCTCCGAACGGAATAACCACACCCTTGCTCTGCTGCTCTCCGTCGAGTTTCCCGGCCAGCATCGCCGTCTCTTTCGTGTACGGGTACACGGTCAAGTCCGCCAACAGTTCAGTCAGGAACGATTCACGGCGCAGACGAATGGCTGGAGTTTTTGCACGATAGAGGCCGTGGATGAGTTCCGTCAGACCGATCGCGGAGAGCGCTGCATCCTGGTCGCCAGTCACGTTTACCACTCGCTCGATGAAGTGCTCGATCGTATCTCCACGCCGCTCGGCAGCGATGACCACGCTGGAGTCGAGGATCAGTCCCATGCAGGCGGATTCAGGGGTTCACGGTGGCTGTTGATGACTTCTTCGAGATCACGGGCGAAGTCTCCGTCAAGTGTGGCTGTCGAGCCGTGCTCTCTTGCGAGACGGAGAGAGTCCGATAATAGCCGGACATGAGGTTCGGCAGGACGCACCACGGCCACGGGCCGCGCGTCTTTTTCGATGACGACTTCCGCCCCTTCACGCACCCGGGCCATCAGCGATGCGAAGTCGCTTGTGGCTTCTGCTTCCGAGATGTGGATCACATTCTTAACCATCTCGTGATTATACACCGCACCTCTTCTATTTGGACGGGCCGTTCACCATACAATTTTGAGTTGATCGAGGAGGTGGAATACGAACGAGTGCTACCCCACAGTGCACATCACGGTCTGGGGTGACGTGTCTACCCCCACACCCGGCGCAGCAGCGCCGCTCTTCCCGGTGCTCCCCGGCGCAAGGTTAGCCGCTCGCCGACAACCCTCTGACGGCCTCAGCTCACGCCAGGAACGAGCTGGCTATGGTAATTCGCCCAGGTAGGGAAAAGCGTACCAAGCGAGCCATGCGAACAAAAGCCAGTGTAGGGCGAGGTTGAGCTTGAATGACGTCTCGCCCTTCCTGTACCGGGCGAACACACCACCCAGGAAAGCGACCCACGCGACATTGGCAACGCAGACTTTGTACACATATCCTGCGCCCTGATACTGCAACCCGTACTTCCAGCCCATAACGAACCAGATGACACTCAGGATCGTCGCAACAGCCAACAGCCAGTGTGACCTCTTTGGGATCTTACTCTCGCCCCGGAACAGTCCAGGATTCCATATGAAAAAGAGTACCGATGGCACCGCGACTCCGACTACCCGAGAGGAGAGAAAAAGAGCAGGTATCACCGTCATTCCTGGAAAGGGACCAAGCGTCGTTGGAGCCCCGGTAATGAGAAGCCCGATACAAGCCGGAATTAGCAGACTCAATCCAACAATGACAGTCGCGAGGCCGCTCTTCATAGCGGAGACTTCGATGGAACCTTCGCTATTCATCTCAACTTTCAGATCGTCACTCATATTTTTGCTCTCGACAGAACTGGAAATATCCCTTTCGATAATATTACTCATCAAGTACTAGATGACTCGCAGGCCCTAAATATATGGATAAAAGTTAAACGGATTACTAAGAACCGGCCCGTAGTATCCCGGCGAGCGCGCCGCACCCCCAAAGCTGGGCGCCGTCATATCAAACTGATCCAGTAGCCATGGCACAAAGGCATTGCTGTTGTTGGAATACCAGCGATAGTTTTTTCCGCAAGACGGGCAGTTGGGGTTTCCGTACCCATTATCCAACGCCTTCTCTTTGCACGGAGTCGCGTCGCCTACATCACTACACGTACCGCCAGTATCTGTCTTGTCATCCTTCACCGGCCTCGCTCCGTCGGGAAAGAGCACCCCGTTCGAGTCCTCTCTGTGGAGTCCATACGTATGCGGCGGTTGACCGTCTTGTGTGATCTTGACATAGCAATGATTCAGACCGAGGTAGCCGAAGACATAATGGAGCTGCCGACAGCAGACGCTTGTCTTCAGACCATCTGGGTCCGTGTAGTTGGTCGGACTATTTCGCACATATGCGTAGAAGTCGGAGCCTCCCCGGAATCGGATCGGGTCTTCCGAGACGAACCTTCCCGCCTTCGGATCGTAGTACCGCGCTCTCGAAAATTGCAGGTTGGTTTCCGTGTCGAAATCTCGTCCTGTGTAGCGGAACGGATTGGTGAGCGAGCCAGTCGTAGCGGTCACATTTCCGAACGAGTCGTACGTGTAGCTTTGCGCCAGTGCTCCGGCCGCGTTGCTCAATGACGAAATTGAGCCGAGGCCATCGGCGTGGTAATAGCTGGTCGCGCCCGAGCGCAACATTGCAAGAGGCTCATCGATGTTGTCCGTTTGTGAGTAGCGGGCAACTGCTGTGCCGCTCGAATTCGTCTCCTCGATGAGGTTGTTGCCGTCGTAAGCGAACACAGATGTTCCGCTGGAAGAGGATTTGTAAATGCGGCGTCCGAAGGGATCGTATTTGAAGCTGACGGTGCCGCCTGTTCCAGGCAGAGTCACGCTCGTCAGCCTGTTTTCGAAGTCCCAGGCATAGGTGGTGGTGTTGGAGCCGACCACCTTGGTCAGGGTGTTGCCGTTGGAGTCAACTGGGGAACAATCTTCCGCCGTGTCGTAGGCATGGATCGTTGTGTCGTACATGTTTTTCTTTTAGGGGTACGATTGACGATCCAGCTTGCTGCTGACGGGTGATGTTAACAGCCAGACTCCAGGCAGGATTTCCTCAGCGCTCTTGCATCCTCCAAGCTTCACAAAACAATTCGTGTTCAATGAGAATGCCTTCCCTCTCTGGGCGGCAGACGCGGCGGATGAAAACTCGACCGTTGCCTTCCAGGGCTTACGATTGTCGTTCACGTGAAAGGCGCTTACGGAATCCGAACCGAACCACTCCTGGACCCAGACACCTGAAGTGGTACTCGGCTGTCTTCCCGCAAACATTGTAACTATGATATATCGCAGGTTTCCGTCGTGAATTGCTATCGTCATACCAAGCATTGTAGGTGGCACGACGCGAAGGCGGTGCAGGAGGCCATTTTCTATACGAACCTCGTAGGTCTGGTCTCCATTCTGCGCGGAGCTGTCTTGCCAAAAGTCCAAGCCTCGCCTATTTCGCAAAATTGCAATTTGGCGTTCGACATCAGCTGTTGAGTGAATTTCGCTTGCCGAGTTAATCAGTTTTTGGCTTAGCGAACGTAAACGCATAGCGTAAATCGTCAGCCCTCCTGCAAAAAGAAGAATACCCGCAGTCAACCAAAACAAAGCCCTGAGCAACGGCGTTCTCACAATCCCCTCCCTGGTTCGTCATACTCCTTCTTGCAGGGGACCCAGCCAGTCGAGTTACCGTTGATAAAGGTGAAGTCTTTGGTTCCGCCATGGGATACTCCAAGCGTTCCGTAATCTTGCGGCTTTCCGTTTGGGCCTGAGGGGAGTTGGACGTTTACGGGACACGAAGGAGTGTTGGGTTTTTTCCTTGGATCCTCCGGTGAAACAGTGAAATTCTGTAAGCTATTGCCTCTGCCCCAACCGAAGATTGTGTCGTCAAACATTCCCTGGTCTCCCGTGCTCTGCCCCTCAGGTGAACCCGGAGTTGCAGGTGCCCATCCGGTTGGGTTCTGATGCTCAGTCACCCACCATTTTTTCGCGTCCGGCCCTTGCAATTCATAGACGATGCGACGGTAACCCTTGTAACTACAGTCGGAAATAGGAACCAGACGGAATTGCGGTACCTTGGCGCAAGCACAATCCGGGCTCAGCCCACGCGAATCGATTAGGTTTATAGCGTTGTTTAACACGTAGCTGTAGAAATTGACGCCCCAACTGATTGCCCTGAGGGGATCTTCCCGGAGGAACCTTCCTGTTTGTGGGTCGTAGTATCTGGCGCGATAGTAATACAGGCCAGTTTCGGTGTCCGATTCACGGGCGGTGTACCGGAACGGATTCACGAGGGAGCCAGTCGAGGCGGTCAGTTTGCCGAAGGAGTCGTAAGTATAAGTATTGGCAATCGAGCCGGCAGCGTTGCTGAGTGAAGTGACGGAGCCAAGTCCGTCAGCGTGGAAATAGCTGGTTGCACCGCTTCGGAGCATTGCCAAAGGTTCATCAATGTTTTGCGTCGGCTCGTAGCGGGCAACGGCTGCGCCGGAGGAGTTTGTCTCTTCAACTAGGTTGTCGCCGTCGTAGGCATAGACGCTGGTGGCTGTAGACGAAGATTTGTAGATGCGTCTGCCGAAGGGATCGTACTTGAAGCTTACAGTGCCGCCGGTTCCCGGCAGCGTGACGCTGCTCATGCGGTTTTCGAAGTCCCACGCGTAGCTCGTGGTATTCGATCCAACCACCTTCGTGAGGGTGTTGCCGTTGGAGTCGTACGTGTAGGTCGTGCTCGGCGTCGAGGTCAGCTCGTTCGAGGTGTTCACGCTGTACGGTGAAACGCCTAGCGAACTCAGCCGGTTGCCGACCGGGTCATATGTGTAGCTTTCCGTCGTGGTCGCAGCTTGTGTCACCTGCGTCAGCTCGTAGATCGGATCATAGGTGTAGTTCGACGTCACGCCCGCCAACTGATCTGTCTTTGACGTGCGGTTCCCCGCGTTGTCCACCGTATAGCTGGCGCCGTCCAGCGTGGTCGAGCCACTCTGGTGCAAAACACTTTGCAGCCGCGAAAGATTGTCATACGCATAGACCGACTTCAGGCCGTTCGGGCGCGTCATCTGCGTGCGGCGGCTGAGGGTGTCATAAGTGAAGCCAAAGTTACCGGTCCCGCTGAACGCCGTTGGCGGCGTCAGCGTTTGCAGGCGATTCAGTGTGTCATAGACGTAGCTCGTCGCTCCATTTTCGGGATCGGTGAACCCTGTGCGGTTTGATGCCGCGTCGTAGCCGTAGCTGGTGGCGAAATTCCTCCCCGTGAGAAAAGCGTAGCTGGTGGTTGTGTTTGTCAGCCGCCCCATGTTGTCAAACGTGAACTGGTAGGTGCCCGTGGGATCGGTCACCTGGGTCAAACGGCTGTCGTTATCATACGTGTAATTCACGGCCGTGGTATCAGGATAGGCCTTTTGGGTCAGCCGGTTCAACTGGTCGTAAGTGTAGGTTATGAGCTGGTTCTTCCGGTCAGTCTTGTTGAGCAAATTGCCAACCGCGTCGTAACCGTAGGTCTCAATATAGCCCGATGGGAACGTCGTCCTCGTGACTCGGCCAAAAGCATCGTAGCTGAACGACGTGGTGTGACTATTGGCGTCCTGAATACTCGTCAAGTTGTTTTCCGTGTCGTAGCCGTAGTTGGTCACGTTGGCGGGGCTCGCCGCGTCGGTGACGCTGGTCAGCCGATCGGCATCGTCGTACGCGTACGTGGTAGTCTTGCTGTTCTGATTGGTTACAGACGTCCGGCGCCCGCGATAATCGTAGACGAACGTAGTAGTACCTGTGCTCCCCGGATAAGTGATGGTCTTCAGCCGGTCTCCGGTGTCATAGGCGAACGTGGTCTGATTATTCATCGCGTCGGTGACGGAAGTACGATTGCCATGGGCGTCGTACACGTAGGTCGTCACGTTGTTCTGCGCATCCTTGATTGTGTTGATCAGACCGGATGGCCAATACGTGAGCTGGGTGACGTTGTTCAGCGGATCGGTGATTTGGGTCAGCTCACCCAGCGAATTGTAAACAAACTGCGTGACGCTCGCCGCCGTGTTGCCATTCGGCGCCGGCGTGGTAACCGTAAGCAGGTTTCCGTGCGTGTCGTATGTGTTCGTCGTCACGTTCCCGAGCGGATCGGTGGCGATGAGAACTTCGCCGAAGCTGTTGTACGTATACGTCGTTGTGGCATAGGTGCCTGCGGAGATAGGCGCGGTGACCGAAGCCACATTCCCGTTGGAGTCGTAGGTATAGCTGGTGGTGCGGCCGAGTTCGTCCGTTCTCGCTAAGACGTTTCCACGAGTGTCATACGTGTAGCTGATTGCTCCACGCAGCGTGCAACTGGAACAACCGGACCCCTCCGAATTGACCGGTACCCAAGTTCCGCCGATCAACTCTGAAGTGTAAGCGGAGAAATTGCCAAGGGAGTCCGTTGTTTGTACTGTCGTGTTGAGAGTGAACCAAGGTCCATAGGCGGTAATGCTGGCCACCTGCACATTAACTGCTCCGGTCGCCGCACCCGCTGGTACGAGGGCCACAATCTGTGTATCGCTCCAACTGACGATGCTCGTTGCAGTTGCGCCGTAGAGGTTTGCAGTGCTGTTGCTTTGCGTCGAGCCGAAGCCTGCACCGGTAATCGTAATGGTCGAACCGATCGGCCCGACGTTGGGCGAAACGCTGGTGACGGAGACTTGCTCCAAAACGGTGAATTGTACGCCGTTGCTGGTGATGCCGTCTTCGGTAACCGTCACGGGACCGTTTGTCGCGTTCGCTGGTACGGCGACAGTGATGCTGGCGTTACTCCATGAGTTAACACTCGCCACAACGCTGTTGAATTGCACCGTGCTGTTGCCCTGACTTCCGCCAAAACCGGAGCCATTGAGTGTTACGGAACCTCCCCGCTCAGCAGCCGGAGGCGTCAGGCTGGTGATGACGGGCTTGATCACGGTGAAGACGATGTTAGAGAGGCTGGGGATGGAATTCACGGTGACGACAACGGGACTCGTTCCCGATGCGGCCGTGGTGGGCACAAGAGCAATGATCTGCGTATCGCTCCAGCTAGTGATGGACGTTGCCAACGCACCGTTGAAGCTAACTGTGCTAGTCCCTTGTGTCGCGCCAAAGCTTGAACCCGTGATCATTACTGACGTGCCGACTGTTCCAAGAGTCGGCGACAGACCTGTTACGAAGGGAGTCGTTCCCAGGGTGATCAACACATTGTCAAGGGTTCCCGTGGCGAGCGCCGCAGGCAGTCCGCCAGCAGTGTTGCTACTTACAGCCAATCCCACGTAGACCGTTTGCGCCATGCTGATTGTTTGCGCGCTTCCCACCTGCGTCCAGGTGTTGCCATCCGGTGACGCGTAACCCGAAAATGAGCTTCCGCCGCGGACTAATTTCAGCCAGTAAGGAAGTCCTGCATTGTGGCAGCCCGGTATGGAAGTGCTTCCTCCCGTGGTTGCGCGGTCCCAGAGGCATTCGAGGTCCGACGCCTGATAACCCACGAATGCGCTCGTTGCGCTCGGATCGAGCGTCTCGCGGATCATGACACCGGCTTGCGTATACGTGCTGCCGGAAGCCGAAACCACTCTGGCGACAATCGTGCCATTCCCCTGCAAAGACTGATACACGAAGTGCATTTGGTCGCTGGTGCCATAGATCTGAAGGCCCGAACCGTTCACGGTGAACGTTCCGTTCGTATAGGTTGCGCTGCCACCGTATTGAACTGGCCCCACGTCCTGGTCCAACCACGGTGTTGGCAGTGGATTCGCCGTGACGGTGAACAGGACAGCGTTGCTGTCGTTCATCATGGGAGCTACCGCAACTGCCAGGTAGCCTGAAGTCGCCCCGGTGGGAATCGTTATGGAGATTGAGGTGTTGCTCCAAGTGTTGATCGTCACTGGAGCATCGTTC
>Ga0209801_1002203_pt1 | contig 11520 bp, 8 predicted proteins | sample GraSoiAngelo_127_FD_185884 | JGI IMG/M metagenome (GOLD analysis project Ga0209801, IMG submission 185884) | Grasslands soil microbial communities from the Angelo Coastal Reserve, California, USA - 14_0927_09_40cm (SPAdes) (version 2) | ecosystem: Environmental > Terrestrial > Soil > Grasslands ... | reverse complement strand
ATCCCGCCTTGGGCGCTCCTTCCACCGCCATACGTACAAGCCTGAACCTTATAGAACTCGCCGCTGGCTCCTCGAGGCTGTAGTCTGATCCCCCTTGGATATTCTATAAAGTATCGACGAGACAAAAGCTAGAAAATCCACAGTTCATTTCTGAGATCGTCGGGCGAACGGATCGCTCGCCCCATGGGCCGGTGGCGAAGAGGTCTAAGAACATCCTCCATTCACCAATAAGAATGACTGGACAATTGATAAGTGCTCCATACCCAACCCACCATGATCTGTTGTCCGCCCTTCCAAGACTTCGCATTATCGTACCGTGGGGCTCGCATACGAGGTAATCGCCGCCTGGCTGACTGGGAACGCTAGGCGAGTCTGCATCGTCATACCCCGGCGGTAACACCGGGTCTCCGCCGCCGCCACCAGGCATCGGGCCAACCGGGTAGACACCGCTACCAAAGTGACCGGTCGGATCGGTGAAGTTCGTCGGGTTGTTACTGACATAGCTGTAGCGGCTCAGCGCCTGCGGCCCGAAGACGTCCGGCAGGATGCTGTCCGGCTGAGGAAACCTTCCCACATCCGCGCTGTAGAGGCGCGACACGTAGTTGTAATCAGGTTGGCGTAAAGGGCAAAATATACATACAGCATGTATATTTTTCACCCCAAACTACAAAACAAACTTCCCCCCAGAGTGACACCAGGCGCTGCCATCTTCTTTCTCGCTTGCAACGCTGAATACGTGCAGAGCCAAGGGGTGGGCCGAAAACGAGGAGGGGCACAGCGGCCGCTAGCCGCAACTCGCTCAAGCACGGCCTGCCGGCCGCCGCTCCTCTCCTGGGCGAGGCGATCCGTCGCATACACACGGGCCAGTCCGTCGGCGCACTCTTCAACGGGCGCTAGGCGAAGCCTGCGGCACTACCTAGCCAGACCCCGTTTAGCTTTCGCTATGCTATCCCATCAAGCTGCTATCATTAATCCGTTATGGGATTCATCAACCGCCTCCTCGGGGGTGAATACAACGAGAAAGAGCTGAAGAAGCTCTGGCCGGCCGTTGCGGAGGTTAACGACCTAGCCGAAGATATGGCGCGGCTCACCGACGAAGAGCTGACCGAGCAATCAGCGGAGTTTCGCGAACGATTGGCCGCCGGCGAGACGCTCGACGACATCCTGCCGGAAGCGTTCGCGGCCGTCCGGGAGGTCTCTGAACGCCGCATCGGCCTGCGCCACTTCGACGTGCAGATCCTGGGCGGGATCGTCCTTCACAAAGGCAAGATCTCCGAGATGAAGACCGGTGAAGGAAAGACGCTTGTCGCCACGCTTCCGCTTTATCTCAACGGACTCGCCGGCAAGGGCGCTCACCTCGTCACCGTAAACGACTACCTTGCCAAACGCGACGCGCAGTGGATGGGGCCGATCTTCCACAGCCTCGGCCTCTCGATCGGCGTCCTTCAGCACGATACCGCCTATATATACGACCCGGCCGCGAACCTCGAGAACGCGAGCCTCCGCTACCTTCGGCCCGCCTCCCGTCGCGAGGCTTATGGCGCCGATATCACGTACGGCACCAATAACGAGTTCGGCTTCGACTACCTGCGCGACAACATGGTCCAGGACCTGTCGCAGGCGGTGCAGCGCGAAGACGCGCCGCATTCGTATGCCATTGTCGACGAGGTCGACTCGATCCTGATCGACGAGGCGCGCACGCCGCTCATCATCAGCGGCCCGGCCGAGGAGACCGAGGAGGTCTACCGCACCTTCGCCCGCATCGTGCCCAGGCTCGAGCAAGAGATAGACTACATCGTCGACATCAAGCACAAGAGCGTCTCGCTCACGGACGAAGGCGCTTCGAAGGTTGAAAAGGCGATTGGCATCAAGAACCTGTACGACCCGGAAAACTTCCGCCTTACGCGCTTCGTCGACGCCGCCCTGAAGGCGCATGCCCTCTATCACCTCGACCAGCAGTACGTCGTTAAGGACGGCGAGGTGATCATTGTCGATGAGTTCACCGGCCGCCTGATGTACGGGCGCCGCTGGTCGGACGGCCTGCATCAAGCCGTCGAGGCCAAGGAAGGCGTGAAGGTCCAGCGCGAAAGCGTGACCTACGCGACGATCACCCTTCAGAACTACTTCCGCCTCTACCAGAAGCTGGCCGGCATGACCGGCACCGCCTGGACAGAACGCGAGGAGTTTCACCAGATCTACGGCCTGGACGTCCTGATTATCCCGACGGCTAAGGACATGGTCCGCGTGGACAACTCGGACATCATCTTTCGCTCAGAGGACGGCAAGTTCCACGCCGTGGTGTACGAGATCGAGCAGGAGCACGCGCTTGGCCGCCCATGCCTCGTCGGCACCGTCTCGATCGAGAATTCGGAGAAGCTGGCGGACATGCTGAAGCGGCTTTCGCGCTGCGAACTGAAGGACTGCGCCGATCACCACGCGGTCTGTCCGCTCAAAGAGCCGCAGGTGCTAAACGCCAAGCAGCACGAACGAGAGGCTTACATCGTCGCGCAGGCGGGCGTGTACGGCGCCGTCACGATCGCCACGAACATGGCCGGCCGTGGGACCGACATCATCCTCGGCGGCAATCCCGATCGACTGGCCGAAGACATGGCTCGCACGCGCGGACTCGACATCGTCTCCGCGTCCGAGGAACACGCGGCGAAGATCCGCAGCGAGGTGCGCGACCTCTGGCAGGTCGAGCACGACCGCGTCGTCGCCGCAGGCGGTCTGCATATCGTCGGCACGGAGCGCCACGAGGCCCGCCGCATCGACAACCAGCTCCGCGGACGCTCCGGGCGCCAGGGCGACCCGGGCAGCTCGCGCTTCTTCGTGTCGTTCGGCGACGAGGTGATGCGCCGCTTCGCTCCGGACTGGATCGGCGGCATGCTCGGCCGCTTGGGCATGGACGAGAACACGCCGCTCGAGAGCAACATGGTCTCGAAGGCGATCGAGCAAGCCCAGACCAAAGTCGAGGGCCATAACTTCGACATCCGCAAGCACGTCGTTCAGTACGACGACGTGATGAATCAACACCGAGACAAGATCTACGAGCAGCGCCGCCGAATCCTGGAAGGCACCGTAGACCTGCGTAGAAACGTCCTCGAGATCGTGGACCAGGAGATCGAGCGCGCCTTCGAAGCCTTCACACCGGGCGAGCGGAGCGACGACTGGGATGTGCCAAGCCTCATCGCCGAGCTCGGGACGATCATCGCCCTGCCCGCTTCGTTTACGGAGCAACATGTCCTCCAGGGTGACGCGGGCGAACTGATCGAAGAGATCACGGAGCACGCGCACAGGACGTACGAGGAGAAGGAACGAACCCTCGGCGCGGACAAGATGCGGACTCTCGAGCGCCTCGTCCTGCTCGGTACGATCGACCGCCTGTGGGTTTACCACCTCACGGCGCTCGACGAGATGCGACAGGGCATCGGCCTCACCGGCTACGGCGGGCGCGACCCGCTTGTCGAGTACAAGCGCGAGGCTCACGACATGTACACGCAGCTCACCGAGCATATCCAGCAGCAGGTCACGCGCCGCATCTTCCACGTCACCCTCACACCGCTGCAGCAGCAGCCGGCCCCGCCGGTCGCCGTTGATGCGACCGAGAGCGGGCCTTCAGATGACGTCGAAGGCGCCGCCGTTCCCGCGCGCACCCGCAACGGGCGCCGGGCCCGGCGGCAAGCGGCGGCGCAGACCGGGAACGGCCCCGGGGATCCGATACCCACGGCGGCAGCGGTTAGCGGCAAAGTCGGCCGCAACGACCCTTGCCCCTGCGGCAGCGGCAAGAAGTACAAGAAGTGCCACGGCTCCGCCGCTCTCGTCTAGAAGCGAAATGAGCCCCCAAGCCGACGCCACCGCCTCCCTCAAGACCGATGCTGACAAGATCGTCACCGAACTCAAGCGCTGCGTGTCAGCCGGTGAGACGCACTGGTTCCTGGCCCTCATGCAGGCGATTCGGGATTGGCCCCTGCCGGAGGAAAGCATCGGCGACCGCACCTACCGCTATCTCGTCGGTGGCGAAGCCTTCGACTGGCTCCTGCTCGCCGAGCGCCTTTGCGACGAAATCGAGGGTCTGATCCCGGACGAAGAGCGGGAAGCGCTACTCTTCCACGGCTGCCTCCCCGAAGAGGCGGACGAACACGACGTGGAGCGCCTGCTCGGCGCCAAGCACCGCGCGCACCTCAACTTCGTCTACGGCGTGCGCGTTGAAGAAGCGCTGCAATTGACGATCGCCGACGAGGTCCACAAAGAGCGGTTCGCCTCCCGCATGTGGGAGAACCGCCACGGCGACGACGAGGTCTTCCACCGCCTGTACGATTCCTCGCGGACAGAGCTACTCGACGAGTTTCGTGAATCGAAGACAAAAAGCCCGAGTAAGAAGTCCCGCCGTTCCCAGCTTGGGAACAGTCCGCTCGGACAAGCAGAAAACGGGCGCACTAACGGTCACCCCGCGGAGCTGGAAATTTCCCTCGCCGAACTCAGCGAGTTCACCTACTGGCTCTTTCGCCGCCGGGTGAACGGCAGCGAGCCCGCCCGCGTCGCCAGCGACACGCGCAAGGGTCTGGCGAAGCTCCAGCGCCTGGAATCACTGCGGCGCGCAAGAGCCTCTTCAGTTAGCTAGATCCGCCTACAGGCGCGCTTCCCCTTAGCCACCAGCAAACATTCGGTCGCTGGCCAACCGGCTTTCGGTCCTCTCCGGGCGCGCGCACCACGGCATCCGTTCGCCCTGAATATCCGCAGGCGATGTTATGGATGGGGTACTGGCCTCTGACAGGCTGTCAGCGGATCAAGGTGCCGGCGTAGGCTCCGGCGTTGGCGGGGGCGTAGGCTCGGGTGTCGGTGGCGGCGTCGGTTCGGGCGTCGGCGGCGGAGTGGGTGGAGGAGTTGGCGGAGGCGTAGGAGGAGGAGGCGGCGGTGCTGTGGGCGGCGATGTGGGAGTCGGCGGGTATGTTGGCCCCGGCGTCGGCGTCGCCGTTGGCGGGACGGGTTGCGGCGACGGCACTGGCACCGGAATATCCGCAGGAATAGCATCGGGCGGCGGAGGTACAGCTGCGGGCGGAGGGGGACTCGCCGGCGGCGGCGCGAGCGGAGGAGGCGGCGGGTGCGCGGCAAGCTCCTTCGTGATCAGGCTCGCGTAGAGCTGCACACCCGCGGGACGAAGATGGATGCCGTCATCGTAGAACAGCTCCGGCCGGTCGACGCTCGCGCTGTGCCAGTCGACCAGCGCCGCGTTGCCATATCGGTGCACGCCGTCGGCGATCACTCCATTGTTCGGCTCCTCCCAGCTCCTTGGCACCTTGACGTTCACGAAAATCACGACGCGCCTGTCCGCGAGCGCCTGCATCATCGCGTCGAACTGCTTCGCGGTGAAGGTGCCGTTATTGCCGATGTGGATAATGACCGCCTCGCCCAACGCCTGAGAGTCTCTTCGCTGCTGCAGGATGTCCAACGCCGTCTGTGCCTGCCGCCCGATCGCAGCATCGATGTCCGCGCCGGGAATGGCGGCGGCGAGCGTCTGCGCCGCGCCCACCATGACCGAATCGCCGACCACGGTAACGGCAACGTTCGGGGCGTACCCGTAGATTTGCGCCGGACCGTCAGCCGGCCTTCCCGGCGCCGTTCCCGTTGGCACAGAGACCACCGCACCTTGATCGGAGGTCGTGCCGACCGGGACAGCCGCCGGTGCGCGACTGAGCGCCCGCCCGCTCGCCGGCGAGACGATGCGGACCGACTCCACCGAAAGGTACTCGGGCGGCGCCGGCGGCTCTGAGGCGATGGCGAAAGCTGCGAGTACGGTGGCGGAGGTCGCGGCTGCGCTGAGCGGAGCGCCCCACCGAAGCCCACCGGCCCAGCGCCGGAGGCCACGTCCATCGCGGAACGTCCGCCACGCCCTTCCGAGCGCACCGGACCTCGCCGGCCTCTCGACGAGCCGGTATGAAATCTCCGCCAGAAGAAACGTAACTCCGAGCCGTAATCCAAGCAGTTCCCAACCGTCAATGGAGACGTCTAGGCCCGGCCGCGTAAGCATGAAGACGGGCCAGTGCCAGAGATAGACGGCATAGGAACGCGTGCCCAGCCAGCGCAGCGGTTGAAGCCCGAGGAATCCTCCGAGTTGCCCGCTCGGGTGGACGGCGACGGCGATCACCACAGCCGTGCACACGGACACGAGCGCGAAGCCGCCATGGTAGAGGAACGAGTGGTATTGGTCGAGCTCGACGTGAAGATAGACGAGGGCCGCTAGACCAATAAGGCCGGCGCCGTTGAGGGCGGTCGCATAAGTCCGCGACCGCGCCCGCGCGAGCTTCCACGGCGCCCATACGAACGCCAGAGCCGCGCCGATCAGTAGTCCCGCCACGCGCGTGTCCGTCCCGTAATACACGCGCGCTGGACCGGCTTCAGGACTCCAGAGCACGGCCATCAGCACGCTCGAAGCCGTGGCGCCCGCAAGGAGCAGCACGACCATGCCCCGGGTGCGGAGCCGTCCGACGAGTAAAGCAAGGACGACCGGCCAGACGAGATAGAACTGCTCCTCGATCGCGAGCGACCAGAGGTGCCTTACGAGAGACGGCCGGCCCACTTCATCGAAGTACGACTGGTGATCGAAGATGAAGTACCAGTTGGTCACGTAGCCGAGAGCGGCAAGCGTATCGCCGCGAAGCTTCGCGACCTCGTCCGGATAGAAGATAACGGATACGGCAAGGGTGCCGAGCAAGAGCGCGAAGAGTGCCGGCAGCAGACGCCTCGCCCGCCTGAACCAGAACTGCTTCAGCCCGACACCGCCCGTTCGCTCCCTGCTTTCGAGAAGGACGCAGGTGATCAGGTAGCCGCTGATCACAAAGAAGACTTCTACACCGAGAAAACCACCGGGTATCCAGCGCTGACCGGCATGAAAGAGCAAGACGGCTGTAACCGCCAATGCCCTCAGCCCGTCCAGACCTGGTAAATAGGACAGGCGCTTGTCGTCTAACCCTTGCATCCTCACTCTGGGCAACCTTAAGGGCCCGTCGAGCCCTTAACGGTTTATCTAGGGTACCACCCTTCAGGGTCTGGCAGGGCAGGAGCGCGGATTAACGACTCGTAACAATTTGCCCGCTTCATCCGTCGCACATATACTTGAGCCTACCCAGTCGCAAAGGAGCGCGCCCATGGCGACGCCGTATGCCTACTTCAAGCGGGAGATCGTGCCTCTCTCTGAGGCCAGGATTGGCGTGATGACGCACGCCTTCAACTACGGCACGGCGGTGTTCGAGGGCGTACGCGGCAACTGGAACGAAGACGAGGGCCAGATCTACGTCTTCCGCATGAAGGAGCATTACGACCGCCTCCGCCGCTCTTGCCGGATCATGCGCATCGATTTCCCCTACGAGAACGAGGAGCTTTCCTCGATAACCACGCAGCTTGTCGAGATGTCGGGCTACCGCGAGGATGTGTACATCCGGCCGCTGGCGTACAAAAGCTCGGAGCTGCTCGGCGTCCGGCTTCACGACCTCGATGACGACTTCTTGATCTTCGTCGCCCCGTTCGGCCCATATCTCGACATCGAGAAAGGTGCTCGCTGCTGCACCTCATCCTGGCGGCGGGTGGAGGATACCGGCATCCCCGCGCGGGCAAAGATCACGGGCATCTATGCCAATTCGGCCCTCGCCAAGACCGAGGCGAACCTCAACGGCTTCGACGAGGCGATCATGCTGGACGAGCGGGGTCACATCTCGGAAGGCTCCGGCGAGAACATTTTCGTCGTCCAGGGCGATCAGGTGATCACGCCGCCGCCGTCGTCCAACATTCTCGTCGGCATTACGCGCGATACCGTGATGACGCTGGTGCGCGAGGAAGTCGGCCTCCAGATCGTCGAGCGCGACATCGACCGCACAGAACTTTACACCTCGGACGAGTGCTTCATGACGGGCACGGCCGCGCACGTCACGCCGGTCGTCGAGCTGGACCACCGCATCATCGGAGACGGCCGCATGGGCCCGGTTACCGGGCGGTTGGTCTCGATGTATTTCGACATCATCACCGGACGCAACGCCAAATACGCCCACTGGTGCACGCCGTGCTTCTCAAAGGTCAAGGCCTGACAATTGAGCGCCCGGCGCGCACGACCGGGACTCTGGTCGGCGCCGGCGCTTCCTCGATAGCGCTGATACTTGCGCTCGCTCTGGTCCTTCGGGCCTCCGGCTGGCCGGTGTCGTTCACTCAATTCCTCGGCTACCTGGGCGCCGGCCTGCTCGTCCTCCTCGCCCTTCTCTTCGCCTTCTGGTCTTACGGCTGCTTCAGCCTGCGCTATGTTCTCGACCGCGCCGGGCTCACGATTGTGTGGGGCCCGCTCAAGCACTTCATACCCGTCGAGCGCATTCAAGGGTTCGTGCACGGCCGCGGCGAGCACCGGCCGAAGGTCAGCGGCCTTAGCTGGCGCGGCTATCATGTCGGCCGAGGCTACGTCGATGAGTTCGGCCGCGTGCTTTTCTTCTCGACGCACCGGGCGCCCGAGGAGCTGGTATATGTGCAGACGGGCGACACGACCTATGCGCTTAGCCCCGAGGATCCGGCCCGCTTCGTCGCCGAGGCGCAGCGTTTTCGCCAGGCGGGAGGAGCGCCGATTGCTGCCGGCGCTCGCCCATCGCCGCCGGCGGTCCAGCGAAATATTCTCGCTTCCCATCCAATCTCAGCGGACCGCGTGGCGCAGCTGCTTGCTTTGGCCGCGGTTGTTCTCAACATCGCGCTCTGGGGGTTCGTCTTCGCGATCTACCCGGACCTGAACAACCAGATCCAGATCGAATTTCCGCCGATCGGCGATGTGACGTCGTTAGAGCCCCGGAGCGAGATCTTCAAGATACCCTTTACGGCTACAGCAATCCTGTTCACGAACCTATTGGCTGCGCTGCTCTTCCAGTGGCGAGAGCGCGCCGCGGCTAACCTGCTGCTGAGCGGCGGCATCTTCTTCCAGGCGGTTTTTTGGATCGCGGCCTTCGTCGCTTACGCAAACGCCTAGTCTCCGCGCGCACGACCTCCCGGCCGCCGTGCTCGTATCATTAGAGGATGCGGTACTTTATTGCGCTCGCCGTGCTCTTGGCGGTCGCCGGTGCCTGTGGCTCTTCGGACGATTCGAAGTCCTCGCCAGCACCGGCGTCCCCATCGCCGGCCTCCACCTCGCGGGCCAGTCCAGCGGCGTCGGCGACCGGCGACAGCTCCTCGTCGATACCGCTCGCCCACCTAAAAGTAACGCCGTCGAAGGAGGGCCGCATCAGCGGGCGGCTTTACATCGCCCTCGGCGACTCGCTCTCGGCTGGAGTCGGAGCGAGCGGGTTCGACCCGAAGAAGGGCTTCGTTGGCCTCGTGCACGATGCGCTGCCAACCGATTTCGCACTGCTAAACCTCGGTGTGGCCGGCTTCGACAGCCGCGAGCTGATCGAAAAAGGCGAGCTCGAACGCGCGACCACCGAAATCAAGGATCGGAACAACGACAGCAACCCGGACAACAACGTCGGGGCGGTGACGCTCGAGATCGGCGGAAACGACCTGCTCGATATTTTCTTCGACTACGTCCTGCCGGGCCGCTGCCCCAGCGTCGCTGAGGGACTTCAGAAGCCGGAGTGCGTTGCTCAGTTGCGGAACGCTCTGGACCTCTACGAGCCGAACCTCGACAAGATCCTGACGACGCTACAGCAGGCGGACCCGCAGCTCAACATCTTCCTGATGACGCTCTATAACCCGTTCTCCGGAGGGTCACCGCTCCTGGATGAGCTGGGCGAACTCTCGCTCGAAGGCCGGGCGGACACGCCGTTTCCTGAGGGCTTGCAAGACATCATCCGCCGTCAGGCCCAGGCGCATGGAGTCCACCTGGTCGAGGTTTACCCGATGTTCGAAGGCAAGGCGCACGAATATATCGCCGGCGACACGATTCACCCAAACGACACCGGCTATCGCGTGATGGCGGATACGGTCATCGCGGAGATGCGCGCGGGCCGAATCATCGAATAGACTGAGCGCGATGGCAACCTACGACGCCGTCGTTGCCGGCGCCGGGCCCGCGGGCAGCACAGCCGCTAGGCTACTCGCTGAGCGCGGGGCCTCAGTGCTCTTGCTCGACAAGCAGCGTTTCCCACGCGACAAGCCGTGCGGCGGAGGCGTCACCCTTCGCGCCGCCGCTGTTCAGGACATCGACCTGTCGCCGGTCATCGAGCGCACCATTTACGGCGCGCGCTTCTCCCTCCGGCTCGGCGAGAGCTTCGACCGCACCTACGCGAAGCCCCTCACCTACATGACGCAGCGCTGCCGGCTCGACGCGCATCTCGCCGAGAAGGCCGCGGGCGCAGGCGCCGAATTCCACGACGGCGAATCTGTGCGATCCGTTCAGGCAGACGGCCTCGCTGGCGAACAGACATCCCCTTCCGCTCGTCCTGAGGCTCTCGAAGGACCGCGCGGGGCGACGACGCCTCGCTCACCGCAAAGGCCAAAGCCCACCCCAATCACAATCGGCACCTCCCACAGCACATACAACGCTCGCGTCCTGATCGGCGCCGACGGCGCAAACGGCGTGACCGCCCGCGCCGCAGGCCTCAACCCTCATTCGGAAGAAGCTGTTGCGCTCGAAGGCAACCTCCCGTTTTCACCGGATATCCCGGAGGACTGGCGCGAGTACGTCGGTATCGACCTAGGCGGCCTCGCCGGTGGCTACGGCTGGGTGTTCCCGAAGAGCGAGCACCTCAACACTGGTGTCGGCGCCTGGAAGTACGCTACCTTTACGCTGAGACCTAAGCTCACACAGTTGTGCATTCGCTACGGCTTCGACGCCTCGCGGTTGGAGAACCTGCGCGGCCACCACCTTCCGCTGCGCACCGCGCACTCGCCGATTGCCGTCGGCCCTATCGCCCTCGTTGGCGACGCCGCCGGCCTCATCGACCCGCTTTCAGGCGAAGGCATACACATGGCCTTCGCCAGCGGCCGGTTGGCGGCCGACCACACTTTGCGCTACCTCGCAGGCGAAACGGCAAGCATGGCGGGCTACGAGCGGGCCGTCGATGCGGAGGTTCAGCCGGAGCTCGACATATCGCGCCGGCTCCAGGAGCTGTTCCACTTCGCGCCGCCGCCGTATCTTGCTCTCATGCGCCGCAGCGAGAAGTTCTGGCTCTTCTTCTGCCACCTGATTCGCGGCGAGCTGACCTACCTCGACTTCGTGCGAATGATCGGCCCTCTGCGCGTCGCCCTCGACTTCTTCGCAGATGTCGCCCAGCGCCGTCGCGAGGCGCGCGTGAGCGCTCTCGTCCCGCTCCTGCGAGGGTTGTAGCGACGCGGCTTCGCAGCGTCACTACATTCCCCGCTTTTGCCCGTTGCACCCTCTTCGTCGGCATTCTTGCCGCCATCGCCACGCTCGCTGCCTGCGGATCGGACGGGGATTCCGGCACAAACGGCAGCACCGATCCGCCCGGACTGACGCGCATCACGTTCGTGAACAAAGACGGCAGCAATGTGGATCTGCATGTGGAAGTGGCGGATACTGCCGAGGAACGCGGCAAGGGA
>Ga0209801_1002185_pt1 | contig 11579 bp, 14 predicted proteins | sample GraSoiAngelo_127_FD_185884 | JGI IMG/M metagenome (GOLD analysis project Ga0209801, IMG submission 185884) | Grasslands soil microbial communities from the Angelo Coastal Reserve, California, USA - 14_0927_09_40cm (SPAdes) (version 2) | ecosystem: Environmental > Terrestrial > Soil > Grasslands ... | reverse complement strand
GCTCCCCGCGGCGTCTGAAGGAGCATTCTAGGCACGGGGAGGTCAGGCCGATTGGAGCTGACCAAGCGAGGATTGCGTCCCGCCCGCGAGCGACGTTAGGGACCCCGCTGGTGGCCGCCTCCCCGCGCCCTCTTCTGGGGCAGCGCTGAGACACGCGCCGCCCCGCTTTGTTGCGCCCGCGCAATGGTGGCGCCGAGCTGCCATTTCACCAATCTTTTAAGCAATTATTTGGCAACATGATGCGCTGCTTCTGACCGAGGAGCAGGCTGGCACTAGCCTTGCCGTTGCGCCACAGCAACATTCCAACCCCCCCCAAGGACCGGAGCCATGGCCGCCAGAGGGAAAGACCCGCAGTCACCCGCTCCGCTCGACCCGCAGGCGCACACGGAATCCACGGCGGCCTTGCTGCGCGAGCTCGTCGCTCACCTGCGGCAGAATAGGACGCAGTTGCGCGAAGAGTGGGCGCGCCGCATCACCCGGGCCCAGCTGCTCACGGCGATGACGGAGGAGGAAATCTTCGCCGAGGCGACGTCGGTGTACGACAACTACGTCGAGGCGCTGGAGACCGGCACGTTTGAGGCGTTGCAGGCCTACGCGCGCAACCTGTCGGAGCGCATCATTCCGCGCGGCGTCGAGACGCACGAGGTGGTCGGAATCGTGCTGCTACTGCGTGACGTGCTGGCCCGCTCGCTGTTCGCCAAGTATCACGAAGACTTCGACAAGCTGAACCGCATTCTCGACGCCTACGAGCCGGCGGCGAACCGCATCGCGAACACCGTGGCCGTGGGGTTCGTGCAGGAGCGCGAGCGCATCATCCGGCAGCAGCAGGAGGCGATTCGCGAGCTGTCCACGCCGGTGCTGCAGGTGCGTGAGCGGTTGCTGATTCTCCCCATCATCGGTGTGATCGATCCCCAGCGGGCGCGGCAGCTGACGGAACAGCTGCTGCGCGCGATCCGCACCAACCGAGCGAAAGTGGTCGTGATCGACATCACCGGCGTGGCGGCCATGGACTCGAATGTCGCGAACCACCTGGTGCAGACCGTGGAGGCGTCGCGCTTGCTGGGCGCCACGGTGATCGTCACCGGTCTCTCGCCTGAGATCGCGCAGACGCTCGTGACGATCGGCGTGGACTTGAGCGAAATGGCCACGGTGGGCGACCTCCAGGGCGGTATCGAAGAGGCGGAGCGGCTGCTCGGCTACAAGGTGCTTCCGCTGGAAGAAGTGGCCCCGAAGGCGTGACTTCGTATCCCACTCCGTAGCCGGAGGACGCGGTGGAAGTACCGATCCTGAAGCAAGGCCTGTACCTGATCGCGTCGATTCAGTCCGCGCTCACCGACGCCGATCTGTCGCAACTGCGCGAGGCGCTGATCCAGAGGGTCGGCAAGTTTCGCGCGCGCGGTGTGATCGTCGACGTGACGGCGCTCGACGTGATGGACTCCTTCGCAGTGCGGACGCTGCGCGATATCGCGCACATGGCCCGGCTGCGCGGGGCCGAGACGGTGATCGTCGGGATCCAGCCCGAGGTGGCCTTCGCGATGGTGCAGCTGGGCCTGACGCTCAAAGGCGTCTCGACCGCCCTCGATCTGGAAGAGGGACTCGCCTTCCTCGATCGGCAGGCACAGGATCGGGTCGAGCGCACCCGCGGGCGGATCATCCGTGGCTGAAGAGCTGCTGGTTCCGATCACGTCCGACCTGGACGTCGTGAGCGCCCGCCAAAAGGGAAGGGAGCTGGCGGCGGTAGCCGGGTTCTCGAGCGGCGACCAGACCGTCATCGCCGCCGCGATTTCCGAGATCGCCCGCAACATTCTCATGTACGCCAAGCGCGGCGAGATCTCGCTCCGCACCGTGCTGAACGGCGACCTGGATGGCCTGGTCGTCGTCGCGCGCGACCAGGGGCCCGGCATTCCGGACGTGACTCGCGCTCTGCAGGACGGGTACTCGACGTCCGGGGGCTTGGGCCTCGGCCTGCCGGGCGCCCGGCGCTTGATGGACGACTTCGACGTCGTCTCCGCGCCGGGGAAGGGGACGACCGTGACCATGAAGAAATGGCGTCGCCGGCATGCGTGACGCGGTAGAGGTCTCCCCCATGATCGAATGGGCCGTAGCGGCGGCGCCGCTCGCCGGGGAGTCGGAATCGGGCGACCTCCACCTCGTCAAACCGGTGGGTCGGGGCATGCTCGTGGCCGCCGTGGACGGGCTCGGTCACGGTGCAGAGGCCGCCGCCGCCGCGCGCGCCGCCGTCGCCGCTCTGGACCGGCACGCGGAAGAGTTTGTCCTGCCACTGGTGCGCCGCTGTCACGCGGCGCTCCAGGGCAAGCGCGGCGTCGTCCTGGGCGTCGCCTATCTCGACGGCGTCAAGCAGTCGATGACGTGGCTCAGCGTCGGGAACGTGGAGGGCGTGCTGTTGTACACGGACCAGACGGCGCGGCCTGCGCGCCCGGCACGGGCCAGCCTCCTGACGCGCGGCGGCATCGTCGGCTCGGAGCTGCCGCAGCTCCGCGCCGAGGTGGTTCCGATCGCGGCCGGCGACATCCTCATCTTCGCGACCGACGGGATTCGCGGGGGGTTCGCCGAGGGCCTTCCGGCTGACGCAGGGGCGCAGCAACTCGCCGACCAGATCCTGGCGCACTACAGCAAGGGCACGGATGATGCACTCGTGCTGGTGGCGCGCTATCTCGGGGGCGGACGAAAGAGGCCATGACCAGAGTGGTGCCGACGGAGCCGTCGGCTGCGCCGCCCGCCCCGCTGCACAAGGAGGGCTGGCAGCAGCTGCGGATCCTCGCCGTTGGTGCCGAGGGCGGCGGCAGCGGGGGCCTGCTCCAGAGCATGCGCCAGTGGGTGGGTGAGGGGGGCGCCGAGATCGAGTCCGTCCCGGACCTGCCACGCGCCGTGCGCCAGCTCGGTGCCGGTCGGTGGCACGTCCTGGTGGCCGTGCTCGGCGAAAACGCCGACGACGATCTCGCCTGGTGGGTGGATGCACTGCGCGGCGCCACTGCCGCGCCGCGCTTGATCGCGGTGGCGCACCGGCCCTCGATGGGGCTCGTGCTGCGGGCCGAAAAACTCGGCGTCCTGGACGTGCTGTCCCTTCCGATGACCCGGGACGATTTTTTGCGCGCGCTGCGCCGCGTGCGTCCCACCTCCGAAGCCGCGGTGACGCTCCCGGACGTTCAGCCCCACGCCGTGGGCCAGTACGCCCTCGTGGGGCAGAGCGGCACGATGCTCGAGGTCTACAAGCTGATCGCTCGGATCGCGCCGAGCTCGGCGACCGTGCTCGTCCAGGGCGAGTCGGGCACCGGGAAGGAGGTCGTGGCGCGAGCGATCCATCTGAACGGGCCGATGACATCCGGACCCTTCGTCGCCGTCAACTGTGCCGCGATCCCCGAGAACCTGCTCGAGAGCGAGTTGTTCGGGCACGAGAAAGGCTCCTTCACGGGGGCGATCACTCGCAAGATCGGCCGGTTCGAGCAGGCAGGCGGCGGCACCCTGTTTCTCGACGAGATTGCCGACATGAGCCTGGCGTTGCAGGCAAAGATCCTGCGCGCGGTCCAGGAGCGGGAGATCGAGCGGGTCGGCGGCGCGGAGGCGATCCCCGTCAGCGTACGCCTCATCGCTGCGACCAATCGCGACCTCAAGGAGGCGATCAAGCAGGGACGGTTTCGCGAGGACCTGTACTACCGGCTGGCGGTCGTGGTGATCCGCCTGCCGCGGCTCGCAGAGCGCGGGGACGACCTGCTGCAGCTCACCTCTTTCTTCGTGCGTCAGTTCGGCGAGCGGTACGACAAGGGGATTCGAGCGATTTCGGACCGAGCGCTCGACCTGCTACGCAACCATGCGTGGGTCGGGAACGTCCGCGAGCTGCGCAACGTCGTCGAGCGGGCGGTGATCGTGGCCACGGACGACGTCCTGCGGGTCGAGCATCTCCCCGAAGAGTTCCGCGGCGAGGAAGCGACGCTCCCCGACCGCTCCGAAGGCGCGTTGCTCACGCTGGCGGAGGCGGAGGCGCGCCACATCGCGCGGGTGCTCGCGCAAACCAATGGACAGATCGGCGCGGCGGCCGAGCTGCTGGGCATCCACCGCAATACGTTGACGCGAAAGATGAAGGAGTACGGCCTGTGACCGAGCCGACGCTGACGCCGGTTCGGGTCGAGAAGGCCCTCGGCCTGCTTCCCGAGATCGAGGCGCTCGAGCCGCTGCGCGCCCTGCTCGTCTCTATCTCACGTCCTGACGAGCGCACGCTATGGTCGAGCTCCGGCCCCTACCTTACGCTCGGCAAGCGTGGCGTGCAGCCGGAAGAGCTGCGACACCGCATGCCGCAGGTGTTTCACACGATCACTGAGCACCTCCAGGGTCTGTACGGGGCGTATGTGGAGGCGCTCGAGTGCCAGCAACGCGCCGATGGGACGGGCGCGGTGGCGGCGCTGCTGCGCGCCGGCCGCAGCGAAGAACGGGTCGCCCGGCTCAACCAGGCGCGGGCGTGGTACGACGTCGCCCTGCGGTTGTCCCAGGGATTGCAGGACCGCCGCCCCGAGGTCGAGTCACTCCGCTCGCTCGGCGAGCTGTTCACCGGACTGGGACAATACGCGGAGGCGGCACGCCACTTCCAGCGCGCGCTCGCGATCGCGGAGGCAGAGTTCGACCAGGCGGGCGCGGTCGCGGCGTGCGAGGGGCTCGGCCACACGGCGCTGGCGCTGGGCCAGGGGGTCGGGGCCAGGGCGTGGTACGCACGGGGGCTGCGGCTGGCGGAAGCGGCAGGCGACCAGCGCCAGATCGGGCGGCTCGAGCGCTACCTCGGCGAGCTGGCGCGCCAGCAGGGCGAGGCAACAAGCGCGGGCGAACATCTGCGGCGCGCGCGGGAGTGTCTGGAGGCGGTGGACGCCACCGAGGAGATGGCGGCGCTGCTGAACACGCAGGGCCGGCTCGAGGCCCAACTGGGACGACACGCCGAGGCGTCGCGCGCCTATCGGGAGGCGCTGGCCTGGGTGCAGCGGGTCTCGCGCGATGCCGGCCTGGAGGTGACGATTCGCTTGAGCCTGGCGGAGCTGCACCTCGAGGCCGGACGGTTCCTCGACGGCGAGGAAGAAATGCGGCGCGCCGAGCAGGTGGCGATCGCCGACAACCTCACGGGCCGGCTGGTGCAGATCTATACGGTGATGGGGAGGTTGCGCGGCCGGCAGCTGGACGAAACGGGGTTCGTCTTCTTCGAGCAGGCGATCGAGCTGAGCCGCATGCTCGAGCGCTCCCCCGCGGCGGTCGCGCAGGTGTACCTCGAATACGGGCTGTTCCGCGAGCGGCTGGGCCAGCGCGACGAGGCGCGCGCTTACCTCGAGCGCGCGCGCGAGATCTTCGGCGCGGTGGGGGACGCGTTGGACCGTGATCGGGTTGATGCGGAGCTGCAGAAGATCACGGCGTAGCGGCCCTACGAGAGACCCAGCCGCTTCTCGATGTGCCCCTTGACGGCGGGCGTGATCACGCCGCTCCGCAAGGCCTCGGCGAGCGCTTGCGAGACCGCCGCGCGGTCCGCGTCGAGCTTCTGCTCGCGCAGCTCTCGGATCGCGCGGGCGAGGCGCTGATCGTACTCACTGGACTGCAGCTTTCCCGCGTCCATGTCCTGTTTCAGCTGTGCCAGCTGCTTCACGAAGCGCTCCAGGGACACCGGTGCCATGCCGTCGCTCCTTGCAAGTGGAGGGAACATCCTCCAGCAACTTACCGCTCGGTCGCGCTTCTCACGAGCGGTCGGGTCAGACAGGTCGGCCCGCCGCCGCCCTTCAGGCAGATCTCCGCTCCCGCGAACTCCCGCACCGTGACGCCGGCCCGTCGCAGGCGCGTCCGCGTCTCGGGGTTGCCGGCGACCAGCAGACAATGGCGCGGCGCGACGGCCAGCGCGTTGCAGCCGAGTGTGGCGAACTCGGGCTCCGGCACCTCGACGAGCTCGATCCCGCGCGCCAGCAGGCGCTCGCGGAACGGTACCGGCAGCAGCGGCGAGTATGCCAGGAATAGATCGTCATCGATCGGGCTGAGGATCGACATCAGGTGGAACACGTCATTCGGCCCGCGCCAGTGGGGGAGGGGGACGACCAGCAGCTCGGCGATGCAGCCCGCGAGCAGCTCCTGGAGCTGGCGGATGCCCTCGGCGTTGGTCCGATACCCCTGGCCGACGGCGAGCGTCCGCTCGTCGATCCAGACCACGTCGCCGCCCTCGACACGTCCGGGTGGCGTAATCGCTCCGTGGATGGGGATGCCGAGGGCACGAAGCGCGGTCCGCTGTGCCGCCGGCTCGGCGGCGCGCTGCGGCTTTCCCATGCTGCAGAGAATCACGCCCCGGTCACAGGCGATCGAGGCGTCGCGGACGTAGATCGAGTCGAGGCCGACGGTGCCGTCCGCCGGCAGAGCGTGCACCGCCGCGCCGCCGTCCCGGAGCAGCTCGACAAAGCCGTCGTACTCGGCGACGGCCCGCGCGAAGTCCGGTCGGGCGAGGTAGTTCAGGTCGCGCCATTGCCGATCGATCGCGGTATCGCTGTGGAAAGCATCGCGGGCGTGCCTCACGACGACGCGCCGCAACGTCGCCACGTCCGACTGCGCGCCTGCCATCACGCGTCGGGCGCTCGCTTCAACGGTGGGCGGCGAGGTGACGCACTTCGTCGTGCCGGAAGCACGTCACGAGGTGGTCGTTGACCATCCCCACGGCCTGCATGAAAGCGTAGCAGATCGTGGGCCCGACGAAGCGGAAGCCGCGCTCGATCAACGCCGCGCTCATCCGGTCCGACTCGCGGGAGCGCGCCGGGAGATCGCGCAGGCTGCGCCGCGCGAACTGCTTCGGCGCGCCGCCCACGAAGCTCCACAGGAACGTGTCGAACGACCCTGCTCGCTCGCGGAACTCGAGGAACGCGCGGGCGTTCGACACGGCCGCGCGCACCTTCTGCCGGTTGCGCACGATCCCGGGGTCCCGCAGCAGCCGCGCGATCCGCGTCGCGTCGTAGCGCGCCATGCGGTCCGGGTCGAAGCCGTCGAACACCTCGAGGAAGCGGGCCCGCTTGTGCAGGATTACCGCCCAGGACAGGCCCGCCTGGAACCCGTCCAGCACGAGCTTCGCGAACAGCTCGCGGTCGCCGTGCAGCGGCACGCCCCACTCGCGGTCGTGGTAGGCGAGCATCAGCGGGTCGGCGTCTCCTGCCCAGCAACGCTTCATGGCGGCGGTTAAGATAACCCGAGGCGCCATGAAATACCTCCATGTGACGGAGCTCGATGGCCGCTATCTCGGCGAGCTGCGGGAGACCGGCGTGCCGGTCCCAGGAACGGGTGAGGTCCTGCTGCGGGTCACCGCCTCGGGGGTGAACCGCGCCGACCTGTCGCAGATCGCCGGACGCTATCCGCCGCCGCCGGGTGAGTCGCAGATCCTCGGCCTCGAAGCGTCGGGGACTGTCGAGGGCACGAGCGACCCGGTGTGTGCGTTGCTCGCCGGGGGTGGGCACGCGGAATACGTCGCCGTGCCGCAGGGACAGCTGATCCCAGCCCCCCCGCGGCTCGAGCTGGTGAGCGCCGCCGGCATCCCGGAAGCATTCCTCACCGCCTTCGTGAGCCTGGTGGTGGAGGGCGGTTTGACGCCCGGTATCAACGTGCTGATCCACGCGGGCGCTTCCGGCGTCGGGCTCGCCGCGATCCAGATGGCGAGATTGCTGGGCGCGCGGGCCGCGGCCACGACGCGGACGCCGGACAAGCTCGCGGCGCTTGCAGCAGCGGGAGCCGATCTCGCGATTCACAACGCCGGCCAGGGGGTGGGGGTGGGGGTGGGGGTGGTCGCGGAGGTCGAGCGGCATTGGGGCACGAATGCCGTGCACCTCATCCTCGATCCGATCGGGGCTGCGACGCTCGCCGACGACCTCACGCTGCTCGCCCCCGGCGGCCGGATCATCTGTCTCGCGACGATGGGCGGCGCCCGCGCGGACATCGAGCTGCCGCTCCTCCTGAAGAAGCGCGCGCGACTCATCGGGTCGACCGTGCGAGCCCGCAGCCGCGCAGAGAAGGCGGCACTCATCACGCGGTTTCGCGCGGAGATCCTCCCGGCATTCGCCACGGGGGCGCTCGGCGTCACCGTCGACTCGGTGCTGCCGCCCGCGCGAGCGGCCGAGGCGTTCGAGCGCATGCGGCACAATCGCAATGTCGGGAAAATCCTGATCGACTGGCGGCCGCAGGCGCGCTGAGGGCCGGTCCGCCGTGCGTTCGGCGGTTGCAGTGTGCGACACGCGTGTGCTGCCGCGCTCGGTGTGCGCTGCGTCACCGCCCAAGTAGTAACGGTCCGTAGTTTTTCCACTGCGAGTCTCTGACAAGGGCAAACCGCCGGCGACGGCGGGGCGCAAAGCCACGGGGTCTCGGTCTCGGACCGAGATAGCCCAGCTGCCGGACTTAGCAAGCGGCCCTATGCCTACTGACGAGCGCTGGGCCGTTTTGCGTTACGTGGGGAAGTGCGGCGTATGCGGAGATACGGAAGGACCGCTCCCCGGCTGCGGGTTGAGCGGGCCGGCTTTACGGTCATCGAGCTCATTATCGTCATCATCATCTTCTCGACGGTGACCAGCATCGCGCTGCCGGCGATTTCGCGCATCACTACTCATTCCCGCGTGAATCAGGCCGCGATGGTGGTCGGCCACGACCTGACGGTGGCCGCGTCGGCCGCGGCCCGCCAGCGCAAGCCCATCCGAATCACCCTCGGCGGCGACCGTCAGTCGTTCACGGTGGCTGACCGGGCCAGCGCGACGGTCCTGCAGACCCGGTGGCTGGGCCCCGACACGCAGTACGGGCTCGACTCCGTCTCCTTCTCGGCGTCACCGGTTGATCTTTTCCCGAGCGGCTTCGCCTCGAGCGCACTCACGGTCACGCTGTCGGCGCGAGGCTATTCGCGCCAGGTCACGATGTCATCCGCCGGCTGGGTGAGGGTCCCATGAAACAGTCGGAGGCGGGGTTCTCGCTCGTCGAGCTGCTGGTGGCGATCACGCTGCTGTCGCTGGTGCTGGTGAGCGTGGCGCAGCTCAACGTCGCCCTGGCGCGCCGGTTCTACGCGCTGTCCGGCGGCGCGGCGCGCAGCGCCGTAGTGGCCCAGCAGGTGAACCAGTTTACCGCGATGCCATTCGATTCGCTCAAGAGCAAGGCGGGCACGATCACGGTCAACAAGCCGCCGCTGCCCTATACCCGCAAGGTCACGGTGGACAGCCTGTCGCCCAAGCTACGTCGTGTGACGATCGTGATCACGCCCCTCAACAGCGTGTTCGCGCCGGATACGCTGGTGTTGCAACGCAGCAAGCCGGGCAACAACCCGTTCAAGACGCCATGAGCGCCCGGCGCGGCTTCACCCTGGCCGAGCTGCTCGTGACCCTGCTGATCATGGGAATCGTGGGCACCGCGGTGACGAAGCTGTTCGTCTCGCAGTCCCGGTTCTACGACCAGCAGACGCAGCTGCGGCGGGCGCGGTTCGTGTCCCGTACGGCGATCAACGCGGCGCTCTCCGACCTGCGCATGGTGGAGGGGACGGGCGGCGTGGTATCGGCGACCGCCGGCCAGGTGACCGTGCGGGTACCGTACGCGATCGGCGTCGCCTGCGCCAGCAACGGGGCCCAGACGACGTTGTCGCTATGGCCAGTGGACTCGACCGCGTACGCCACCGCCGGCTTCTCGGGCTACGCCTGGCGGGATTCGCTCGGGAACTACACCTATGTGGAGGCGGGCGCTGCGGTCGTGACGGACAACGCGGCCGGGTGCACGGGGGCGAACGTCACCGTACTGCCACAGGGTCGGGTCGTGGCGGTGCGACCCGCGCTCCCCGGCGCCATCCCGGCGGCGACGCTGGTCGGGACACCGGTGTTTCTGGTGCAGCGGGTCACCTACGAGTTCAAGAGCTCCGTCGCGCTGCCGGGGCGGGTGGCGCTGTGGCGCACGATCGTCCAGACGGGTCAGACCGACGAGCTGGTGGCGCCGTTCGACACGACCGCGAAGTTCCGTTTCTTCGCGGCGGGCGTCGATACCGCCCAAGCCGCGGTGCCCAATCCGCTGAGCAACTTGCGAGGTCTCGAGCTCAACCTGAGCGCGCAGAGCGAGCGGGCGCCGGAGGGGGCGGCTGCGCCGAAGCAGGCGCGGGCGGTCACGGCGGTCTTCTTCAACAACCAACCGAAATGACGGCGGGCCGGGGAGTGACCATGCGAACATTGGGCTCAGAGCGCGGTCTCGCGCTTCCCATGGTGATCCTGATCATCGCCGTACTCACAGTGCTCGTCGCCGCGGGTTTCTCGGCGGCCAGCAGCGAGCGTCGCGTCAACGCCAACGAGGAAGCGACGCTGGACGCCTTCACCACCGCGGAAACCGCCCTGGAGCTGTTCCTCGCGCGTCGCGATTCGTTCGGGTTCACGGCATCGCCGCCCGCGGTGACCGAATCGACCCGGATCGTGTTCACCGGGGCATACGCCGACGTGGTGCTGCGGCAGATGCGTGTGGACACGGTGGCGCAGCGCTGGGGCTACGTGGTGCGCTCGCACGCGGTGAACACGGTGAAAGCATTGCGCGGCACGCCGGGGGCGGAGCGCACGGTCGCGGAGTACGCGGTGTGGCAGCCGGGGACGATGAGCATCCTGTCCAGCTGGACCAGCCTGAGCGGGCTGCACAAGAACGGCGCATCCAGCATGGGGACGGGGGGCTTCGACGGGTGCGGCAAGATGCCGGCGGTCGCGGGCGTGGCCGTGCCGACGAACCCTGGATACACGCAGAACGGCTCCGGCACCGCACCCCAGGGGAATCCGCCGGTGCTGAACGTGGCCCCCACGCCGGCGCAGATGGCCGATCAGGTGAAAATCGACTGGGCTGGCATCTCGAGCGGAACGGCCGTGACGCCGGACATCACCATTCCCCCGGGCTCGTGGCCGGCGTTCTCCGACCCGAACTATTGGCCGGTCATCAAGGTCAATGGCAACTTCGCGCTCCCTGGCGACGGGCAGGGAACGCTGATCGTGACGGGCGGCCTGACGATCAGCGGCAACATCACCTGGCGCGGCGTGTTGCTCGTCGGGGACAACCTCACCTCGAATGGGAACAACGGAGTGGACGGGGCGACCGTCACGGGACTGAACGTCAAGCTCGGCCAGACGCTGCCACAGGGCGACGTCGGCAACGGCACGAAGCGCTACAACTACAATTCCTGCAACGTCGCCAACGCGATGTCGAAGATGGCGCAACTCGTCGGGTACACCAACGCGTGGGTCGATAACTGGCCGACGTACTGAGACACTTTTCACAGGAGGGTCAGGTGAACCGCAAGGGTTTCACGCTCATTGAGCTGCTGATCGTGGTCGTGATCATCGGCATTCTAGCCGCGATCGCGATTCCGAAGTTCGCCAACACGAAGGAGAAGGCGTACATCGCGTCGATGAAGTCCGACCTTCGTAACCTCGTGACGGCGGAAGAGGCTTACTTTGCCGACTCCGTGAAGTACTCGGCGACGATCGGCGCGGGTGGGGTCATCTTCACCCAGTCGACCGGCAACACCGTACCGGCCGTCAACACGACCGCGGACGGCTGGACGGCGAACATCAAGAACGTCA
>Ga0209801_1002180_pt1 | contig 11590 bp, 10 predicted proteins | sample GraSoiAngelo_127_FD_185884 | JGI IMG/M metagenome (GOLD analysis project Ga0209801, IMG submission 185884) | Grasslands soil microbial communities from the Angelo Coastal Reserve, California, USA - 14_0927_09_40cm (SPAdes) (version 2) | ecosystem: Environmental > Terrestrial > Soil > Grasslands ... | reverse complement strand
GTAGCGGGGCCCGCGAGGCCGCCACACTCCGTGGGTGGCCTGAGACAAGGTGCGATCCGGCTCCGGTCAGCATGGCGCGATTCATTCCATACGGATCCGAGAGACCGGCCTCAACCGTAGGTGGCCCGAGAAAGGCACGACCCGGCTGCGTCCGGCAAGCCGCCTCTCATTCCAGGCCGCGACGCGCCCTCAAAGATTCAGGAGCAGCCGGACCGACTGGAACGCCTCGGCGTACTTGACCCGCGCCTGGATGCCGCGGAAGTTGGCGCACGACCGTGACAGCTCGAGGATCGTCAGGTCCTCGATGTTGGTCTTCGTCACCTGGGACCGATGGGCGTCGAGGCTCGCGAGCTTGAGGTCGAGCACATCCGCGATGTCCGTGTAGCAGTTCGGCGAGAAGTTGAGCGTCGTCGGAACCTCGTAGAGGAGGAAGTTCGGCACGTACCGCGTCGCCGACATCGCGCCCTGGGCCAGGTTGCGGTGATCCTGGTGGGTGTCGTCGGGCGAGTTGATGAAGATCATCCGCGGATCCACCTGCCGGATCACCGCCTCCAGGCGGACGATCAGGTCGCGCGAGAGCGGCACCTCGGTGTCCGGGTAGCCACCCCAGAACACCTCGCGCACGCCCAGAATGCGTGCGGAGTCCTTCTGCTCCTGCCGCCGCACATCCCCGTCGCCGCCGAGCGCGCCGTCGGAGGCGACGAACATGAAGATCGCGTGCCCGCGCTGCGCGTACTTGGCGAGCATGCCCCCGCAGCCGTACTCGATGTCGTCGGGATGGGCGCCGATCGCGAGGACGTTCACTCAGCTATGTCTCAGGGCGAGAGACGGGACCACGTGTTCCCTCCACAGAGGATGGCGAGGGCTTCATGTCCCTGCGTCAATAATAAGTCAAGCGTCGAGAGAAACGGAGTGAATTCCCCGTGGAGCTGCGTGTAGACCGGGTGCTCGTAACGCTGCGCCTCCACAGCGATCCCGGCGACGGCGAACTGACGCGTGTCCATGTACCGCGCGCCATCCTGCCCCGCCAGATACGTGTCCGCGCCGACCGCCTGACAGAGGGCGACCAGCCGCGCCGTCGCGTCGTCCCGCGCGCTGGTCGCGCCGATTCCGACTTCCGAGGCGAGCGCGCTGGGCGTCGCCACGCCGAGTGCCTGCGCCAGCCACCGGGCGCTCGCCACCGCCAGGGGGGCGAGCCGGACCCAATCCTGGCGGTAGAAGGACCCGAGCGTGTCGCGGTACCGCGCGAGGTGCGGCGCCTTCGCGTACGCCTGCTCGATCGCGCGCAGGTGGCGCTCCTGCCACGGCTGCGCCGTATCGATCGTGACCTCGCGGATCGGCGTGCCGAGCCGCGCGTGCACCGGGACGGTCAGCCACCGCGGGCCGTCGGGGGTCTTGACGCGGTTCCGGTTCTGCCAGCCGTTCTTCTCGTACTGCACGGTGTCGAGGAAGATGAAGCGGTCAGCGGCGGCCCATTTGGCGAAGTACCCGAGCCACGGCAGGTAGTGCGGCTGGTGGATCGCCACCCTCATGATCGCTTCATGAAGATCGGGTTGGACAGGAGGTGCCCCTGGCCGCGGACATCGAGCCGGTAGAACGCCGGCGCACCGTCGTAGACCTCGCGATGGACGACGCGGAATGGTGTTGTGGCGGTCCAGGCGCCGGCGAGCGTCCCGTTCCTGACGAGCACCACGTGCACCGCGCGCGCCGAGCCGTCCACCGCGTCGACCCCCACGCGGACCTCGAGCGGCGCGCCCTCGCGCGTCGTGAGCGTCTCGCCCGACACCGCGTTGCCGTCGCCGTCGGACACCGCGAACTCCGCCAGGGCGAGCCCCGGCTCCGCTCCTCGGAGGAGCGCGTACATGCGCCCGCGCTTCATGGCGTCGAGCACGGCGCGCTCGGACCGCTCGGACACGAGGAAGATGGTCTGCACGCCCCCGACGCTCTTGCCCGCCGTGACGTTGTGGAACGCCGACTCGCCGACGGCCCACGCGGGGCGGCTCCGCTCGCCGGCCGCGTACTGGCGGAGGAGCTGGTCCCAGCCGCCGCCGGGCAGCTCGAAGCGCGTCGAGTCCTCGTAGACGGCCCCGAACGCCGTGTAGCGAAAGGTGCGCATGAGGTCCTCGGGATACGGGTCCGTCCGCCGCGAGACGCGCAAGGGACCAAACCACTCCTCGCTACTGTCCTGGACCTCCGGCAGCGACCAGACCGTCACGCCGGCGAATTTGTCGACGTAGTCGATGAGCGCCTGATGTGGGACGACGCCGAGGTCGCTATACGGGGGATCGGGATCTTCGCTGAAGGGCCACGCGCGCGCGAGCGCGAGCGCACCCACTGCGCAGAGGACTCCGCCCGCAAGCCAGCGCCGGCGGCGAACGACGACAACGGCGCGGCCAACCCGCTGGAGCGACCGCCACTTGGTCGCCAGAAGGAGCGCGCCCGGGATCAGGAGGAGGCCGGGGACGAGGTCGAGCGCGGCCCGCCACGCGAACCGGCCGGCGGCCGCGTTCCCCGTCACCGGGAGCGACTCGAGCGCCGGAGCCGCGAGGCCGAAGACGAGCAGGTTCTTCTGCTCGTTGTGCACCGTCATGTCGAGCGCCAGCGGCGAGCCCGTCCAGTAGTAGTGGGGCATCACCTCCACGCCGGGAATGATGAGCACGCGCGGGTTGCGCGCTCGCGCCCCGGCGACACGGTCGAGGAAGCGCGCGGCGCCAACGTCGAGGATGGAGCGCGCCTCGCGCGCGACCCGCGTGAGCGCGCGGAACGGCGGCAACCCGTACTCGATGCGGAGGAGGTAGTTCTCGCTCAGCAGGAGGGCGCCGACGCCGGCCTTCTCGGCTTGGGCGGCCAGCTCGTCGAGCGAGAAATCACCTGTCGAGAGCGTGGAGTGCACGTGGAGCACCGCGGGCAGCCGCTCGAGCTCCGCGGCGCTCGCGGGGGAAGCACCGGAGAGGAGCGACACCACGATCGCGGCCACACGCACCTTTCGCAGGCCCACCCTCGGCGGCGCCGGGCTCGTGGTCTCCGCTGCGACAGTCCCCGCTACGATAGCCCCTTCTCCCGTGCGAGCGTCTCGTACACGGCGCGCATCTTCGCGTCGGCCACGGCCGTCGAGAACGCCTCGGCCCGACCGATCGCCCGCTCGCCGAGCTTGCGCCGGAGTAGCTCGTCGCGCCCGAGCTCCACGAGCGCCTGGGCGAGGGCCGTGGGGTCCTCCGGCGGCACGAGCCGCCCGCACTCGCCGTCCACAATCACGGCGGGAATCCCGCCCACCGCCGCGCCGACGGCGGGAATCCCGAGCGCCATCGCTTCGACGAGCGCCCGCCCCATCCCTTCGTTCCGCGACGGGGCGGCGAGGACGTCCGCCGCCGCCAGGTACTCCAGCACGTCCCGGATGACGCTGGTCACGTGCAGGCAGTCGGCGACGCCGAGCTCGACGGCGCGCCTTTCGAGCGCGGCGCGCTCGGGCCCCTCGCCGACGAGCAGGAGACGCGCCGACGGCACACCGTCGCGGAGGCGCGGCAGCGCCTCGACGAGCAGATCGAACCCCTTGACCGGCACGAAACGTCCGAGCCCGACGACGACGTACGCCCGTGGCGGGATCCCGAGGCGCGCGCGGGCCACCTGCCGGGGCGGCGCGCTGGCACGCAACTGCTGGGTCGGGACGCCGCTCGGCACCGTCACGAACTGCGAACGGCGTCCGATACGACGCGCCAGGTGCTCCTCCGTCCCGCGCTCCGTGAGGGTGATGATCCGGTCGCACCACGCGGCCGCCAGCCGCTCGAGCGCCGTGTAGACGGCGGTGCGCAGCCGGCCCCAGTACCCGTAGAAGACGTGGCCGTGGGGCTGGTGGATGACGGCGGGCACGCGGGCGATCCACGCCGCGAGGCGGCCGACGAAGCCGGCCTTCGAGGTGTGCGTGTGGACGATCTGCGGCCGCGCGGCAGCGATGAGGCGGACGAGCCGGTAGAGCGCCACCACGTCGGAGACGAGCGAAACCTCGCGGCCCAGCGACGCCACGTCGATGAGCCGGCACCCACGCCGGCGGGCGTCCGCGAGGATCGCGGGGTCGGACTCGCGGAAGGAGACGGCCAGGGCGCAGTCGTAGCCCGCGCGCCCGAGCGCCACGACGGTCCCGACGGTGTTCTCCGAGGAGCCCCCGACGGTGAGGCGCGTGATGAGGTGGAGAACGCGGATCAGCGCGGCCTCCCGCGGCGCGGCCGGAGTCGGTGGCCGACGATGAGGGCGATCATCCGCCCCCCGGTCGTGAGCGTCCCCCGCAGGGTCCCGGTGATCTTGGAGACGCCGACCCGCCCCCGGTAGTTCACCGGGATCTCGATCACGCTGAGGCGCTGGGCCAGCGCCGAGAGCGTCATATCGACGAGGAAGTGCGACCCCCCGACCGAGAGGTAGGGCTTGATCATCGCGTAGGACGCCCGGTCGATGAGCCGGAGCGTGCAGCCGCAGTCGGAGAGCGAGGGGCCGCCGTGCAGGACCTCGAGCATCTTCGCGACGAGGATGTTCCCGAGGCGCAGGAACCACCCCATGTTCGCCTCGCTCCAAAGGAGCTCCCGCGTCGTCCGCGTTCCCAGGACCACGTTGAAGTCGTCGGCGTAGGCGAGGAGCTTGAGCGCGTCGCGCGCGAGGAAGGTCCCGTCGGGCTCGGCCAGGATCAGGTAGTCCCCCGTCGCCTCCTCCAGCCCGCGCCGCAGCGCCCACCCCAATCCTTGACGGGTCTCGCGCACCAGCCGGGCGGACGTGGCGGCGACGCGCGCCGCAGTCCCGTCCGTGGAGTTGTTGTCGACCACGACGATCTCGTCGACGTAGTCGCAACGCTCGAAGTCGGCGACCGCCTCGCCGACGTTGGCCTCCTCGTTGAAGGCCGGAAGGATCACGGAGACGCGGCTACCGCCCCACATCGCGATCCGTCTCCCTGTCGCGCACGCCGACGACGACGTTGTGGGCGCCGAACGTCCGAATCACAGGCAGCCGTTCGAGCAGCCACTCGAGCGAGCGGAACAACCCCAGGAGCGGGCGTGGCGCGAAGTCCGGAACCCACCCGGAGCGCACGACGCGCGTCCGGCGGATGCCGGCGCGGCCCAGCCCGTCGAGGATCTCGTCGAGCGGCACGAGCCGGTACCCGTCCTGGTCCTGGGGGAGGCGCTTCATCAGGCGCGGCCAGTACGGGTTCCGGGGATTGTGATCCCACACGAGCACCACGCCCCCGGGGGACCGGGCCACCCGCACGAGGTCGCGGAGCATGGCGCGGACCGTGTCGGGACCTCCGACGTGGTGAAGCGTCGCGATCGTGACGACGAGGTCGAAGCTCCCGGAGCGGAATGGCAGGGCCTCGGACGACCCCTGCACGACCCGGCGTCCGCTTCGGCCCTGGAACACCCCGAGCATGCCGTGTGAGCGATCGAGCCCGACGACGCGGTAGCCCCGCGCGGCGACCGCGACCGTCAGCTCGCCTGTGCCACAGCCGACGTCGAGGACGGAGCCGCGCCGGAGCAGGCGCTCGATGAAGCGGACGCGCTTCCCGCGGTAGTGCTCACGCACGTGGGCGGGCAGGGACTCGTCGTAGGCGCCCGCGACGCGATCGAAGTGGTCGTGGCTCACGGCCGGCGCACCCAGACGGTGTAGGAGCCGATGGTCCAGCGACGGAAGCTCTCGCGGAGCGCGGCGACCACGCGCGGGTCGTGCTCCAGGAAGAGGAGCTGCTCGATGGTGTTCGTCGGCAGCCCGTAGGCGCGGAACACCGCCTGTGACAGGACGTACGTCGCCAGGATGGTGGCGAGCAGGCAGCCGAGCCCGACCAGCCGCGCCTGGGCGGCGCCGGTCCCCGCGAGGCCGAAGACCACGGCCACGAGACGGATGTAGAGCGGCGGATGCCACAGCGTGTAGCCCGTGTCCCGCGCGTCGGCCGAGGGTTCGGACGCGCGCCCGAACGCGGCGAAGCGCGCGGCGTCGGCCTTGGTCCGTGTCATCGGCCGGCCCTCGCGCGCGAGGTGGTCGGCGGCGATGACCAGGTAAACCTCGCCGGCCATGAGCGGATCGTGAACGAAGCGCGACGCGAAGCCGAGCGACGCGACGGCGACCAGGACCAGGCCGAGGGCGGCAGCGCGGCGGCTGAGCGATGGCTCTGTCACAGTGGTGTGCGCCGGGGGAGCGCGTGCAAGACGCGCGGGCTCACCGCGGCCCCTTGCGCGCGTACAGCTCGATCGACGGACCCGCCAACCAGCGGTTGCGCGACGCACGCGCGACGGAGGCGGCCGCCACGGCGGCGAGCGCGCGCCGCCACGAACGCGCTCCGCCCGCGATGAGCGCCGAGTTTTTCAGCTCGAGCACCGTGAAGCCCGCGCGCTCGACGAGCGCGCGGAGTCCATGCCCGGTGAACGCGAAGTGGTGGACGATCGGATAGGCGTCCCACTCCCGCCAGCGCGCGAATGGGCCGAGGGCGCTGAGCGTCCTCACCCACGGACGATGGAAGCTGGCATTCGGGACGCGGAGCGCGAGCAGCCCGCCCGGCGCCAGGACGCGGTAGGCCTCGCCAAGGATCGCCTTCGGCTCCCCGGCCTGATCCACGACGTTGACGAGCGTGACCACACCGAGCGAGCCGTCGCGGAAAGGGAGCCGGCCGGCGTCGGCCTGGACCGCGCCGCGGCCCACCTCCTCGTGGATGATCGCGCACGCCTGCCACGAGAGGTCCGTGCCGACCGCCCGCCACCCACGCCCGCGGGCGGCGCCCAGGAGATGTCCGCCGCCGCATCCCACGTCCAGGAGAAGCCAGTCGGGCGTCGGGCGAACCCCGAGCTTGTCGAGACGGTCCAGCACGGAGACGAACAGGTCGCCTCGTTCCGCGTCCACACACGCCGGGCTGAAGCGGCGCGGGTACTCGGTTTGGTAGTAGTGCTGGAGCTCGAGCACGGTCGGCGGCGCGGCGACGACGGAGCTTCGGCAGCGCGGGCACTGCCGGTAGGGCGCGCCGCGGTAGAGGAGCGAGCTCGGCCGGGTCTCGCCTTCGCACGCCGGACACAGCACGGGTGGGCCAGGTGGCGCGGCCGGACGCGAGGCGAGCCGGCTCAGCTCGTCCTCGAGCGCGTCGATCGTGCGGTCCCACCCATAGTGCGCCTCCGCGTGGCGGCGGCACGCCGCGCGCAGGCGCGCGTGGGCCTCGGGGTCGCAGCGCTCCGCCTCGAGGAACCGCCGCAGATCCTCGGCCATCGTCTCGGGTGCCAAACCGCGGAACACGAGGGCGGGGGAGAGCGGGACGAGAATCTCGGGCGTCGCCCCGACCGGGGTGCCGAGCACGGGCGTGCCACACGCGAGCGCCTCGACCGTCACGAGCCCGAACCCCTCGAGCTCACGCGTGGGCAGGACGAAGACATCCGCCGCCTGGTAGTAGAGGGGCAACGCCGCGTCCGGAATGAACCCGAGGAAGCGAACCCGCTCGCGGAGACCGAGCGCGTTGCTCAACGACTCGAGCTCCCGTCGGAGCGTACCCGCCCCGCCGATCAGCAGCAGAGCCTCCGGCATGTTCTGCGTCAGGATCGCCATCGTCCGGATCAAGAGATCGAGCCCCATCCGGCCCTCGAGGTTCCTCACGGTCAGAAGCAGCGACCGCTCGGCCGGAAGGTCCAGCGCCTTCCGCACGGCGGCGCGGTCCTCTGCGGGGCGGAACGACGCCGTGTCCACGGCGCCGGGGATCTTGACGACCTTCTCCCTGGAGATGCGATAGAGCTTCCACAGCAGCTCGCTCGAGTAGTCGCTGAGCACCTGGATCGCGGTCGCGCGTCTCAGGCACGCGCGCTCGAGCCCCCAGAGCGCGGCGAAGCCGAGCCGACCCGCGACACCGTCGCGATGGTGGGCGGTCATTCCGCGGCGGGAGCGGTACTCGAGGGGCGCTGGCGAGTGAAAGCTGTAGAGACGCGGCAGTCCTCGCACCGCCGGCGACGTGAGCACCCCGTACCCCGCGAGCGGCTGGTGCACGTGCACCACGTCGGCCCGATCCTTCTCGAGCTCGAGCGCCACGGCCCGCCGCGCGCCGAGCATTGAGCTCAGCATGAATCCGCGGGCCGTGCGCCGGTCGACCGCGAAGCCCCGGATGCGCACCCCCTGCCGCTCTGTGACGGACGCGTCGCTCGCGGGCTGGGCGCGGCAGACGACGCGCACGTCGTGCCCCCGCGCGACGAGGCGCGAGGATTGCTCCCAGAGCATTCGCGTTCCCCCACCCTCGGCCGGCGAGGTCGAGACGTCGGACACCATGAGGACACGGAGTTTCGCCCTCACGGGCCGATCACCGGAGCCCATCCGCGAGCCGGATCATGCCACCCTCTGACTCATCGGATCAGGCGCTTGTCTTCCAGCTCCGTCCGCGCCTGCTCCACGCGATCCTCCGGCGCCTGGCTCCGGCGAGCTCCGCGAGCCCCTCCTCGAGGCGCACGCGCGGGACATAGCCCAGGAGGCGCTGGGCGCGCGTGATGTCGGCGACGCAGTGGCGGATGTCGCCCTCCCTGAACCGCCCGAGGACCTCGGGGTCGAGGGGAACGCCGAGCGCGCGGCCCAGGCCGCGTGCGATCGCGATCACGGACGTGGCGCGACCCGTGCCGACGTTCAGGTTGACGTCGGCGACGTCGGTCCGCGCGAGCGCCAGGGAGAACGCCTGGACGATATCGCTCACGTGCACGAAGTCGCGACTCTGTAGGCCGTCCTCGAAGACGAGCGGAGGCTGGTGGTTCCGAAGGCGGGACGAGAAGATCGCCGCCACCCCGGTGTACGGGTTGGAGAGCGCCTGCCTCGGCCCATACACGTTGAACAGACGGAGCGCCACGGTCGGGATGTCGTACGCCCGTCCGACGCACAGACAGAGCTCCTCCTGATCGCGCTTCGTGATCGCGTAGACGGAGGTCGGTTTGAGCGGCTTGTCCTCGTCGGTCGGGACCGGCTCCACGCTGGCACGGCATGTCGGGCAGCGCATCTCCCAATCGCGCGCCTCGAGCTGGACCCGCGGCCGCAGGTCGGGCGCGACCAGCCCGCACGCCGCGCACCGGTAGCGGCCCTCCCCGTAGATCGACATCGAGGAGGCGACGACCAGGCGGCGTACGCCATGCCCGCCGTTGACGATCCGGTCGAGCAGCACCGCGGTGCCGACCGCGTTGTCGGTCACGTACCGGCCGATCGTGTACATCGACTGGCCGACGCCCACCTGGGCGGCGAGATGGACGACCGCGCCCACGTCGCGCAGCGCCGCGTCGACCGCTTGAGGGTCCGTGACCGAGCCGCGCAGGAACTCGACGCCCTTGGGGAGATAGGGGGGCGCGGACGCGCCCCGCCCGTGCACCTGCGGCTCGAGCGCGTCGAGGACCCGCACCCGCGCCCCCTTCACGGCCAGCGCCTCGACGAGGTGTGAGCCGATGAACCCGGCTCCCCCGGTGATGAGGACTGGTCCGCCCGTCACTCGCGTGCGCTCCAGAGCCCGCGCGCGTCCAGGTACTGTCGCATCCACAGCTCGGCCATCATGAGCGTCCAGAGCCGGTCGGCGTGGCTCCGTCGGCCCACCAGGTGCTCGCGCCTGAGCGCGTCCACCGCAGGAGCCTCGAAGAGGCCACGCGCCTTCACGCGGTCGGGCGACAGGAGATCGTCCATGAGCGATCTCAGATCCGTGCGCAGCCAGCGCGCCAGCGGGATCATGAAGCCCTGCTTGCGTCGAGAGAGGATCTCGCGGGGCAGGACGTCGGCGAACGCGGCCTTGAGCAGGCCCTTCAGGCGGAGTCTCGGCAGCTTGGCCGCCGGTGTGACGCGATGGCTCAACTCGACCACGTGGTGGTCGCAGAACGGGGCGCGCAACTCCAGCGAGTGGGCCATGCTCATCCGGTCGGCCATGACGAGCAGGTCGTCAGGCAGATAGGCGCTCAAGTCGATGCGGAAGGCGCCGTCGACCGGATCGTCGTGACCGAGTCCTGCGAAGGCTCTCCGCTGGGCGTCGTCGACACGTCCTCTCCAGCGCTGGCGAAGCGCCGGCGTGGCCAGGCGCTCGAGGTCGGCGTCGGAGAAAAAGCGCGTCCAGCCGAGATAGCGGTCGGGCAGCGGCTGATCGCTGGCGTCGAGAAACCGCCGGATCCGGCTTCCCCAACTCGGGCTGGCCTCGGACTCGCGCACGAGGCGCCGGGCGGCGGCGGCCGGCAGCATCCGGAGCGGCCGGGGCAGCGCCGTATAGAGCTGGGAGAGGCGGAGCCCGAGGTAGCGCGGGTAGCCGGCGAATGTCTCGTCCCCCCCGATCCCCGACAGCACCACCTTGACGTGCCGGGCCGTCGCCTGGGCGACGACGAAGGTCGGGATCGCCGACGAATCGGCGAAGGGCTCGTCGAAGTGGTGGACGATCGTCGGCAACAGGTCGGCGACGACGGGCTCGAGGATCTCCTCGTGATGCTCGGTCTCGAACCGTCGGGCCACCATCCGCGCATAGGGCAGCTCATCGTACGAGGCCGCGCTCGCACCAAACCCGACGGTGAAGGTGCTGATCCGCTGGCCGGTCACCTCGCGCATGCTGGCCACCACCGCGCTCGAATCGATGCCGCCGGAGAGAAACACCCCCAGCGGGACGTCGCTCTCGAGTCGCAGGCGCACCGCCTCGCGCAGCTCGTGGCGCACCAGCCTCGGGGCGTCTGCGGGCGCGATGCGCTCGGCCGTCGCCGTGCTTCCGGCGGGGAGCGTCCAGTATCGCGACAGCGCCAATCGGCCATCGGCGAGCACCGCAGTGTGAGCCGGCGGCAGCTTGGCGATGTCGGCGAAGATCGAGCGCGCGGCCGGAGTGTAGCCGAAGGCCAGGTAGTGCCGGAGGGCCTCCCAGTCGAGCGTGCGCGCGATTGCGGGATGACAGAGCAGCGCCTTGGGCTCCGAGGCGAAGAGGAACAGCCCGTCGCGATACCAGTAATAGAGCGGCTTCTTGCCCAGGCGGTCGCGGGCCAGCAGCAGGCGGCGTCGGCGGCGATCCCAGAGGGCGAAGGCGAACATCCCCCGAAGGCGCTCGACGCAGGCCTCGCCGAAGGCCTCCCAGGCGGCCAGCAGGACCTCGGTGTCGCTGCGGGTGCGGAAGACGTGGCCGCGGCGCTCGAGCTCGGCCTGGAGGTCGCGGAAGTTGTAGATCTCGCCGTTGTAGACGATCCAGGCCGCGCTGTCGGCCGTGCTCATCGGCTGCCGCCCGGTCACCAGGTCGATGATAGCCAGGCGGGTCATGCCCAGGCCCACGCCCGGCTCGACGTGCATGCCCTCGTCGTCCGGTCCCCGGTGCTTGAGGGCCCGCACCATCGCCGCCAGCAGCTCGGGTGGCGCTCCCCCGACGTACCCGGCGATCCCGCACATGGGTCTAGGCCGGCGCTTCGCCGACTGCGCGACCCAGGCCTCGCGGGCGCTCGAAGAGCTCGATGAGTCTCTGGGCCAGGCTGCGGGAGCGGTGTCCGCCGAGGGCGATCGGAGCGGTGGGCGTCACGACTCTCGAGCGGTGAAGACGACGACGGCGCCGGCTCGGCGCCGCTCGGTGCGGAGCGCGAGAAGGCCCTGGAGATCGAGGGTCTGCCCTCCCGATGGGCTC
>Ga0209801_1002177_pt1 | contig 11600 bp, 10 predicted proteins | sample GraSoiAngelo_127_FD_185884 | JGI IMG/M metagenome (GOLD analysis project Ga0209801, IMG submission 185884) | Grasslands soil microbial communities from the Angelo Coastal Reserve, California, USA - 14_0927_09_40cm (SPAdes) (version 2) | ecosystem: Environmental > Terrestrial > Soil > Grasslands ... | reverse complement strand
GACGCGCTCGAGCGGTTCCGGACCGCGGCCCCCGTGCTCGTGAGCACCGAGGCCGGCGGCGAGGGCCGCAACCTCCAGTTCTGCCGGATCGTGATCAACTACGACCTGCCGTGGAACCCGATGCGCATTGAGCAGCGCATCGGCCGCATCGATCGCAGCGAATCCGGAAAGGCCCGCGTGGCCTACTCCGGCTCCCTTCAGATGCAGTAGACTGGTAGCCGCCGGCGGGAACGGAGAGACCCATGCCGGGCCGGCTTTGGAGGATCAATCAGCTCACCCCTGGTATTGCCGGCACGTCCAATCTAAGCGTATTTTCCCGCCTGTTTTTTAGGAGGTATGCCATGAATTCTACCGAGACAAATCTGGATCTGTTGGCCTCACGGGTGCAAAAACTGGAAGCCTCGAATCGCCGCTGGAAGTTGGTGAATTCCCTGCTGGTGCTTTTGGCTGTTTCTGTCGCGCTGATGGGAGCAAAGCCCGCCGACCGCATGGCGCCACCCATGGTTCGCGCCAGCACGGTCGAAGCGCAGGAGTTCATTTTGAAAGACCTCGATGATCACGTCTACGCTCGGCTTAGCCTCGGGCGGGCCCTGACAACCAAGCAACGGAATGGTCTGTACTTCATGCCCAACAATGGTCTGTACTCTGATCCCAGCAAGGCTGTCCCGGCCCTGCAGTTCTTTAATGACCAGGGCGACGTTGTTTGGACCGCACCCACGAAAGCAGAGTTCCTGCCGGCAAAGTAACACGCCAGACTCGCCGACGGGGTCAGAACAGCAAGCCGTACGTATAGAGAAATCTAAAGGGATTGGCCCCGTGCCTAGCTTCGATGCCGCGCGGTAGCGCGCAGAGGCAATTCGCGCTTGAGCGTGCCTAACCATCGCAGCTCTACCCTAAACTGCTCGATCATTAGACTGACCATCCACACCGCCTCGTGATGAGCATGGCCAACTTCTTCGAGTATCGAACGCAATGTTTCCTTCTCTCTGTGAAGCTCGGTTTGAAGAAATGTTCGCCGCCGCTCAAGCTGCTGCTGAAAAATGCCCGGCCGCGCCTGCCAAGAGAGCGCCATCCAGGTCAGAAAAGCCGGCCGGTCACGCTGCCTGGCCCATTCTTCTTGTTCGAGCGCGTCTGCCAGCGCGGTCGATCCCTTAGACGTTGTTTGGAAGGTGCTGCGCTCCGGCCCCGCAGCCGGCTCATCGGTTTGCGATGCCCGGATCAATCCTGCCCGCGCCAGTTTCTCCAGCGAGTAGTAGACCTGCGGCCGCGAAATCCCCGCCCAATCCCGTATCTCCCGTCTCTCGAGTTCCAGGTTAGCCTCATAGCCATGCATCGGCCGCTCCGCCAATAAACTCAGCAGCACTAGATCCGGCGTCGTCAGCGCCAATCTCTTGCTTGCTCGCGCGGTTAGCCTGCGCCTCCCCGCGTTCCTCAGGGCTTGGCGCCTGCCCCGGTTCGGCCGGGGTGTCTCCGAACTATCTCTTCTTCTCACCCGCGCTGCTCACTGCCTTTCTCTACTCCGCGCTCCCCGTGAACCCTGCGCCCTGGGCATTCGATTTCGCTTCTTACCAGCCTCTCCCTGGAATCCGTGTGCTCTCTTTTCTTTACCCCCGTACCCGTCCTAGCCGTAAGGCCCCGCCGTTCAGGGCGCGGAGATAAGCCTGCTCTCTTTTTCTCTTCGGTTGTTCTTTGGTCCTCTCGCGTCCAACAGACCCTATAGGCGATAGGCGGATAGCCCAAAAGCTAAGGCCTGGCCTGAAGTAAGGGCGCTCCTCGGAGGGAGAGCAGGATGTCAATTCACTGCTTCCTCTTCTTACTCCAATACCACCACTGGCATTGCGCCGCGGGAAGCCGTGGATTCTGTGCCTGAGCCACCGCCGCGGAAAAAACATCCAACACGCAGGGATCCTGTCGCTGCGCTTGTATGCGATTCAGCCGGGCGTATAACCTCTGTGGATTCTGCCGCGCCAGCTGCGCCACGCTGCGAATTCCCAGCAGCTCAAAGTCCCTGAGCATCGCCGGCCCGATCGAAACTAGGTCTTCCAGTTGTCGGCCATCGACGACCGTCCCCCGCCTCGTGGGTCGCGGCTTCCGCCGTGAGGTGCCCAAGATTCCAGAAGTCCGTGCTTGATTCCCCCCAGTTGGCTGGCTTCGAGAAACTCTTTTATTCTCATGATCCGCGCGGAGGTGATGAGTCACAAAAAATCTCCTTGACTTGATTTGTGCCACTTTGCACACTCACGTAGTCTAATTGAGACTACTGTGTTGTCAAGCAGAATCTTCACCATGCACCTCGCCGCCAACGCTCTCACCGCTCTTGCGCGGTCTGGCGGATTCGTTGTGTCGTAACCCAATCCATCCGAAGGAGATCAAGTCCATGAACGTCAAACGCATCACTCCCCTCCTGCTCGTCAAGGGGATCGAGCCCGTCGTGCCCTTCTCTGGTCGGCCGTCTCGGCTTCGCCAAGACCGTCGAAGTCCCCGATGGTGACAAGATCGGCATCACCTTTGCCCAACCCGTCGCCGCGCTCCAACACTGACCGGGAGTGTTACTTGGCTCATTTCGCGGCGCAGCATGCCCCGCCCCTGGCACTCATGGTTTGCTCGGAGCCGGCAACGGGGGTGGCCGCCGCTCGATTTCCGTGGGAACGGCAATCGAGCGAGCGCCATTCTTACCCACGGCACGAACGGCAAAGAAGTGATTGTCCGTCGAAACGCCCTTTAAAATGGTTTCGCCGGAGGAAGCCGCAAATTCATAAACCTGCCAGCGCGGATCGCTGGTCTCGCGCCACAGGATTTCAAAACCAGCGCTCTCGGCATCATCCTCGGCCGACCAGGACAGTCTGGCGTCCGGCGTGACCGCGCCCGTAAGCTTTGCATTTGTCGGCGGAGCCGGAGCCAATGCCAATTGCTGCAGCGCTTTCGCATTGTCCCGCGCCACGTCGCCCATAAACGTAAAGTTAAGATATTTCTCAAGATCCCCGTATGCGACTCCGTTTTCTGAGCGCGGCGTTTGATGCTGGTGATGGTAGTCTTCCAGCGGCTCCGTAAATCGCACTGCAGGCAACCCCGCCTTATAGAAAGGGTAGTGATCGCCACCACGGCCGAATCGGTCCACGCGGAAAATCATTCGAATCGTCCCGCGTCCATCAATCTCTTCGACCGCACGCGCCAATTCCCGCGAAGGCGAATCCGCATCGTCAATTTCGCCATTCCCCGAGAAAAGCCGCACCCGATGCGGCGCACCAGCCGCGGAATCGGCGCCCACGATGTCGTCGTCTAACATTCCGCCAACGGTGTAACCCTGCTGCTTCGCCCACTCCAGAAGATGCGTGCTACCCAGCAGCCCCTGCTCCTCTCCGGAAACGGCCGCAAAAAGGATCGTCGCCCGATAGATCCCGCGCCCGTTCACCCCCGCCTTGCTCAGCAGCCGCGCGCATTCCACGCTCACCGCTACACCGGATGCGTCGTCGTCGGCCCCCGGAGCATCCGCCTCCGGATCCATCACATTCGATGGCCGCGAATCAAAGTGCCCGGAAACAATAAAAATGGTTTTCGCCAGCTTGGGATCGGAGCCGGGAAGAATCGCGTAGACGTTTTCGAGTGGCATCGGTTTCGAAGAAGTTCGCTCGGAACTAGACTCGAATTTATCGACCACCACTTGCAGCCTGGCCCCGGAATCTTTGGCGATCTCGTTGAATCGCGCCACGATAACATCACGCCCGCAACCAATCCCTCGCTTCGAATCCGTCCAGGAAGAAAGGGTGAGCCGAGTCCCACACGCTACCAGCCTGGAGATCAGCGCGCGCATCGATTTTTCATCCACCGCCGGGCGCGCAACTCTGCCCGCAGGCCGCGCTAACAGCTTCGGCTGTGGCCTCCCTTGTGCTGGCTCTGCCGGATCGCGAGGCGCAGCCCGCTGCGCAACAGTCGGAATTGCGCTGAGGACAAGAGCGAAAAACACAAATGCAATTGAAGTCCCGAAGTGCTCGCGGCGGCGGTTTATCCTATTGATCATGTTGGTCTCTTCCCCGATGGATGTGGCTTTGTCGGAATTCGGCATTCTAGCGCAATTGGGCCTCCCTACCGCACGAGTCCAGCGGCAATCGTCCGCTTCCTGGCGGGCTGACCATTCCGGCTGGCCATGAGCTTGCTGAAACGGGGCGGTGTTCTCCACTGCGTCGTTGCAACTCTTGACTTTCGACGATCACGAGTTTTGATGATTGGAACGGTTGTGCTAAGGTTTTTCGTTTATGAAGAAGCGCATAGGCGTTCTGCTAAGCGGGCGCGGCTCGAACTTTGAAGCGCTGGCGGAAAGCGTCGCTGCGGGAAGAATTCCGAACGCGGAGATCGCCGTCGTCATCAGCAATCGCGAGGGCGCGCCCGGCATCCAGCGCGCCGAGTCGCGTGGAATCAAGACGCGCGTCATTCCTTCAAAAGGATTGGAGCGGGAGGTCTATGATCGCCAAGTCGCCGCGGTTCTTGATGAGCACAAAGCCGATCTGATCTGTCTCGCAGGATATATGCGGCTACTATCTCCCTTTTTCGTCGCCAAATTTCCGAACCGCATCTTAAATATTCATCCTTCACTCCTCCCGTCATTCCCCGGGTTGGAATCGCAGCGCCAGGCGCTCGAATACGGAGTGAAATTCGCCGGCTGCACGGTTCATTTCGTCGACGAAAATCTCGACGCCGGCCCCATCGTGATCCAAGCCGTCGTTGCCGTCGAAGACCAGGACACGGAAGAATCACTCAGCGCCCGCATTCTCAAAGAAGAGCACCGAGTCTATTCCCAAGCGGTAAAAATTGTCCTGGAAGAAAAGTACAAGATGGTCGGCCGCCGCGTGCTTTTGACAAACTAAATCAAAATAGCCATCGGGCATCACTGCGGTCGTTCGCTGACGGTGCCCGATCGAAGATGCCAGAAAGGATCTGAGCATAGCATAAGGCGCCCAGGCACGATGCCAGAACTCGAAATGACCGAAAGCAAATTCAAACCCATCGCCGAGCAGATCGCCTACCTCAAAAAAGGCGTCGCCGAAATCATCCGTGAGGAAGACCTAACCGCGAAGCTCGAGCAATCGGCCAAGACTGGAAAGCCGCTGCGCGTGTATCTCGGCGTGGACCCAACGGCCCCGGACATTCATCTCGGCCACACCGTGGTCCTTCGTAAGCTGAAGCACTTTCAGGACCTCGGGCACACCGCGATTTTCCTGATTGGCGATTTCTCGGCGATGATCGGCGACCCCACCGGACAATCCGAAACCCGCCCACCGCTGACCCGGGAGCAGGTTGACGCGAATGCCAAGACGTACCTCGCGCAGGTCTTTAAACTCCTCGATCCCCAGAAAACGGAAGTCCGCTACAACAGCGAGTGGCTGGATAAGCTATCGAGTTACGACGTGGTGCGGCTGTGCGGTCACTACCGCCTGGCGCGGATGCTCGAACGGGAGGATTTTCGCTCCCGGCTGGACAACAACCAGCCCATTTCCGTTCACGAGTTGCTGTATCCGCTGCTTACCGCGTACGACGCCGTGGCCCTGCGGTCGGATGTCGAGATCGGTGCGACCGAACAGAAATTCAATCTTCTGGTGCACCGTGACATACAGCGCGAATACGGTTTGGCCTCGGAGGTGGCGCTGACCATGCCCATTCTCGTGGGCCTCGACGGCCAAAGAAAAATGTCCAAAAGTCTCGGCAACTACGTCGGCATCACCGAGCCGCCCGGCGAAATGTTTGGCAAGATGATGTCGATTCCGGACGCCTTGATGCAGCCCTACTACGAACTGGTGACCGATCGCACGCCGCGCGAAATCGAGGCCCTAAAAAAGGAAGTTGCCGGCGGCGCGCTCCATCCCATGGACGCAAAAATGCGCCTGGCACGGGAAGTGATCGCCGGTTTCCACGGCCAAGACGCCGCCCGCAAGGCCGCCGAGAACTTCCAGCGCGTCTTCCGCGACCGCCAAGTACCCGAGGAAGCTCCCGTTGTGAAATTACCGAGCGGCCCCGCAAAGAAACTCGCCGCCCTGCTCGTCGATCTGAAATTGATGGCCTCGAAAAGCGAGGCCCAGCGCTTGATTGAACAAGGCGGCGTGGAAATCGACGGCGTTCGAATGGACGACCCGCGCAAGGAAATCGATTTCAGCAAATCCGCTGAATTCCTTCTTCGCGCCGGGAAAAAGAAATTCCTTCGCGTCATTGTCGAATAAGCATCTCAAATTGCTCCATCCACTTTTGTGAACCGTGGCAACGCCGCGTCCCCACAACTACGAGCTCAACCCCCCCCCATCACCCCAGCACCTCGGCGACAAGTTGCCTGACGTGTTGGCCGACAGAAGGCGCGGCGGTGAGGCCAGGAGACTCCATGCCGACGAGGTGAATTGCCTGCGGCACCGCGGGGTCGCGGGTGATCACAAAATCGACAATGCCTTGGTGGTCTGGCGGAACGAGTTTGGGGCGCAGGCCCGAATAACCGAGCTGTAAATCGCTCTCCCTGATTTCCGGCAGAAGCGTTTTGGCGCTATTGGCGAAATCCGCGATTGCCAGACGATCCTTTTCGTAATTGTCTTTTCCTTCGACATATGTTGCTGTCGGTCCCACCAGAACCGTTGCCCACAGGGTTTTGGTGAAGTGCACGCCAAGGCTGAGGCCCCGCGAGTGCGGCAAAGGATAGACAAGATTGTTGATCAGCGAAGCGCGCGGGCCGCGAATTTCGCAGTATTCCCCGCGCACGGGGTAAATATGCCAAGAGCGGTTGCCGAGAAGCGCCGCAACTTCATCGGCGTGCAGTCCCGCGGCATTGATGACGCATTTCGCCTCGATCGTTTCCTCTTGTGAATCTCGCTGGTCTCCGATGCGCAAGCCGACGCGAATGTTCTTCCCGGAAGGCGCAAGCGAGACGACCTCCGCCCGCGTGACAATGTTTGCGCCCTGATTGCTTGCCACGCGCGCGTATGCGTGCACCAATTCTTCGGCAGAGACAATTCCCGTGGACGGCACCACCAGAGCCGCGGTTCCTCGGATGTGCGGCTCTTGCTTTCGAATTTCTGCCGCATCAATGAGGCGCAATCCTTCGACGCCGTTGTCTTCACCGCGCTTCTTCAGGGCGACGAGTTCGGTTTCCTCGTGCGCATTGGCTGCCACCACGAGCTTCCCCTTGTGGCGGAAGGGAACATTGTGCTTTATGCAAAATTCGTAGGTAAGACGATTGCCTTCGACGCAGTGGCGCGCTTTAAGCGAATTCTTCGGGTAATAGATGCCGGAGTGGTTTACACCGCTGTTACGCGTGCTGGTAGCCATCCCGAGCTTGGGGAACTGCTCGACAAGAAAGACATCCTGCCAGTGCTCGGAGACGGCGCGCGCGATAGCACAGCCAACAACGCCACCGCCGATAATCAGAATATTGGCCTGATCCATTTCTACTGGTCGCCGCCGATTTCGTCAAAGTAGGGTTTACAGGGAACGAGTCGCGCCTCGGTTCCGTCATGGACGGCGTAGGCGGCCTGCTTGCTTGGTTCATAGCCATTGCGCCAGAGAGAAGCCGCGCCGTGCGCGCCCTCTTTGTTAATGGCGTAGAAATAGATGTGGAAGGTCGTGAGTTTTTTCTTGTCGCCCTTATAGTTGTGCGCGACGCGGCCCATTGCTTCGAGGCAGGCGTCCGTGGGCGATTTGCCCTGGCGCATCATTTCGATGATGGTATGGCCGCCAGAAATCTTGATGTTTTCCTCGCCTTTGCCCGTCGAGCCCGCGGCGCCCACTTCATTGTCCACGCAGCAGCCCGCGCCGATGATCGGGGAGTCCCCGACGCGGCCAGGAATTTTCCAGGACAACCCGGAAGTCGTGGTGGTAGCCGAAATGTCTCCGTTGGCGTCCACGGCCATGCAAGGAATCGTGCCCGTTGGCGGATACGCAATAACCCGCTCGGCATAGGCGATCTGTTCTTCATCGTAGTCAAAGATGGCGGAAATGTGTTCTTTCCATTCCGGCGAGTCGATACCCGGGCGCCAATTGAATGAAGACTTGGCCTTCCACGCGAGCCAGATCTTGCGCGAGTGCTCGGTGAGGAGATTCATCTCCTCGAAGCCTTCCGCGACCGCAAAACGCCGCGCGCCGTCACCCACGATCATGACGTGATTGGTTTTCTCCATCACCGTCTTCGCCAGGCGCGCAACGTTCTTGATGCGGCGCACGCTCGCCACCGAGCCGGCGCGGTGCGTGGGCCCGTGCATGACGCTAGCGTCCAGCTCCACTTCTCCTTCTTCGTTGGGCAATCCGCCGTAGCCCACGGAGTCATCATTTGGATCGTCCTCAACCACCGTGACAACAGCCACTGCGGCGTCAAGTGTATCGCCGCCTTTCTTGAGGATGTCCATGCCCTTATCGAGGGCATGAAGTCCATTGGCGCTGGAAATGATGAGAGGACGCTTGCCCGGCGCGGCTGGCGCAAGGTGCGCGAGAGCGGACACATTGCTACCGTTTGGCAATGCGCGGCCAAAGAGTCTGCCGGCGCTGGCAACAGCGCTCCCGACAAGCGAAGTGAGGAAGAATTTGCGGCGTGACCATAATTCCATCTAAAGAACCTCCGGAGTATGCGCAGGGCACTATACAACAGTTGACACTCGATAGTTGAGCAAGGAGACCGTGCGGGACCGTGCGGGCTGAAGCCACGCTTGCAGGGAGTGAGGCGCGCTTGACGTTTGCCTGGCTGGTTGTTGTACCGGGAAGGACTTGATGAGGACACCTTCCTCCCTGCTCAGGACTCTTGTGACCAGGCCACCCTGTGGCTGGACTGGTCGTGGCCCACTGGGTGTCGATGGTGCGGGAAGCCTAGTAGGGCTGGCGAGGACGCCTCGTAACTGGACACAAGAAGAGAAAAGCGCAGATGGCGCGGCGATAGAGGGGTCTGGCCCGTGGGGTAGGAATTCAAACGCCGAGCCGCTGCCCTAGCTGGAAGTGGCAGGTTTGGCGGGGAATTCACCTTCCCAGCGAGCGATGACCACGCACGCGACACAATTACCCAGAACCGTCACTGCAGTGCGGCCCATGTCCATGAGTTGATCGATCGCGAAGAGAAGAAATAACGGTTCCATGGGCAGATGAAACGAAGTCGCCGCGCCGAAGACAATCAGCAGCGAGGCGCGTGCCACGCCGGCGGTTCCTTTACTGCTGATCAGCAGCGTCAAGATCATCAAAACTTGCTGACCGATGCTGAGGTGCAGTCCTGCGGCCTGGACAACAAAAAATAAAGCCAGGGATTGATAAAGACTCGCGCCGTCCATATTGAAGCTGTAGCCGGTGGGGAGGACAAAGGCGACGATTTCGCGCGGGACGCCGAAGGACTCCAATTGCTCGATGGCGCGGGGCAGGGTGGCCTCCGAGCTCGCGGTGGCAAATCCAATGGTGACGGGCTCGGCCACGGCGTTGATGAATCGCTTGATGGGGATGCGTGCCCACAGCGCGATCGGCAGCAGAACGCACACGATGAAAAAGGCCAGAGCGACGTACATGGTGGCCAGGAGTTTTAGGAGCGGAAGAAGGACTCCCACTCCCAAGTGGCCGACGGTGTAGGCAACGGCGCCAAAGACGCCGAGCGGAGCGGCGTACATGACCAGGTTGGTGAACTTGAACATGGTTTCCGAAAGGCTCTCGGACAAGACCAGCATGGGACGGCGCTTCGCTTCGGGCACCAAAATGAGCGCCATGGCGAAGAGGACGCTGAAGACGACGATTTGGAGCACCTGGCCCTCGGCGACGGATTTGGCGATGTTCTCCGGAAAGATGTCGGTGATGAGTTGCGTGGCACTGTGGGGCGAAACATTGAGTGCTTGGGCGGCTGAGGCGGGAGGCAGATGAACACCTTCTCCTGCGCGGCTCAGGTGAATGGCGGCATAGCCGATGAGCATGGCGATGGTCGAGACGACCTCGAAGTAGATGAGGGATTTGACGCCGAGACGGCCCACTTTCTTCAGGTCGGAGTGCCCGGCAATGCCGACAACGAGGACTCCGAACAACAGTGGCGCGATGATGACCTTGATGAGCCGGAGAAAGATGGTGCCGAGGAGCTGCAAGTTGAGCGCCACAGAGGGCCAGTCCTGCCCAAGCTCCGCGCCGGCGAGAAGCCCGACCAAGATCCAAGTCGTCAGCGAGCGGCGGGATGCGGCATAGGCACCGATGAGAAGGATCGCCAGCCAGCGCAGGAGCGTTGGGACGACCGCGTCGTGAGGCAGCATCTGAACGCCAGCCAGGAGCGTCGCAGCAATAGCGGTCGTGGAAACGAGAACGGCAGCAAGGAGAAGTCTGTTTTTCATTGGAGCTCGACCAGGGAGCGCATTGTTGGCGAAAGTTATGCTGCTTCGGTCTGTGTGTCAATGGAAGGCCATGCCGAAATGAGTCAAGTCAGGAAGTAACGAAATTATGACGCCAGACAGTCATGAGGTAAGCAACGGCGGAGCGACACGCGGCGTGCCACCGAAGCAAGAACAAAATTGGGGGGCGGGCACTTTCGGCGCAACCTCAGGCGGGGGAGGCGCATCACACGGGCGAGGCAGAAGCCGACTAGGTCCGGGTAGAACTGCGCGATTGCGCGGATCTGTACGGGTCGCTGGCTTCGGCCGCCCAGCTTCATCCTCAGCCGCCATCCCTGCCCGTTTGGTCCAGCCAATCCAACTAGGAGGGTCGTAGCATGCCAACACTGAGAGGAGCTGTACTCGCAGTATGCACTGTGCTGTTCTGCGCCACACTCGCCCCGGGCGCCAGAGCGGATCAGTGGGACAAGAAAACCATCGTCACCTTCGGCGACGCAGTGGAAATCCCCGGGCAGGTTCTGCCGGCGGGGACCTATGTCTTCAAACTGGCCGATACCCTGGCAGATCGGCACATCGTGCAAATTTGGAATGCAGATGAAACCCAGATCTTTGCAACGATTAGGACCATTCCGAACACCCGCTTTGAACCACCCGATAAGACCATCTTTGAATTTGACGAGCGCTCGGGCGATTCGCCCAGGGCTCTCAAAGTGTGGTTTTATCCGGGAGACAGCACCGGGCAGGAATTCATCTATTCCCGTTATTCCTACAACCACTAGGCGAAACTTGCTCCACAGTTGAATCGGGAAATTCTCGATTCGGCGAATCACTTGCGGCGTGGCTTCCACCCAAGAAAGGTGGGAGCCCCGCCGTTTTTCTGAGCCGCTCATAACGCTCCACGGCACAATGGCCCCGGACTAGAATCGAAGTGCGCCTGGATATACCATGCCGAAAAGAAAGGCAATCGCTTACCCCGCCCAGAACGCCGGGGCTTGCGCTCACCATGGGGTCACCGACCATTTACGCTAAAATGCTTGGTCTCTAAATAGATCTTGCGGGTGCCCGTGCTGCGCGGGCGGAGCTCGAACTCGGGTTCTTCATTTGGCGGCGCTAAGTGGCAGGAACAAGACCTTCCGCTCGCCTCCGCTCGCCAAATCACCAAGGGTTTGCTATTCGATGTGGCGTAAAATAGTTCACCGGGAGACGGGCCGATGAGAGATGAGAGCACAAAACAGGCAGCGCAGGAATACCTGGCCGCCAAGCTCACGGAAGAAGAGCAGAGATACGAAGAGAAAC
>Ga0209801_1002170_pt1 | contig 11628 bp, 10 predicted proteins | sample GraSoiAngelo_127_FD_185884 | JGI IMG/M metagenome (GOLD analysis project Ga0209801, IMG submission 185884) | Grasslands soil microbial communities from the Angelo Coastal Reserve, California, USA - 14_0927_09_40cm (SPAdes) (version 2) | ecosystem: Environmental > Terrestrial > Soil > Grasslands ... | reverse complement strand
CCCTGCCAGCGCCAGGAATCGATGCCCAGTTGCAGCGCCGCAAACGTCTCCACCTGGGAATCTGGCGCCACCCCGGGCTCCTTTCGATAGCCGCGGAACTGCCCGCGGATCAGGTTCCTCGCACTGAGCGGCGGGACGGCCTTCAGGACTTTGACCTTTTCATCCCGGATGGACTCGCCGCCGGGTCCGACGGGAGGCTCCATGGCCAGGTTGGTCAGGACCTGGAACAGATGATTCTGGACCACGTCGCGGATGGCGCCGGTCCCGTCGTAAAAGGCGCCCCGGCCCTGGACGCCGAAGCTCTCCGCCATGGTGATCTGCACGCTCTCGACATGGTTGCGGTTCCAGATGGGCTCCAGGAAAGCGTTCGCGAAGCGGAAGAAGAGCATGTTGTGCACCGGCCCCTTGCCGAGGTAGTGGTCGATGCGGAAGATCGTCGTCTCGTCGAAGCTGCCGAGCAGCGTCCGGTTCAGCGCCCGCGCCGAGGCGAGGTCCGTCCCGAAGGGTTTTTCGATGATCACGCGGGCGCCTTGGGCACAGCCCGCCTTGGCCAGCTGATCCACGACCAGCCCGAACAGCGCGGGCGGGATGGCGAGATAATGCGCGGGCCGCTGCGCGGCGCCGAGCTCTGTGCGAATGGTCTGGAACGTCGCCGGGTCCGCGTAGTCGCCATCGACATAGCGCAGCAAGCCGCACAGCTTCTCGAAGGCCACCGGGTCGAGTCCTCCGTGCGTTTCTAGACTATCCCTCGCCCGGGCCCTGAGCTGCTCGAGGGTCCACGCCGACCTCGCCACGCCGATGACCGGGACGTCGAGGTGCCCGCGCTTCACCATCGCCTGGAGCGATGGGAAGATCTTCTTGTAGGCGAGATCGCCCGTGGCCCCGAAGAAGACCAGGGCGTCGGACCGCCCGATGTGCTTCGCGTCGAGGTCTTGAACGGTCATCACGCCCTCGTTGTCGTGCGATGGATCGCGGGCGCCCCCGCGGCGAGGAGCGCGGGCAGGTCGTACGCGAGGAGGTCGCCGACGCGCTCGACCGTCAGGTCGGCCGGCGGATTGGTGGCGAGCGCCTGCGGATCGTGCGCGTAGTGGCCCTGCCGCGGGAAGACGGTGGTGACCCGGCGTTCCCAGACGCGCTTCACGGCGGTCAGGATGCGCGGCTTGTCGTCCACCAGGACGTAGTGGTCGGCGGGATAACGCCGCTCGACGTCGTCGAGCTCGCGCTCCTTGTGGATATAGATCAGGACGTTCCCGTCCACGATCTCTTGAAGTCCCGAGCGCTCGATCTTGCGCGGTTGAAACACCGCGTCGCCATCGGAGAGGATGACCGTCGGTCCCCAGCCGTGGAACCGCTCCAGAACGTCGAGCGAGTTCGGATAGAGACGGTTCGCGAACGGGTAATCCACCATGAACGATGAGACGGGGATGCTCGACCCGATATCGCTGCAGCGCGCCCAGGTAGTCCGCGTAGCCCAGCTCGGCCCGCAGCTCTTCGAAGATAGCCCAGTATCGCTCCTGCCGCTCGCGTCCGATCTCGCGCTCGAGGTGGCGCTTGAGATCGGCCGCGATGTGATCGTTGTCGATGAGCGTGTTGTCCACGTCGACCAGGAAGACGACCGGATGTCGCGCGGTCACCGGCCGGCTTTCTCCTGATGGCCCCCGAACGCGTAGCGCATCGCGGAGAGCAGCTTGTCCGCGAAATCGGACTCGCCGCGCGAGCTGAATCGCTCGTAGAGCGCCGTGGTGAGCACGGGCGCCGGCACCGCCTCGTCGATGGCGGCCTTGATCGTCCATCGCCCCTCGCCCGAGTCGGAGACCCGGCCCGCGAACGCGGAGAGGGCGGGGTCCGTGAGCAGCGCGCTCGCCGTGAGATCGAGCAGCCACGAGGCGATCACGCTGCCGCGACGCCAGACCTCGGCGATGTCCCGCATGTTGAAGTCGTACTGGTACTCCTCGGGATTGCGCAGCGGCGTCGTCTCCGCGTCGACCGCGTGCTCGGATCTGCCGACGTTGGCGTGATGGAGGATGTTCAGCCCCTCGGCATAGGCGGCCATGATGCCGTACTCGATCCCGTTGTGAACCATCTTCACGAAGTGGCCGGCGCCGTGCGGCCCGCAATGCAGATAGCCGTGCTCTGCCGTGCCGCCGACCTTCTCACGTCCCGGGAGCCGCGGCGCCGCGTCTCGGCCCGGCGCGAGCGTGGCGAAGATCGGATCGAGGTGCTCGACCACCGTCTTCTCGCCTCCGATCATCAGGCAGTACCCGCGCTCCAGTCCCCACACGCCGCCGCTCGTCCCGCAATCGACGTAGTGAATCCCCCGGGGAGCCAACGCCCTCGCCCGTCGGATGTCGTCGACGTAGTACGAATTGCCGCCGTCGATGAGGATGTCGCCCTTCTGGATCGCTCGCCCGAGATCGCTCAGCGTCTGGTCGACCGCCGCGGCCGGCACCATCAGCCAGAGCGTGCGCGGCGGCTTGAGGCTGGTGACCAGGTCGTCGAGCGAGGAGGCGGCGACGGCGCCCGTGTCCTTCGCGAAGGCGTCGCGCGTCTTCGCCGTGGGGGTGTACACGCCGACCTCGTGTCCACCGCGCATCAAGCGGCGCGTCATGTTCGCGCCCATCCTGCCAAGACCGATCATTCCCAGCTGCATGGCTGTCACTCCGTCCTTCCCGTCACGACCCCCCGGGCCGTGTCGAAGAGGTCCACGAACTCCTTGTAGCGCCGCGCGACCTCCGTCACGGCCGCCTCGCGCGTCGTCTTCTTCGCCCGCCAGGCAACGAGCGGATCCCAGAACACCGTCCGGCCCACGGCGAAGCCGATGAATCCCGGGACTCCGGCGGCCGCCGCCAGCCAGTCGCGCACCTTCTTGGCGTCCTCGCCTCGGCCCAGGACGATGCAGCCCACCGTGTCGCGACCGCCCCGGCGCGCGGTGGCGACGACCCTCTCGCAGTCCTCGAGCCGATCAAGTCCCTCGACCTTCCAGATGTCGGGCTCGATCTGCGCATCTTGAAGCTGCTGGATGGCCTGGACCATCAGCCGGGGCCGGAGTTCCAGGTCATAGGCCTTCGTGTCTCCCCCGAGCCGATCGAGCTGGCCCTGTTCCGCGGGCACGAGCAGCTCGAACATGAATCGGCTGCGACTCTTGTTGCGCAGATACCAGGACAGCCGCTTCAGGCGATCCGCCTGCCGCCGGTTCAGGGCGGGATCGCCCTGCGGGTTGTAGCGCACCAGCACCTTGCAGAAGGTCGGGCGGACGACTTCGATGTGGTCGGTGAAGTATTCGCCGTACTCGAAGTCGAACTCCTCCTGCCCGCTCTTCTCGGCGGGACACGCCGTGACATAGCCGTGCGCCTCGGCATCGCGGAGGATGGACGCCCCGAACTGCTCGTCCACGAGGATGCCCGCCTTGTCTCTGGGCACGCCGGCCGCCACGGCGGCCGTGAAGCCATCGTAGATCACCCGTTTGGCGGCAGCGATCTCTCCCGTCTGCTCGGAGGTCAGCCGCCCCTTCCAGCCGAACATCCTCGTCTGGAACGAGCCGCGGTGGTCGAAGGGCAACACATAGAGGGGGTGGTCGAAGCCGAGGGTCAGCATGGGCTCACTTTCAGCTTCCGGACGCGACGGATCAGGCCGTTCGTCGAGCTGTCGTGACCGAGCGTTGGCTCTGCCTTGCTCTCGAGCTCCGGAACGATGCGCTGGGCCAGCGCCTTGCCGAGCTCGACGCCCCACTGATCGAACGAGTCGATCTGCCAGATGGCGCCTTGCGTGAAGACGTTGTGCTCGTAGAGAGCGACGAGCTTGCCCAGCGTTTCCGGGTTGAGCCGCTCGGCCAGGATCGTGGTCGACGGACGGTTGCCCTCGAAGACCCGGTGGGGCACACGAGCCAGTCGGGCGTCCCCTCCGCCGTCCTGTTCGGACGTCTTGCCGAAGGCCAGGGCCTCGCTCTGGGCAACGACGTTCGCCAGCAGGATGTCGTGGTGCCGGCCGAGGGGATTGAGCGGCTTCGCGAACGCGATGAAGTCGCAGGGAATGAGCCGGGTCCCTTGATGGATCAGCTGGTAAAAAGAGTGCTGGCCGTTGGTTCCGGGCTCGCCCCAGTAGACGGGGCCGGTATCGCCCACGACCGGGTCGCCATCGAGCGTGACGTGCTTGCCGTTGCTCTCCATCGTCAATTGCTGCAGATAGGCCGGGAAGCGTTTCAAGTGCTGCGCATACGGCAGGACCGCCACCGTCTGGGCACCGAAGAAGTCGTTGTACCACACGCCCAGGAGGCCCATGAGCACGGGCAGGTTGCGCTCGAACGGCGCGGTGCGAAAGTGCTCGTCCATCTGATGGAAGCCGTCCAGCATGGCCCGAAAATTGTCCGGGCCGATCGCGAGCATCGTCGACAGACCGATGGCCGAGTCCATCGAGTAGCGCCCGCCGACCCAGTCCCAGAACCCGAACATGTTGGCGGTATCGATGCCGAACGTGGCCACCTCCCCCGCATTCGTCGAGACGGCGACGAAATGCTTCGCCACGGCCTTGACGTCTCCGCCGAAGCCATCGAGTAACCACGCGCGCGCGCTCTGCGCGTTGGTCATCGTCTCCAGCGTCGTGAAGGTCTTCGAGGAGACGATGACGAGTGTCTCCGCCGGGTCGAGGTCACGGACCGCTTCGATCAAGTCGGCGCCGTCAACGTTGGACACGAAACGGAACGTCATGGCGCGATCGCTGTAGGGCTTCAGCGCCTCGTACGCCATCACGGGGCCGAGGTCGGAGCCCCCGATGCCGATGTTGATGACGTTGCGCATACGCCTGGCGGTGTGTCCCTTCCACGCGCCGCTCCGGACCCGATTGGCGAAGTCGGTCATCTGGTCGAGCACGGCGTGGACCTGGTCCACCACGTTCTCGCCGTCGACGACGATCGACGTCCCTCTCGGGGCGCGCAGGGCGACGTGCAAGACCGCTCGCCCCTCCGTCATGTTGATCCTCTCTCCCCGGAACATGGCGTCGATCCGCGCGCGCAGGCCGGATGCCTCCGCCAGCTGGAGGAGGAGCCCCAGCGTCTCGTCGGTGATGCGATGCTTCGAGTAATCGAGGTAGACGCCCACCGCCTCCGCCGTCAGGCGCTCGCCGCGCCGGGGGTCGTCCGCGAAGAGCCGGCGCAGATGCAGGTGGCCGACCTTCTCGTGGTGGGCCCGGAGGGCCTTCCATGCCGGGTGCATGTCAGCTCGCCTTGGCGAGGGCGGCGCGCTTCCCGGCGATCACCGCCATGAGCTCGTTCCACGACTTCACGAACGACCTCGCCCCTTCGTCCTGGAGCCGTGCCGCGAGGGCGTCGATGTCGATACCGGCCCTGGCGAAGCGGGCCAGCACGTCCTCGCAGTCGCCGCCGTCGGCGGGCAACGTCCCGCCGAGGTCGCCGTGATCGGCCAGGGCGTTCAGGGTGCCCTCGGGCATGGTGTTCACCGTGAACGGCGCGGCGAGCGCCGTGATATAGAGGACGTCGGACGCGCGGGGATCCTTGGTCCCCGTGCTCGCCCAGAGGAGGCGTTGCGGGCGGGCGCCGGCGTTGTAGACGCGCTGCCAGCGGAGCGAACTGAGCCGCGCACGGTACGACGCGTAGGTCCGCTTTGCGATCGCAATGCCGAGCTGATCGCGCAGCGCGTCCGGCGCCGTGTCCATGACGGCGGCGTCCCAGCGGCTGATGAACACCGAGGCGACGGAGCCGACATTGGGGTTGAGGCCGACGGCGATCCGCCGCTCGATGCCGCGCAAGAACGCCTCGGCCGCCGCCAGGTAGTGCTCGCGTGAGAACAAGAGCGTCACGTTGACCGGCACGCCGGCAAAGATCGCCTCCTCGATGGCGGGCAGGCCTTCCCTGGTCCCGGGGATCTTGATCAAGAGGTTAGGCCGCTTCGCCCGGGCGAAGAGCGCTTTGGCCGCGACAAGCGTGCTCGCCGTGTCGTAGGCCAGGAGGGGCGACACTTCCAGCGAGACCCACCCGTCCACGCCGTCCGTCTGGTCGTGAATCGGTCGGAAGAGGTCGGCCGCCCGGCCGAGATCCTCCAGCGCCAGCTCGAAGAAGAGGGCGTCGGCCGATGTCCCGGCGCCGGGCTTCTTGCGGATCGCCGTGTCGTAGGCGGCGCTGCTCTTGATGGCGTGATCGAAGATCGTGGGGTTCGAGGTGAGCCCCGTCACCGACAGGTCGTCGATGTAGCGTTTCAGCGTCCCGCTGTCCAGCAGGTCACGGGTGATGTTGTCGAGCCAGAGACTCTGCCCCAGGTCGTGAAGACGTTGGGTCGCGTTCATCGCGTCACCTCCGGAGGGCTCGGTTCACGATCGCCTGCGCGTCGCGCACGACGGCGTCGAGGTGAGCCTGGTCCTTGAAGCTTTCCGCGTAGATCTTGTAGATGTTCTCCGTGCCGGACGGCCGCGCCGCGAACCAGCCGCCGCGAGCGATGACCTTCAAACCGCCGATCGGCGCATTGTTGCCCGGGGCGCGGGTCAGCGTGGCCGTGACGGATTCGCCGGCGAGCTGCGACTCAAGGACGGCCTCGGGCGAGAGCTTCTCCAGCCTCGCCTTCTGCTCGGGCGTCGCCGGCGCGTCGATGCGCGTGTAGTACGGCGTGCCGAACTCCGCGGTCAGCGCGCGATAGTGCTCGCCCGGGTCCTTTCCGGTCCGCGCGGTGATCTCGGCCGCCAGGAGGGCCATGATCGGACCGTCCTTGTCGGTCGCCCACACGGTGCCGTCGTGCCGCAGGAAGCTCGCCCCGGCGCTCTCCTCGCCGCCGAAGCACAGCGAGCCATCGAACAGGCCCGGCACGAACCACTTGAACCCCACGGGCACCTCGCACAACGGGTAGCCGCACTTTTCCACGACCCGGTCGATCATGCTGCTGCTCACGATCGTCTTGCCGACGGCGGCCCGCGCCGGCCAGCGGGGACGGTTCGTGAGGAGATAGCTGATGGCGACGGCGAGGTACTCGTTGGGGTTCATCAACCCCGTCGATGGAGTGACGATCCCGTGCCGGTCAGCGTCGGGGTCGGTGGCGAACACGACCCGGTACCGATCCTTGAGGCCGACGAGCCGGGCCATGGCGTACGGGCTCGAGGGGTCCATGCGGATCTGGCCGTCGTGGTCGACGGTCATGAAGGAGAATTGCGGGTCGACCACCGGGTTCACGATGGCGATGTCGAGTCGATAGACGGAATTGATCGGCCCCCAATAGTCTCGGGTCGCGCCGCCGAGCGGGTCGACGGCCAGCGGAAGGCCGGTGTCGCGGATGGCGTCCATGTCGATCACGTTTCTCAAGTCGTGGACGTATGGCAGGACGAAGTCTTCCTGATGGGTGCTCGCGGCTTTGATGGCGGCCGCGAACGGGACGCGCTTGACGCCGGAGTTGCCGTGCCGCAGCAGCTCGTTCGCCCTGTCCTGCACCCATCCCGTCACGTGCGTGTCCGCCGGTCCGCCGTTCGGCGGGTTGTACTTGAAGCCGCCGTCCTGCGGCGGGTTGTGCGACGGGGTGACGACGATGCCGTCCGCGGGGCGCGTTGCGCGGCCACGGTTGTAAACGAGGATCGCCCGCGAGATGACCGGCGTGGGCGTCACGCCATCGTCGCGCTGGATGATGGTGTCCACGTCGTTGGCCGCCAGGACTTCGAGCGCCGTCCGCTCGGCCGGACGGGACAGCGCGTGCGTATCCTTGCCCATGTAGAGCGGACCATCGGTGCCCTGGCTCCGCCGGTAGTCGCAGATGGCCTGGGTGATGGCCAGGATGTGCGCCTCGGTGAACGAGCCGCGCAGCGAAGAGCCCCGGTGCCCGCTGGTGCCGAAGCTGACACGCTCCTCTGGGTTTCCCACGTCCGGCTTGTGCTCGTAGTACTTCGCTTCGAGCCGGGCCAGGTCGACCAGCATCTCCCTGGGAGCCGGCTTGCCCGCGAGCGGCGAAATCGCCATGTCTCAGTCCTGTCTTTAGCCGTTCACCGCTGCCAGAGGATCTCGTGGGCTTCGAGGGGCACCACGGCGGCGGGGTGGTATGGGAGGAGCCGCGGCGTGTAGTCGTCGGTCGCGCGCACGGCAGGAACCCTCACATCGTACTCGTAGCCATGGCTCGGCCCGTCGAGCTTCCGGCCACGCGCCATGGCGTGGCGCTCCGGCTCCAAGCCATTCGCCGCTTCGGCGTACAGCTCGACGCGGACAGCCTCTGGGTCGAGGCGACCGAGGTAGACCTCGACGCTGATGTGGTGCCGGGTTCCCTCCGTGGCCGCGCGGACCGCGCCGAACCGCCCGTCGGGCCAGTGCTGGGCGAGATCGCGCGTCCAGCCCACGAGCTGCGTCCCGAGCGCGGCTTTGTCGGCGGCCCGCGCCCGGTAGCGCGCCGACGCCGGCACGTAATACGTGTCCGTGTACTCCCGTACCACGCGGTTCGTCGAGAACCGCGGGGTGAGGCGAGCCATGCTCGCGCGCATCTTCGCGATCCAGGCTTGCGGAATCCCGCGCGCGTCTCGCGTGTAAAAGGCGGGCACGACGTCACGCTCGAGCAGCGCGTACAGGGCCTCGGCCTCGGCAGCGTCCCAGGTCGGATCGTCGCCATGCTCCTGGCCGTCCCCCAGGGCCCAGCCGACATCAGGCTCGTACGCCTCGGCCCACCAACCGTCGAGCTCCGAGAGATTCAGGCCGCCGTTGACAAGCACTTTCATCCCACTCGTTCCACTGGCTTCCCAGGGCCGCCGTGGCGTGTTCATCCACACATCAACGCCCCGCACGAAGTGCTCGGCCAGGAGCAAGTCGTAGTCCGCGATGAAGATCACCCGTTCGCGCACCTCGGGGCGACGAATGAACTGGATCCACGTCCGGATCAGCTCCTGCCCGAGGCGATCGGCCGGATGCGCCTTTCCCGCGATGACGAGCTGGACCGGGCGCTCCGCGTTCGTCAGGATCCGGAGCAGCCGGGCCGGATCGTGGAGCAACTGGTTGGGACGCTTGTAGGTGGCGAACCGCCGCGCGAATCCGAGCGTGAGCACGGCGGGGTCCAGGCCCACGCCGACCGCCGATGCCTCGTCCGGTGGTAAGCCCATGGAGGCGACCTGCTGCGCGATGCGCTCCCGGGCGTAGTCGACGAGGACCTTGCGCGCGGCGGTCCGCAGGGCCCACAGCTCGCCGTCGGACGCACGCGCAACGTCCCGCTCGATCGTCGTCAGAGTTTGGCGCCACCGCTCGGCGCCGCAGGTCTTCGTCCACAGCGCGTTGGCCGCCGCAGACTCCCATGACGGGGTGTGCACGCCGTTGGTGACATAGGCGACCGGAACCTCGATGTCCGGCCAACGAGGAAAGAGCGACTGGAAGATGCGCCGGCTCACCTGGCCATGCAGGCGGCTCACGCCGTTGACCGCGCCGCTGCCCCTGATGGCGAGATACGCCATGTTGAAGGGTTCATTCGGGTCGTCCGGATTCTCCCGGCCGAGCGCCAGCAGGTCGCGCAGCGAGACGTCAAGGTGCTCCTCGGCGTACTCCCGATGAAAGCGCTCGATGAGGGTCGGGGAGAAGCGGTCGAAGCCCGCCGGGACCGGGGTGTGGGTGGTGAAGACGTTTCCCGCACGGGTGACCGCCAGCGCCACGTCGAACGGGTGCCCGGTGTCCTCCATGAAGCTCCGGGCGCGCTCCAGCACGGCGAAGGCCGCGTGCCCCTCGTTGAGATGGCAGACCTCGGGCTCGAGCCGGAGCGCTCGCAGCAACCGCCAGCCCCCGATCCCGAGCAGGAGCTCCTGCTGCAGCCGCAGCTCCGCTCCGCCTCCGTACAGCTCGCTGGCGATGCCGCGGATCGCAGGCGGGTTGGCCGGGTCGTTGCTGTCCAGGAGGTAGAGCACCACGCGACCGACCTGGACCTGCCAGGCGCGGAGCCAGACCTTCTGGCCCGGCAGCAGGACCGGGAGGCGCAGCAGGTCCCCGCCCTCATTTCGCACCGGGGTGATCGGTAGCTGGTCGGGATCGTTGTAGGGGTACAGCGCCTCCTGGCTGCCGTCGGCGGCGATCACCTGGCGGAAGTATCCCTGTTGATACAACACGCCGACGCCGATCACTGGCACCCCGAGATCGCTGGCGGCTTTGAGCTGATCGCCCGCGACGTTGCCGAGACCGCCGGAGTAAATCGGCAGGGCCTCGCTGAGCGCGAATTCCATGCTGAAGTAGGCCACCCGCGTGAGGGGCGACTGCCGGTGTGCCTGCTGATACCAGGCCGGCTGGCTCAGATACTGATGTCGCCGGTCGATCAGGTCTTTCACCCGCTCTCGGAAATCCGGTCGCGCCAGGAGGTCTTGAACTCTGCTTGGGGAAACCGTCTGGAGCACGACCCATGGGTTATGGGTCAAGGCCCAGAGCTCGGGATCGAGCTGGGCCCACAGGTCGTCAGTGCTGCGGTTCCACGACCAGCGCAGGTTCAGCGCGAGCTCGGTGAGCGCCTCGATCCCGATGTCTTGCGTCCCGCTCATGACGAGAGCCCTCCTCTTCTTCGAGTTTCAGACATCGGCCTCAGGGCGCGCCTCGGTCCTCGACATCGTCGTGACGCGGCCCTCGTGCCACACGGGAACGGTGGGCGCGGTGGGCCGGCGGCCCCCGACGGTTAGACCTTTGTAGGATGTGGGGGGCGCCCCCGGGCCCTGCCGCAAGGCCGGCGACACCTCTTTACCGCGTCTATCGGCCCATCGAAGCCGGAGGAGACACCACGCCAGGCACCGGTGTTGGTGGCAAGGGCGGGGGCGGCGGAGGCGCTGCGAAGGAGGTCCCGCGCGGGGACGGCAGCGCCGCCGCCGGGATCTGGTTTCCCTTGGCGTACATGCACTGCTCGTAGGCGTTGTTGTATCGCTGTTGAACCTGGTGGGCCGCCGTCTGCCCCGCGCCGGCGCCCACCGCCGTACCCGCCAGCAGTCCACCGCCCGCCCCGACCGCGGCCCCGACGCCGGGGTGGCCCGTGGCGGCACCGATGGCGGCGCCCAGCCCGGCACCGAGGAGCGTGCCAAGGACCCCGCTCTTAGCCGTGCTCGACCCTGCCGCCTGCTGCGGCGTGGTCCCGGTTTGCACGGACGCCCACTGGCGACAGACGGCATCGTCGGCCTGGAACTGATCAAACGACTTGCCCGTCCCGGGCAGCACCATGACGCTCGGGCCGAGCGGCACCGTCGCGCAGGCACCGAGGGAGAGGGTGAATACCAATGCGAGGACTCCCGTCCGCATCTGCGCGTCCCTCCCCATCTACGGAGTTGGAGGTTTGGTCCCCGGGACGACCTGCATCCAGCCTTTGGGACACTGAGAGACGTAGGGGTAATACCCCTTGGGATTCTCGCAGTAGTACCAGTACGACTCGGCCGGGGGCGCCTGTTGTGGCTGCACGTAAACCTGGGCCGGCGGCGACGGCTGGACAACCACCGGCGGGTAAGTCGGATACGGATACGCGTACCAGAACGGGTCTGGGCCGATGAACACCCGCGGGCCGACGAACACGTGCGGGCCGTGGAAGCCGTGGACGGCGACCCACGCGTGGGCCGGTGCAACGCTCACGACAAGCACCACGACCGTCAGAAGGAAGCCGAACCTTAGCCGCGCCACCTGTCCCTCCTCCCACCCTACTCACTCTTGAGACGCCCGGG
>Ga0209801_1002166_pt1 | contig 11646 bp, 12 predicted proteins | sample GraSoiAngelo_127_FD_185884 | JGI IMG/M metagenome (GOLD analysis project Ga0209801, IMG submission 185884) | Grasslands soil microbial communities from the Angelo Coastal Reserve, California, USA - 14_0927_09_40cm (SPAdes) (version 2) | ecosystem: Environmental > Terrestrial > Soil > Grasslands ... | reverse complement strand
GCTTGTTCGTTAATCGTCTGGTTTTCGCGCAACGCCCGTTCTCAGAAAAACCTTGCCGCTCGGGCAAAGCCGAAACACTTCGCAGTTGGCGCAATCCGGTTTGCGCGCGAAACAGCGGCGGCGCCCGTGCCAGATCAACCAGTGGCTCCAATTCGTCCAGTGCTCTTTCGGCACGAGCTTCATCAGATCGCGCTCGATTTTCTCCGGGTCTTTTTCTTTCGTTAGACCGAGCCGCTGAGACAAACGGATCACGTGCGTGTCCACGACGATCCCTTCGTTTATGCCAAATGCGTTTCCCAAAACAACATTCGCCGTTTTCCGACCGACACCGGGCAGTTCGCGCAGTTCTTCCATCGAGTCCGGAACCTTACCGCCAAATTTGTTGGCGATTGTCGACGTGGCCGCGCGGATGCTCTTGGTCTTGTTGCGGAAAAATCCGGTCGATTTGATCGCGTTCTCCAGCTCAGCTTGTGGCGCCTTCGCGTAATCTTTCGCGCTCCGATATTTCTTGAACAACGCCGGCGTGACCATGTTTACGCGTTTGTCGGTGCATTGCGCCGAGAGAATCGTTGCGATCAACAACTCAAGCGGATTTTTGAAATTCAGCTCGGTGTGCGCGTTTGGGTAAACTTTTGGCCAGATTTTTATCAACTGCGCGACCCGTTCACTGGCTTTCATTTATTTTGCGTTGTCATCCTGAGCGAAGCGAAGGACCTCTCACAAGCTGATTGATCACTAACTACGCTTGCGGTGCTCAATGCTTCGATTGCGAGATCCCTCGTTGCGAGCCCCACTGGCATTCGCTCGGGGGATGACAGGTCAAACCTGCTCCGCGTAGCGCTCGAGTTTTTGCGCCAGCTCTGGCGGAACGTGCGCGACAATCAGCGCGGCTTCGCCTTCGTACCGCAGCTCGAGTACATGACCAACGCGATGAATTTCGGCGATCAACGCCGACTCGCTTGCCGGAATGCGGAAACGGGAGCGCAATCGCCACGCACTGAGCGCATCCTGCAAGGCTTGCACGAGCCTGTTCACGCCTTCGCCGGTCCGCGCAGAGATCGCTACGCTTGCCGGATATCGTTTCGTGTAGGTCTCGGCCAGCTCACGATTGGCGAGATTGTCGATCTTATTGAAGACGATCAGCGTTTGCTTCCCGAATGCATCAAGTTCCTTGATCACGCCCTCGACCGCTTCCATCTGATCGTCCACCCGCGGATGACTAAGATCGACAATGTGAATGAGGAGATCGGCCTCGCTCACTTCTTCCAGCGTCGCTTTAAAGGATTCGATCAATGTGTGCGGAAGCTTTCGCAAAAATCCCACCGTGTCGGTGAGCAGCACCCGCTGTTTGTTCGGTAAAACAAAACTGCGCGTGGTCGGATCGAGCGTGGCGAAAAGTCTGTTCTCAGTCACGAGATCCGCGCCGGTGAGCAAATTCAAAAGGGTCGATTTGCCGGCGTTGGTGTAGCCAACGACCGCCGCAACCGGCCATTGATGCCGTTTGCGCCCCTGGCGCTGGACGGCGCGTGTTTTGCGGACCGCTTCCAGTTCGCGCTCGAGTCGCGCGATCCGTTCTTGGACCCGACGTCGGTCGACTTCCAATTGCGTTTCACCCGGACCGCGCGTGCCGATCCCGCCCGTTTGTCGCGACAGGTGGTGCCACATGCGTGTCAGTCGCGGTAATAAGTATTGCAGCTGCGCCAGCTCAATCTGCAAGCGGCCTTCGCGGCTGCGTGCGCGCTGCGCAAAAATATCGAGAATTAGTTGGGTGCGGTCGAGCACTTTGCGCGCGAGCAAATTTTCCAGGTTGCGTCCCTGCGCCGGTGAGAGTTCGTCATCGAAAATCACCGAGGTCACTTCTCGCCCGTGGAACGAATCTTTGATCTCTTCGGCTTTGCCCTTACCGATATAATACGGCGCCGTCGGTTTCGGCAGCTTTTGGGTGATGGTATCGACCACTTCGGCGCCGGCGGAATTCGCCAGCTCGGCCAATTCTTCGAGTGAGTCCCGCAAGTCCCATTTCGAGACGCCTTGTTTCTCGAGACCGATTAAGAGAGCGCGCTCGTGCGTTTTCTTCGGACGTGTTTCAATCATTCCCTAGCGCAACCCCGAAAGATTTCGCGAGTTGCGAAATCCGTTTCACGGCTTCGTTGTGACTTAGAAGCGATAAATTCAGCGGTTTAAAATTAGTTTGCCGCCGAAACCAGGTCAACTGCCTTTTGGCATAACGTCGCGTCGCTTGTTGAATCGAGGCCACGCATTGCTCGCCACGGGACGAGTCCGTCCGACTGGCGGACAAGATCGACATCTTCCCGTCGAGCAATTCGCGAATCTCGCGCAAACCGATCATCTTCGATGCCGTTTCGCTCATCGCGCCAGCCGCGCGGACTTCTTCGATGACGCCATTCTCAAACATCGTCTGCACGCGGCGATTAATCCTTTCGTAGAGTTCATCGCGGTCACGAAAAACGAACACGCCTTTAGTGGCCGCCGTCTCGGCAGCGCCGCCCCATTTGCCGCTGAGGACGGCGGCCTCTACAGCTTTCCATCCAGTGCGCTGTGCCGAGGCGGATTTTCCAGTGAGCAAACAGATTTCCAATGCGCGCATGACACGCCGCCGATTTTTCAGGTCGATCTTGCGCGCGCTTTCCGGATCAAGCTCGGCAAGTCGCAGGCTCAATTGATCGAGACTCAATTTATTTAACTTGGCTCGCGTCTTCGGGTCGGATTCGACTGCTGGAGATAATCCGTGCGTCAACGCTTTGACGTAGAGCCCGCTCCCGCCCACGATGACCGCCAACTTGCCGCCTGAATGAATTTCGCTGATGGCTTGGAGCGCAAGTCGGCGAAATTTCGCGGCGTTCATCTCTTCCAAGATCGACATCGTGCCGATCAGATGATGCGGTGCTTTTGCCAACGTTGCGGTATCCGGCTTTGCCGTCAGCAAATCGAGCCCGCGATAAATTTGGAACGCGTCCGCGCTCACAATTTCTCCGCCGAGCTCGCGCGCAACGTCAGCCGCGATCTCCGATTTACCGGTCGCCGTCGGACCGACAATGAAGAGGACGTCGCGCATAAAAAAATCGGGAGACGCGCGCGCCTTAACGAGCGCTACGTCTCCCGACTGAAATCACAGGCTGCGCTTAACTTTGCGAGTACTCGCTCGATTTCGCGCCGCTGACCACGAGCTTGCGTCCGAGGAATTCCTTATCGTGCAATTCGTCCACCGCGCGCTTGGCTTCCTCGATCGTCTGCATTTGGACGAAGGCGAAACCTTTCGAGCGTTGGTTGTGCCGATAGCTCACTACTTCGGCGTTTTGCACATGGCCGACGCCGTTGAAGAGCTCGAAGAGATCGCTCTCGGTTGCGTCGAAGGATAAATTGCCGACGTAAAGACGCGGCGAAGTGACTTCGACTGATTCGGGTTTACGCGACGGCCGCGATTGCTCTTGCGACCGCTGGTGCTGCTGTTGCTGACCATTGCGTGATTGTGTGGCTGGTTTTCGTGTATCGCCGCCGGTTCCAAAAAATGCGGCGATTCGTTGCCAGAATGTTTTCTGTTTCGGAGCCGGCGCGCGCTGCTCTTGGAAACGCCCGCGGCCACCTCGTCGTCGAGACCGGCCGTGCCCATGGCGCTGGCGTCTCCCTTGTTGATGAGAGTTCATGTTGATCCTCAATATTGTCCCAATTGTTTAATGGGCGGAGCGCATCCAATGATGCACGGTCCGCGGCGCGCGAACCCCGAGAGGTCCACAAATTGCAAGCAGTCTGTGACGCCGCCGGAAACTCCGCCTCGTCATGTCGGAAATAGAATCGTCTTAAGATGCAACCCGCCGTGGTCAGCCAATCAAATCGCGAAGATGAGAAACCTCGCTTCATACTTTTAGCCTCGCTTGAAAACGGATGCTCGGAGGATCGAAATAGATTCCCGACATCTACGGGCCGATTATCGCCTGCCAGGCTGGCGATTGCAAGTGGAACAAAATGTCGATCCTAAGAACGAATCCAAGCGTCTCGGATGGAGTAGGCGCGCGACTTCAGGTATTCGGGTGGCCGCTCCCCGCGAATCGGCTTGGCGAAGTGCAGTAACGCACGCGCACATAGCCGCGGCTCATACCCAAATTCCGGCATCAGATCGCGGCAATGCCATTCCACCCAGCCGATCTCGTCTTCGGACAATTCGTGCTCCCATCGTGACGCCGGCTCGGCAGTCACTTCAGAAAATGCGATCTGCGCCGCGGAATTGCCGCCCCACGGCTGACCAATCTTCGTCGGTCTAAGAACGATGTCGGGATCAAAAGCGACCTCGAGATAGTCAGATACATTTTTCATCACAGCTGATGGTTCGCTCACCAGCTGCTCGAACTGAACGAACAAACCAGGAACGTCTCCGCTGCGCACGCGTCGCGCCAACTTCGCGGCCACGCGCCAGTGCGCGACCACGTAATAAACTGAGAACCGTTTCGTTCTTCGCGTTTTTTCCAACGCGATTTGCGTCGCCAGAATCGCGCGCGGGTCGCGCAACGTGACCAGCAATTTCGCCTCCGGAAATCGCGCGAAGATTTCATCGACATGATTCCGATTCGCCGGCGTCTTCTCGATCCAGCGCTGAATGCGATCGGAGGGCACGCAGATCGTCGCAGCGTACGATTCCGCCATGAGCGCGAGTAAATCGCGCTGCCCGTTTGCCGGATCGAATGCAACGCGCTCGAATGCTTCGAAGAATTTCTGCTGCGGGAAATTTGTGTATTCGTGCTCGCGCCATTTCGGTTCCCCGCCGAACAAGACGCGCGAGAACGATTCTTTGGTTAGATAATCGAATTGTACGCGCCGGCCCGCGTTCCGATATTTCGTCAGAACAGTTGGGAAATAAGCAGTCTCCTGCGGCAGAACGAGAACTTCGGGATGACCGTCGAGTAACGCCGCCAGCAGTGTCGTCCCCGACTTGGCCTGGCCGGCAATGAAGCAAGCTCGCTGATCAAATGGAAGATTTTCCATCGGCACTTTTAATTGTGCGACTTAGCGCCGAGTTCTTCAATCACTCAACGTTGTTATCCCGAGCGGAGCGAGGGGTCTCCCAGTCGGAGCCTACATCACACAATCTAAGGAGCGTGATCGATCTGCTCTTGAGAGATCCCTCATCCCGCATTGCGGGATTCGGGATGACAGCAGGTGTTATTTCGCGGCGCGCGATTTCAGAAACCAATGAACAAAGCGCGGCAAACCGTCTTGGAATTTCGTCTTCGGATTGTAACCGAGAAGTTTCCGCGCTTTGGAAATGTCGGCGCAGGTCAACGGCATGTCGCCCGGCTGCTCAGGCAACCGGTTGATCTTTGCTTTCTTGCCGAGCGCCTTTTCGATCGCGGCGATCAAGTCTTCGAGCTGAATCGTTTCACTCTCGCCGAGATTAAAAACGTCGAACATGGGCCCGTCGTATTTGAGCGCCGCCGCCGTCCCTTGGATGATGTCGTCGATGTAGGTGTAGTCGCGGCGCGTCGTGCCGTCACCGAACTGATCGATCGGTTCGTCCGCATGAATTTTTCGCGTGAACTGATGGATCGCGAGATCGGGACGTTGTCGCGCCCCGTAAACGGTGAAATAGCGCAGCGCGACGATTCGAATTTTGTAGAGATGCGAGTAAGTCGAGCAGAGAAATTCACCACCGATTTTCGTAGCCGCATAAGGACTCAACGTTTGGGTGAGATGTTCTTCTTCTGAGAATGGAACCTTCTTGGCCGCGCCGTAAACCGATGAGCTTGAGGCGAAGATGAAGCGTCCGACTCCGTTTGTGTGCGCCGCTTCGAGCAAATGCAGCGTGCCCGCGACATTGGTGTCGTAATAAAGCTGCGGCTGTTGAATCGACGGACGAACCCCTGCGCGCGCAGCCAGATGGGCGATTACGTCGAACTTTTCCTTTCCAAATAAACCCGCGACTTTGTCGCCGTCGCGGAGATCGACATCGTGCACCGTGATCTCCTTTTCAACGGTGGAAATGTTGTCCCGTTTGATTCGCGGATCGTAAAAATCATTAAAATCGTCGAGGATCGCGACATCATGTCCGTCAGCCAGTAGTTTTTCGACCAGATGGGAGCCGATGAATCCAGCGCCTCCGGTCACGAGAATCCTCATGTGTGCAGAAGATCAACCACGAAGGACACGAAGTGCACGAAGAAAATTGCGGTTGTACCTCGCAACCTTTGTGTTCTTCGTGATCTTCGTGGTTAAATGAAACGCGCGATTTGGCTGAGTGCGCTCGCATTTGTATTAGCGTTTGTCGTCGTACTTGCTTGGAAAATTGGTCCAGAACTCACGCGACCGAAGTATGTCGATCCCGCTTTTCGGATCCCGTCACCGCTCGAGCTCGCTTCAATTCCGACCGCGACGCATTTTGATTTTCCACTCGGGAACGAAAACGGCGCGATGGCTTACAACGCGCAGCGTTTCGCCGAGAACAAGCATCTCGGCGATGATTTAAACGGAATCGGTGGCGAAAACAGCGACCTCAGCGATCCGATTTACGCGATTGCCGACGGCCGCGTCCTGCTCGCGCGCGACGGCGGTCCTGGCTGGGGCCACGTCGTTATTTTGCTCCACGCCCATCTCGAAAACGGCGAACGAAAGTATGTGGAGTCGTATTACGGACACGTGCAAGATATGCTGGTGCATCCGGGCGAAACCGTAAAACGCGGCCAGCAAATCGCGACCGTTGGCACCGCCAACGGTCGTTACCTTGCCCATCTCCATTTTGAAATGCGCGAATTCATCACGCCCTTTATCGGCCCTGGTTATCGCGAAAACACGCGCGGCTGGATTAATCCGACGAAGTTCATCGAAGCGCACCGCTAAGTCCGAGCCGGACTGGCACTTTTTGTCATGTCGACCGAGGTGGAGACATCTCTTACTATTTCTGACTAACGACGGGGTGATTAGGAAGCGCGCGGATTACCAGAAATATCTAGAGATTCCTCGACTTCGCTCGGAATGATAGAAGCAAAATGAAACTCGAGCGAAATCGCGGAACTATTGTCCTTATGCTCACCATTGCGGTTGGCTTTGGAATCGAGATCGCGACCAATAGTATTGGTAACGACGCTGCGCTCTTAAAACTCGGCGCGTTGCCGGATGATGGCCAATTGCGGGGCGAATTCTGGCGCATCGCTACCTATTCGTTTCTTCATTTCAATTGGCTGCACCTGCTTCTAAATGTCGGATTGCTTTTCTGGATTGGTCGAATTGTTGAGCAACAAATCGGCACTTCACGAGGTGCACTGATCTATTTTGTCAGCGTGCTTTGCTCGGCCGCTGTAATTCTCCTCGTGCATAACTGGCATCCGAAAGAAGGCGCCACGGTCGGCGCGTCCGGCGGTGTTTTCGGTTTATTAGGCGCAGGGTTAGCAATTTCATATCGCCAGAACAGCGACGATCGACTCCGAAGGTCGCTTTGGATTGTGCTCGCGGTGGGATTCGCTGTCTCAGTGCTTCCCGGCATCAGCATGGCTGGTCACGTTGGCGGAATCATCGGCGGAGTGCCGTTGGCATTGCTCATGAATGTGCAAAGGAATGAAAATTAACGGCTGCAACGCACTGATCACCGGCGCTTCGGCTGGAATCGGCCGGGAATTTGCGCGGCAATTGGCGTCTCGAGCGCGTACCCTCGTCCTCATCGCGCGACGCGAGCAACGGTTGAATGAGCTGCGCGACGAACTTCGAAACCAAAACGCGCAATTGAGCATTCACGTACGCGTTGTCGATCTTTTCGACAAATCGCAAATCGATGAGCTGGTGCGATGGCTCCAGGAGAACAAGATCGACATCGACTTCTTGATTAACAACGCCGGCATTGGCGATCAGGGTCCCTTCGCCACGATTGAGCCCGGCCGACTCAACGCCATGATTCAAATCAACATCACTGCGCTCACGCTGTTCACGCGCAAGTTGCTGCCGCAGATGATTTCGCAAAAGCGAGGCGCGATTTTGAATGTCAGCTCGTCGGCCGGCTTTCTTCCGATCCCGGAATTTAACGTTTACGCGGCGACCAAAGCGTACGTCACCAGTTTCTCGGAATCGCTTCGCGCCGAGTTACGCGACACCGGCGTGACGGTGACTGCGCTTTGCCCCGGTCCGGTCCACACTGAATTCGGCGACGTCGCCAAGCGCCCTGGTGGTGAACCGGAGCGCGGTCCAGAATTCGTTTACGTGTCAGTAGAGAAAACAGTACGTGACGCCCTCGCCGCGGTCGAAGCCGACAAGCCCATCGTCATTCCGGGACTCGCAATGAAACTCGGCATGTTCCTCGTCCGGATCACGCCGATGTCGATCTTGCGATTAGCGTGGCGATTGGGCGCGAAGCGCTAAAACAAAAGCGGCGGTCGAATCCGACCGCCGCTTTGGGAAATCTTCCGACGGTCGGAGACCGCCGCTACAAATTTAGGAGGATTTGTAAGTTATGTGGCAGCCGTACGGTTTGGTCTGGGCGTTGGAAACCGGCTTGCCGCCGAGTGATTCGTCGAGCGCGGATTTGACGTAGTTGGTCGAGCTCGGAATGTCGGCCGGATTGGGCGATGCTTTGCTGTCGATCGCGCCTTCGTAAACGATTTTACCTTCCGGACTAATCACGACCATGTTCGGCGTGTTCTTGGCACCATAAAGTTTGGCCACTTTGCTTTCAGGATCGAGCAGGAGTGCGGTCTGCTTTGTTTTCCACTGGGCCATGATTTTCTGCGCCTGCTCCGGCGTAATATTGCCCTCGGTGCCGGGCGCGTTGGAATCGATCGTCAGCCAGACGACGCCTTTGCCAGTGTATTCACCCTGCAGCTTTTGCATGTTGTCGCTGCCGTAATGTTTTTTCACGAACGGGCATTCCGGATTGAACCACTCGAGCACGACGTATTTGCCTTTGTACTGCGAAAGGGACTGGGTCTTGCCGCTGGCGTCGGGCGCGGAAAAGTCGGGCGCCGCGCTGCCAACCGGTGGAACATCGGCCGCGTAAAGCGCGCCGGCTGCGAATGCGATAAGTGTGGTAAGAAGGAGTTTAGTTTTCATAGGTTATTGTGAAGCAACTGCGGTTGAAATCGTTTCGAGTTTGTCGAGTAAGATACTTTTGGTGAGCAATTCCGGAAACACAATCGGCTCCTCCGATTTGCCCGGATAAAGCACGTATAATGGGACACCCGGCCGGCCAAATTGTTGAAGTAATTTCGTGATGACCGGGTCGCCGTTGGTCCAATCGGCCTTCAATTTCACAACTCCGTGCCGCTGGAATGCTTCCCGGACAGCGGCGCTCTCGAGCACGCTTTTCTCGTTGAACTTACAGGTTAGACACCAGGCCGCGGTAAAATCTATGAAAACGGCGTGGCCCTGATCACGCTCGCTTTGCAAACGCTCGGGCGTAAACTGCTGCCAGTCGCCGCCCGACACCATTTGCGAGATGTCGATCTTCGCCGACTGAAACTTGTCGCCGATGAAATAAATGGCGCTCGCGATGATGAGCACGAGCATGATTACGACTGAAATCCCTCGCTTCGCTGCGGATGCGGCCGGCACGATGAACGCGCCTTTCATCCAGCACACGATGGCGACGATGAGCAAGAAGCAGCTCGCCCAAATCGCGCCGTCGAGGCCGCGTTGCGCGCCGAGCACGTAGAGCAGGAAGAGCAAGGTCGCGAGCAGCAGAAAGCCCATGAACTGTTTTACGTGCACCATCCACGGGCCGGGCTGCGGTAGAAATCGCATCCACGCCGGTTGGGCGCTGAGCAACAGATAAGGCGCGCTCATCCCGGCAGCGACGGCGACAAACATCGACAAGATAATGATCGGTGATTGCGTAAATGCGAAGCCCAGAGCAGTTCCGAGAAAAGGCGCAGTGCATGGCGTAGCGAGAACGGTCGCGAATACGCCTTGGAAAAATGAGCCGAGATTGTCTTTGCGCTCGGAGCTCGTTAGCAAACCGCGAGTCATCCGCTGCGGAAGCGAAATTTCGAAGACACCGAAAAGATTCAGCGCGAAGACAAGAACGATCACACTCAGACCAAGAACAAAATAGGCATTGGTGAATTGAAACCCGCCCCAGGTCACGTCGCGACCGCCGGCTTTGAGCGCGATGAGCAGCAACGCCAGCGCGAGGAACCACGCGAAAATTCCGGCAGTAAAAGCGAGACCGCTCCGGAAAATTTTCTGTCGACTTTGCCCCGCTTGCTGAATGAAACCGAAAATCTTGAGCGATATCACCGGCAGCACGCACGGCATCAGATTCAAAATCAATCCGCCAACGAAACCGAATAGCAGAAACGTAAAGATTCCGCGCGCAGGCTGCGCAGCTTGGGCCGCAGCGATCGTCGGTGTTTCAAGCTGCCAGGCTATGCGGTCGTTGCCGTTCGAAAATTTCGAAAAAACGATCAGCCCCGGCATCGCCGACAAATTCTTGTCGGGCGATTCGATTGGAATTCGAAAAATGATTTCATTCGGCTTACGGGATTCGACGCTGGGATGACCGACAACGATGTTCCCTTGTGGGAGCGGGTAAAAATCGATGGTCGGATAATTCGCCAGATTCTCGTTCACGATTTTGAGGTGGAGATCGGAAGCTGTGCGGTTCCAGGTGACAGTCGCAGTTTTTGAATCGGGGAATTTTTGCGGAAGTAAACGGCGGTAACGCGCGAAGAGATCGGTGTTTTTCGGTTCGGCGGTTGTCGAAGTTGGCAGCTCGAGCTCCAGATTCGCGCCGCCCGGAATGCAGATTTTTTCGCAGACAAGCCAATTCGCTTCCGCGGAGAGTTTTACCGGCGAGATGTCGATCTTAGCCGGGGGCGTAATTTCCTGCATCAGCAGGATCTCGTCTTGGTAACCGTAGGTTTGGATATCGCCAGGATCGTTTGTCTTGAGCGGAATCGGCCACTCGATCTCACCGACTTTCCAACCGGGCGGTAGTTTCCATTTAATTTCAGTCGGAAGACCAGCGTCGCCGGAAAATTTCCAATAGGTGTGCCAACCCGGCGCCATTCGCAGGAACAAGCCGGCAGTGAATGGTTTGCCTGGAACAATTGCCGACGTATCGGCTAGGAGCGTAGCTTTGACCAGCTCCCGGCCCTGATAGTTTTGGGCGGAAACCAAGGGCGCGAGGAAAATCGCCCAGAGTGCAATCGATAACGGCCGCCACCAACTCATCCTCACAATTACCATTGGCCGAAGTTTGGGGCAACGACTCTGGCTCGGCGCATGCTGCATAACAGCCATGCGAGGTCTGATGATCTTTCTCGTGGTCGCCGGAATCGGCGGTGGACTTTTCTTTCTGCAAAAGCGCAGCGACCAAAAACCGGCAGCAGCCGAAACTGCCGCCCAGTCCGCTCCGTCACCGAGACCGATCTACGAACACGATTGGGCAAAGCATTCGTTGGATACGACGCACTCGGTCATTCAAAAAATTCAGCAGCAAAGAAAAGACGACGATCTCAAAGACGCCGTCGGGCGTCGCTAGGATCGATCCGCCGCGGGACGGATTTGCCGTGACGAATAACCGAATATCGCGAGCGCGAATTATTGTGCTGGATGATCAGCCTGACCGGTCAGCTGCTTTTGAACGGCGGCCTTGAGTTGGTCAGGCGAAATTGCTTCCGCCGCAGTGGCAGATTCCTCTTCACGGCCCAACTT
>Ga0209801_1002163_pt1 | contig 11656 bp, 11 predicted proteins | sample GraSoiAngelo_127_FD_185884 | JGI IMG/M metagenome (GOLD analysis project Ga0209801, IMG submission 185884) | Grasslands soil microbial communities from the Angelo Coastal Reserve, California, USA - 14_0927_09_40cm (SPAdes) (version 2) | ecosystem: Environmental > Terrestrial > Soil > Grasslands ... | reverse complement strand
CGGGAAAAATCGCCGGGGCAATCTCGATCTTCTCAAAAAACTTGGGTCGCAATTTAATTTCGACGTCGTAGGGATTCCACCGGTCAAGATAAACGGCGTGGTCGTGAGCAGCACAGCGATTCGACACGCGGTCGAAAAAGGCGACCTCGCGAAAGCTGCTGAAATGCTTGGTCGTGAATACACGATTCTCGGAACGGTAACGCACGGCGACAATCTTGGAAAAAAAATTGGGTTTCCGACGGCAAACCTAAGCGCGCACAGCGAGCAATTCCCGCCGAACGGTGTTTATGCCGCCGAAGCGTGGATCGACGGCGAGTTGCATCGCGGCGTGATCAACCTTGGGGTTCGCCCGACCGTGAGCGGCGGAAAATCCGAGCGCGTGCTCGAAATTCATTTGTTTGATTTCAAGCGCGACATTTATGGCCACGATGTCGAAGTTCGCTTCCTGAAATTCCTTCGTCCGGAAGAGAAATTTGAGAACCTGGACGCGCTGGTTCAACAAATCCGCCGGGACGTCCAACAAGCGCGCGAAGTTTAACAATTATTTAAGCTGATATTTCGCGACGCCGACCTTCTTGATTCCAGGTACGCTTCTACCAGTGCCGTTGAACCAGACGTAAAGATTTGCACTGGGCACGTTTAATTTTTTCGAGAGATCGCCGACAGTCGCCCCTTTTTTTCCCGCGGTGCGCAACACTCGGATGATTTTCTCCTTTAACGCACCGCGTTTGCTTCGCCGGCGAATTGGTCCGCCAGGCGCGCGCGAAACAGTGACCGGCGCCCGCTGATCTCCTTCACGCGACGGAATGCCGAACTTGTCCTGGACGCGGATCATTTCGCGATCAATTTCCTGGATCTGTGCCATCAACGCTTCTTTGCGCTCAGAGAGGCGGACAAGTTGCTTAAGGGTCGAGCTCGGGATGTTTGTTAGCATCCCTTATTGTGACCCTCAAGATCGACAATGCAAATCTAAGCCAAATCTAATGTTGAATATAACTTGTCTTAGACATCGCAGCAAAGATGCCGCCGGCCATAACTAACATGCCGCTGGCCAATGCAAACGCGACCACCCACAACGTCGGAATCGTCGTCAATCTGAACATCTCGACCAAAATAAAGCGGCCACCGTCGGACAAAACGTAGGTGAGCGCACTCGCCAGTGCGCTCATTCCCACCAGAATGAACGGACGCAGAAATTGACCTGCCAGTCGCGGGGCGGGCAGCTGTTGCAAAACGCGCGCGGTAAAGCCGTCATCCTGGATGTAAAGCGCAGCTTCCTGCAGCTTTCGATCCAACCAATCTTGTTCGATCTGCTCGTTCATTTACTGCGCCCAGACAGCCAAAGTCTTCTTTAATTTCTCCCGCCCTCGCAACACATTTGTTTTGACCGTGCCCAGCGGAATGTCGAGCACCCGCGCGGCTTCGTCGTGTGATAATCCATTCTGGCAGCAAAGCAAAACGGCCGAGCGCTCGTGCAATGGCAGTAAACTAAGTGCATGCATAAGATCATGTCTTAGACCTGGATCGACCGTCTGTGGATCCTGCTCCGCTTGCCATTGTTTCTCATTAATTCCGACGAGCTCCTTCCGGCGTCGCGCGTCCTCGCGAAAGCAATTGTAGGCAATCCGATAAAGCCAGGTGGAAAATTTCGCTTCGCCGCGGAAGCTGCGAATGTTTTTGTAAGCACGAACAAAAGCGTCCTGGGCCAGATCGTCGGCGAGGGCGAGATCGCCGCGGGTAAGTTGGCGCAACAAACCTCGCACGCTCGACTGATGCCGACGAACCAGCTCGCCAAAAGCGTGCTGGTCGTCATCGACAAGAACTCGGGCAACAAGGCCGGCATCGGTTAGCTCCACGCCGCGATATTAGGGTGCCGGTGGCGACGACGAAACGTCCTTCTTTCCCTCCAACTTCCAGACGATCAGATAACCGGCGCCGATAAGAAAAGGAATTAGACCGAGCGACCATGCGCCGCCCTCCCAATCATTGACCGCGCCCAGCCAGACCATCAGGCCGAGGCCGACCATGGTTAAAACGACACCGCGCCGCACATCCGAGCGTTGACGGACGGCTGGCGCCGGCGGAGCGAGCAATGCGGGTGGAATCGGTTGGCCCTTCTCGGCCAGCATTCGAATGGTGCGATGCTGCATTCGGGATTTTGAAAATCCGAAATACAAGATCACGGCGACGATCAGGACCGGCGCGCCAAAAATTGTCAGCATTGTGATCGCGACAATCGGGATGACGAATTCGGGAATATCGTCTGATTTGATCCTCTTAAGATCGGCTTCATCTCCATCAATCGCGATCCCGTGATGACCTTTTAGCTTTTTCTCGATCCGTTGATGGATTCTATCCGCCAGATCCTGAGCGGGCGAGGCGCTGGCCGTCATCGACGCCGCCAGGGATGGCGAAGGAGGCGGGGGGGGTGCAGGTTGCGCCATGGCCGTAACAGCCAGCACAACTGAGCAAATGCAGAGAGGGAATGTTTTCATATTGATCCTTTGGTAGTGAGATGCAGCCCGGTGCCAGTTTGGATTCAATTAAATGTTGCACCCCTGGCACGGCTGGCCATTATTTGTTCCCCTCGAAAGCGCGGGTGTAGCTCAGTGGTAGAGCACCTCCTTGCCAAGGAGGACGTCGCGAGTTCAAGTCTCGTCACCCGCTCCATGCCTTCTTTCGATATTACTCCCTCACGGGACGAATTCCGCGAGCTCGCGAAGCGCGGCAATCTCATCCCGTTGATTGTCGATCTTGTCGCCGACGTTGAGACGCCGGTGTCTGCTTTTGCGAAGATCGATCCCGCCGGTCACGGGAGCGGTCCTTGTTTTCTTTTTGAATCCGCGGAACGAAATGAAGAATCCGGCCGGTTCTCTTTTATCGGTTTCGATCCGCTCGTGCTTTTCAACAGCGCCGATTGCGAAGGCGATCCACTGACGCAACTCGAACAGATCCTTTCGCGTTTTAAGTTTGTCGCGCCGCGGGACGTTCCCCATTTTGTTGGCGGCGCAGTCGGTTACATCGGTTACGACGTGATTCGTTTTTTCGAACCGACGGTGCCGACTCACCAGCGGGACGATCTGCAACTTCCCGAAATGATGTTCATGATTCCGCGAATGCTGCTCGTGTTCGATCATCGATTTCGAAAACTTCGCTTGGTCTGTAACGCGCACATCGACGGCAAAACGTCGGTCGATCAGGCGTACGAACACGCGGAGGCAGATTTGGAAAGCACGTTAGGAAAGCTGGGCGAATCTCGCGCGCTGCAATCGGTGGATGCCAAACCGGCGGCAAAGCTTCCGTTCCCCGCGAGCAACACAACTCGCGCTGAATTTGAATCGATGGTCATGAAAGCCAAAGAGCTAATCGCGGCCGGCGACATTTTTCAGGTTGTCCTTTCAGAGCGTTTCGAAAGCGATTTTGAGGGCGCGCCCATCGAGCTCTATCGCGCGCTTCGTTTCGGGAACCCTTCACCCTACATGTTTTGTTTACGTTTCGATCCTAACTTCGCGGTTCTTGGCAGTTCACCCGAAGTTCACCTGCGCGTGCGCGAGCGCACCGCCGAACTGCGACCAATCGCCGGAACTTATCCGCGCGGCAAAGATTTAGCCGAGGACGAGCAGCTCGCGCACGCGTTGATTTTCGACCCAAAAGAGCGCGCTGAGCACGTAATGCTGATCGATCTCGGCCGCAACGATCTCGGCCGCGTGGCGGAGTTCGGCAGCGTTCAAGTCACCGAGCAAATGGTGATCGAGCGTTATAGTCACGTCATGCACATTGTCTCGCACATTGTGGCGCGGTTGCGCGAGGACAAGAACGCATTCGATGCCATTCGCGCGACGTTTCCAGCGGGCACCGTGTCCGGCGCGCCAAAAATCCGTGCGATGCAGATCATTGCCGAATTGGAAAAAGCGCGCCGGGGGTTTTATGCCGGCATTGTCGGCTATTTCGGATTCGACGGATCGCATGACAGCTGCATCGCAATCCGGTCGATCATTTTGAAGAACGGGCAAGCATTTTTCCAGACTGGCGCCGGTATTGTAGCCGATTCCGATCCCGCGCGAGAATTTGAAGAGTGCGTCAACAAGGCGAAAGCTATGCTCGCGGCCATTGCGCGCGCGACGACTCCATGAAACTGCTCGTTATCGATAACTACGATTCGTTCACCTACAATCTCGTCCAGCTTTTCGGCGAGATGGATGTCGATCTTGTGGTGAAGCGAAACGACGAAACCTCAGTCGATGAAGTTAAACATTTGAAACCCGATCGCATTTGCATTTCTCCCGGCCCGGGGCGGCCGGAAAATACCGGGATCAGCTCTGATCTAATTCGAGAATTGGGGCCGGGCGTCCCGATTCTCGGCGTTTGCCTTGGTCATCAATGCATCGCCCAAGTTTTTGGCGGCGAAATTGTGCAGGCAGAAAAGTTAATGCACGGCAAGACTTCAAAAATTCATCATAACCGCAGCGGTGTTTTTGAAGGTTTAGCTGAGCCGCTCGAAGCAACGCGCTATCATTCGCTGATTGTTCGGCGTGAATCGTTACCCGATTCACTGGAAATCACAGCGCAGACTGATGACGGCGAGATTATGGGACTGCAACATCGGCAACTTCCGATCCACGGCGTGCAATTCCACCCCGAATCGATCCTGACGACCGAAGGACGTAAGTTGCTCGCGAATTTTTTGCGAGTTTAAGCGCCGTTGCGCGAGATCACGTCGTGAATTTGGCGAACTTCGCGCACCATTTGTTCGTATTCGTCGAACATTAGCGATTGCGCGCCGTCGGAAAGCGCTTCGTCGGGCCGGCCGTGCACTTCGATCATTAGACCATCCGCGCCAACCGCGACACCGGCGCGCGCCAGCGGCGTGACCATGTAGCTGCGACCAGTTCCATGCGCAGCATCGACAATTACTGGCAAATGTGAAATCCGCCGCACCGCCGGAACGGCGGCCAAGTCCAAAGTATTCCGCGTGTGCTGGGCGAACGTGCGCACCCCGCGCTCGCACAAAACGATGTTGTAATTTCCCTCCGCCATCACGTATTCGGCCGCGAGCAACCATTCTTCCAATGTCGCGGCCATTCCGCGTTTCAAGAGCACCGGCAATTTCGAGCGACCGACCCGCCGAAGCAGAGTAAAATTCTGCATGTTGCGCGCGCCGATCTGAATCATGTCGGCATATTTCTCGACAAGATCGACATTGGCTTGATCAAGCGCTTCGCTGACGATCTTCAAACCAAATTCCTTCCGAATGTCGGCAAGAATTTTCAGTGCGGCTTCGCCAAGACCAGAAAAAGCGTAGGGAGACGTGCGAGGTTTGAATGCGCCGCCGCGGAAAAATTTCGCGCCGCTGCGCTGAACCACGTCCGCTATCGCAAATGCTTGCTTGCTGTTTTCGACCGCACACGGCCCGGCGATAATCGCAAGCGAGCCGTCGCCGATGCGCGCGCCGTCGCCAAGATCGACAATCGTGCGGTCTGGCCGCAGATCGAGCGTGATCAATTTGTAAGGCTTGGTGACACGGATAGCTTCCGAAACACCGGGAAGATGTTCAAAATGCGAGAGATCGACCGCACCCTGATTGCCGGTGACTCCGATCGCGGTTCGGTTCGCGCCCGGCATAACGTGCGCACGGAAGCCAAGCGATTCGACCACGCGAACGACGTTGTCGATCTCGGCCTTCCCGGCGCTGGCGTTCATTACGATGAGCATGGCGTGAAAAGGCGTTTACTTACCGGGAATTATACCCTTCGGTCAAATTTAACCCACTCCTTTTGCTTTCGATTCGAACATAATCGGAGGCAGTGCCCGCTCGATTTCAGCCCGATGCTCCTCGTATTGTGGCGGTAATTTCAAATTTTCGCCAAGATGCTCGACCGGTTCGTCTACTCTAAAACCGGGACCTTCAGTGGCGATTTCGAACAAAATACCGCCCGGCTCACGAAAGTAGATCGAGTGAAAATAAAAACGATCGATCACCGGCGTGACGTGCAGACCAAGCTCCAGCAGTTTTTGTCGCCAGCGTAATTGTTCCTTTTCGTCGGCAGAGCGAAACGCGATGTGATGGACCGTACCGGCGGAATTAACTCCGAACTGTCCATCAGCGCGTTCAATCAAATCCACCTGCGCGCTGGTCGATTTTGAATTCAATGAAAAGCGACGGCGCGCTTTTTCCTCAGCGATCAATTCGAAGCCGAGATTCTTAAGCAGCTCTTTGGTTGGTTTGGCCTGCTGAACTTCAAGCGTTGGCGCGTGAAATCCATGAATGGCAAATTTATTCGGCGCTTCGCTTTCGTACTCAAGATCGATATCGTCGAGTTGCTCCGCTTCGATAAGCTCCAGCGGCAATCCATCGGGATCGGTTAAACGAATTGCCGACGCTTCAAAGCGTGATGGGAGTCGCTCGGAGAAAATATGATGCTCTTCGAAACGCGATTTCCAGAAATCGAGCGAGCCCGACGGAATGGCAAAGCTAGCTGCAATTACTTGTCCTGTTCCGCGCGACCCGCGACGCGCACCCGGCCACGCAAAAAATGTAATCGCGGTGCCCGGCCGGCCGGTCCGGTCGCCGAAATATAAATGATAGGTCGATGGATCGTCGAAATTAACGGTGCGCTTGGCAAAACGCAGGCCGAGGATTTGGGTGTAAAAATCAACATTGCGCTGCGGATCGCTCGCAATGGCCGTGATATGATGAATGCCGTGAAGTTTCACTGAAGAAGGCAAAGGCTAACAGGTTTCCCTGCATCAACTCAACGCATGTATTTATGGCGACGACTGGCGAGTCAGAAGTGGTGGAACGATAGCGAAAAGGAATTGCGCGCGATTGCGGGCAATGAACTGGCGATCATCGAACGGCCCGGTCGCAAACAATTGCAGCTCGAAGTCGCATCAAGTTCCCGCACCGAGCTGCAAAGCCTGGCGACACAATTCAGGGGACAAGTTGAAAAGCTTCCAGCCGATTGGCAGAAACGATTTTCGCCGAAGCAGAAAACCACACCTCTCCGAATCGGCCAGCGACTGACCGTTGTTCGCTCACGAAAAAATCGGCTCTCAACTAAAGAGCTTATCATTCCCACTGGCGCAGCTTTCGGCACCGGCGAACACGAGACAACCGCGATGTCGCTGCGACTGTTAGAGAAACTGACGCGAAACTGGAAACCAGGCTGGTCGATTGTCGATCTTGGAACGGGCAGCGGAATCCTCGCGCTGGCCGCGAAACGTTTTGAAGCAACGCGCGTGATTGGAATTGATAGCGATCCGACTGCAATCTCGACTGCAAAAGAAAACGCCCGTGCGAACAAAGTTCACGATGTGAATTTTCGCGTCGGCGACGTGCGCCGCTGCAAATTGGGCAAGAGCCGCCTTCGCGGGACGAGCTACCGCGGCCAAGTCGACGTTGTTACCGCGAATCTGTTTAGCGACCTGTTGATTGAGATTTTGCCAAAACTAAAAGCTGCGCGCTGGCTGATTCTTTCTGGGGTTTTGCGTGAGCAAGAACACGATGTAACGCGCGCGCTTAAGCGCAACAAGATCGACATCTTGCAATTGCACCGACGCGGAAAGTGGGTTGCGATTTTAGCGGTGATCAGGTAGGTTCGGCGACCCTTTAGCGGCTACGGTTTTCTGCATAAAACGCGGTTTAATCTTAAGCCGCGGGCAAACGTACATGCAGACCGAGGAACTTTCCTACGCCACCATTACGCCGTATTCGATGCGCAAATCGCGCACCGGCGGAATCATCGCCCGGCTGATTTCACGCACCGGTCTGGATCTGGTGGCGGCGCGCATGTTCGCACCGAGCGAGGAGCTGGTTCGGCGCTACGCTGGGACGATCGTGAGCGAAACGGAACCGAATCATCGCGCGACACAGGAATTAATCAGGGCGTATGTCTTAAGAAATTTTACTGGCGAAAAGCAAGGACAGCGAGCACGCGTCTTGTGTTTGATTTTTCGAGGTGCCGGTGCTGCAGAAAAAATGCGCAACACCGTCGGTCACATCTCTCACGAAGATACGAGCGGTGAAACCATTCGTGATACCTTCGGCGATTACATCACGGACGAGTCAGGTAAAGTCACTTACTTTGAGCCGGCGGTGGTGGCGGCATTCGACGGCAAGGCGATCGAGCGCGATTTAAAACTTTGGGCGGAATTTTCCGACCGCGACGGCGGTGTTCTCGATCAAGCCGTCCAGTTTCCGAAGGACGTCAAGATCGAAAAGACGCTCGTTTTAATTAAGCCCGACAATTTCAAATTTCCAAACATTCGGCCCGGCGGGGTGATCGAAGTTTTTTCGCGCACCGGGCTCTACATCGTCGGTTTCAAGGTGCACCGGATGAGCGTGGCACAAGCCGAGGTTTTTTACGGCCCGGTGTTACCGGTGTTGCAGGAAAAATTAGGACACAACAAGGGACGCGACGCATGGGAGGACATCGTCGAATTCATGGCGGGCGCGCGCCCGAGCGACACGCTTCCGGAAAAGCGCGACACACCCGGCACGGAAAAATGCATTGCCCTCGTTTATCAGGGGGGAGACGCAGTTCGCAAAATTCGCGAAGTACTGGGCCCCACCGATCCCGCGAAGGCGCCGCCCGGCTCGATTCGAAAAGAATTTGGACAAACTATTATGATTAACGCTGCGCACGCGTCCGACTCGATTGAGAACGCGAAGCGCGAAATGGCGATTGTCCGCGTCGAGGAGAATAACTTTAAAGCTTTGATTGAAAACTTTTACGGCCGCCAATAGTGTGCGCTCCCTGAATTAAAAGCAAAGATCGATATGGAAATTTCCGAACGCGCTGCCCAACTGACTCCGTCGCTGACGCTTTCCATCGACAGCAAAGCGAAGGCGATGAAGGCAGAGGGAATTGACGTTTGCGGCTTCGGCGCGGGCGAACCGGATTTCGATACGCCGGAGCACATCAAAACCGCAGCGATTGCAGCGTTGCAGGCCGGCTTCACTAAGTATACGCCGAGCGCGGGCATTCCCGAGTTGCGCCAGGCGATCGCGGAAAAATTAGCGGCGGATAACGGACTAACTTACCGCGCCGGTCAGGTGATCGTGAGCAACGGCGCCAAACATTCCTGTTACAACGCAATTCTGGCGACGTGTCAGCCGGGCGACGAGGTGATCATTCCGGCGCCGTATTGGGTCAGTTATCCCGACATGGTAAGGCTCGTCGGGGCGGAGCCGGTGATCGTGCCGACGATGGAGCGCAACAATTGGAAAATGCGCGCGGAAGATTTTGAAAACGCGATGACGCCGCGGACAAAAATGTTGATCATGAACAGTCCGTGCAATCCGACCGGTTCGGTTTACACGCAAGAAGAGCTGGAGGCGATTGTTGAAGTCGCTAGGGGAGAAGACATTTACATTTTGTCCGACGAAATTTACGAGAAACTTGTTTATGACGACGCCAAGCATCTCAGCATCGCGTCGCTTTCGAAAGAAGCTTACGATCTGACTATCACCGTCAACGGGTTCAGCAAATCGTATGCGATGACGGGATGGCGACTCGGTTATCTGGCGGCGCCAGAGGCGGTGGCGAAGGCGGTCGATTCAATTCAAAGCCACACGACCGCGAATCCGTCCTCCTTCTCGCAACGCGGCGCGCTCGCGGCGTTGAAAGGCGATCAGCAATCAGTCGCCGACATGCGCGAAGAATTCGATATGCGGCGTAATTACATGCTCGATCGTCTTTCAAAAATTCCAAACGTGACCGCAGTGAAGCCGCAGGGCGCGTTCTATGTTTTGGTGAATGTCAGTCAACTCGGACTGACTTCACAAAACTTTGCGGATCGATTGCTCAGCAAATCAAACGTGGCCGTCGTGCCCGGCGCAGCATTCGGGGACGACCGAACTATTCGACTGAGCTACGCCACCAGCATCGACATCATCAAAAAGGGGCTCGACCGGTTTCAGGATTTCTGCCGAACGCTCTGATTGTCATCCCGAGCGAACGCGAGGGATCTCAGCCACAGAGCGAACGTCGCGCCACGTAATCGGTGTGATCCTTCACCTTTTGGGAGATTCCTCGCTCCGCTCGGAATGACAGAGTAAAGAAATCTGCAATGGCTGGTCACCTCGCGCTCATTCTTCACGCCCACTTGCCGTTCGTTCGGCATCCGGAACATGAACATTTTCTGGAAGAAGACTGGCTGTTCGAGGCGATCACCGAAACTTACATCCCGCTCCTGCAAATGATGCGACGGTTGGTGAACGACGACGTTCCGTTCAAGCTCACGATGTCGCTCACGCCCACGCTGTGCGCGATGTTGCAAGACGATCTCTTACGCGAACGCTACGTCCGGCATGTCGATCTCTTGATCGATCTCGCGGCGCGTGAGCGAAGACGAAATCGCAACGAGTCAGAACTGGCAGAGTTGGCGCAGTTTTATTTCGAATTGTTTTCAACAAGCCGGCGTTTCTTCGTTAACGAATGGAACGGCGATTTGCTCGCTGCGTTTCTACAATTGCGCGACGTGGGCGCCCTGGAAATCATCGCCTGCGCGGCGACCCATGGTTTGCTGCCGCTGATTCACCAGCAATCGCGCGAAGCCGCCCGCGCGCAGGTTCTCATCGGTCGGGACGTTCATATCGATGTCTTTCATACCGAGCCAACCGGTTTTTGGCTGCCCGAATGCGCCTACGCGCCCGGACTCGACACGATTTTGCAGGAAGCGAATGTCCGCTGGTTTGTTCTTGACGCGCACGGATTGTTGTTTGGAACTCCTGCACCGCAACGCGCGATTTATGCGCCGTGTTACACGCCGGCCGGTCCGGCTGCGTTCGCGCGCGATCGCGATTCCAGCCGCCAGGTTTGGAGTGCGGAGGAAGGTTATCCGGGCGATCCGGCGTATCGCGAATTTTACCGCGATGTCGGATTCGATCTTCCACTCGAGCATTTGGGGTCGATCGCGCGCGGCGTGCGAAAATTTTCCGGTGTGAAATATCATCGCATCACTGGACGCAAATCGGAGAAGCAACTTTACGATCGGGCTGAGGCTGAAAAAGCTGCTGACGCGCATGCCGCGCATTTTCTGGAACAACGGTGCGCGCAATTTCGGCAGCTCGCCGCCCTCAATGTCGATCCAACCATCGTTGTGCCATTCGACGCGGAACTGTTTGGACATTGGTGGTTTGAAGGGCCGCGCTTTCTCGAGTCGTTCATCCGTAAGGCAGCGTTCGATCAAAAAGATTTTTGCCTAACGACTCCAAGCGAATATCTGGAGACCGATCCCACCCAACAAACGATCGAGCCGGCTGCATCAAGTTGGGGCGACAAAGGCCATCTCGAAGTCTGGATCGACAAAAACAATTCGTGGATCTACCCGCACTTGCACGCAGCGGCGGCACGGATGAGCAAACTTGCGCAAGACTTTTCCGTTGGGGGGCAGCCGCTCCGGTTACCAGAGAAGAAATCGCCAGGCAGAGCGCCCACCCTACAAGATCGCAGTCTCAAACAACTCGCGCGCGAACTTTTGCTGGCGCAGTCGAGCGATTGGGCGTTTCTAATGAGAACCGGAACCGCGCGCGAATACGCGACCAAGCGAACGATCGATCACCTCACCCGCTTCAATCAATTGCACGACCAGCTTGCCGCCGGACAACTGGATGAGAAATTCCTGGCCGATTGCGAATGGCGCGACAATCTTT
>Ga0209801_1002158_pt1 | contig 11667 bp, 10 predicted proteins | sample GraSoiAngelo_127_FD_185884 | JGI IMG/M metagenome (GOLD analysis project Ga0209801, IMG submission 185884) | Grasslands soil microbial communities from the Angelo Coastal Reserve, California, USA - 14_0927_09_40cm (SPAdes) (version 2) | ecosystem: Environmental > Terrestrial > Soil > Grasslands ... | reverse complement strand
ACCTCACCTGTGTAATACGCGGTCCGCGGAAGTTCCACGACGATCTCACGGGCCATCGACGCACCTCACAGCGGCACCGGCTCACCGGACGAGGAAGCGGGTGCCGCAATAGGAGCACGTCGCGATCCCGAACCGGTCCACGCTCGTCGGGGGACCACCGCAGTTCGGGCAATTTAGGGCGACAGGCCCCTGTTGGCCCGCGGGCACCATCGGCTGCTGGATCGGAGGCGGAGGTGGGATCGTCCGGCGTGCGGCACCTTGCGCCAAGAAGATGATCACGACGAGGACGACGAAGATCACGGGAACGCAAAGAAAAGGGGCGTTGGAGAATACGAAGGGGCCTCCCATGAGGAAAAGCATGAAGACTCCGAAGACCGCGAGGAGCAGGACGACGAGGACGACTCCGATCAACGCGCCCTGAGGGGGACCTCTCGGGCCCGTCATCCGATACGCTCCCAGCGGCGGAGGCTGAGGCGGCTGCGAGGGCTGCTGCGGCTGGGCCACGCCTCCGGATTGAGAGGTCCTTAGATGAAGGCTCCGGGAGTACACACGTTCAGGCCTTCAGTTCCTTCAGTGTTGCGGGAAGAAGTTTCAAGACGTCCGCGACGAACCCCACGTGCGCGACTTCGAAAATCGGCGCGGTCGGGTCCGTGTTGATCGCAACGATCAGACTCGCGTCCTTCATCCCCGCGACGTGTTGCATGGCCCCGCTGATCCCGCAGGCAACGTACAACTTCGGCCGGACCGTCTTCCCGCTCTGTCCGACCTGACGCGTCTTCGGGAGCCAGTCCATGTCCGTGAGGGGCCTCGACGCTCCCACCACGCCTCCGATCGCCTTCGCGAACTCTTCGATGAGGACCAGATTCTCCTTCTTCTGGATTCCCCGTCCCGCGGAGACGATGATGTCCGCCCCGGACAGATCGATGTCCTGGACCTGCGGTCGCTCCAGCCGAAGGAATGTTTCGCGGATCGCGGAGGGCTCGATCACCACCGGCACCGCCGTCACCGTCATCATCCCTCGGCCAGGGCCCATCGGCTTCTCGGCCCCGGGCCGCATCGTCACCACGATGGGTCGCTCGGAATGGATTTCGACCTTCGCCTGAACCTTCTCATTCAGGAGTCGGCGGGTGGCGACGAGCCGATCCCCGTCGACGTCCAACCCGAGGCAGTTCGTCACGAGCGGCAGGTCCATCGCTCCCGCGAGCGCCGAGGCGAAATCGTAGCCTTGCGACGTATGGGCGACGAGGATGGCTCGCGGTGAATTCGATTCCACAATCCCTCGGACGGCCCGGACATACCCGTCCCCGGTGTATTCGGCCAGGGCCGGGTGCTCGGCCAAGAGGACGTCGAGTGTGTATCCAGCGAGGCGATCCGCGAGCTCTCGCACACCGCTCCCGAGGACCGCAATCCGCGCGGCGCCGCCGAGAGCGGCGGCAAGCGATCTCCCTGTGGTGATGAGTTCCGGGGTGGAAGGCGCGAGGCGCCCTTCGAGGTGTTCCGCGATGATGAGGACGCCCTTCATCGGCTCACCGGCGCACGAAGCCCTTGTCTCGCAGCATCTGGGCGAGTCGCTTCGCCTGTTCTTCCACGGATCCCGTGACCATCTCGGCGTGGCCTTTCGCGGCGGGCGGTGACAGGCCGCGGACTCCGAAGGAATACGGGAGTACAATCGAGTCCCATCCGACAAGGCCGAGGGCCGCCGGTCCGAGTTCCTTGATCGGCTGCCGGGCCGCCTTCATGATCGCGGGCAGCGGCGCGTACCGCGGGGTGTTTGCGCCGAACTGGATGGTGAGAAGCGCTGGCAACGGGAGCGCGTACACACGCTGGAGCCCACCCTCGAGCTCGCACGTGACTTCGAGCTGACGCTCTCGAACGACGACGCGGGTGACGACGCTCGCATGAGGCAGACCGAGGAGCCCCGCCAACAGGCCCCCGGTAGCGGAATTCACGTAATCGTCCGACTGAACGCCGGTCAAGACGAGATCGTGGGGCAACGTGCGGATCGCCGCCGCAAGGAGCCGCGCGTTCTTGCCGACGTCGAACGCGGAGGGATCGTCGTATGCGATCCGGACCGCCTCGTCCGCGCCTTTCGCGAGCGCCTCCCGCAGCATCTGTTCCGTTCGTTTCGGACCCAGGGTGACGGCGACGACGCGGCCTCCCTGCTTCTCCTTGATCCGGACGGCCTCTTCCAACGCGTATTCGTCGGCCCCGTTCAGTTTGTAATTGAGTGCGTCCCGCCGAATGTCCTTTCCATCCGGCGAGATCTGGAACTGCAGGTCCGGATTCGGAATCTGTTTGAGGCACACGACGACGTTGAGGACCACGGCGAACGCGAGGAGGAAACGGACGCTATTTCAAGCTTCCCAAGCGAGGGGGCGTATCCGAACGTTCAAGCCGGCATCCCGATTCGACGACCACGTCAACGCCGATGCACGACATGAAGCTCGCAAGAAATCGGATTCGGCCTTTCGTCGAACGAGCCCGCCAGTTTTCGGGCTGGCGGCTGGACGAGTTTGATCCGAAGCCGCTCGAACCACAACCCCCGTGGGACTACGAGACCCGGGCCGTCGAACTGGTCCGGGCCGCGAACTCCGTCCTTGACATGGGGACCGGAGGTGGTGAACTATTCGATGCGCTCACCGCCTCCTTCTTCGGGCGGACCGTGGCGACGGAGCCTTGGTCCGTGAACGCGCCGATTGCGGCCGCGAGGCTACGACCCCGCGGAATCGCGGTGGTCCGATCTGGCAGCCTGCAACTTCCGTTCCGCCCCGCCATTTTCGACCTCGTGCTGAATCGGCACGAGGAACTCGATCCCGCGGAAGTCGCCCGGGTCATCACCTTCGACGGAAGCGTCCTGACCCAACAGGTCGGAAGAAGCCGATGGAGGGAGCTCCGGCCGTTCTTTCCCCGGATGCAGGATTTCGGCGACCTGTTCCATCGCTACGAGCACGGCCTCGAGACATCCGGCCTCACGATCGTTCAAGCGCGGACACACGATTGGAAAGCCGCCTACCGAACACTCGGCGATATCGTGTTCCTCCTCTGTATTGCACCGTGGGAGATCCCCCACTTCGATCCGCTCGACGCCGATCTGCCCGCGTTGTTGGCCGCCGAAGAATCGCTATCCACCGAGCAAGGGATCGTCCTGACCGAGAGCCGGTTCCTCATCGAGGCAAGAAGGACGTGGGAAGACGACTTTGATCCGGTTAAGGAATACCGGATGGCACACGGAGACGTGAAATCCATCGTCGATTCTCCTTGGACATCTATGGGGACCTCCGATACCGCATAGGAGTACCTCGTCCTCCTGACCTATCTGCCGCTGAAAAGGTATCGCAAGATGCTGACCCTCGTGCGTCGTTCGTGGGCCGCCTCCCATCAGCTCGCGAAGACACCGGGTCTCATCGGGTTCACGTTCCGAGCGAAACTCTTCCGCCACCGGTTCTGGACCCTTTCCGCGTGGGAGGACGAAAAGGCGCTGATGGATTTCGTGGGGAAGGTCCCGCACCTCGACACGATGAAGGTGCTCGGGCCGCACATGGGGGACGCCGCGTTCTTCCGCTGGAGCGTGAGGAGAGACGCACTCCCGCTGCAGTGGGATGACGCCCTTCGTCGGATGCCGTCCTCACGGGCCTAGCCGGGGCGCCGCATCGTCGACGCTTAGGGGAAGATGCCCCGCCACTTGTACGCCTCGACGACGCGGTTGATCGCGACCATGTAGGCGGCCTGGCGCGTGTCGACCTTCTTCGCCTCGCGCATGTCCCAGACTCGGTTGAACGCGCCGACCATGACGCCCTCCAGCTTCTGGTCGACGTCCGATTTCGTCCAGAAGAACTCGGACAGGTTCTGCACCCACTCGAAGTAGGAGACGGTCACGCCGCCTCCGTTCGCGAGGATGTCCGGGATCAGGACGATCCCGCGCTTGTGGAAGATGTCGTCCGCCTCTGGGGTCGTCGGTCCATTGGCACCCTCGCCGATGATCTTCGCCTTGACGCGCGGCGCGTTCTCCGACGTGAGGACGCCTTCGAGGGCGCACGGGGCGAGGATGTCCACCTCAAGCTCCAAGACCTCCTCGTTCGAGACCGGCTTCGTCCCGGGGAATCCGACGACGGACCCGGTCTTCTCCTTGAACGCGAGGACCTCCTTCGGGTCGAACCCCTTCTCGCTGAAGATGCCGCCCTTCGAATCGGTCACCGCGACGATCTTCGACCCCTGTTCGTCGTGCATCAAACGGGCGAAGTGCATGCCGACGTTCCCGAAGCCTTGAACCGCGACGGTCGCTCCCTTGAGGGTCAGCTTCGTCTTCTTCGCGGCCTCGCGGACCGCGTACATCAGGCCGCGGGACGTCGCCTCGTCCCGGCCGAGCGACCCTCCGATCGCGAGGGGCTTGCCCGTGACCACGCCGGGGACCGCGAAGCCCTTGGCCATCGAGATCGTGTCCATGATCCAAGCCATCGTCTGGCCGTCCGTGTACACGTCGGGCGCGGGGATGTCCTTCTCCGGGCCGATGATGATCGAGATCTCGGACGCGTACCGGCGGGTCATGTGCTCGAGCTCGTCCTTCGACATCTCCTTCGGGTTGCAGATCACTCCGCCCTTCGCGCCGCCGTACGGGATGCCCATGACGGCGCACTTCCACGTCATCCAGCAGGATAGGGCACGGACCTCGTCCAACGAGACGTTCCAGTGGTATCGGATACCGCCCTTGAAGGGCCCGACCGCGTCGTTGTATTGGACTCGGTAGCCGGTGAAGACCTTCACGGTCCCGTCGTCCATCTTGACCGGGAAGTGCACCGTGAGCTCACGGCGCGGATTCTTCAGGATCTCCAGCATGCCGGCGTCCAAGTTCAGTTTCTTTCCGGCCCGATCGATTTGCGTCTTTGCAATCTCAAACGGATTCAACGTCTCCTTGGGCTTGGACATTCAAACACCTCTCCGAATCTACAAGACCGTCGACGAGAGTGCCGCGAGTAAGGACCTTTGTCCTTAAAGCTTGCGTCCTAATTCTCTCAGAGAATCCAGAGTCCGGGGGCGGGAATTCAGCGACTCCCTTCCTTCGCGGCAGGATGGACGTACTCCTCCGGCCGGACGACATGGCGAGGCGTCTCGCCCCGGAGGAACCGGAGCACGTTGTCCAGGGCGGCCTCCATCGCGTCGCGGCGCTGGCTCGGGATCGCGTTCGCGACGTGCGGCGTCATGAGGACGTTCGGGAGTTCGTGGAACGGACGGTGGAACGGCCGTCCATGCTTCGTGTCCGGGTAGGTCCACCAGACATCGAGGGCCGCGCGGAATCCGGGATGGGTCCGCAAATGTTCGAACAGATCGTCTTCGAGGATGATCTTACCGCGGGCGATGTTCACGAGGACCGCGTCGGGCTTCATCGCCGCGAGGAACGCGCGATCCACGAGGCCCGCGGTCTGGCGCGTGAGAGGGAGGGCCAGGACGACGAAGTCGGCGCGCGGGAGGAACCTACGCAGATCGTCAATCGTCGCGGCCTCATCCAACACGGGATCTTGAGGGCGCGATCGCGAAAGCCCGATCGTGTGCATGCGTAACGCCTTGCACAATCGCGCGACCTCGGCCCCAATCCCGCCCATCCCGAGGAGCAGGACCGTCGATCCGGCGAGGCCCTTGTTCATCACGCTCTGGTCGAAGATCCCGCGGCGGATCTCCTCCGTCCGCATCACCACGTCCTTCGCCGCGGCGAGAAGGAGGGCCATCGCATGTTCCGCGACGGACGTGTTGTAGGCCCCCGCGTTGCTGCATACGATCGCGGACCGCGGGAGGCGCTCGAACGGCAGATGGTCCACGCCCGCGAGGAGCGTCTGGACCATCCGGAGGCGGGGCGCCCGCGACGGCAGGTCAGGCGGCAGCTCGGGACCGAAGCCCGTGCACACGAGGACGTCCGCCAACTCCCAGGCGGCCGCGCGCTGGGACCCCGGCACGTCCTCTAGGATCACCGGCTCGAACGCGGCCGCGGCTGTCGCGGCGATAACCGCGCGCCGCTCCGAGTCCATCGGGGACGAGAACAGGACGCGGACCATGCCCGACCGGACAGCACCGCGGGACTTGGCCCTTTCGACGTCGGATGCAGTCGATTCCGATACATTATGAACGCCCCGCACTTTTCGACCTCGGTGAGCCTTTGCCTTTCCGGTTCGTGTACACGGGGATCCGAGTAAGAGACATGGACGAATCCATCCGATTCTACACCCAGGTTCTCGGGATGACGCTCGTCGAACGCATGATGACCGCCCCAACGAAGGGTGAGGTCGCGACCCTCCGGAGTCCCGGGTCCGAGCAAGAACTCGAACTCAATTTCTACGAGGAAGGCAGCCCATTCTGGGCTCCGTACTCAAACGGCGAGGATTTGGATCATCTGGCCTTCGAAGTCGAAAACCTTGTGGCGACCGTCGGGGATCTCCGACGAAAGGGCGTTGAAATCATCGTCGAGCCCTATTCGATCGGGGACTGGAGCGAATCCTACATCCGCGACCCGAACGGAATTTGGATCGAGCTGCTCGACAAGTGATCGTCTCGGTGACGGGCTGCGTCGAGGTTCGACGGCGGCTCGATCAGCACTCCGAGTACCCGCAGGCGTGACACTTCACGCATCCCTCTTCGAAGACGAGGGACTTGCCGCACTCCGGGCACTCCGGGTTCAAGCCTTTCCGGAGGAGCTCCGCCGCATCGCGGGACTCCTTCTCCAGCTCGACGTCGGTCTCGACCGCGCCGCCTAGTTCGTCGAACGTCTCCACGGGCGGCTGCACTCCGGTCTTCTGCATCCCGATATGGCGCTTGATCGCCTTCGCGATCGCATCGGGGATCGAGTAGACGCGCTCGCCGTGGTCCACCGCGATCCGCGGGCTGCGGATGCCTTCGAGCTGATCGATGATCTCGTCGACCGGGACGCCAGACCGCAGGCAGAGGGAGACGAGACGCGCGATCCCTTCCGTGAAGGACGCGGTGTATCCGCCTCCCCGGCCAATCTGCGCGAACACCTCGAACAGGCCTTTCTCGTCCTCGTTGACGGTGACATATAGAGCGCCGTATCCAGTGAGGATCTTCTGGGTGCGACCCGTAATCACGTCGGGCCGGGGCCTCGGCCGGAGGACCGCGGTCTCCGGCGGGACTTCGACGTGGACTTTTTTCGGCTTCTCCGCTTCCGCGACGCCGATGTTCAGGACCTGGTCTTCCCGCGATCCGTCGCGGTACACCGTGATGCCCTTGCACTTCAGGTCGAAGGCGAGGAGGTATGCGTTCTTCACGTCCTCCACGGTCGCCTCCCTCGGCATATTGATCGTCTTCGAGACGGCGGCATCGCACCAGTCTTGGAACGCGGCCTGCATCCGCACGTGCCATTCCGATGAGACATCGTGGGCCGTCGCGAAGACCCGCTGCCATTTGTCTGGCACCTCTGACAGGCCACGCGGCGATCCATGGTTGCCGAGGATTTTCTGGACGAGATCCTCGCGCCAAAATCCTTCGCGTTTCGCGACTTCCTCGAAGTAGTCGAGGAAATACGGGAGCTCCTCGCCGTCCATCACGCGCTTGTACCAAATCAGGCTGAACTCCGGCTCACAGCCGCCGGACGTGTCCGCGATCATCGAGAGGGTGCCGGTCGGTGCGACCGTGGTGACGTAGGAGTTGCGAAGCCGCAGGCCTTTCTCTTGGTGACGACTCCCCTCCCAAGCGGGATAGACGCCGCGTTCCTCCGCGAGCTTGGCGCTCTCATTATATCCCGTCTCCTGGATAAATTGCATGATCTTGCGGCCCCACTCGACGCCCTCCTCGGAATCGTAGGGAACCTCGAGCATGAACAGCATCCGCGCGAAGCCCATGACCCCAAGGCCGATTTTTCGCGTGGCGTAGGTCATCTCCTCGATTTGCTTGACCGGGTACACGTTCATGTCGATGACGTCATCGAGCATGCGCGTCGTCGCGCGGATCGTACCCTCGAGTTTCTTCCAGTCGACATCCCAGCGGCCCACGGCATTGCGTTTCATATGCCGCGCGAGATCGATGGACCCCAGGTTGCAAGACTCATACGGCAAGAGCGGTTGTTCTCCGCATGGGTTCGTCGCCTCCATGTCCGCGACGTGAGGCGTCGGCTGGCGGCGGTTGTTCTCATCAATGAAGAACAGGCCGGGCTCCCCGTTCTTCCAGGCCTGAAACGCAATCTTGTCGAGGACCTCGCGCGCATCGAGCTGCCCGGCGATCTGATTGTTCCGCGGATTCACGAGGTCGTACTTAGTCCCTGATTTCAGGGACTCCATGAACTTGTCCGTAATCGCAACCGAGATGTTGAAGTTCGTAATTTCGTTCGTCTTGTCTTTGCACGTGATGAACTCTAGAATATCCGGATGGTCCACGCGAAGGATGCCCATGTTAGCACCCCTCCTCTTGGATCCTTGTTTAACCTGTTGCGTCGCTGCATCATACACCTTCATGAAAGACACGGGCCCGCTCGCGACGCCCATTGTCGACTTCACGAAATCGTTCTTCGGTCGCAAACGTGAAAAGGAGTACCCGGTTCCTCCCCCTGACTGGTGGATCAAAGCCGATTCCTTGAGCGTCTGAAAAATCCCCGCGAGACTATCGTCGACGGGCAGGACGAAGCAGTTGTGTACGATAATGCCGTTGGCAACGTATGTGTTGTCCCCCTCGACTTCCAAATTGAACACGGTCGTAAAGCCCGCGACAGGTTCAACGGACTCTACGAGGTAAGCTCCGTCGCGAACGTACATCGGTTTTCCACCCAAAGTAATCGACCACGGAGTTGCGGTGGCATTTTCCGGCACGTATTCCGATTTGAGACAGGGTGTTTGACCCAGCCCGACTGCGACCTCGAACAGCTGCCGCACGAGCCCTTCGTTTGACATCGTGACTCTAGTCTGGTTTACGTTCACCCTCGTTCCATCTCCGTCTGCGACACCTCGGAGGAGTCCTTTGCGGAACTCCGTGGGGGTCGCGTGAATCCAGTGTGGTAGTTTCTTGCCTGCGAATCCACGGCTGAACTCTGCCGCAATCCACTCGCAAAGAATCTTGCTGTGTGCCCGCACCGTGAGCCACGAAGTTGGAGCGTCGATAACGTGAGTGACTTCAGCGCCCACTCCGAATCGCTCCCTGAGAATCGTGGTCAGCCGATTCGCATAGACTTCTTCGTGCAGGCCCAGTGTGAAACGCACAGATCGAAGCTCGGGGTTGATTTCGCCTTCGGCGAGATACATACCAAAGAACCAGCCCGTGGTCTCGTCGAGTTGCGCTCTCGCCTTCACTGGTTTGATCTGAAGACTTCGCGTCCCGAGTTGCTGGTGACGCTGTTTCGAGATATCGGACCGTCCGACCTTGTTTCGGTATACGAAGTCGCCTTCTACCTCGCCCTCAAACTCGATGTGGGTCTTCGAGACAACTTCTGCCGGTCGACCGAGACGTACGTAGCGGTCCGCCAATTCGCTAGCCGGTACCCAACCGTCCGGCGTAAGGAACGGGTGCTCATCGCTCGCAAACATGGCGGGCATTCGATGTATCTTGATTCGGTTCACCCTCGACTCTCGCCGCGACGTTGCGAGGACCCTGCGATACCGACCTGTGTGTGTAAGGACCAAATCTCCCGCGACTACTTCCTCGATCGGTTTCGGCCCTAGACTCGTACTGACTGGCGTCCCGGCCGCGAAGCAAGCACTCAACTGCTGCAACTCCAGACCGGCGTTCATGAGTGTCGGACTGTTCGGCAAGAACTCGAGACTTGATATGATGTGGAAGAACCGGCGGGCTGTCTCCTCGATCTGCGCCTCGGTAGCGCCGTAGTTCCGTTCCGCCTGTGCAAGATTCCAGGCGACGCGCGCAAACAGCTCTTTCGGCGTCTCGATGACTCGGCCCGTATCGTCCTTTTTGAGGTACCGCTTCTGGAGGACGCGCAACGCATTCTCGGATAGCTTCGGATCCGGCTCACGGGCCACAACGACGAGGGCCCTCGAATCATCCATCTTGACTTCTTCCATGGGGCAACCCTTCATCCGGGGGGACGGAGTCTAAGCCTACAGCCGCGACGAGACCATCCCTGGGGGGCGCCGCGAAGGAGTGGCCGCGGTATAGTCCTTTTTGAACCACGTATGTTACCAGCAGTCCGCGCGCCTGTTACCACGTTTGTTACCATACTGACCCGTTCCATATCAAGGTACGGAGGGAGATGGGTGAACCTACTCTCATGGAGGGACAGGGCCTCACAGGAAGGGGAGCTTCACGACGCGCGCCGGATGCAAGGTCCCTCGGATGTCGACATCCAACGTGGTCCCGATGGCGGAGGCCGCCTTGTCCACGGAAGCGAGCGCGATCCCCACTCGAAGCGAGGGAGACATCGTACCACTCGTCACCTGCCCGACCCCCGCTCCCCGCAAGAGGACGCGATGCCCGTGTCGCGGGATCCCTCGATCCTCCATGCGGATGCCGACAAGCCTCCGATAGTCGTCCCGCGACCGCTGCCGCTCGAGCGCGTCCCGTCCGATGAAGTCGTGATCCCACTTCACAAGCCATTCGCTGCTCACCTCGAGCGGGGTCTGATGCCCGTCGAAATCTTGGCCCGAGAGCAGGTATCCCTTTTCCAGCCGGAGCGTGTCCCGCGCGCCGAGGCCGATCGGCCGGATGCCGAGGTCCTCGCCGGATTTCAGGACCGCCTCCCAGACGCCCAGGCCCTCCGCCGCGGTAGGAAAGAGCTCGAACCCCGCCTCACCGGTATACCCAGTCCGCGTCGCAAGGAAGGCGGTCCGTCCATCGGAAACGGTGGGCTCCCGTGCATGCGGCATGGAGGGGTCCGTGGCCGGGGTCCGCCCCCACCCCTCGATTTCCGGTGGAACCGCCCGCGGCGCGGCCCCCCAGGGCGCCGGGGGCACGAAGTCGAGGACCGCACCGGAAAAGGGCCTCATGCGGGAGAGGTCCACGGACGTGAACCGCTGTAGGAGCTCCGGCGCCCGCGGGCCTTGCACCGCGAGACAAAGAAGCTCGAGCGTACGATCCGCGAAACGCACGCCGTCGATCACATGATCCTTCAACCACGACACGACGTCCGCGCGAGGCCCGGCGTTGCAAACGAGAAAGAATCGATCCGGCGCCAAGCACGTCACGATCACGTCATCGATGATCGTCCCGTCGTCTCGCAGCAGGTGCGTGTACCGCGCGCGACCAGGTGTCGAAGAGATTTCATTCGCACTCAGATGATCAAGGAAATCGTGGGAGGAAGGGCCTTCGACGAAGATTTTTCCCATGTGGCTTACGTCGAACAGGCCGACCGCCTTGCGGACGGTCACGTGCTCTTCAACGATGCCCGTGTACAGGAGGGACATCTCCCAGCCGCCGAATTCGATGAAGCGCGCGCCGGCCGATCGATGCCACTCGTACAAGGGCGTGCGCGACGCCATCGGAATCGGCAACGCGCGGACGAATGAAAGCCTTCCTCCCGGCAAAGCTTATCCCGACCCGCCTCGTTGCCCGCGGCCACCATGGGTATTTTCCGCGAGCTCCGCTACGAGCTCAGCGCCCTGTTCTTCGTTCTCGGGATCCTCGGCATGGTCTTCTCACTCACCCAATACCTCGCGTCGGCGCAGAGCCCGGACTGGCTGAAGTCAATCCATCGCGCGGTCGGCGAGTACGTGGTGTGGGAGGCGTTCT
>Ga0209801_1002156_pt1 | contig 11673 bp, 10 predicted proteins | sample GraSoiAngelo_127_FD_185884 | JGI IMG/M metagenome (GOLD analysis project Ga0209801, IMG submission 185884) | Grasslands soil microbial communities from the Angelo Coastal Reserve, California, USA - 14_0927_09_40cm (SPAdes) (version 2) | ecosystem: Environmental > Terrestrial > Soil > Grasslands ... | reverse complement strand
GTTCGAGCTGGCGAAGCCTCCAGCTCGGATTCTGCGCCTCGAGGACATCCGGCCGTTTTTGCTCTTTGAGGCGGGCTACCGCCTCGTCTTCGTGGACGGGTTCTTCCAGCCCCTGCTGTCCACGCCGTTCTTCGACGATATCCAGAGTCTCGCTCACGTCGTCACCCATCGGCAGGATCTCGTTCGCCAGCATCTCGGCAAGTACGCCGCCACGCAGGACCGACCGTTCTCCGCGCTGAATACCGCGTTCGTGAGCGACGGAGCATTCATTCACGTGCCGGCCAAGGCGACGGTCGCCGAGCCGATCCAGCTGTTGTTCCTGGCGAGCGGCGACAAACAGGTGGTCACTCATCCGCGCAATCTCGTCGTCGTGGAGCGCGAGGCGCGCGCTTCGATCGTCGAGACCTACGCGTCGCTCGCCGCGAGCGGATACTGGACGAACGCGGTCACCGAGATCGTGGTCGGTGATGGCGCGCGCTGAACGGACCCCGCGCGTTGTCATGTGGGGCTACGCGCGCCGCGACCTCACTCGCAATCCGCGCCGCACCCTTGCCTCGGTCGTCGGTGTGGCGTTGGGCGTCGGCTCGCGCGGCACGACATCGGCGCAGTGCTGAGCGGCCCCGGCGGAACGTTGATCTTGAACGGGCTGTACCTGCTGGCGGGCGCACAACACGCCGATCACCACACGACGATCGATCACGCGGCCGATCACTGCGAGAGCCACGAGTACTTCAATGGCGTGCTGGACGGCAAATCGCGCGGCGTGTTCACCGGCCGCATCATCGTCCGGCCGGGTGCACAGAAGACCGACTCGAAGCAGACCAACAACAATCTGCTGCTCTCGACCGATGCCCACGCCGACAGCCAGCCGCAGCTCGAGATCTATGCCGACGACGTGAAGTGTACGCATGGGTCCACGGTCGGGCCGCTCGATCCGCGCGCGCTGTTCTACCTGCGCAGCCGCGGCATCGGCGAACACGAAGCGCGCCGCCTGCTCACATACGGGTTTGCCGCCGAAATCCTCGGTCGCATGGACGTCGCGTCGCTCCGGTTGCAGCTCGACGCAATCGTGCGCGGTCGACTGGCGGAGCAATGAGCAGCCCCCCGCCCGATCTCAGCGAGCTCTATCAGCAGGTCATCCTCGACCACAACCGCAATCCGCGGAATTTCAAGCGCATCGAGTCGGCGAAGTGCAAAGCAGAAGGCAACAATCCGCTGTGCGGGGACCGTATTCAGCTGTACGTGCAACTCGACGACGACACAATCAGCGACGTCGGCTTTCAGATGCCCCAGGGCTCCGGCTGCGCGATCTCCAAGGCATCCGCCTCGTTGATGACGGAAGCGGTCAAAGGCAAGCGGATCGGCGATGCCGAGGAAATGTTCGAGGCGTTTCGGACCATGCTCGCGGGCGGGGCGAACGCGCCCGGCAAGCTCGCGGCATTCTCTGGTGTGCGCGCGTTTCCGAGCCGGATCAAATGCGCGAACCTCGCCTGGCACGCGCTGCATGCGGCGCTGCAGGGCAGCGCCGCGCCGGTGACGACCGAATCGGCGAGGGATTTCTGATGCTCGACACCGCCAGAATCCGCCCCGACTTCCCCCTTCTCGCGCGGCAAGAAAACGGGCAGCGCCTGGTGTATCTGGACAACGCGGCGACCAGTCAGAAGCCGCGGAAGGTCATTGAGGCGATCGTCCACTACTACACGTTTCACAACGCCAACGTCCACCGCGGCGCGTATGCGCTCGCGGTCGAAGCCACCGATGCCTACGAGGCCGCCCGCACGGCCGTCGCCCGCTTCGTCAACGCGTGGGCGCGCGAGGGCGTCGTGTTCACGCGCGGCACGACCGAGTCCATCAATCTCGTCGCCGGGTCATGGGGCCGGGCCAATGTCCGCCGCGGTGATACCGTGGTCGTGACGGCGATGGATCACCACTCGAACATCGTTCCGTGGCAGATCCTGTGTCAGGAAAAAGGTGCCACGCTCCGGATGGTGGAGATCACCGGGGACGGCCGCATCGATCTGGCCGACTTTGGGCGCGCCCTCGAGGCGAAGCCGAAACTTGTCGCCTTCCCGTATGTCTCGAATTCACTCGGGACAGTCAATCCGGCCGCGCAGCTGATCAAGCTCGCCCATTCGGCGGGCGCGGTGACCGTCGTGGACGGAGCGCAGTCCAGTCCACATCTGCAGGTGGACGTGCAGGAGCTCGACTGCGACTTCTATGCGCTGTCCGGTCACAAGATGCTCGCGCCGATGGGGAGCGGAGCGCTGATCGCTAAGCCGGCGTTGCTCGAAGCGATGCCGCCGTATCACGGCGGCGGTGAAATGATCGAACGGGTGTGGGACGACCGGTCCAGCTGGAACAAGATCCCGCACAAGTTCGAGGGTGGGACGCCGAATGTGGAGGCGGCTGTCGGCCTGGGGGCCGCCATCGCATACCTGGAACAGCTGGGAATGGAACGCGTGGCCGCGCACGAGCAGGAGCTGGCCCGGATCGCCGTCGACCGGCTCAGTCAGATCGACGGCGTTACGGTCTACGGACCGCCCGATCACCGCGCCGGCGTCGTGCCGTTCACTTACGGCGACATTCATCCCCACGACCTCGCGACGATCCTCGACAAGGACGGTGTCTGTATTCGGGCGGGCCACCATTGTACGCAGCCGTTGATGCGGCGGCTCGGCGTCGCCGCGACCGCGCGCGCGTCCTTCTACATCTATAATGACGTCGACGACATCGACGCCCTCGTCACCGCCGTGCGGAAAGCAGGCGAGCTCTTCGGCGTTCCTGCGTAGGACCACGCTTCCCCCTTCCCCCTTCCCGCGTCCCCTTTAGCTTGTGGGGGCCATGCCTGAACCCGTCGTCGTCGATCGCGTCACCAAGCGCTTCTCGGGTCACACCGCAGTCGATGGGCTCTCCCTGACGGTGCCCTCGGGCCTCATTTATGGCTTGCTCGGCCCGAACGGCGCCGGCAAGACGACCACGCTGCGCATGATTATGGACATCTACGAGCCGGATGGGGGCTCGATCCGGCTGTTCGATCAGGTCGGGGGCGGCCGGATACACTCGGCGCGCATCGGCTATTTGCCGGAAGAGCGCGGGCTGTACCCGCGCATGCGGGTCCTCGACGTGCTCGTCTTCCTCGCGGAGGCCAAAGGCGTGTCGCGCCGAGCCGCGCGCGTCAAAGCACTGGAATGGCTGGAGCGGCTCGGGCTCGCCGACTGGCGACTGCGCAAAGTCTCCGATCTTTCCAAAGGCATGCAGCAGAAGGTGCAGTTCATTTCCACCGTCCTGCACGATCCCGATCTCGTCATTCTCGATGAACCGTTCTCGGGACTCGATCCCGTGAACTCTCAGGTGCTCCGCGATACCGTCGTCGACTACCGGCGGCGCGGCAAGACCGTCCTCTTCTCCACCCACATCATGGAGCATGCGGAAAAGCTCTGTGACCGGCTCTGCATCATCGCGCGCGGCAAAAAGCTCATCGATGGCACGCTCGCCGAAGTCAAGCACACGCATGGGGGCAAGCACGTGATCGTCGCGTTCGATGGCAGCCAGGGGAACGCGCGCCAGATCTTCGCGGACCGACAGCTCGTGGCGAAGCTGCAGGACTTCGGCCAGCAGGCGGAGCTGGAGCTCGCGCCTGGCGCCGATGCGCAGGCGATCCTCAAGGCCCTGGTCAACTCCGGAGCGCGGCTCGCCCGCTTCGAGCTAGCGAGTCCTTCACTGCACAAAATCTTCGTGGATCTGGTTGGTCCCGAGGCTGCCACTGCGGCGGCGAGCGGCGCTGGCGGCGCAAACGGCGGCGCCAATGCATAAGGTCTGGGCGGTCGTTCGCCGCGAGTTCGTCGAACGCGTGCGTACCAGGTGGTTCTGGGTATCGGCGATCCTGGGCCCCGTGCTCTTCGCCGGGATCATCGTCTTCCAGATCGTCCAGTCCATGGGCGGGGCCGTCCGGAACGTCGCCGTGGTGGACAGCACGACCGACAAGCTGGGCCCGCAAGTCGTCGACGCGTTGGATGCCAGCGGCTCGTTCCGGGCGACGCTCGCGCCCGCAGGTCCAGGCGTGATCGATTCTCTCAGTAATCTTGTCGAGTCGAAACAGTTGAATGGATTCCTGATCATCACGGACGACTTGGTCCAAACGGGTCGCGCCGAGTATCAGGCATCCAACCTCGGCATGCAGACCATCGAGTCGTTGCAGCGGACGCTGGGCAAACTCGTCGTGAAGGCGCGCCTCGAGCAAAGGGGCGTGAACCCCGGAGTCGTCGACTGGGCCCAGATACGTATCGCGTTGGACCAAAAGAAGATATCGCACGGCAAGGCTGTGTCAGACAGCGCGACGCAATCGTTCTTCATGGCCTATTTCATGGCGATCCTGCTGTTCATGGCGATTCTGCTATATGGTGTGAACGTCATGAGCTCGGTGCTGGAGGAAAAGACGACCCGGATCATCGAGGTGCTCGTCTCGTCGATTCGTCCATTCCAGCTGATGCTCGGCAAGATTCTGGGAGCGGGTTCCGTTTCCTTCTTTCAATTCGTGATCTGGGGCGTCTCGGCGCGTGTGCTGCTCTCGCTCCGGGGTCCGATCGCTCGGGCGCTGGGGGCCGACCCCGCCTCGGTCCAAACGATGGTGTTGCCACACATCCCAGCCGCGACCCTCGCGGTCTTCATCGCGTTCTTCCTCGGCGGCTTTCTGCTGTACTCGGCGATGTTCGCGGCGGTGGGTGCGATGTCGAGCAACGAGCAGGAGGCGCGTCAGGCGCAGCAGCCGGTTACTTACCTTCTGATGGTTTCGTACCTGTCGATTCTCGGGCTCACGAATGATCCCAGCTCGACGTTCGCGAGGACACTCTCGCTCGTGCCGTTTACGACGCCGATCGCGACGCCAGTACGGTGGACCGCGGGCAGTATGCCAACGTGGGAGCTGGTGCTCTCGTTGGTGATTCTGGCGATTGGCATCGTGGCGGTCACCTGGATCGCAGCTCGGATTTATCGGGTGGGGATCCTGATGACGGGGAAGAGACCGACGATGAAGGAGCTGGTGCGCTGGGTCCGAACTGCGTAACTGTCAAACGCGGACAGGCAAAGGCTAGACGCACCGACGCACCGCGGTTTCGAGTAAACCGGGTACGGGACGAGCTGAAATGATTCAGTGCTTGACAGAGGACCGGCTTATCCTTGCTCCGTGCCGCTCCATCATACCCTCAGGGCTTGGCAATACGCCGAAAGATTAGCAGTCGAGTGCTCGAAAGCGGCTCAGCGGTTTCCGGACTTCGAGCAGGAGAGACTCGCAGATCAACTGCGTAGAGCGTCCTACAGCGTCCCACTCAACATTGCGGAAGGTTCGACCAAGAAGGGCACCAGGGATTATCGAAGGTTTCTGGATACGGCGTGGGGCTCTCTCGCCGAAGTCCAAACCGCTCTGACAATGGCTCGTGACATCGGCTATCTCCGTCCAGCTGAGTACGGACGGCTCGAGGCGCTTGCAACCGAAACTAGCAAGACGCTGTTTGGCTTGCTCCGCAAAATCAGTCAGGCGGCAGATCGTCCTAAAACCCGTTAACGGCTTACCGCGGTGCGTCGGTGCGTCTAGCCTTTGCATGTCCTCGCTTAGTAGTTTCTCCGAATGCCAGTCGATTATGACGTCATAATTGTCGGGGGTGGCCACGCTGGAACAGAGGCAGCAGCGATGGCGGCCAGGCTAGGCGCCAGGACTTTGTTGCTCACTTCCGTCCTCGACACGATCGGGCAGATGTCCTGCAATCCCGCCATCGGTGGTATCGCGAAGGGTACCGTCGTCCGCGAGGTCGACGTCCTCGGCGGGCTGATGGGCCGCGCTGCCGATCGCGCCACGATTCAGTTCCGGATGCTGAATCGCTCCAAAGGCCCGGCAGTCTGGGCTCCTCGCGCCCAAGCCGACCGTACGCTCTACCGTCGCGCCGTGCGCTTCCTGCTCGAGCAATTCCCTGCCCTCGAGCTCTCCCAGGGCATGGTCACCAATCTGCTTTTCGATCAGGGCGACACCCGGATCACCGGCGTCGAGACGGGCGACGGACGGCGGTTCACGGCCCGGGCCGTGATCATCACCGCCGGCACTTTTCTGCGCGGTCGGATTCACCTCGGCACCGACACGCAAATTCCCGCCGGCCGCGCTGGCGATCAGCCATCGATGGAGATGGCTCAAGTCATTGAAAATGCAGGACTTATAGTCTCGCGCTTCGAGACCGGGACGCCGCCGCGCGTGGATGGCCGCTCCGTGAATTGGAGCCAGGTCGAGCGGCAGGACGGCGACAACGAGGACTTTCGCTTCTCTTTCCACCAGCGCGTCGAGCGGCCGCGTCAGGTGCCCTGCTGGATCACGTGGGCCGGCGAGGAGGTGAAGGACATCATCCAGCGACACTTGAAGGAGTCCGCGTTGTACGGCGGCGCGATCAGCGGTCGCGGGCCACGCTATTGTCCGTCGGTCGAGGACAAGATCGTGAAGTTCCCCACCGCGAAGCGTCACCAGATCTTCCTCGAGCCCGAAGGCCTCGACACGACCGAGCTGTACGTGAACGGGCTGTCCACTTCCCTCCCCGTGGCCGTGCAGCTCGAATTCTTGCACGCCGTCCCCGGGCTCGAGCGCGCGCGGATGACGCGCCCCGGCTATGCGATCGAGTACGACTACTATCCACCGACACAGCTCACGCCGTGGCTGGAGGTGAAGAACGTCGAGCATCTCTTCTTCGCCGGTCAGATCAACGGGACGACGGGTTATGAGGAAGCCGCGGGACAAGGTGTGGTAGCGGGCATCAACGCCGTTCGCCGCATCCGCGGCGCGGAGCCAGTGGTCCTCGGCCGCAATGACGCGTACATCGGTGTGCTCGTCGACGATCTGGTGACCCGCGGGGTCGACGAGCCGTACCGCCTGTTCACGTCGCGGTCCGAGTTCCGCCTGCTGCTCCGCCAGGACAATGCGCTGCGTCGACTGGTGCCCCTCGCGGAGCGGCTCGGTCTGTTGACCGACGACGAGCTGCGCGCTGCGGAGCGACGGCTCGAGGAGGAAGAGTCAGCGCTGCGGCTCGCGCGCGAGACGACGATCACTCCGGAAGAGGCGGCGGGCCCACTCGCCGAGAGCGGTACGACGCTCACGGAGAGCGATCGGATTGCCGTGATTGCCAAGCGGCCTGGCGTGTCGTTGGCCGCGTTGTTCGCTGCGGCCGGAGTTGGGACCGGCGCTGCGGCCGAGGCGATCGTGGCTGCGGAAATCGAGATCAAGTACGACGGCTATCTGGCGCGAGAGCGTGAGGCAGCGGCGCGACTCGCCGAGCTCGCGGCGTTTATCCTGCCCCCTGACCTGCCCTATCTCGAGCTGCGCACACTCGCGACGGAGGCACGACAGAAGCTCGATCGCGTGCGTCCCAGCTCGCTCGCGCAGGCCGCCCGCGTCCCCGGTGTAACGCCCAGCGATCTCCACAACCTCGTCCTCGAGGCGACGCGCTGGCGGCGGAGGGTCGCCTAGACCCAGAAGGTTGCAGTTTCACGTGAAACGTACGCTCTTTCGTTTCACGTGAAACGAGCATATATTGGAATCCGCATCCATTTGCGCACTACATAACTCATTGTATATCAACGACTTGCCATGTCACGCGTAATCGCGATAGCTAACCAAAAGGGCGGCGTGGGGAAGACGACGACGGCCGTGAACCTCGCGGCCTCGCTCGCCACTGCCGAGCGCAAGACGCTCCTCGTCGACGCGGATCCACAGGGCAACTCGACGAGCGGCGTCGGCATCGAGCGCGATCGTATTCGAAAGTCGCTCTACGAGTCGCTCATCGATGGCGCGTCGCTCGCACAGTCGCGCTTCCCCCACGTGCATTTCCCGTATCTCGACGTCGTGCCCGCGACACAGGACCTGGTCGGCGCCGAGCTCGAGCTCGTCAATCAAAGCGCCCGCGAGACGCGCATGCGCGAGGCCTTGGGGGATCTGCGCGACGAGTACGGCTACGTAATCATCGACTGCCCGCCGTCGCTCGGCCTCCTCACCCTCAACATGCTGACGGCCGCCGACAGCGTGATCATCCCGATTCAGTGCGAGTACTATGCGCTCGAAGGGTTGTCCCAGCTGCTGAACACCGTGAAGCTCGTGCAGCGCAATTTCAATCCGACGCTCGCGATCGAAGGCGTGCTGCTGACGATGTATGATGCGCGCCTCAATCTGTGCAAGCAGGTCGCCGAGGAAGCGAAGGAATATTTCGGCGGCCGCATGTTCAACGTCACGATCCCTCGCAACGTGCGTTTGGCGGAGGCGCCAAGCTTCGGAAAGCCGATCATCCTGTACGACGTGCAGTCGGTTGGCGCGAAGAGCTACTTGGCGGTCGCCCAGGAGTTGATTCGGCGAGTCGAGCAGGACGCTCCGCCTTCGCCAAGCCTCCCCGCAATTGAACAGCTGCCCCCGATGCCCCCGCTGCCCCCCCCGGAGGTGCCAGCATGACGGAAACCGCCGCAGGAAGACGCCGCCTCGGCCGTGGTCTCGAGGCGCTGCTTGGGCCGACTCGCGAGGAGGCAGAGCGAGAAGGCAGCCTCGTCGAACTCCCCATCCAGGACATCAAGCCGAACCCGTTCCAACCCCGCAAGACGGTTGACCCGGGCGCCCTCGAGGAGTTGGTGTCCTCCATCAAACAAGCCGGTCTGCTGCAGCCGGTTGTCGTGCGGCGCGCGAATGGAGGCTACGAGTTGATTGCTGGTGAGCGGCGACTGCGGGCCTGCCAGCAACTTGGCTGGGAGCGCATTCCCGCGGTACAACGCGACGCCGATGACCGCACGCTGCTCACGCTGGCCCTGATCGAGAATCTGCAGCGCGACGATCTCTCCCCTGTAGACGAGGCGCGCGGCTACGAGCGATTGATCGCCGAGTTCAAGCTCGCGCAGCAGGATGTTGCGGACGCCGTCGGTCGTGACCGCTCAACCGTCGCGAATGCCCTCCGCCTTCTCAAGCTGCCGGAAGTCGTGTTGCAGATGCTGCATGAGGGGCAGTTGTCGGTGGGGCACGCGCGCGCGCTGCTCGGGTTGGAAGATCAGCGCATCGTCACGAACCTCGCGCGCGAAGCCGTCGCGCAGGGGCTCTCGGTGCGGGAGGTGGAGGATCGCGTGCGAGGCGGTCGCGCGCCGGAGCGGCGGCCGCGGATGAAACGCGGGCTTGGCGTCGCGCCCGAGGTGCGCCGCGTCGAGGATGCGCTACGCCGCCGCCTCGGCACGGACGTGCGCGTGACGTTGCGCGCCAAAGGCAAAGGCCAGATCCAACTGTCGTTCTACTCGAACGACGACCTCGCCCGGCTCCTCGAGGTCATCCTCGGCGCGCCGTTCGAAGGATGAAGAAGGGAAAGAGGGGCACTCGCGGCGTCACGATCGTCGTCCACGCCGACGGCGATCTTGAATCCAAACAGTACCGCTTCCCGCGCTGGGCAGTCGAGACGGGGAAGTGGGGCGCCGGCGCGATTGCCGTCTCTGTCGTCCTGTTCTTCGCGTTCGCGGGACCGATCTTCCGCAACGCGGCCCGGGTCCCCGGACTCGAGCGCGAGGTGTCGCGGCTGCGCGTCGAAAACAGTCGCGTGCAGCAGCTCGCGTCCGCGTTGAATCGCGCCGAAGCGAATTATCAGGAGCTGCGGCAGATGCTTGGCGTCAAAGCGCCTCCCGCGCAGGGCAAGGGCGGGTCGGTCGCTCGGAATGCCGATCTGACGTCCGCCATGCGCGCGGTCCCGATCCGGGCCGGGCTGCCCGGAGTGACGAATCGCTACGAGACCGGGGCGTCGATTCCGTCGCATTGGCCACTCGACGTCGCGGGTTTCGTGACGCGCGGGCAGGTCCGCCCAGGCGTTGTGGACGAGTCCCATCCGGGAATCGATATTGCCGTTCCGGTCGGCACGCCGATCCGCGCCTCCGGGGGCGGGACGGTCACGGCCGCCGGCTACGATCCCGATTACGGGTTGTTCGTCCTCTTGCGACATCCGTCCGGGTATGAGACGATGTATGGTCACACGTCACGGCTGTTGGCCGTAGAGGGTGATGATGTTCAGGCCGGACAAGTGATCGGTCTGTCCGGCAACTCCGGGCGGTCGACAGCCCCGCACCTGCATTTCGAGATTCGTCACGACGGCAAATCCGTCGATCCGCTTGACCTCGTGAAGGAGACGCGCTGATGGCGGTGTTTTCGGAAAAAACCACAGGATCCGGCGCAGGTCGTGAAGGCGTTCCCGGTCTGTCGATCATCGGCGCAGGCATGCGCGTCGTTGGCGACATCTCGGCAGATGGCGTCGTGAAGATCGAGGGCTCGGTGAACGGCACGGTTCGCGCCGCGAAGCAAGTTCTTGTCGCACGGGGCGGGGAAGTGGAAGGCGACGTCATCAGCCGCGAAGCCATCATCGGCGGCGACGTGCGCGGTGCGATCTACGCCGAGGAGCGTGTCGAGCTGCAAGCCACGAGCGTCGTCCACGGCGACGTGCACACGAAGAAACTGCTCATCCAAGAAGGTGGAGAGATGAACGGCGTGCTGAGGATGGGCGAGGACGCCGGTCAGGCCCCGCAGGTGAATGAGCGGAGCGGCCAAGCTTTAGCCCGTGCCTAGATATCCACACGGCGGGCCTTGCCGGATGTGGATTCTCTAACTTCTTACGTAACTATCAGTTACGGAACTACGCCGTGTGGAAAGTTCGCCAACTGCCACGATAGTGTGCCTACGGTGTCTTAAGTGCGCCTAGACACTTTGGTCCGTTTTCTCGATGAGTATCTCCGCATAGCAGAAGAGGTCGCTGACGCCCCCGAGGCGCTCAACGGCCTCCAGGTCAGCAACTCAGGCGAGGTCAATCGTCTGGCTGCAGCCGTCGATCTGTGCGAGGCCACTGTTCGTCAGGCAGCAGAGCAGCACGCCGACTGCCTCTTGGTGCACCACGGGGTTTTCTGGGGTGGTCTCAGGCCACTGGTGGGTCCCGCCTATCGTCGTGTTGCCGGTCTCATCCACGCCAACATCGCGCTTTACGCCGCTCACCTTCCACTGGATCGTCATCCCGACGTCGGCAACAACCACGTCTTGGCCCGACTGCTCGACGTCAAGGTCCGCGGCGATTTCGGATCATACCGCGGAGCGCCGGCCGGCGTGTGGGGCGAGTATCGAGGCACGCGCGACGAGCTCACCTGGGTGTTGACGAGAACATTGGGGTCCGCGCCGCGACTTTTTGCGTTCGGACCAGAGCGCGTCCAACGAGTCGGGATCGTCACCGGTTCGGGCGGCTCGCTGATCCCGCAGGCGGCTGCCGCCGGACTCGACACATTCGTCACCGGTGAAGGCCAGCACTGGACGTTCTTCGACGCTGAAGAGCTGGGGCTCAACGTGTTCTACGCGGGCCATTACGCCACGGAGACTGTGGGTGTCAAAGCGCTCGCGGCGCACGTGTCCAAGAAGTTCGATTTGCCCTGGGGCTTTCTGGATCATCCTACTGGCTTGTGAAGCCGCGGCGGGTGTTGGCAGTGCTAGCCATCGCCGACCTCTTGGCAATGGCCCCGTGGTTCAGCGCGTCCGCCGTCGCCCCCACACTCGCGCGTGTTTGGCAGCTCTCGCCCGCAGGCAGTGCCTGGCTCACGATTTCCGTGCAGTTGGGGTTCGTGGCCGGCGCCCTGATAAGCGCGATCTTCACACTCGCG
>Ga0209801_1002154_pt1 | contig 11677 bp, 11 predicted proteins | sample GraSoiAngelo_127_FD_185884 | JGI IMG/M metagenome (GOLD analysis project Ga0209801, IMG submission 185884) | Grasslands soil microbial communities from the Angelo Coastal Reserve, California, USA - 14_0927_09_40cm (SPAdes) (version 2) | ecosystem: Environmental > Terrestrial > Soil > Grasslands ... | reverse complement strand
CGATGACTCAAAAGCCAAAAAACCAAAAATTCCGACCGCCGAAAGACAAAACTTCAACTGTCGTGAATTATTTGGACTAGGAGCCTGTTTTCTCGTATGCATGTTGCGGGAATGTCATAGAGACATCAGGGCTGCTTTACAGTAATGGTAGGTGTTGCATCGAAACCGCGTCAACGACGGTGGTGAAAGGAGTTTACGGAGCGGCAATAACTCTCACGACAGTGCTCCGGCCCGATTCAATCCAATAGACGCCGCCAAGTGCAAGAACTCCGCCGAGCACTTGGCTCCAGGAACCCCTCTCGCCTAGCCACACAATTCCAAGAATGGTTGCGACCACCGGCAGGAGATAAGTGAAAGCGCTCAATTGCGAGGCTTCCAGATACCGCAGCAACCAGAAGTAAAAGACGTAAGCGACCGCCGAACTAAAGATCGCCATGTACAAAAGGGCAGCCCATGCTTGCCAGGGAAGCGGCCAATGGCCGGTGCCGTATAAATGCGTGGCTTCGTAGATTGCTACCGGCAAGACAATGAGCGCTCCGGCAAAATGATTGAAGGCCGTCATGGTTAACGTGTCGTACTTCCCCGCCACACGTTTGCCAAGAACGAGGTACATGGCGAAGCCAAGCGAGCCGGTCATGGTGATGGTGTCGCCCACCAGCGACGCGGAATGGACCGAAACACCGTTCTCTGCGGCCAGAACCCCAATGCCAAGCAGCGCGATGAGCATGCCAATTACTTTGTGCCCGGTCGCGCGCTCCAAGCGAAGCAGCACGGCCAGCACCAGGATGTAAATAGGACTCATGCCGACAATGACGGCCGCGTGGCTGACGGACGTGAAATGAAGTCCTACCGTGAAGCAAATCTGATTTACGGTTACTCCGAAAAAACCCAAATAGAGAAATATCCAAAAGTCGCACGCCGCGAACTTGCGGCGCCGCAAAGCCTCGGCTTCAGAAAAGGCCGGCATTCTCGAACAGAGCAAATACGTGGGAACCATGACGGCGCCCGCGAAAACTACGCGGAAGGACGCCATCGCCAGTGGCGGCAAGCATAACAGTCCGATTTTTGCTGCGATGAAGTTAATCGCCCAAATGAGAACGACCAAACCGATGGATACCGTGAGGACAGTACGGCCTGGCGCTCGTCCGCTGTAGGTTTCGACTCTCAACGTTCAGGCCAGGTGTTCTTTGCGTGCGGTAAGTTTGTCGATGCGGTCCAGCCGCGGTTCGAATCCGATGCCCGGTCCGGCCGGCACGCGAATCGTACCCTTCGGCGACACGATGACTTCGGGATCGATAATGTCTTCTTCCCAATAGCGCTTGCTGGCGGTCACGTCGCCGGGGAGTATGAAATTGGGCAGCGGCCTGTTCTTCTGTATGAACGCACTCGTCCAGGCAGATCGGGGTGTCCAGCTTTTTCTGCAGCTCGATGTGGCTGTAGAGATCGTCCCACCCGAGGGGCTGTTCGATCATCATCAGGTAAAAGCCTTCCAATTGCTTGAAGAGCGGCCAGTCCTTCAGCGCGTAGGCAGAGTTGGCATCGACCATCAGCTTGATGCGCGGAAAATCCTGGCGCAGGCGTCGCACCAGCTCCAGGTCTTTCCCCGGTTTAATTTTTATCTTGATGCGCTGATACCCCGCGGCAAGTTCTTTTTGCACCGCCGCTGCAAGTTCATCTGGCGATTCCTTGATTCCGACTGAGACGCCGCAAGCGATCTCCTCGCGAACACCGCCGATCAATTTAGAAAGTGGCACTTTCTCTTGTTTGGCCTCCGCATCCCAGACGGCTGCCTCCAGAGCAGCCTTGGCCATGTTGTGGCCGCGGACACGCGCGAGCAAATCCCACACTTCTCCTGCGGACGCGAATTCCTTGCCCTTGATCATCGGCCAAAGATAATCGCGAAGGATGAGCCACGCGGTATCGGCCGTTTCCGGGCTGTAGTACGGCGACTCGCCGGCGACACACTCACCCCAGCCTGTGACGCCGTCTACATTCGTCTGCACCAGGACGATCCGGCGTGCTTCCGTGCGTTCCATGCTGGTTTCGAACGGAGCTACCAGCTTCATTCGTATTTCCCGCAGAGTGATCTCGCGTATTCGCATGATTGCTTGGTTGCCGCGCCTTTCTTAAAACTCGCTCCACGGTCTGAGGAGATAGGCTCGTTTTCCCTGCCCGGTTCGCAAAGCCACCGCCGCGTAGCCCTTGGCAAACCATTTCGTGAACTCTTCGCGCAAGCGCTTCTGGACCGCGCTGACTTGTGGAGAGTCCTCCTGCTGCCAGCGCTCCAGTTCCGGCGGCAATTCGATGACTGCCGGGGCCTCGACTGGATCCTTGACGAGATCTTCTATGGCAGCTACAACGCGCGGCGAATCGAGATGCCACTCAACCAGCAGCCGGTCGGTCTCCAGGCCGCGGTGTAGTGGGCTGGTCGTGACGCCGTACAAGTTTGGCTGATATTCCCGGCAGATGGCGCCCAGCCGGTTCAAATTGAAGTGCGCGTTGCGCAGCTCAAGCGGATCAAACGTCCATTGAACCAGGCGGATCCCCCGTCCCAGGGCCTCGCTGCGCTGAAAAAGCTTCAACCTGCGGCCCACGCCGCGGTCACGATACTCGCTGTGCACACCGGTCATGTGGGAATGAAGATAAGGTACGCGGTCGCGCAAGCCCACCACGGCGAGCGTGTAGCCCACCAGTCGATCGCCATCGAATGCGCCCAGCACTTCCCCGCCGGTGTGCGCGGCGACCACAAACATCGTAGCTGGCTCAACCTCCAGCTCGGCCTCGCCCCAAATCTCGCGCTGGAGATCCACGCAACGATGAAATTCATCGAGTCTCTCGCATTTCCGGACGATGATCCCCTGGCTCATCTTTTCGTTTGTGCTCCGCTCATTTCCGGCAAGTGCGCCTTCGCTTCAGATTTCTTCGCGGCGTCCCACAATGACTCCATCTCCTCGCGCGTACGGTCTTTGAACTCCCGACCGGATTCCCTGGCCCGCCTTTCCATGGCGCGGAATCGCCGCTCGAATTTCGCATTGGCTTTCTTGAGCGCAATTTCTGGGTCGACCTTCAAAAACCGTGAAAGGTTTACCGCGGCGAAGAGCAAGTCGCCCAGCTCTTCTTCTGTCTTAAGATGATTTGCTTCCTTCAACGCTTTCTTCAGCTCCGCGGTTTCTTCTTCCATTTTTTCGAAGACGCCGCTTGCGTCTTCCCAGTCAAAGCCGATGCGCGAAGCTTTGCGAGTCAGTTGAAAGCCCTCCAGGGTCGCCGGTAGCGCGCGGGAGACGCCATCGAGCAAAGAGACTTCTTTCGGGAGCTTTGCACCCCCTTTGCCGCTACTGATGCGCCGCTCTTCAGCCTTGATCTGTTCCCAGTTTCTCAGCACCTCGGCAGAATCCTTCGCTCGCGTCTCTCCGAACACATGGGGATGTCGGCGGATCATCTTGTCATGGATCTCGCGAATCACGTCGGCCACAGTGAAGCGGCCTTCTTCGCGGGCAATCTGCGAATGAAACACAATCTGTAAAAGCAAATCGCCCATTTCTTCCGCGAACTTGGCGTCATTCCCGCTTTCGAGGGCTTCCAGAACCTCGTAGGCTTCTTCGATCAGGTACGTTCGCAGGGATCGGTGCGTTTGCTCGCGGTCCCAGGGGCACCCGTTCGCGGCGCGCAATCTGGCTTGGACCGCCACGAGCTTTTCAAACCATACCATTCGCCCGGCGTCAATTGCTTTGATTTCGTGTCCTTGCTCTTGCGACGTGGTTTTCGTGCTTTCTTCGCGTGTTTCAGGCGTGTGGGCATGCTCTTTCAGCGATTTCCATTCCGAATCAAGCGTTCCACTTTACGGTGCAACCACGGCTTTGACAAGCATTTCAGGTCCATTTCAGGTCCAAATAGAGAGCGCGCCGGAGCGACTCGAACCGGCAACCCGTGATAAACTGCAAGCTAGACTAATCGCTGGGGAAAGTACCTTGTCCGAACATAAACAGGAAGAGGCATTTCGCGTTATCGACCGTCGCCCTTTTACCGCCGAGGGAGAATTGCGCAAGGAAGTCGTCGAGGAAGAAGAGCGGGAGGCCAAACGGGAGGCGGCAAAGATTCCAGCTGCACCGCCCGAGGCGCCCAAAACAGCGGCTGCTCCTCCTCCGGCGGAGACTCCCAAGCGCATTGCCGCTTTCGAGAACCTCGTCCGCATGCTGGGCAGTAACGCTGCCATGGTTCTTGGCGCCTATGCCGACCCGCGCACCGGCCAGCCCATGATCGATCCCGACGCCGCGCGCGAACTGATCGACATGCTCGATGCTCTGCACGAAAAGACGAAAGGTAATCTCTCGCCGGAGGAGGACAACTTACTCCTGGACCTCCTCGGCAAACTGAAGATGACCTTTCTCGAGGTCAATCAGGCGGTTGCTGCCGAGGCCGCCAAAGCTAAGGCCAAAGCCCGCCCTTAAGAATCTTGGTGGTCTACCCGGCTCCGCGTAACGATTGGTATCATTGCTCTCAACATGCCTTCCGCTCCGATAAAAATCACGGTCCTTGGATCGGGTACTTCCATGGGCGTCCCCACGCTCGGATGCCCTTGCCGCGTGTGCAAGTCGAACGATCCTCGCGATAAGCGGCTGCGTCCCTCTGTGCTGATCTCCCGCGGCGGCCGGAACGTGTTGATTGACACTTCGCCGGACTTCCGTCAGCAGGCCCTGCGGGTCGGACTGGAACGCCTCGACGCTATACTGCTGACGCACGGTCATGCCGACCACATTCTCGGGTTCGATGACATTCGCCCTTTCAACATCCGCCAACGGTCAGCCCTGCCCGTTTACAGCAATGAAGAGACAGGTCTTGGGTTTCCGTTTCGGACGTGCCGCCTATCTCACCGATTTCAGCGCGGTTCCCGATGCATCGATGGCGCTCCTGGAGGGCCTCGACGAACTAGTACTGGATGCTCTCCGCGACATTCCACATCCCATGCATCAGACGGTAGAACAAGCGCTCGCGCTTATTCAACAGCTCAATCCGCGCCGTGCATGGTTCACACACATCGCCCACGACCTGCCGCACTCTGAAACGAATGAGCGGCTCCTGAAAATGGGCCATCCCCACGTACAACTGGCCTACGATGGCCTCGAATTTGAAGTTCAGGCGGACGCTTCCGATAAAGTTTCAGGCGAGCACGGAGTTTCGCAAGTATCGAATGCTGCCACGGCGGGTGCCCGGTCAACCAGGCTGTCGGCCTTCTCTTCTTCGCGGGCCTGGGCGTCGCGCTATGCAACGTACGGCCATGCCAGTGTTCTGGCCATTGGCAACTTCGATGGCATCCATCTGGGCCATCAAGCGATTCTTCGCGCCACCGTCGAGCGCGCCCAGACCCTCAATTCGGTCTCCACAGCGCTCACGTTTGATCCCTCGCCGCGAAAAGTGCTTCACCCTGAATCTGCCCCGCTGCGGCTTTCAACCAACGCTCAGCGCATGGAGTGGTTCAACGCGCTCGCCCTCGAAGCCGTTGTGGTTCTGCCGTTCACGCTCGATCTCGCGCGGCTTTCTCCCGCCGAATTTATCGAGCAAATTCTTGTCCGCGATCTGCGTGTCAGAGCCGTTCTGGTCGGCGAGAATTTCCGGTTCGGGCATAAGCAGACGGGGGACGTAAAGTTACTCACCGAGCTGGGTAAAAAACACGGCTTCGACGTGGTGATCGTTCCCCCGGTGGTCTATCGCGGAGAAGTGGTCTCCAGCACCATCATCCGCCGCGAAATCGCGGAAGGCGACGTGTCGCACGCCGCGCGTCTTTTGGGGCGGCCCTTCGCGCTAACAGGCGAAGTGGTCAGCGGCACGGGAACCGGCCGCCGTTTCACCTTCCCTACCCTGAATCTCGCTCCTGAACAGGAACTGCTTCCCGCTCGCGGCGTCTACATCACGCGCGCCTGCCTCGAAGGCGAGACTCGCAGTCACCGCTCCGTCACGAACATCGGCACGCGCCCGACGTTTAACGGCGCGTCGCTCAGCGTCGAAACACACTTGCTTGATGCTCAGCCGACGACGGCCCCGAGGCGTATGGAAGTACGATTTTGGAAGCGCCTTCGCGAAGAAAAGAAATTCAGCGGTCCTCAAGAGTTGCGCGTGCAGATCGCCAGCGATATCGCCCGCGCCAACTCTTTCTTTTCCCGCCTGCGCCGTTTTCGTACAGTCCCTTTCTTAAGCTTGTCATCCCGAACCCGGTCGCGCACTGGCACGCGGTAAGCGGCGCAAACGTTGTCGCGAACGGCGGTGAGGGATCCGCTTTTCGTTTTCCCGTCACTCGCCACTATTTTTGCATCGAATGGCTGCACCCGGACAAAATTCACCTTTGCAGATCGATGGTCGGCCATGCGGCTTAGGGCCGGCCACCCGCGTACAAAACCGCCAGGGATGGGCCACCCAAAGGCCTTTTTCAGAATTAAGGCGCGGTCACCCGCCAAAGGCCTTCTGCTAGGTTCTGCTATCATAAAGTGAAATGCCCAACCCAGGAGATAACAAGTCTGTTCCTGCCGGGGCAGTTCCGGCAAAGCCTGCTGAGATACGCACCTTTGCAAACTTCCTAGAGACGCGTGGTCCGGATTCCGAGCAATACGTCTCGGGATTAGGCGACCCAGGCGGTAGAGAGTGCGCAGAAAATCCGGGACCGGACGGTCGCCCCTGCGCGTGTTGCATTCGATACAGCAGGAAACCAGGTTGCGCTAGGAATTGCGTCCGAAGCGTACGCGTGGCACGGACGTGGTCGAGGCACTGCACGTTAGCGGGAGTGCGGCGGAGACAATAAAAGCAAGCGCCGCGTTCGCGATCGTGAATGGTTTTGCGGAGCGCCCAGGTTTTCAAGAAATCCGTGGTTTCGAGTGTCGAGGCAGGCGCCTCCCCGGCGGCCCCCACAGCCCCCACAACCATTGAGGCGCCATTTTTGCCCGGGCAGGCGCATCTCCACGAGATGGCCGGTCATGCTGCGTTCCAGCACGCGCAAAGCCCCCAGCTCGTCGAGCCGGCGCACCGCCTGGCGCACCGGTCCGATGGAGAGACCCAGAGTGCGGGCTAGGGACATGACCGCAAACTGCAGGCGGAGCTTGCCTACCACGAGGGAATGGCGCAGGAGATACGAGTAGACGGCGCTTTTGGCAGGGTGAGGGATCTGCTTTTCGTCTGTCCGTGGCCATATCCCCAGGAAGTCAACAGAACCAAGAGAAGTCTAAGAGTCGAAGAGTTTCGTCTGTCCGTGGCCATATCCCCAGGAAGTCAACAGAACCAAGAGAAGTCTAAGAGTCGAAGAGTTGAAAAGTGCGAGACTCGACAGAAAAAAGAAAAGGCAAAGACTTATTGTGGAGTGCGGCGGCTTGACGCCGCTTTTCTTACGACCGCGGGTTGCTGACTGAGGAGGTTTTTCGCCGTAACTGGAGTGGGGAGACGGAGGAAAAGCGGGAGCAAGCTCCCGCACTCCAAAACACAAAAAGCCCCGACCGGAGTCGGGGCGCATTGTTCTACAGCACTGATTGTACCAGGGTCGTACTCCACTTGTCAAGGAAAAGGTTAGTAATGCCGAAGAATGGCGTAATCGCTTAGGAGGCAAGAAGATAGGGAGGCAAAGAAATGAGGGGCTCGGCTATTCTTTTGTTTTTCGCAGGCACTCTTCGCAATAGCCCCCGACTTCGGTGCGGGAAACCGTAACTTTCATGTGGAAGTCCCGCGCAATTTGTTCTTTCAGTTGTTCGTAGAGCCGGCTTTCGAATTCGCGCACTTTTCCGCAGCGCAGGCACGCCACGTGAATGTGGTCCCGCGGCCCGTGTGTTTCGTAGTAGTGCCGGTCCCCGCGCAGGTGCAGCAAATCCAGCTCGTCGATCAAGCCCTGCTTCTTGAGAAGGTCAATCGTGCGGTAGACGGTAACCAGGTGCACGCCCGAATCGATTTTTTGCGCCCGCTCGAGGATTTGATCCACGTCCAGGTGCTGCTCGGCGTCATCCATCACTTGCAGAATCACGCGGCGCTGTCGCGTCATGCGGATACCGCGTTTCGCCACCGATTGCTGGAGTTTGCCGGTTGTTTCGGCGGTATTGAGCCGCTCCCCAGTGGAAACCCTGTGGGACGGTGAAGCAGCCATTTGCAGTTCTCCGCTTGTGCGCGCGTGGGGACTCAGGAATGGATCGGAAGCATCCGCACCACGTCATTGTACATAACGTACGCGAAGAGGACCAAGAGAAAGACGAAGCCAACCTGCACAAAGCGCTCTTTGAACGCCAAACTGAAATCGCGCCGCCGGATTCCTTCCAACGTGAGCAGAAGAATGTTTCCGCCATCCAGGATGGGAATGGGCAGCAGGTTCAGAATGCCCAGGTTCACGCTGATCAAAACCATGAGCGAAATCACCGCCAGCGGCCCCTTTCGCACGGCTTCACCCGCCGCTCGCGAAATACCTACTGCGCCTTGCAGTTGCCTGACGGAAACTCGCCCGCTGAACAGCATTCCTACGACGCCGATGGTCTCCTTGGTGCGCTCGCCGGTCATCACGAACGCGTCGCGAACGCCATCCGTGAAGGAAACGCGCCGGTAGGATGTCGGATCAAGCACGGCTACGCCCACTTGGTACGTCGTTTCGCCGGATTCCGAGACGCCCTTCTGCGGTGTCACTTCGGCGTGTGTCAATTGGCCCTTGCGCTCCACGTCAAGCTTCATGGCTTTCCCGTTCGAACTGCTGACATGTTCCCTGAACTGGTCCCAGTATTCGATTTTTTGCCCATCCACGGCGAGAATTTGGTCGCCCTCTTTCAGTCCGGCGCGTTCCGCGGGAGTTCCGGGCGCCACTTCATCGAGGATCGGCGGACGCGGTAGATAACCCAAAATGCGGTCCAGCGTCGTGCTGGCAGTCAAAGGGACTTCCACAGTGCGCGTCTGTCCCGCGTTCTCTACTTCCAATTTTAGTTTGTCGCCCGGAGCAGCTTGCTTCAGGGCCTTCTGCGCCTGCTCCCAGGTCGGATTCCGAACGCCATTGATCGAAAGAAGTTTGTCGCCCACTTGCAAAGGGCTCGCTTGCCCCGTCGGCAACGCGACGACTTGCACAGGCAAATCGTAGAAAGACGAATACGGCAGTCCTACTGCGACGAACAATCCCGTGAGTAGAAGAATCGGGAAAATCAGGTTGACTGCCGGTCCGGCGAAGGAAATCAGCGCCCGCTGCCACCGCGGCTTGCTCATCAATTCGTCCGGTGCGCCGGTTGGAGCGACGTCATTCGAATCCACTTCCGATAAATCCTGCCCCGCCATGCGCACGTAGCCGCCAAACGGCAGCGCGCTTATACGATAGTCCGTCGCGCCGCGTTTCCATCCGAACAGCCGCGGACCAAACCCAATCGAGAAGACATCCACTCGCACGCCAAACAAGCGCGCCACAATGAAGTGGCCCCACTCGTGGATCATGATCATCAGGCCCAGTACCAGGGCGACGCCCAGTAACAAATTCATACGCTCCGGTTCTCCTTACCTTGTTGACGCTGTTGACGCCGCCGCGGCCGTCACCGCCAGCCGCTCTACTTCTTCCCTTGCCATTCGACGCGCTTCCGCATCGGCCGTAAGCACATCGTCCATTTTCTCAAACTTTACTCGCGGAGTCCGCGCAAGCACGCGTTCAATCACTTCCGGGATGCCCAGGAACGGCAGCCGCCGCTCCAAAAACGCCGCCACTGCAATCTCATCCGCCGCATTCAGCGCACAGGGCAGCGCGCCGCCCTTCTTCATCGCTTCTCGTGCCAGGCGCAAACAGGGAAACCGCCGCGTCGAAGCCTTCTCAAAATCCAGGCGCTTCAACTTTGGCAAGTCCAAGGCTACCTGATTAGATGCCACCCTCTCTGGATAGGTTAACGCATATTGAATGGGCATGCGCATGTCCGTTGGTCCCAGTTGCGCCAAAATAGAACCATCCACGAACTCCACCATGGAATGAATCGTGGACTGCGGGTGGACCACCACGTCGATTTGATCCGGCCGCATGCCAAACAGCCACCGCGCCTCAATAATCTCGAAGCCTTTGTTCATCATCGTCGCCGAATCGATGGTGATGCGGTTTCCCATCCGCCAGTTCGGATGCGCCAACGCTTGCTCGGTCGTGACATTCGCTAGCACTGCCAGCGGCGTCTTTCGAAACGGTCCTCCCGAGGCCGTCAGCACCAGCCGCCGCACTTCTCCGTGCGCTCCGCCGCGCAGGCATTGATGCACGGCGTTGTGTTCGCTATCTACTGGCAACAGTTCACGCCCGGCTTTCTTCGCCGCGGCCATCACCAGCTCGCCTGCCGCAACCAGAACCTCTTTGTTCGAAAGCGCTACCGTTTTTCCCAGCTTGACTGCTTCGTACGTTGCTTCCAGCCCGACCACGCCCACGGTCGCCGACACCACGATATCGGCCTTGGAATGCGTCCCCACCGCCAGCATTCCTTCTCGTCCGTGGTGAATCTCCGGTATCGGCGCAACGCCCTTTTCGCGCAATAGCAGCGCCAACTCATCAGCTCGCGCGCCATCCCCAAGCGAAACGACCTCCGGCCGATGCCGCCCGATCTGCCCAATCAATTCTTCCAGGTTCGCCCCAGCCGCCAGCGCGACAACACCAAACCTCTCCGGCAAAGCCTCGACCACCGAAAGGCACTGCCGCCCAATCGATCCCGTCGAGCCCAAAATGGATAGCTGTTTCACGGAGCCGTTCGTTTTCCTTTTTGTCGGATGGAAACTTTTTGACCTACGACTTGGGAGAGTAGATCAATACCCAATAATACCAGACAACCGGAATCGCCAGGATGAGCGCGTCGATTCGGTCAAGCACACCGCCATGCCCGGGCAATAAACTCCCCGAATCCTTGATCCCCGCGCTCCGCTTATAAGCTGATTCCAGCAAGTCGTCCCCTCCCACGTCTTGCTAGGGCTCAAATGTGGCGCCAATTTATATTTCCCAATGGATCGGCCCACAAAATACGCCGCTGTATCCCCCACCCAAATAATCACCATTGCAAACAGCAGCAGCGCCGGCCCCTGCGTCCCAGCGCCGTGAAGCCGAATCGCGTATGACAACGGAAATGCCACCAGAATTAGTCCACTCGAGCTTATGCCCGCCGCCGGAAGCGTTTCGACCAACGGCCGCCTCGTGAATAACGTGATGGCCGCAATGCCAATCACAAATAGAAAAACGGCATCTTCCGCTCGCGGAAACGCACGAACCACGTTCCATGTCATCCGCGAAGAAGAGCCAATCCCAATAAATGCGCCGGAGCGAACCACCGTGGCCAGCCATTGCACATAAATGAGTAGCAACGCACAACTCGCCGTCCAAAACCGGTACGCCCGGTGCCCGATCGCATCGCCTAGCGTAAAATACTCGAACAGAGCCAGCAGCGTCACCAATCCAACAGCTAGCGCCAAAATCGCCGTGGATCCCCATAGCACTATCCCCACAACAAACGGAATCAACACGACGGCCGTCGCTACCCGCTTCCAGGTCATAGAAATGGAATCCCCTCAGAGATCGCGGCCTTCATCTCATCACATCATGAGAAATAAATCACGCCGGAAGCAGGCTCTGGGTATGCGCGCCAAAAGGGCTGTCGCATGCATCTCTGAGGGTGATTTGCAGCTAGTTGCACAAAGGAACTACGGCGTTCTCTCAACGCTCCAGAATTTCCTTGTA
>Ga0209801_1002153_pt1 | contig 11681 bp, 12 predicted proteins | sample GraSoiAngelo_127_FD_185884 | JGI IMG/M metagenome (GOLD analysis project Ga0209801, IMG submission 185884) | Grasslands soil microbial communities from the Angelo Coastal Reserve, California, USA - 14_0927_09_40cm (SPAdes) (version 2) | ecosystem: Environmental > Terrestrial > Soil > Grasslands ... | reverse complement strand
GGGCCGTGTCAAACCCTGGCCTGGTTTTCTAAATGCACGACCCCCAGGGCGCGCATCGATTTCACAACCAAATAGTTAAACTCATTGGTATCGGTACAGCCGCCGATCCAGGCGACCGATTCCAGCCGGTTTACCGTGCGTCCCGCAGCATCCTTCTCGACGAAAGTCTCGTCGCGCGTCTTTTTCACCTGAGCCGCGATTTCGTTTATCGCATCGTCCCACGAAATATCCTGCCATTCGGTACCACCCGGTCGGCGCACCAGGGGCTTAAGCAGGCGCCGATCGTTCATGATCTCTTGCTGCAGCGAGGAACCCTTCGGGCACAGCGTGCCGCGGTTGGTAGGATGATCGGGGTCGCCCTCAACGTGAACCACTTGCGCGGTCACATTCTTCGCGCGGTCGCCAATCGTGTAGATAATGGTGCCGCAGCCAACCGCACAGTACGGGCAGGTCGACCGTGTCTCGCTTGCCCGCGCGATCTTCAGCGTCCGGAGTTGCGCAAACGCCGGCTTCAAATCAAAGCCAAACACCGGGTAGGGTTCATGCTGGACCCCCATCTGCGAGAAGTAAGAAGGGCGCGTCTCGCAGAAAACCTTAATATGACTTACTGGCCGCGCTGTCAAGGAGTGAATGCGAAAATCTGCCGTGACTCGAGGACGCTCAAATTCTATGTATCCATCGAGTCGCCCTGAGCATCCCACTTAAATGGCTTGGCGCGTGCTGCCCGTGGTGTCCCGGTGTTTGCCGGAACGTTTCGATTACTGACCTTGCGGTGTGCCGCGAGTACCGGCCCGCGCCCTTCATTCCTGGGCCCAATCATACCAGCAGATGCCTTTATGCTATTTTCGGGCAGTCAGCCTTGGCTTGGCTTGGACATGGCCCCTTCCGGCAAAGCGAATTTCAGCCTCATTCGGCCGATTGCTGGGTTACAATGTGGATTCCCCGATTCTGTACCGCGCCATTTGTGTAATTTTCTGGCTTTGCGGTACGTAACCGGAGTTGTGTCCTTCGTATCGATTCGAGGAACACGCGCGCTAATGGCAAGCTCACAAATTTCCGCAAAACCTGACCTTGGCTCGCTGCGCATTCAAGATGGCCAGCGCAGCCAGTCGAAGGTGGGCAAACGCGTCTTGATCGCCTCCATCCCGGTGCTCATCTTGGCGATCATCGTCGCCGCGGCTTTCGCCTTCCGCAATCAGAAGCCTGTGGTCGAGGTCGCCGCTGCCGCAAAACCGGATACCGGCGGTCGTCAGGCGCTCCTGAATGCCAGCGGCTACATCACGCCCCGCCGCCGCGCCACCATCGCCGCGAAGATTACCGGCCGCGTGTTCTTCGATGAAGGTACGCGCGTCTCCGAAGGCCAGCTCCTCGCCACCCTGGACGATTCCGACGTCAAGCGCTCGCTCGATTCTGCCAAAGCCGACCGCGACTCCGCCCAGGCCGCTATCGCTGATTATGAGGTCCAGCTTCGCAACGCCAACATCCAACTCAGGCGCGCTCAAGACCTGCAGGCTGCCGGGGTGCAGACGCAGGAAGCGCTAGACAACGCGCGCACGGCCGTTGACAGCCTCAAAGCTAAAATCGAGCTCGCCAAGCAGCAAGTAGCCGCCACGGAATCTCGTATCGGCGTCGCTCAGCAGGCGGTGGACAATTGCACCATCCGCGCACCGTTTGCCGGCGTCGTCGTCTCCAAGGACGCGCAAGTCGGTGAGATGGTGTCTCCCAATTCCGCCGGCGGAGGCTTTACGCGCACGGGGATCGCCACCATCGTGGATATGCACTCCAACGAAATCGAAGTCGACGTCAACGAATCCTATATTGCTCGCGTCGAAAACGGCCAGCAGGTTGCTGCCACTCTAGATGCCTATCCGGATAAGCCGTTCCCGGCAAAAGTTCGTACCGTCATTCCCACCGCGGACCGCCAAAAAGCCACTGTCAAAGTCCGCATCACGATTCTGAATCTAGAGAAATACGATTTCATTTTGCCGGACATGGGCGTAAAGGTTGCTTTCCTCGAAAATGAGCAGCCCGCTCGAAGAGGCAAGAGCAAGGACAAAGAAAAGGGCCCCCAGGCAGTCGCTTTCATCCCCAAGAGCGCAGTGCGCTCGGACGCCAATGTTTCTTTCGTTCTTTTGGTCCGCGACGGAAAAGTCGAACGCCGCGCCGTGAGTCTCGGGTTGGACCGCGGCACGGAAGTCGCGGTCTTGTCCGGTGTTGCTCCCGGCGACTCTTTGGTGGTCAAGGGTCCGGAAGGTTTGCACGATGGTGACAAGGTGGAAATTCGCTAGGCGGATGGGATACCTCACGCCCCCAGGAGCTAAGAATGATCCGAGTCGATGGAAATAGCGGTTCAGCCAGCCTCATCAAGGTTCGCGGGTTGAACAAGACCTACAGCCGCGGGGGCGAGAAAATACAGGTTCTGCAAGGTCTGAACCTAGACGTGGACAAGGGTGACTTTGTGGCCTTCATGGGCCCCAGCGGCTCGGGAAAGACTACTCTGCTCAACCTTCTCGGCGGTCTCGACGTCCCTTCCGCGGGCAGCATCACCGTGGATGGCGACGAGATCACCCACATGTCAGGCAGCAAACTCACCCAATGGCGTGCCCGCCACGTCGGTTTTATTTTTCAGATGTACAACCTCATTCCTGTGCTCACGGCGTTTCAGAACGTCGAGCTTCCGCTGCTGCTGACCAAGCTCTCGAAATCCGATCGCCGCAAGCACGTCGAAACCGCGCTTGCCGTTGTCAATCTGACCGATCGTATGCATCACTACCCGCGCCAGTTATCCGGCGGTCAGGAACAGCGTGTCACCATCGCTCGCGCCATTGTCTCCGACCCCACCTTTCTTCTCTGCGACGAGCCGACAGGCGACCTGGACCGCAAGAGCGCGGACGAAATCATGGCGCTGATCGATGAGCTTGTCGGCAAGTACAGCAAGACCATCTTGATGGTCACGCACGATCCCGTCGTCGCGGCACGTGCTCACACCACGCTGCATCTTGAAAAAGGCGTGCTCGTCGAAGGTAAGACTTCCCGTGAGAACGTCATGGCCGGAGGTGCGGTATGAAATTCAGCCCCTTGATCCTCGCCAATCTGTTCCGCAAAAAGGTTCGGCTCATCCTCACGATCGGCTCGTTTGCCGTGGCACTGGTTCTGTTCACGTTTCTTGCCGTGGTGAAGAGCGCCTTCAGCCGCGGTACGGAAATCGCGGGCGCGGACCGTCTGGTAGTCGTTAGCCGTATCGGCCTAATGCAACTAATGCCCATCTCCCACCGCGACAAAATCCTGGCCATTCCCGGTGTCAAAGCGGTCACGCACAATCACTGGTTTGGCGGCGTCTATCAGGATGAAAAGAACTTCTTTCCACAGTTTGTCATCGATCCCGAGAATCAACGCCAGGTGATGACTGAGCTGGTGGTACCGGACGACCAGTGGAACAATTTCCTGAAGGACCGCCAGGGCGCTATTGCCGGCGCCCGCACGGCCGAACGCTTCCATTGGAAAATCGGCGATCGCATCCCCATCAAAACAACCCTCTACGGCGCCAGCTCTTGGGAGTTCAATCTCGACGGCATCTATCACAGCGATCGTCCTGGCGGCGACGAAAGCCAGTTCTGGCTGCAGTGGAAATATTTTGACGAGAACGCTCCAGCTGTCATCAAGAGCACGGCAGGATGGTACGTGGTCAAGCTCGACAGCCCCGATGACGCTGTGCGCGTCGCCAAGGCTATTGACGAAAAGTTTGCCAACTCGTCGTTTGAGACTAAGTCCGAGACGGAATCCGCCTTCGCCGCATATTTCGTCAAGCAGTTCGGAAACATCGAGCTCTTAATCCTCACCATCGGCAGCGTCGTTTTCTTTACGTTGCTCTTGGTTACCGGCAACACCATGGCTATCTCTGTGCGGGAGCGCACCTCGGAACTGGCGGTCCTAAAAGCCATCGGCTTTTCCGGGCGCGCAGTGCTTTTCTTCGTTCTGGCAGAGTCCGTGGTGATCGCCCTGGTGGGCGGCTTCCTGGGCTTGACGCTCGCCTACCTGGCCATCCCGGTTATCGGAGTGGCTCTCACCGGTCTTCTGCCCCCGCTTATCCTTTCCAAGTCGCTGCTGACGCTGGGCCTTGGTTTCGCCCTCTTTGTTGGCGCTGTCAGTGGCCTGCTGCCGGGGATCGGCGCCATGCGCATGCGCGTGGTTAACGCGCTCAGGAGAGCCTAAAATGGCGATTCCACTCGTTTACAACGTTCGGAGCGTCAAAGCTCGCTGGACCTCCACCATCGTTGCGGTGGTAGGGATTGCCGGAACCGTGGGTGTCTTCGTTGCCATGCTGTCGCTCGCGCGCGGATTCAAGGCCACACTTGTTTCTTCTGGCTCCCCGGACAACGCGCTCATTACCCGCGCAGGGGCAACCTCCGAAATGACCAGTGGGGTCTCTCTCGACGCGGTTAAAATTATCCAGGATGCCCCGGGCATCGCTCGCGGGGCCGACGGCCCGTTGCTGACCCCGGAGGCTGTCCTGATGGCGCCGATTCCATTGCGATCCACCGGCACGGATGCCAACGTTGAGCTTCGCGGTGTTTCGCCAAACGTTTTTGACATTCGCAGCAATGTCAAAATCACCGAGGGCCGCATGTTCCGGCCCGGTCTGTCCGAACTCGTCGTTGGCAAAAACGCCAAGGCGACCTATTCGGGCTTGACTCTGGGAAGCACAATTGGGCTCGGTAACGCACGTTGGCAAGTGGTGGGTATTTTTGACGCTGGCGGAAGCGCCTTCGATTCCGAGGTTTGGGGCGATGCCCACCTCCTGAACGGAGCCTATAAGCGTCCCGACACTTTTTCTCAGTCCGTTACCGTGCACCTCACTTCCCCTGCCGCCCTTCAACAGTTGAGAGACACTCTCACCGCCGATCCGCGCTTGAATGTGGACGTAACTCGCGAAATCGACTACTACGCCAAGCAGTCCACGCGCATGACCCAACTCATCACCATACTTGGCGGGTTCGTCGCGTTGATCATGGCCATCGGCGCGGTCTTTGGCGCCCTCAACACCATGTACTCCGCCGTCGCCGAACGAGGCCGTGAAATTGCCACCATGCGCGCGCTCGGCTTCAACTCCGGGAACGTCATCCTCTCCTTTCTCGTGGAAGCCCTGTTGATTTCTTTTGTTGGCGGGCTGCTTGGCTGCCTCGCCGTTCTGCCCCTCAACGGCCTGACCACCAGCACCATGAATTTTCAGACTTTTTCCAACCTGGCCTTTGCCTTCAAGATCACCTTTGATCTTCTTTGGATGGGCGTTCTCTTCGCTCTGGTCATGGGGGTCCTCGGTGGTATGCCCCCGGCCATCCGCGCCGCAAGCCGCCCCGTTGCTAGTGCACTTCGCGAACTGTAGGCGGACTTGCGTTTCGATGCGCTCGAAAGTCGTTTTCTCGGAGGCGCGATTCGCGTTTAGGACTAATCCGCGAGCTTCAGTTTATCCAAAATAGGCTTTGCAGGCGGTCTTCACCTTGGCCATTAGCGCGGCCGCTGCCAGGTCGCCTTTCTCTGAAATCCGCATAGAGGTGTTGAGCGAGGGCGCGGTACGATCCGCATCTTGAATTATCCACGCCATTCCTCTTCTTTTCCTGTGCCCAAGCCGGCATGGCGGCTGCGCAGGCGGCCGGGAATGCAAGCGTCAAAGCGAGGAGGGGCCGAAGCGTTCTGTAGGAAGGGGCTATCATTGCTTCTCCTTGGCTCACGAATTGGTTTGTCGCGCGAGTACCTCAATGGGCATGAACTTTCGTCTGCCATATTTGTTTAACACGAATCGAAGCCCCCTCAGCGGACTCTTGTGCTAGCAAAAAAGGTACGGATACCGCGGAACTTCATGCATGGGGCCCCAATCTAGCCGTGGGGTGGAACCCCGGTCCATTTTTCTAACGCTATTTTCGAATCCGTGTTTTACTCTTCGGTATGGTGTCCCTTGACGATGCATGACCGCGAATCTAGCCTAGAAGAGAAGATATTGGGAGCCGCATGAGCGCTCTTGGAAAAATGACCGGGGACACGCGCCGCTGCGTATTTTGCGGCAAGTATATGGCGGCGCATTTAACCCAGTGCCCCTTTTGCCGCGAGGCCGTTCCGCAGGTGCAATTGTCTCGCCGCGCGGGACCGAACGGGCGGGAACAGATTCGTCGCGGCCTTCTTTATATGCTCCTCGGAGGCGTGATTCACTATTTTGCCGGCGGGTACGGCAATCCCATTCAGGTCCCTTTGCCAGCGTCCGTCCTTCCACTGATAACGCAATACCTCACGCCGCTGCTTTTCCTCGGCGGCTTGGCGGTGACATTCTACGGCCTCTTTCTCAAGTTCAGATCCTGATCTGCCTCCGCCAGGTGGCGTGCGAACCAGCAAGCTTCCCCACTGCCGGAACTGAACTACAACGCGAGCATGGAAACCTGTACCAACGAACAGTGTGACCGATTGGGGGAGTACCACCCTTCCGAGAGCATGCGCTCATCCACCGGCTGTGGCCTACTGAGGATGAGGCCGCATCCCCCAGCCTTGTCCGGAGATTTCTCACTGAGGAGTCAACATGAAAAGATCATTGCTGATCGTGGTAGTCCTGATTCTGACTATTTCTCTTTACTTGACGGTAGGCGCAGAGCGCGCGGGGGCGCAAGGCCCCGCAGGCGCTGGCGCATCCACCGCTGCACAGGGAAGTTCGAGCTCGCATAGCTCCCATTCCTTCAATCCCATCAAGTGGATTAAGAAAGACAAGGGTTCCAAGAATTCACCTGATTCGAACGGCAGCAGAAGTGATGTGGAGAAGAGGCTGACGCCGAAACTGCAGGCCCAGGGCATCTTGCCGGCCAAATCGAACGCCACCGATGTTTGCGCGCCTTTCACGTCGCTGAATGAGTGCCTTGGCGCGCTGCACGCCAGCCATAATCTTGGGTTGCAGTTCAACTGCTTACGCGCGAATGTGACGGGCGTGCACACCAACGTGGACCTGTCCAGTTGCAAAGGCTCGATCGGCGACAAAGCACAGAGCCTGAACAAGGCGATCCATGAGATGAGTCCCGGTGCCGATGCAAAGGGCGCAACCAAAAACGCCGAGCAACAAGCCAAGGACGATTTGAGGGATCTCGGCGCGTAAGGACCTCAGCGCGGCTGAAGAGACTTCTCGGCGAAGTTCGAGAAAAACTTGTACGAAGTCGAGACCGGGCGAAGGCCGATGATTATGGCTTTCGCCCTTGTTTTTTTGAATTCCAGAGCGGTCCGGAGAAATCTCGCGATGCTCGTGGCCATGGCCATTAGCCGGACGCGGAGGCAGCAGCGGGGGCGGAGGATGGGGGCGAAGCGGATATGGGCACGTCAGTGTCTGAGGTGGCAGCGGCGGCCCGGTAGCGCACGATCAGAAGTGTGAGATCGTCGGCCTGGTGGGCGCCGCGGGCGAAGTTTTCGACGGCTTCGAGGACGCATTTTTGGAGCTGCTCGAGGGGGCACTCCAGCTGGCCGGTGAGGAGTTCCTTGAGGCGCGGGATGCCGAACATCTGCTCGTCGGGATCCACTGCCTCGGTGACGCCGTCGCTGAAAAGCACCAGAGTGTCCCCAGGCTCCAGTTTCAGGCAAACGGCGGTGTATTGGGCTTCGGGTACCAGTCCGACGGGAAAGGAGCCCTCAGTAAAGGCCTCTTCGGCGGTGCCGCCGCGGATCAGGAACGGCGAAGGGTGGCCGGCGTTTATGTATGCGAGATGTCCTTCCTGATCAAGAATGCCGAAGAACATGGTGGCGTAGCGGCCGACCTCAGAATGATCGCAAAGGAAACGATTGAGGTGATTGAACAGGCGCGCGGGATCGGTGCCTAGAGTCATGCCTGAGAGAGCGCCCTGAAGCATGGTGGTGAGAAGCGCGGCGCCGAGTCCTTTGCCGGAAACGTCCGCGATGAGAAACGCGGTGCGGCCATCGCTGAGCGGGAAGACATCGAAGTAATCTCCTCCTACCGATAAGCAGGGAAGATTGAGGCCGGTGACGGACAGGTGCGGGTATTCGCGGAAATCGCGCGGGAGAAGCGCCTGCTGAATGTCGCGCGCGATGTTGATCTCCTGTTCGAGGCGCTGGCGTTCGCGTTCGCGTTCGACCAGGCGCGCATTGTCGAGAATGCTGGCGGCGTCGGCGGCCAGGGCGTCGAGGATCTGGCGGTCGAGTTTCGAGAAAGCCGCAGGACGACGCGAATCCAAATAGAGGACGCCGAGAAAATCACCGTGCTTGATGTTGGCCATGGATTCCTGAGTACTGGCGCGGGACAAAGCGTAAAGAGGAATCACCACCACGGCGCGCAGGCGCTGTGCGACGATGCTCTGCGCGGCCTGCAAATCCACGTCGGCTTGTGCGAGGTCTTCGGTGATGACCGGGGACTGCTGCTTCAGCGCGAGTTGGATGGCCGTCTGGCTAGGTGAGAGGCTTTCGGGGGGAAGACGGAGTCCGCCACTGCGTCGCGCGAGTTTTACTTTCATGGCGCTGGCGCTGTCGGTCTCTAGGAGCAGGCCGCGATCGGCGTCGGTGACGGATACTGCGTGGTCCAGCATGTGCCCGAGCACGACGTCGAGAGGGAGCTGGGAATGGAGCAATGAGGTCGCTTCGAGAAGACGCTTGAGCTTGAGCAGGCCGCCGCCAGTGGGCGCCGAACTGGTGATATGTTCCATGCGGGTGAGGAGGAGAGGAAGGGAATCTTCGTCCGAGCCCTTGGCGGAGCGGAAGATGATCTCGTAGGAATCATCGAGGCCGAAGGTGATGGCGTCGCCATCCTGGAGTTCACGGCTTTCGACTTTTTCGCCGTTGACGAACAGGCCGCGACGCTGGCCGCGATCCTCGACATAGAAACGATTGGCTTCGATCACCACGGCGGCACAGTTGCGGGAAATGCGGCGGTCGGAGAGTTGCAGGTGATTGCCGGTTTCGGCGCCCCGGCCGATCATAAAAGGGGTCTGGGTCACGCGGGCGTAGCGCCTCGTGCCGTCCGGAGAGACGACTTCAAGAACCGCTTCACCGGGTAGGGGAACGGTGTCGGGCATGGGCCAGTCCCAAGGCATGAATTGTAGCATGCGCGAGGAGGCAAGGAGCTAGCGAGAAGGAGGGGCTGGCACCATCTGAGCCAGGGAGAAGGAGGACGGAGTTTCCCTTCCTTCGCTCCGCGAAGGAAGGACAGTCGGCTTGATCGCCAAGGGTTGCCACCCGTTTCCGCGCTCTGAAAGGTGACGTCATTTCGGAAACGGGCCGGCCATGATCGGGCCGGGCATCAGGGCCGCCCAAGCTTCTTTACAATGGGCACAGCGCACTTCATTCCGACTGGTATTGCCGGCTCCGGAGTTCTGAATGACGGCAAACGAATTCATTTTCTGGCAATGCGGGCAAGTGAGATCGACCATAACGCGGAGAGGGGTGGGTTTTGTCTCCCTAAGCTCCGCTGACGATGGAGCTTCCCTGCTGGCCCGCTTTCTAGCGTATAAGGCTCGATCGGCGCACGCGAGCAGTTCCTCGGGCCGATCTCCCATTTCGTACTCCTTCCAACCTGCTGAGAAGGAGACTGGAATCTTCTGGCCCTGCCAGTTCACTTCCAATGAACCGAGACGTCCCAGGACAAGTTGCAACTGTTCCAAGGTGCATTCCGGAAGCAGAACGAGAAACTCATCGCCCCCTAATCGGACAGCCAAGTCCGATCCCCGAATGACGTGGTTCAAACGCGCGGCAAATTCCAACAAGACTTGGTCGCCGGCCGGATGGCCGTAGGTGTCGTTGATTTGCTTGAAATTGTTCAAGTCCACGGTGAGAACCGTCAGGGGATGCCCCTTGCGTTCCGAGCGGGCCACCTCCGCGGCCAAGCGTTGCTCGGCAAAACGGCGGTTATACAGACCCGTTAATGGGTCGACCATAGCCAGATTGCGAAGCAAGTCCGAGTGGCCCTGTTTTTCGGCCAGTTGGCGCCGAAGCCGCTTGATGAGAATTTCTTGAGTGATCACATAGACGTTAAAGAGCACCACCAAAGCGATCAAACCCAAAACGACCTCAACTATATTGATCTTGAAGATGGTCTGCGCGCCTTGACGAATTGCCGGGAGAGCCAGGGCCGTGACTGCAAAGGTGAGCAGGAGCATAACAAAGATCGAATAGCCCCAGACCCACCAATCACGCTTCTCAATTTGCCGAAGTTGGTTCGCCAGTTCTTGGTCGGTCGCCTTTAGAGAGGACGGCAGGGGATGGATGTGCGGAGGATCACTCATGGGTGGGGGTGAGGGGCCGGAGTCCCCAACCCTTCTAAGCTAATTAGTTGGGACTTGGGGGTCAAGACAGTTTTGTAGTCACATTACAAATTAGTTATGACTGCAGTGAATCTAAAATGCCCAGCGATGCAACCGGCTCTAGAATTCGCTAACATGCCAGTAATGAACCACTTACGGAAGTTTAGCCAATTTCGCCAAGGGTTCTATTTGCTTGGTACTCCTGTCCCATTGGTCAGTCGGAGTGCACCTGTCAGACTTCCGTTGAACCAAAATGGTCTCGCTCTTCATCCTCGGGTTGTCCGTAACTGGCCTGGTGAGATTCGGAATCTCGCAATGGCGCGCGATTTGGATAGCGGCCGCCAATCAGCCGCTGTCTGATTCGTTGCAGCTAGCGGCTGGAATTGACGCCGCCACCATCGGGGCCGGCGATTTCGGCTCGCTCCTGCATCTCTGCAACGAGTTGTCCCCGGAACTGAAAAAATCGAGTCCCTGGCTTAAGGAAGTAACGGTCTATTACCGTGCCGTTGCGAAACTCGAGCAAGTTTTCAGAGTGACGCTGCCCTCCATCTCCGCCTGGGCCATGGGCGAAATGCAGATCTGCTCGCGCTACGCGGCGGTCGTTCTTGACCAAAGTCTCTCAATGAACCTGGATCGCCAGCTCGCAGAGCGAGCCAGCTGACTCAAATAAAGCGGGTTCCATAAAAGCAGTTGACCAACCGAATGGACGCGCCCGCCGGGTGCACGCCAAAGTGCCAATCCGGTTTCATTTGGTGCTACGAGGTTCGGGCAGTGAATTTCAAACCCACTCCGCCGCTGGGAATCAGATGTTCGACGACGGCTTCGGCCCGGCTCGCTCCTCCCGGAACAAGAAAATCAAGCTTGCGCTCACGCCCACGGGCCGCGGAACTGGTGTGGACAGAAATAGCCCTCCCAACGCTCAGGTCGCAAACCCGGGAAACATCATCCATTCCGCCACAGCGCCAATAGACCCATACGTCGTCCCTGGTCTCGACCGCAAAGGCCGGCCTTCTCGAATAGGCTGACTTGGCCAGTGCGGTTGCCACGGATCTCCTAGAGCCCTGCGGATTTGAGAGGGCAATTGGGAGAGCCGATGACCTGGCGCAAGACTGTTTCAGACCATGGCCCGGATCATCCGGAGCAGACAATTAGGGAAATACCTCAAATGTTGCGCGCCATTTGTCTGAACGCGGGGACAGCAAAGACAGAACCGCTGCCGCACCTACGAGGCCCCGCCGCGCACGGCGGCCGCACAACGGCATCGCATGTTTATGGCGCCTGCTAAAGCACGTGGGCAACACCAGGTTAGGCGGTCGATGACTTGTTTGCAGTCGTCTTGGCGGGGGCTAGATCGGGGAGGAAGGCGGTGAGTATGCCGATGGTGGGAAGGAATGAACAGAGGTGATAGAC
>Ga0209801_1002147_pt1 | contig 11710 bp, 10 predicted proteins | sample GraSoiAngelo_127_FD_185884 | JGI IMG/M metagenome (GOLD analysis project Ga0209801, IMG submission 185884) | Grasslands soil microbial communities from the Angelo Coastal Reserve, California, USA - 14_0927_09_40cm (SPAdes) (version 2) | ecosystem: Environmental > Terrestrial > Soil > Grasslands ... | reverse complement strand
GCCAGAAGCCCCCGCGCCAGTAGCCGCCGCCCCAGCCACGCCACCCGTTCCAGCCGCCCGAGCCGGTCGCGAAGCGACCCGCACTGTGGTTGGCGCTCATGGTCGGGAAGCCCCCGTGCACGGGAGCGTGCGCGGCGGCGCCGGTGGCGGCTCCCGCAAAATGAGGCGCGGAGTAATGGCCTCCGCTCCCGGCGAAGTGCCCACCCGCGACGCCTGCGTAATGGCCTCCGCCGCCGCTGCCCGTCACGTGTCCGCCGCCGAAGAACTGGCCGCCGCCGGAGTGGCCACCCCCGATGTGGCCGCCGCCACCCCCGATGTGGCCGCCGCCATGCCCGCCACCCCCGGAATGGCCGCCTCCTCCGAAGTGACCACCGCCGCCTCCGGAATGGCCGTCCGCAAACGTGGTGACCGGCGAGCCGGCTACGGCCACCCCGAGCAGCAGGGCTGCCCAGATCCGAATCCGTCGCGTGTTCGCCGTATTCACAGCTCATCACCCCGTCGTGCCGCCGCGATCTCGAGGACCCCGGCACTGGAATTAGACGCCCCGCGGGCGCTGGTGTTCAAGAAGACGGACATTAAAACGCGCTAACCAGCCGGGGCGTTGACCGCCCTCGTGCGAACGATGGGAGCCCGCTGCTTTTCCCCGGAAATTCAGCGATCTGCGCGGGCGGCACTTATGTTCCGTTTCAGCGGTGGCGCGCGGCGCCGTTCCCGCGCGCGCCGCGCGCACTCGTTAGCTCAGTACACCATGTTCAGGGCGAGGGCGGGCGTCACGCTCGATGTGGTGTTGCGGCCCGCGGCGAAGAGGCGCACCCCGAGCAGCACGCCGATCCGGCTGCTGAAGTTGTATTCGATCGCGGGGGCGAGCTGCAGCGCGTAGAGGGAAGCGGAATCGGCGCTGAATCTGCCGCCGCCGGACCCGCCGGCGGGCGGCGCTACCTCACCGCGCACGAGCGTGTCGCCCTGGTGTTCATACACGACGTCGAGCGCCAGCACCCAGTTGCGCGTGACGCTGTACTCCGCGGCCGCATCCGCGGTGAAGGAATTGCCGGGATAGGCGCGGCCGCTGAATCCGACCGGCGTCCCGTAGACGCTCGCATCGTGCAGGCCGACCGATGAGGACAGCGAGTAAGTGAGATCGAGCCGCACCCGCAGGATCCGCCCGTTGGGCATCCACAGGTAGTCCTGCGAATAGACCGAGAGAGCCGTCGTGTACGCTCCGCCTCCGAAGCCGTCGCTCGCACGGGAAAGGCGCTGGTAGCGTCCGGTGGGCAGCGTCTCGTCGAGCACCACCGCGATCGCCGGAGTGCGGTGACCATCCTCGAAGCGCGTCACGCCGAAACCGGCCTGCAGTGTCAGGTCGCCGACGCCCGGGTGCGAGCTGTTGGCCGCGCCGGCAGGCTCGTTGAAGACGAAGCGCGGAATCATGCCGACGGTCACCCTGTCGGTCACGCCGTACAACATGTAGGTGAGCGAGCCGATGTCGTGCTCGCCCGGGGCCGGCTGCCGCGTCCCGTTGGCGTCGAAGCGGCCGTCGCTCATGACGTCGAAGAGGTACGGCTCGATCAGCATGTGTCCCGAGGGCAAGGTCGCAGCCGACGGCGCGAGCATCGGTCCCGTCCACCAGGCGTCCTCGCGGGACTGATCCCGCGCGTGCACCGCGCCCGCCACAGCGCCTGCCAACACCGTGAGTGCGCCTGCGAGGCCGTGTGCGATGCGCGCTGCGCGCGCTGTTCCGTATCGTTCTCCCCTCATTTCGCTCCCGCTCCGGTGCGGCCCTGCCTCCGTTGAGTCGCTGCGCGCATGATCGGTGCCGCGCGCCCCGCGCGCACTCCGTTTCCTGCTCTTTCGCGATTCCCTTCCGGACCCGTGCGCGCCGCTCCGCGCTGCGTGACACACGTCACAGTCGGGACCGCATTAACTTTCCGTCACGATCGTCAGCACTCCCGAACCTGCGACGTTGTTAACGCCCAGAAGCCGGATGGTTCCGGCTCAATACCGACCGCACAGACCAACCGTTTCAGGAGGAGAAGTGCATGTTCAAGTCCATTCGTAGCATTCTGACCGTGGCCGTGGTGACCGTGTCGCTCGGCGCACTGGCCGGTGTGGCCATGGCTGACACCGACACCAAGTGGCAGAAGAATCACCCGCGCCGCGAGCAGGTGAACGAGCGCCTCGCGAACCAGAACAAGCGCATCCATCAGGAGGTCAAGCAAGGCGACATGACCAAGGCGAAGGCGGCGCAGCTGCACCGCGAGGACCGGACCATCCGCAAGGAAGAGCGCACCATGGCGCGCACGAACCACGGCCACATCACGAAGGCCGAGCAGAAGGCGCTGAACCAGCAGGAGAATCAGGTCAGCAAGCAGATCGGCAAGTAATCTGACCGGACCGTGAGCGGCGGGAGCGCGGTGTCGCGCGCTTCCGCCGTTTTTTCTTCCGCAGCTCACCCCACCGACCCCCGCCGCGCCACGCGCTTCAGGCCCGGAGCGAGAACGGCGTGAAGTTCGTGCCGCGATCGTAGTAGTCCTCCTGCTCGGCACGCTTGAGGAACGCGACGATGCGGTAGGTCACCGGTGTCATGACGATCTCCCACGCCGATTTCAGCACGTACTGCGTGACGGTCACGTCGAGCAGCTCGGGTCCGGGCCACTCCCCGGCGAACGCCATCGTGTAAAAGAGCGCGGAATCGACCAGCTCCCCGCAGAGCGTCGAGCCGACGATCCGCGTCCACAGCCAGCGGCCGGACGTCCACAGCTTCATTCTCGCCAGCACGTAGCTGTTGACGAACGAGCCGCACCAGAAGGCCACGATCGAGGCGCAAATGATGCGCGGGGTATTGCCGACGATCCGCGACCACAGCCAGCGGCCGGACGTCCACAGCTTCATTCTCGCCAGCACGTAGCTGTTGACGAACGAGCCGCACCAGAAGGCCACGATCGAGGCGCAAATGATGCGCGGGGTATTGCCGAAGATCGCCTCGACCGCGGGCTGCTTCCCGCGCCAGAAACCGGCAGGCGGCAGGTGCACGATGACCGCGGACATGAGCGCCGCGAACACCAGCGCCGCGAAGCCGCTCCACACCACGCGGCGGTCGCGCGCGTAGCCGTACACCTCGGTGAGTATGTCCCCGAACAGGTAGGAGATCGGGAAGAACAGCACCCCCGACATGAAGGTCACCGGTCCCCACAGCGGCAGCTGCACGGTCGATACCTTCGCCGGGCCGATCAGATTCGCGCACAGCACCACGCAGACGTACGCCCCGAGAATGAGGTCGTAATAGCGGTAAGTCTTCAGCGGCGCGGAGGGCATCAGGCCGTCAGTACCGTGCCCACGGCCTCGCCGAAGCCGATGCGCGCATAGCCCGGCCGCTCGCACCAGCCGCGCAGGATCACCCGGTCGCCGTCCTCGAGGAAGGTGCGGGTCTCGCCGCCGGCGAGAGCGATCGGTCGCTTGCCCGCGCTCGTCAGCTCGAGGAGCGACCCGGCCTGCTCCGGCAGCGGGCCGGACTGCGTGCCGCTGCCGAGGAGGTCCCCGGGCTTCAGGTTGCAGCCGTTCACCGTGTGATGCGCGAGCATCTGCCCGATGGTCCACCACGAGTCGCGGAAGCTCGCATGCGACAGCCGTTGCGGCGCGAGACCCGCGGCGCGCATGCGTGCGGTGTCGAGCCGCGCCTCGAGCTGAATGTCGATCGCGCCTGACCCGCGCTCCGTCCCGTCGTCGAGATAGGCGAGCGGCGGCGGCTCGCCGGGCGGGCGGCTCCAGGGGACGCGAAACGGCGCGAGCGCCTCGAGCGTCACCACCCAGGGCGAGACCGTGGTGGCGAAGTTCTTGGCGAGAAAGGGACCGAGCGGCTGGTACTCCCACGCCTGGATGTCGCGCGCGGACCAGTCGTTGAGCAGGCACAGCCCGAAGAGGTGCGACTCGGCCTCCCGGAGCGGCACGCTGCGGCCGAGCTCGTTGCCGCGCCCGACGAACACCCCGACCTCCAGCTCGTAGTCGAGGCGGCGCGTGGCGGCGAGCTCAGGAAGCGCCGCCCCCGGCGGCAGCACCTGTCCGGCGGGCCGCGCGAAGTCGTAGCCCGACACGCGGATGGAAGAGGCGCGGCCGTGATAAGCGACGGGCAGCCACTTGTAGTTCGGAAACAGCGGATTGTCGGGACGTAACAGCTTCCCGACGGCGGTGGCGTGATGGATCGAGGCATAGAAGTCGGTGTAGTCGCCCACCTGCGCCGCCACGCGGTACTCCGCCGCTTCCTGCGGGATGAGGAGCGGTCGCAGCCGCGGCGCGAGCGTGGACTCGGTGCGCAGCGCCGCCGACAGCCCCGCCCGGAGCGCCGAGCTCGCTTCGGGCCCCAGGCCCATGAGCGCATTGAGGAACGGCTGGGCACAGGCGCCGAGCGAGTGCGCCGCGGGCCCGTCGAGCACGCCGAGCTCATGCAGCGCGCCGAGGTCCAGCACGGAGTCGCCGATGGCGACGCCGCCCCGGAACTCCTCGGCGCTGCGCGCGCGGCGGAAGGCGCAGAACGGCAGATTCTGGATCGGGAAGTCGCCGTCGGGTGCGTTGGCGGAGCTGACCCAGCTCTTGCGCTTCGGGTCGTGGCTTAAGTCGATCGCGCGCATGAGGTGCACCGCTCAGGCGCGCTCAGCGGCCGCGCCGCCCGCGCGGCGCCGCCGCGTCCGGTGCGAAATTCTTCTTCAGATCCCGCCACACGCGCTGGTAGTCACTCTGCAGGAGCGGGGTCTCGAGCGCGTAGCGCGTCGGCCGGATCACGGTGCGCGTCTCGAACATGAACGCCATGGTGCCCTCGACGTGCCGAGGTTGCGAGGTGTCGGCGGCGCTCCCCCGCTCGAAGGTCGCCCCGTCCGGCCCGTGCCCGCTCATGCAGTTGTGGAGCGACGCCCCGCCCGGGGCGAAGCCCTCGGCCTTGGCGTCGTAGACCCCCTCGATCAGTCCCATGAACTCGCTCGCGACGTTGCGATGAAACCAGGGGGGACGGAACGTGTCCTGCATGGCGAGCCAGCGGGGCGGAAAGATCACGAAGTCGACCGCATCGACGCCGGGCGTATCGCTGACCGATTGCAGCACGAGAAAGATCGACGGGTCCGGATGGTCGTAGCTCACCGAGCCCATGGTGTTGAAGCGGCGCAGATCGTAGCGATACGGGGCGTGGTTGCCGTGCCAGGCGACGACATCGAGCGGGGAGTGATCGATGCGCGCCGACCAGAGGTGTCCGGCGAACTTCGCCACCAGCTCGAACGCGCCCTCGCGGTCCTCGTACCAGGCGACCGGGGTCGCGAAATCGCGCGGATTGGCGAGCCCGTTGGAGCCGATGGGCCCGAGGTCCGGCAGCCGCAACGGGGAACCGAAATTCTCGCAGACGTAGCCGCGCGCGGCGCCGTCCGGCAGCTCGACGCGGAAGCGCAGGCCGCGCGGGAGCACGGCGACTTCCAGTGGACGCACCTCGATGAGGCCGAGCTCGGTGGCGAGCCGCAGCCCCCCCTGCTGCGGCACGATCAGCAGCTCCCCGTCCGCGTCGTAGAAGAAGCGCTCGCGCATCGAGCGGTTGGCCGCGTACCAGTGAATGCCGCAGCCCGTCTGGGTGTCGGGTGAGCCGTTGCCCCCGAGTGTGGCCAGGGCCTCGATGAAGTCGGTCGGCTCGCGCGGCAGCGGCGGCGGATCCCAGCGCAACTGATTCGGCGAGGGCGCGATCTCGCCGAAGGCGCTCGTGATCCGCCCGTCATCGATCCGGCGGAAGGCGTCGTGGACCGCCGCGGGCCGGATGCGGTAGAGCCAGCTGCGCCGGTTGGCGCTGCGCGGCGCGGTGAAGGCGGTGCCCGAGAACTGCTCGGCGTACAGTCCGTAGGCGCAGCGCTGCGGGGAGTTGCGCCCCTCGGGCAATGCGCCCGGCAACGCCTCGCTCGCGAAGTGGTTGCCGAAACCGCTCTGATAGCGCGGCGCGGCGCTCGTGGTTGCTGCGGCCTCGGTCATGGGGCTGTCTCCGGTCACTTGGCTCCGCATTATAAATGCACGGGCCTCGCGAGCCGCGCCGGACGGCGCGTGCCTCACCGCTCGCGGGCTGGAAAACGGCGTGGAGTCGAGCTGCTAACATGCGCTGCGTGTCGGGACCGAAGCTGTGGCTGATGGCGATGGCGCTCGCGGGCGGGTCACTCCCCTGCGCTGGCGAGCCGCGCGAGGCGGACTCCAGGGCCGGGCCGCCGACCGCGGTGGCACGCTCGGCGCTCGCGATCCTCGAGGCGGCTGCCGCGCCCGCGGGCGTGACGCTCCGGCTGCGCCGTGCCGCCGATCAGACGCCTCTGCCTGCCACCGGGGTGACGGTGTCCGTCGCCGGCAGGAACGCGCCCGCCACGGCAAGCGCTGACGGCTCGTGGTTCGCCCCGTTCCCGACGGCGGTCGGTGCCGGAGATACACTCGAGGTCGTGGTGGCCCACGACGGCATCCGCGAGCTTCTCAGCGCCCGCTTCGCCGCCCCGGGCGCGAGAGATGCCGGCGGCGGTGCGGCAGCCGCCGACGCGTCGGGCGCTGCCCGCTCCCGCGCGAGCCCATCGGGCGCGGCCAAGGCCGCTGGCGTTGCGAGCCTGTGGCGGGATCACAAGCAGATGGCGTGGTGGATCCTCAACATCACCGTGGTGCTGATCGCGACGATCGCGATCTCGCGGCGCATGTCGTGAGGGCAGGACCGGAGCGCCCACCCTCTCCCCGCTCAGCGACCCGCGCACCGCCCGGCGACCCGCGCACCGCCCGGCGACCCGCAGCCGCTCAGCGTGCCGTGATGCTCCTGAGATAGCGGTAGAAAAACGTGTTGCCCGTGTAGAAGGACGCCACGCCGACGCGCTCGTCGCGCCCGTGCGCGCGCTCGTCGTCACGGTCGATGGCAATTCCGGAGACTCCGTAGGTCGGCAAGCCAGCGGCGCTGGTGTAGATCCCGTCCGAGGCGCCTGCATGCATGTAGGGTATGACCTTGAGGCCCGGCCACGTCGCGGCGACCGAATCCTCCAGAGGCTTTTTCACCTCGGCGTCCAGCGGCGGCGGCGGGTAGCCGCGCCGATCCGGGGCGCGGTCGGAAATCTCCCCGTTGTCGGCGACGTAGCGGACCGTGATCTGCACATCATCCAGGACCTCGATCAGCCGCTGGCGGACTTCTTCCTGAGAATGCCCGGGGAGGATCCGGCAGTTCACGTTGGCGGTCGCGCGCTGCGGCAGCGCGTTATTGGCGTGACCCCCCTCGAGCCTTGTGGCGACACAGGTCGTGTGCAGAATGCCCGCGACGGTCGGGATTTGCATGAGCCGCTCGAGGGCCTGGCCGTCGGGCGGGTCCGTGAGAATGCCCCGGTAGTCCGCGGCTTCCTGGCCGGTCGCCTCTGCGGCCATGCGCTCGAAATAGCCGCGCGTGACGTTGTTGAGCTCGAACGGGAAGCGGAACTTCTCGAGAGCCAAGAGCCCCGCGGCGAGCTCGTAGATCGCGTTGTCGGGTCGCGGCTGCGAGCTGTGGCCGCCCCGGTTGGTGACGGTCAGCTGGTAGTCGCCGTACACCTTCTCGGTGGCGCCCAGCTCGAATACCTTGGGCACGCCGTGCTCGGATCGGACCGAGTGTCCGTCGTGGTTCAGCACGAACTGGGCATCGATGAGCTCCCTGTGATTCCGGATGAGCCAGTCGACGCCGTTGCAGCAGCCGCCCTCCTCGTCCGCCGTGAGCGCAAGAATGATGTCGCGACTCGGGCGAAAACCCTCGTGCTTCATCCGCAGCAGCGTCGTCGCCATGATGGCATCGCCATCCTTCATATCCTGCGTGCCGCGGCCGTAGAAGTAGCCGTCCTTCTCGATGAGCTTGAAGGGATCGGTGCTCCAGTCCTCGCGCCGCGCCTCGACCACGTCGAGGTGGCCGATGAGCAGCACCGGCCTGTGCTTAGCTGTGCCACGGAGCCGCACCACCAGGTTCTTCTTGCGCTCGTTGGAACCGAGCACCGCGATGTCGGCGGCGGGGAAGCCCGCGTCCCGGAAGCGCTGCGCCGTCGCTTCGGCGGCGGTGGTGACGTTGCCGACGGAGTCGGTGGTGTTGATTTCGACCAGCTGCTTCAGGATCTCGTGAGCGAGCGCGTTGGCCGCCTGGTCGGCTTCCGCGGCGGCGGCTGCGGCGGCCCGCGGCGCCGGCGCCGCCAGTCCCGCGATCAGGAGCGCCGTGAGCGCTGCGCGCCGAGGGGGGCTCATGGGCCCCGCCCGCCCCGCGGGCTCGCGGCGGGCTCCTGCTCCGGCTCGAGCACCAGCAAGCGGAACGTGCCCGGCTGGATCGCCGGCCGCGGATGGGGCTGCTCGGGGCTGGCCGGGGGCGGCGGGCCGAAATCCGCGGTGACGAGGTAGACGCGATGAGTGCGGGTATCGAGCGCCATCGTGCGGGCACCGCGCCGCGTCGGGACTGACTGCACGACTTGAGCCGCGCCGGAGGCGCCGGTGCGCACCACGGTCAGGTTCCCCTCGCCGCACGAGGCGAAGGCGAGGCCGCTGCCGGGATCGTAAGCCGCCGCGTCGACACCCGCGCCGATCGGTGCGCTGCCGAGCGCGCGCCCCGAGGCGGCATCCACGACCGCCATGACCCGGTTGGAGCACACCGGGAAGAGATGCCGCCGGTCGGCATCGAAGGCGAGCCCCGAAGGCTCTTCGCAGCCGGCGATCGGCCAGACCGACAGTACGCTCAACTTGCGCGCATCGAGCACGGCCAGGCTGTTCCTGTCCTCGAGGTTCACGTAGAGACGGCCCCTGCCGTCCGGCACGGCGAACTCGGGCTTGGCATCGAGGGCGAGGGTGCCGACGACCTGATCGGTCCCGGCATCGATCGCGGTGACGTTGCGCCCGCGGCCGTTGAAGGTGAAGACGTGCCGGGTGGCGGCGTCGTACACGATGGCGTCGGGGTTCTCCCCGGTGGTCTTGATTTCCTTCAGCCGCGCGAGCGTCTTCAGATCGAATACCACGACCAGCCCCGCGCGCCCGGCGCTGACATAGCCGCGATTGAGCTCGGGGGCGAGCGCGATCCCGTGCACGCCGGGCGTATCGGCGATCCTGCCGGCCACCGCGAGCTTCCCGGTGTCGACGACCAGCACGTGCGTGCCGTGCGCGATGAACAGCCGGTGACCCTCGGGTTCGAGAGTCAGGTAGTCCCAGCCCTCATCGCCCGGAAGCGATACCTGGTGAGCGAGGCGATAACGCGGCGCGGAATCGGCGCCTGCCGCGACGGCCGCCAGGAGCAGCACGCCTGCGAGCGCGACGCCCCCTGCCCACTCGAACCGGAATGCGTGTCTCATGGGATCCCTTCCCTCAATGGATCAGCCGCGCGCATAGATCCAGCAGCGGGCCGGGCAGAACACCGAGCAGCAGCACCGCCGCCGCGTTCAGTCCCAGCGCCAGCCGCACGCCCGCGGCCGGCCGGGCGGCCGGCTGGGCGGCCGGCAACGCCGTCGGCGGCTCGTCGAAGTACATGAGCTTGACCACGCGCAGGTAGTAGTACGCGCCCACCACGGACATGCCGGCCGCGATGACCACCAGCCACAGGTGGTTGGTTTCCCACAGCACCTGGAAGATCCGCAGCTTCGCCCAGAAGCCGACGAACGGCGGCACACCGGCGGTCGAGAACATCAGCATCATCATGGCGAGCGCGAGCAGCGGGTCGCGCTGATGCAGGCCCCTGTAGTCATCGAGCAGGTCGGCCTCGAAACCCTTGGCACTCGAGAGCAGGATCACGCCGAAGGAGCCGAGCGCCACCAGCACGTAGACCAGCGTGTAGTAGAGCGCCGCCGCGTAGCCGTCGGGCGTCCCGGCCACGAAGCCGAGCACGATGAAGCCCACGTTGGCGATGGTCGAGTAGGCGAGCATGCGCTTCAGGTTGCTCTGCACGATCGCGACCACGTTGCCGACCACGAGGGTGAGCACCGCGAGCGCCGCGAGCATCTGCACCCACTCGCTCGCGGTGCCGGCGAGGCCCTGCGCGAGCAGCCGCAGAGCGAGCGCGAAGTAGGCGATCTTCGGCGCGGTGCCGATGAAGAGCGTCACGCTGGTCGGGGCTCCCTCGTACACGTCCGGAAGCCACATGTGAAAGGGCACGGCGCCGAGCTTGAAGGCCACGGCCACCACGATGAAGGTGAGCCCCAGGATCACGCCCGCGGTGTTCGGCGCCCTGAGCCGCGCGGCGATCTCCGCGAGATCGAGCGTGCCGGTGAGCCCGTAGATCAGCGACATGCCGTACAGCAGCGCCCCGGAGGCGATGGCGCCGAGCACGAAATACTTCATGGCCGACTCGGCGGAGACGCCCGAGTCGCGGTCGAAGGCCACCATCGCGTACACCGACAGCGCGAGCAGCTCCACCCCGAGGTAGACGGTCAGGAGGCTTCCGGCGGACACCAGCACGAAGATGCCGAGGAGTGCCGTGAGCGCGAGCACGTAGTACTCGCCGCGCAGGATGCTGCGGTTCTCGAGATACGTGCGCGAATACAGGAGCGCCACCGCGACCAGGAGGAACCCGGCGAGCTTCAGCACGAAACCGAGCTCATCGGCCACGTACATGCCCGCGAACAGCGGGGCGCGCTCCGTGACGTGGCCGTAGCGCACCGTGAGCGCGGCCCCCACCGCGAGAGCGAGCAGCGTCAGCGTCGGGGTGACCCGGCGACCGCGTTCGCCCGCGAACACGTCGACGAGCAGGATGAGGCAGATCGCCGCCGTGAGAGAGATCTCCGGCACGGCGGCCGCGACGCTCGACCAGGTGAGGACCATTTCGTGCACGGCGCTCAAGGTCAGATCTTGGTGGCGATCGCCTGCGCGACCAGGTGATGGATGCTCGGCTGCATGACCTTCAGCAGCGGCGCGGGCCACACCCCGACGACCAGCACCGCGAGCGCGAGCGCCGACAGCACCACGAATTCGCGACCGTTCAGGTCATCGAGCGCCGCGACGCGCGGGCTCGTCACGGGTCCGAATATCACGCGCTTCACCAGCCACAGCGTGTAGGCGGCGCCCAGCACCAGCGTCACGGCCGCGAGCGCCGAGTACCAGAAGCTCGCATTGAAGCTGGCGAGGATCACCAGGAACTCGCCGACGAAGCCCGAGGTCCCCGGGAGCCCCGTGTTGGCGAGCGCGAACAGCACCATGAAGGAGGCGAACACCGGCATGGTGTTGACCACGCCGCCGTAGTCGGCGATCTGCCGGCTGTGAATGCGCTCGTACAGCACGCCGACGCACAGGAACAGCGCTCCGGAGATGAGACCGTGCGAGATCATCTGCACCATCGCCCCATCGAGGCCCAGGCCGGCGCCGCGGAGACTATGGGTGTTGCGCACGATCTCGTAGACGACGAAGGCACCGAGTGTGACGAAGCCCATGTGCGCGATCGAGGAGTAGGCGATCAGCTTCTTCATGTCCTGCTGCACCAGCGCGACGAAGCCGATGTAGATCACGGCGATCAGCGACAGCGCGATCACCAGCAGGTCGAGCTCGCGGCTCGCGTCGGGCGCGATGGGGAGGCTGAAGCGCAGGAAGCCGTAGCCGCCCATCTTCAGCATGATGGCCGCCAGGATCACCGAGCCCCCGGTGGGCGCCTCGACGTGCGCGTCCGGCAGCCAGGTGTGCACCGGGAACATCGGCACCTTCACCGCAAAGGCGAGCAGCAGCGCGAGGAAGATCCAGCGCTGCTCGACGAGGGACAGCG
>Ga0209801_1002143_pt1 | contig 11733 bp, 9 predicted proteins | sample GraSoiAngelo_127_FD_185884 | JGI IMG/M metagenome (GOLD analysis project Ga0209801, IMG submission 185884) | Grasslands soil microbial communities from the Angelo Coastal Reserve, California, USA - 14_0927_09_40cm (SPAdes) (version 2) | ecosystem: Environmental > Terrestrial > Soil > Grasslands ... | reverse complement strand
AGAGTTGAAAGCTGCCATCGATGCCGACGCCGAGTCATTTAACGTTGTGATGAAGGCCTACAAGCAGGCGAAAGAATCGGCCGATCCCCACAGCATGATCGATGCCGCGCTGAAGCAGGCTACCAGCGTGCCGTTGGGGGTCGCTGAGAGAGCCCGCGAGATCGCGGAAATTGTCGAGAAACTAAGGCCCATTACCAATCCCAACATGAAGTCCGATCTCACGACGGCTTCGGCCTTGGCCCATGCCGCTATCGAAGGCGCATCGGCAAATGTCGAGATCAATCTGGAGTCGATGAAGGACGCCGCCTTTGCAGCGGATGTCCGTAAGCGTGCCGCGGTGCTACGACACAACTGATCCTGGGCTGGGCGCCGACGACCGACATGGATACCGCCATCCGGCGCATCGTCGCGCGCTACGCGCGCGCTGCGCAGCCTGCGCCGCTGAAGGCGGCGGCAGAGGGGACTACGGCATGAGCACAAAGATCACCGGTATCGGGCTGGCACTCGCCGCGGCGCTCGCCCTGGGGGGCCTCGCGCTGCACCGTCACGAGCCGATCAACGCGCTGTGGATCGTGACGGCCGCGGTATGCATCTATCTCCTCGGCTACCGCTTCTACGCCGCCTGGATCGCGGCCCGCGTGCTCTCAGTCGACGGCTCGCGGGCGACGCCCGCCGAGCGCCTGAGCAACGGTCGGGATTTCGTTCCCACACATCGCTGGATCGCCTTCGGCCATCACTTCGCTGCGATCGCCGGACCCGGACCGCTCGTGGGCCCGACGCTCGCGGCGCAGTTCGGTTATCTGCCCGGAACGCTGTGGATCCTGGTGGGGGCGGTGCTCGGGGGGTGCGTGCAGGACATGACGATCCTGCTGCTTTCCACCCGGCGCGACGGGCGCAGCCTCGGCCAGATGGCGCGCGATGAGCTCGGGCCGCTCGGAGGCTTTGCGGCTCTCACCGGCACGCTCGCCATCATGATCATCCTGATCGCGGTGCTCGGGCTCGTCATCGTCAACGCGATGAAACACAGCCCGTGGGGCACTTCCACGGTGTTCGCGACCATCCCCGTCGCGATCCTGGTCGGCATCTACCTCCGCTTCCTGCGGCCGGGGCGGGTGCTCGAGGCCTCGCTCCTCGGCGTCGCCCTGGTGCTCCTCGCCGTGCTCGGCGGCGGGTGGGTGGATCACAGGGAAGGGATCCGCGACTGGTTCGACTATGGCGCCCTGCCGCTCGCCGGATTCGTCATCGTCTACGGCTGGACCGCCGCGATCCTCCCGGTGTGGCTGCTGCTCGCGCCGCGGGACTACCTGTCCACTTTCCTCAAGCTCGGCACGGTGATGTTGCTCGCCGTCGCCATCGTGCTGACGCATCCGCAGATCAGGATGCCCGCGATCACGCAGTTCATCGACGGCAGCGGGCCGCTCTTCGGCGGGAAGCTCTTTCCGTTCGTGTTCATCACCATCGCCTGCGGCGCGATCTCCGGCTTTCACTCTCTGGTCGCGAGCGGCACGACTCCCAAGCTCATCTCGAACGAGGCCGATGTGCGCCTGATCGGGTACGGCAGCATGGCGCTCGAGTCCTTCGTGGCCATCATGGCGATGATCGCCGCCACCTTGCTCGATCCGGGCGTGTACTTCGCCATCAACACCGCGGCCGGAGTCGTCGGCGCGACGCCCGAGGCGGCCGTGCAGACGATCAGCGGCTGGGGCTTCCCCGTCACGGCCGATCAGATGAATCGCCTCGCGCAGGCGATGGGCGAGCGCACGCTGTTTGCCCGCACCGGCGGGGCGCCGTCGCTCGCGGTCGGCATGGCGAGCATCTTCGGCAGCACCTTCGGACGGGGACTCCTGGCCGTGTGGTACCACTTCGCGATCATGTTCGAAGCGGTGTTCATCCTGACGACACTCGATGCGGGCACGCGCGTCGGCCGGTTCATGCTGCAGGACCTGCTCGGGCAGGCGTGGAAGCCGCTGGGACGCACCTCCTGGTACCCGTCGGCGCTCATCGCCAGCACGCTCGTGGTCGCGGCCTGGGGCTACTATCTGTACGTGGGCGTCATCGATCCCAACGGCGGGGTGAACATCCTCTGGCCGCTGTTCGGCATCTCGAATCAGATGCTCGCCGGGATCGCGCTGTCGGTGGCGACCGGCATCCTCGTCAAGTCGGGAAAGGCGCGCTACGCGCTGGTGACGCTGATCCCGCTCGCCTGGCTCGCCCTGATCACGACGACCGCCGCCTGGCAGAAGATCACCAGCCCCGACATCCGGATCGGCTTCTTCGCCGCCGCCAACGATCTGGCGGGCAGGCTCGCCGCGGGCACGCTCCCGGCGGAGCGGGCGGCGGTCGCGCCCCAGCTCATCTTCAATCAGCGTCTCGACGGCTGGCTCACGATGCTGTTCACGGCGCTGCTGTGGCTCGTGATCCTCGACATGCTGCGCGTCTGCGCGCGGCGGCTGCGCGGCGAGCCGGTGGCTCAGGCCTCGGAAGCCCCCTACCAGGTCAGGCGCCTCACGGACGTGCCCGAGGGGAGCAGCCCGTGAGCGGATGGCGCGGAGCCTCGGCGCGCTTCATCCGGTGGCTCCGGGTCGCCTGGAGCGGGTTGCGGGCCGCCTGCGGCGACGACGCTTACGAGCGCTACCTCGTTCATTTTTCCCGCGAGCATCCCGGCCGGCCGCCCGCGGGCCGCCGCGAGTTCTACCGGGAGAGCGAGCAGCGCAAGTGGAGCGGAGTCAGCCGCTGCTGTTGAGCCGCCGAGCTCGTTCTTCAGCTCACGCGCATGTTGCGGATCAGCCGCCGGTCGATGTACATCCGCGCATCGAGCACGAAACGATCCTGCGCCTGCTGCAGCTGGTGCAGACAGAACATCACCACGATACAGGAAACCAGCGCCGTGAGCGTGGCGTTGAAGGTAATGCCGAGCCCCAGCGTGACGCCGGAGATGTCCCCGCGCAGGGCGCCCTGAGCTTCCTGGAGCGCGCGGCCGATGCCGCGCACCGTGCCGACGAACCCGACGGCGGGAATCGCCCAGGCGGTGAAGCGCACCATGGAGAGCTGCGCGTCGAGGCGATCCAGCTCGTTCTCGCACTCGGCGCGCACCGCCTCGGCGGCGTCCTGGACGCTGCGCGTCGCGCCGAAGCGATTCAGCGCCACCATCAGCGCACGCGGCAGGAGCATCTCCTGCTCCTCGCGCGGCAGGCTCTCGATCGGCCGTCCGTAGGCGCGCGCGTCATCGGGAAGCACGACGCGCCCCTCGGGGATCTCGACGTAGGGCTTCTCGAGCAGCCGCCGGTCGCGCGCCACGGCGAGCGCCTGGTACCCGATCAGCGACAGCGCCCAGGTCGCGAGGATCAGCGCGACCTCCTGCTCGTAGTCTTTCAGGATCACGAACGGCGAGCGCAGGTTGTGAGTGATGACCTGTCCCGGCTTCAACTGGTCCTGGGGCACGACGGGCTCGGCGAGAATCGCGGCCGCGCGCGGGCGGATGACGGTCGCGTAGATCGACTGCACGAGGATCACGCTCACGAGGAGCGCCGCCAGGCTGAACAGGGCATCGCGGCCGACCGAGCGCATGAAACTTTCTCCTGAAAGAAAACGCGGCCGGCGCAGCACGCGCCTCGCTTCGCTCGCGCGGTCATGCGCTCGCCGGCCGAAAGTGCCGGAAAATGCTAGCATTACGCGCCCGACTCCGGGGCGCTAGTCGGCGCTCCCGGGGCTCGATGCTCGGGTGAGGAAGGCTATGGCACTAAAAATCATGATCCTCGGGGCGAACGGGTTCATCGGCAGCGCGCTCACCAACGCGATCCTGCGCAGCCGCCCCTGGGAGGTGTACGGCATCGACCTCGCCGACAACAAGCTCCAGGGTCTGCCGCAGACCGGGCGCTTTCATTTCGTCGAGGGCGACATCACGATCAACAAGGAATGGGTCGAGTACCACGTAAAAAAGTGCGATGCGGTCGTTCCGCTGGTCGCCATCGCCAACCCGGCCCAGTACGTGACGCATCCGCTGCGGGTGTTCGAGCTCGACTTCGAGGCCAATCTCGACGTGGTGCGCCATTGCGTCAAGTACGGCAAGCGGCTCGTGTTCCCGTCGACCTCCGAGATCTACGGCATGTCGCCCGATGCGGCGCTGGACGAGGAGGCGAGTCCCCTGGTGTACGGGCCGATAAACAAACAACGCTGGATCTACGCCGCCTCGAAACAGCTCCTCGACCGCGTGATCTACGCCTACGGGGTGCGCGACAACCTCGACTACACGCTGTTCCGGCCGTTCAATTTCATCGGGCCGAATCTCGACAACGTCGAGGAGCCGAAGGAGGGGAGCTCCCGGGTCTTCACCCAGTTCCTCTCGAACGTGCTCTACCGTCGCCCGATCAAGCTAGTCGACGGCGGCGGCCAGAGGCGCTCCTTCACCTACATCGACGACGCCATCGAGTGCCTCCTGACCATTCTCGGGAACGAGAACGGGTGCGCCAGCCGGCGCATATTCAACATCGGCAACCCGGCCAATTGCATCTCGATCCGCGATCTCGCCGAGCGCACCATCCGGATCGCACAGGAGTTCCCGGTGCTGCGCGACAACGCCCGTGCCACCGAGATCGTCGATGTGTCCGCCGGCGAGTACTACGGCAAGTACTACCAGGACATCCAGGTGCGCGTGCCCAACATCGAGGCGGCGCAGCGCGAGCTCGGATGGCGTCCGACCACCGACATGGATACGGCCGTCCGCCGCACCATCGAGTTCTACGTGAAACAGGAAGGCTTCGGCACGCGCGCGGCGGCGATGGCGGGCATCTGATGCACTCCGCCATGCCCGCGGCATGAGCGGCGAGGTGGAGGCGGGGGCTACCGGCCGGCCCGGCTGGGCGGCCTGGGTGCTGCTCGCGCTGGCGTGGTTCGCGACGGTGCCGGTGCGGCCGCTCCTCGACCCGGACGAGGGCCGGTATGCGGAGATTCCGCGCGAGATGCTCGCGAGCGGCGACTGGGTCACGCCACGCTTCGACGGTCTCCTGTACTTCGAGAAGCCGCCGCTCCAGTACTGGGCGACCGCGATCGCGTACGAGGTCTTCGGCGTGAGCGAGTGGAGCTCGCGGTTGTGGAGCGTCGGGCTCGCGTTCGCATGTCTGCCGCTCACCTTCGCGTGGGTGGCGCGTCTCTACGGCGGTGCAGCCGCGCGGCTCGCCCTCACCGCGCTCGCGGTCAGCCCGTACTTCCTCATCGTCGGACACATCAACCTTCTGGACGGCGCCTTCACCTTCTTTCTCACGGCCACCGTGCTCGCCTTCACCCTGGCGCAGACCTCACCTCCGCGATCGCCCGCGGAGCGGCGCTGGATGCTGACGGCCTGGGCGGCGGCGGCGCTGGCGGTGCTCTCCAAGGGAATCGTGGTCGGCGTGCTCGCGGGCGCGGCGCTCGTCATCTACACGCTCATCGAGCGCGACTCGCTCACCTGGCGCCGGCTCCACCTCGCGGCGGGTCTGCCGCTCTTCGCAGGCGTAGCCGCCCCGTGGTTCGTGGTGGTGTCGCTGCGCAACCCCGCCTTCCCCGGATTCTTCTTCGTCCACGAGCACTTCGCGCGCTTTCTCACCACGGTGCACCAGCGCGTGGAGCCGTGGTGGTACTTTCTGCCGCTGCTGCTCGTCGGCGTGCTGCCCTGGGTCGTCCCGCTGGCCCGCGCTGCGGTGAGCGCCTGGCGGGCGGAGCCCGAAGCTGCCGGAGGGCCGGGCCGCGCCGCGCTCACGTCCGGCGCGGCCGCGGGAGCAGCGCCCGGCTCCGCGTCCGCGCCCTTCGAGCCGCTCAAGTTCCTGCTGGTCTTCGCCGCCGTGACGCTCGCGTTCTTCTCCGCCTCCGGATCCAAGCTCGCGCCTTACATCCTGCCCATGCTGCCGGTGCTGGCCGCGGTCACCGGCGCCAGCGGCGGCGCCGCGGACGCGCTCGCAAGGCACGCCGCGCGAATCGGCGCGGCCCTGACAGGGGTCATCGCCGTGGCACTCCTTCTCTATAGCGCGCGCCGCAACAGCTACGTGCCGCATGAGGCACTGCTCTGGACGGGGGCGGCGCTGCTGACGGCCCTTGCGGCGCTGGTGATCACGTGGCGGGCGCGGCCCGCCACGCGCACCGCCGCGTCCGTCGCGACGGCTCTGGCGGCGATTCTCGGCTGGCAATGCCTGATGTGCGCCTACAGTGCGACTCCGCCGGCCCGCTCGGCGCGCGAGCTCGTGAGGGCGGCGCGTCCCTACATCAGGGCGGCGACGCCACTGTACAGTGTCGGCCAGTACCGGGAGACCGTATCGCCGTACCTCGCGCGTACCCTGCAGCTGGTCGACTATGAGGGAGAGCTGCATTTCGGGCTGGAGCAGGAGCCGCAGCATCGTGTGGCGATGCGGGAATTCGTCGCCGGCTGGAGCGCGGGCGGCGAGGCCGTGGCATTCTTCGATCCGGGAATCTGGGATGAGTGGCGGCGGCGCGGCCTTCCCGGGCGCGTGATTGCCTTCGACGACTACACGGTCGCGGTGAGTCGCCTCTGAAAGCGTGAGTCGAGCGTGAAAGTCAGCGATTTCCTCATCCTGTCATCCGGCGTGCTGCTCAACGCCCTGGCGCAGCTGGGACTCAAGGCCGCGACGCGCGTAAGCGGTCCGCTGATCGCCGGTGAGGCGGGCGTCTGGAGGCGGGGGCTCGACCTGCTGGTCGTGCCCTCGCTATGGTACGCGCTGTGCGCCTACGGCCTGAGCGTGATCGTGTGGCTGGTGGGGCTGTCGCGGGTGCCGGTGAGCCAGGCGTATCCGTTGCTGTCGCTCGGCTACGTCATCAACGTCGGGCTCGCCTGGTGGCTCCTGGGTGAGATTCCGAACGGCCAGCGTGTGGCCGGCATCGCCGTCATCGTGCTGGGCGTGATACTCGTGGCGCGGTCATGAACGACTCGAGCAAGCCCGTGAAGCAACTGCCCTTCACCCGTCCGAGCATCGACGAGGACACCATCGCCCTCGTCGCCGAGGTGCTGCGTTCGGGTTGGCTCGCGAGCGGACCGAAGGTGGCCCAACTCGAGGCGGAGCTGTCCGCCTACCTCGGGGGACGGCCGGTGCGCACCCAGACCTCCGCGACCGCGGGGCTGGAGATGGCGCTGCTCGCCTGCGGGATCGGCAAGGGCGACGAGGTCATCACCCCGGCTCTCTCCTTCGTGGCTACCGCGAACGTCATCGTGCGCGTCGGCGCGCGGCCGGTGTTCGTGGACGTGGGGCTCGACTCGCGCAACCTCGACCTCGCCCAGGTCGAGGCGGCGATCACGCCCCGCACCCGCGCGATCCTGCCGGTGCACTTCGCGGGCCTTGCGGTCGACATGGACCGGCTCTATGCGATCGCCGGCAAGCACGGACTGCGCGTCATCGAGGACGCGGCCCACGCCATCGGCTCCTCCTGGCGGGGCCGGCGCATCGGCAGCTTCGGGGACCTGGTCGTGTTCAGCTTCCATCCGAACAAGAACATGACCACCGTCGAAGGCGGCGCGATCTCGGGCGGCTCGCCCGAGGAGCTGACAGCGATCGAGCTGCACCGCTGGCACGGGCAGGTGAAACGCGGCCCGGACGACTTCGACACATTGCTCCCCGGGGGCAAATACAATCTCTCGGATGTCGCGGCCGCGGTAGGTCTGGGGCAGCTCCGAAGGCTCGAGGAATTCAACGCCCGGCGCCGTAAGCTCACCGCGCGCTACTTCGAGCTGTGGGGCGCGGAGCCGCCGGTGCGGTTACCGGAGCGCGGCGATGCCGGCCACAGCTGGCACGTATTCACTCCGCTCCTGCCGCCGCCCGAGCGGCTCGCGATCTCGCGGCGCGAGTTCATCGAGGCGATGAGGGCGCGCGGTATCGGCGTTGGGGTCCACTACCCGGCCATCCACCTCTTCAGCGCCTATCGCGCCCTCGGCTATCGCGAGGGACAGTTCCCGAACGCGGAGGCCGTCGGACGGCGGACCGTGACGCTGCCGCTGTTTCCCGCCATGGAGCTCGAGGACGTCGACCGGGTGGTGAGCGCGGCGAACGACATCCTGCGCGGAGCGCGGGTCCCATGAGCCCGCAGCTCTCGGCCGTCATCCCGGTGTACAACGAGCAGGAGGGACTGCCGCTGCTCTTCGAGCGGCTGTACCCGGCGCTCGATGCGCTCGGCCGCTCCTACGAGGTGGTGTTCGTCGATGATGGCAGCACCGACGGGTCCGTGGCGCAGCTGCGCCGCCAGTTCGAGCGGCGCCCGGACGTCACCCGGGTGGTGCTGCTCGCGAGGAACGCCGGCCAGCACCTGGCGATCCTCGCCGCCTTCGCGCAGACGCGCGGCGCCTACGTGATCACCCTCGACGCCGACCTGCAGAACCCGCCGGAGGAGATCGCGCGGATCGTCGCCGCCATGGACGCCGGCGCCGACTACGTCGGCACCATTCGCAGGAGCCGCCGGGACGTGCTGTGGCGCAAGGCGGCCTCGCGACTGATGAACCGCCTGCGTGAGGGCACCACCTCGATCCGCATCACCGACCAGGGTTGCATGCTGCGCGGCTATCACCGCAGCGTCGTCGACGCCGTGAATCATTGCACCGAGGTGAGCACCTACGTACCGGCGCTCGCCTACACCTTCGCACGCCATCCGGTGGAGATCGAGGTGGCGCACGCGGAGCGCATGCTGGGACAGTCCAAGTACTCGCTCTATCGTCTCGTCCGCCTCAACTTCGACCTGATGACGGGATTTTCGACCGCGCCGCTGCAGTTCTTCTCGCTGGCGGGCACCGTGATCGCCGTGATCTCGCTGCTCCTCGTCGCCTACCTCGCGATCCGCCGTCTGATCGTCGGCCCTGAGGCCGAGGGTCTGTTCACGCTGTTCGGCATCGCCTTCTTCCTGATCGGAGTCGCGCTCATCGGACTCGGAGTGGTCGGGGAATACGTGGGCCGCATCTACGAGCAGGTGCGCCAGCGGCCGCGCTACACGGTGGCGGCGGTGCTCGAGGAGCCGCGTCCCGCTGCGGAGCGGCTGGCGGAGGACCGAGCGGTGTCCGACAGACCCGCGCTCGTGGCCGGGGCGCGCGTGCAGGGGGCGCCGGAGTGAGCCCGACGCGGGCGGTCGTCTTTGCCCACCACGACGTCGGAGTCCGCTGTCTCAAGACCCTGCTCTCCGCCGGTGTCGAGATTGCGCTCGTGGTCACGGTCCCCGATGACGCGCAGGAGACGCAGTGGTATGCGAGCGTCGCGGCCACGGCGGCGGACTGCGGGCTGAACGTGATCGCCCCCGCGGAGCCCGACGCCGCCGGGCTCGAGCGCACGGTCGAGGGCCTCCAGCCCGACTTCATCTTCTCCTTTTATTACCGCTCGCTCCTGCCCGAGGCGCTGCTCGACTGCGCCCGTCGTGGCGCCCTCAACATGCACGGCTCGCTTCTGCCGAAGTACCGAGGGCGCGCGCCGGTCAACTGGGCCATCCTGAAAGGCGAGTGCGAGACCGGCGCGACGCTGCACTACATGGTGGCGAGGGCGGATGCGGGCGACATCGTCGATCAGCAGCCGGTCCCGATCCTGCTCGAGGACGATGCCCGCGAGGTGTTCGCCAAGGTCACGGTCGCCGCCGAGATCGTGCTGGCGCGCTCGCTCCCGGGCCTCATCGCCGGCACGGCGCCGCGCAGACCCCAGCCCGTCGAGCCCGGGCAGTATTTCGGGCGCCGCCGGCCCGAGGACGGACGCATCGACTGGACGCGGCCGGCGCTCGAGATCCATAACCTGGTGCGCGCCGTGGCGCCACCGTTTCCGGGCGCGTTCGGGATCGTGGGCGCGGAGCGCTGGGAGATCCATCGCACGCGCCTCACCGAGCGGCGTGCGCCGGGCCGTGGCGCGCGGCTCTTCGGGGCGGACGGGGAGTGCTACGCCGCCTGTGGCGACGGCGCGATGCTGCGGCTGCTGCGCGCCGCGAGCCGCAGCGGGCCCATCGACCTCGCCCGCTACGCGCGCGCGCTCGAGAAGCATCCCGTCCCGCTCGGCTGACTTAGGGCCGTCGACCGTGGCACTGATCGCCCTCAAGATCGACGTCGACACTTATCGGGGCACACGCGAGAGTGCGCCGAGGCTCGCGGATCTGCTCGGGCGGCTCGGCGTGCCGGCGACCTTTCTCTTCAGCCTGGGCCCCGATCACACCGGGCGCGCCATCCGGCGTGTCTTCCGCCGCGGCTTCCTCGGCAAGGTCAAGCGCACTTCCGTGGTGGGGCACTACGGTCTGAAGACGCTGCTCTACGGCGTGTTGCTTCCCGGGCCGCACATCGGCCGCCGGTGCAGCGCACAGCTTCAGGATATCGCGCGCCGCGGCTTCGAGGTGGGCGTGCACTGCTTCGATCACGTGCGCTGGCAGGACGGGGTGGGCCGGGCGAGCGAGCCGTGGACCCGGCGCGAGCTCACGCTCGCCCGCGATCAGTTCACGGAGATCTTCGACCGCCCGCCCGTCGTGCACGGCGCAGCCGGCTGGCAGGTCAATCACCACGTGCCGGCTCTCGAGGGCGAGCTCGGCTTCCGTTATGCCTCCGACACCCGCGGCACCGGGCCATTTGTGCCGGCGGGCGATCGGAGCGCGGCGACGGTCCCGCAGCTGCCAACGACCCTGCCGACGCTCGATGAGCTCATCGGCCGCGCGGACCTACGCGGCGTCGAGCCCGTCGACCATCTGCTCGCCGTGACCGCCGGCGCGCTCCCGCGCGATCATGTGTTCACGCTGCACGCCGAGCTCGAGGGCGGCGCGTATCTTCCATCGTTCGAGCGGCTGCTGCGCGGCTGGCAAGAGCGCGGCGTGCGGCTCACGGATCTCAAGGGTTATGCCGCGCAGCTCGATGTCGCACGGCTCCCCCGCTGCGGCATCGTGGCGGGAACGGTGGAGGGACGCTCCGGCACTCTGGCGCTGCAGTCGCAGTGGAAGAAGTGAGGGGCACGCGACAATATCCACCCCGTCCGAGCGTCTTTACAGACAGATGGATGCTGCGCTCGCTCCTCGCTTGAGCCCCGGCGACCAGGACCGCGAGATTGCCTCGACGGTGCGGCGCGAGCGCGGGCGCCTCCTCGCCTTCATTCGCGGGTCGATCGCCGATGCCGCCGAGGCGGAGGACGTGTTGCAGGAGGCGCTTTACGAGCTCGTGCTGGCCTACCGGCTGATGCAGCCGGTGGAGCAGGCGGGCGCGTGGCTCCGACGGGTGGCGGGCAATCGCATCATCGACCGGTTTCGTCGCAGGAGAGTCGAGCGACGCGCGCCGGGGGCGGCGGAGAGCGCCGCGGCGCCTCGGGCGGCGCAGGACGAGGGCTCCCTCGAGCCGGTGCTCGAGGATCTGCTTCCGGCCCCGGACAGCGGACCGGAGGCCGCGGTCATGCGCGAGCTGCTGCTCGCCGAGATCGAGGCGGCGCTTGCGGAGCTGCCGCCGGAGCAGCGCGAGGTATTCATAGCGCACGAGATCGAGGGCGTCAGCTTCAAGGAGCTGGCGGCGCGCACGGGAGTGGGTCTCAACACGCTGCTCTCGCGCAAGCGCTACGCGGTGCTCTATCTGCAGGAGCGGCTGCGAGCCGTCTGGGACGAGTGGCTGCCGGGCTCCCGGCTGAGTGAATGAATGCTCGATCGAAATGGGTGGGTAGTCGACAACGAATCGGTAGCTGAGGCGAGGAGGATGTCGTGAGAGGTCGAGGTCGTTGGGTGGTTAAGGGTGCCGCGTTCGTGGCGCTGGCGGTGGTCTCCATCGCGGTCCTG
>Ga0209801_1002142_pt1 | contig 11734 bp, 8 predicted proteins | sample GraSoiAngelo_127_FD_185884 | JGI IMG/M metagenome (GOLD analysis project Ga0209801, IMG submission 185884) | Grasslands soil microbial communities from the Angelo Coastal Reserve, California, USA - 14_0927_09_40cm (SPAdes) (version 2) | ecosystem: Environmental > Terrestrial > Soil > Grasslands ... | reverse complement strand
GGTGCAAAAACTTCTGCGCCAGGCGCGCAAGGGCGCGCGGCTGCTCTACCTGCCGGGCAATCACGACGAGTTCCTGCGCGACTACTACGGCACCCATTTCGGCGGCATCGAGGTGATCGAGGACGCCGGGTATAGTGGCAAATCGCTGAAACGCCCGGGCATCGTGGCCGCACTGGACGCTCTCAGCCGGCATCGCGCGGACACGCTCTCTACGGAGTTCGACGAGGAGCGACACAGTGAGACCGTGGCCGATGAGCACCCGGAAGCGGCACTGCAGGCTCAAAGCCAGCGTGCCGCCGTGCGCCGGGCGATCGCTGAGCTGCCGCCCGAATTCCGCGAGGTGATCGTGCTGCGCGAGCTCGAAGGCTTGTCCTACAAGGAAATCAGCGACGTGGCGGGCGTGCCCGTCGGCACGGTGATGTCGCGGCTGTCGCGCGCGCGCCGGCGGCTCGAGGACGCGCTGTGCGCCGAACCGGAGGACTGCTGACGTGACCCATCCCGGCTTCGAAGCTCAGATCGACGCCTACCTGGACGGCGAGCTCGCCCCGCCCGACGCGGTCGAGCTCGAGGAGCATCTCCGGGCGTGCCCCGACTGCTCCCGCCTGGAGCGGCGGCGCCGCGCGGTGCGTGTCGCGGTACGCGAGCACTTGCCGCGCTTCCCGGCGCCGGACATGCTCCAGGCCCGGGTGCGGGCGCAGGTGCAGGCGGAGTCGCGCCAGACGGATCGTCGCCGCGCACCCACCTGGACCGCGCTCGCGGTCGCCGCATCGCTCGCGGTCGTGGCCTTCGGCAGCTGGCAGCTGGCGCTGCGGGGTGCCGCGGGGGAGGCGATCACCAATCAGGTGCTCGCGAGCCACGTGCGCTCGCTCATGCCGGGGCATCTCACCGACGTGCTGTCGTCCGATCAGCACACGGTCAAACCGTGGTTCAACGGCAAGCTCGACTTCTCGCCTCCCGTGTACGACTTCGCCGGCGGCGGCTTCCCGCTCGTGGGGGGAAGGCTCGAGTACGTGGACGGGCGGCCGGTCGCGGCCCTGGCCTACAGCCGGCGGCAGCACGTCATCAGCGTATTCCTCTGGCCCGCCGAGCGGGGCCGTACCGCGGGACCCCGCGCGGCGACCCTGCAAGGCTATCACCTGCTGCACTGGGCCACCCCCGCCTATACGTACTGGGTCGCGTCCGACTTGGGCCTCCCGGAGCTGCACGACTTCGCGGCGTTGCTCCGGCGCGGGGATTCGGCTGCGGCGGCGACGGTCCGGTAGGCACCGGCCAGCGAGCCTGAGTGCTCGTCCCCGCGGCACCTTCCGGGCCGCGCGCGAGTACCATTGCCTGTCCCCTTCCTCGAGGCCCACCATGTCACGCTCGTTCTCGCACCGCGCCGGCGCCGCCCTCCTCTTCGCCGGCGTCGCCGCCGGGTGCGGCGGCCGCATCCATTCCGTCGCGTCGACTGAACCAGCTCCCGCGGCCCCCTCCACGCTGGACCGGATGACCGTGCGCACCGGGGAGCAGGCGGTCGTAGTCGACTCGCCCACGGCGGTGGGCCGGCGTGTGGAGCGCATGGTTCAGGACGCGGGTGGGTACCTTGAGCGCTCGAGCAGCAGCAGCGACGGCAACATGGAGATCCAGGCCCGCATCCCGGCGGCGCAGCTGGACGGCTTGATGGACAGTGTCGCGGGACTCGGAAAGGAGCGGCGCCGCCGGCTCACGGGCGCCGACGTCACCGACCAGTATACCGACCTCGAGGCGCGGCTGCGCAGCAACATCGCCCTGCGGGATCGGCTGCAACAGCTGCTGTCCCGCGCCGCCACCCTCGACGAGGTGCTCACCCTCGAGAAGCAGATCGCCAGGCTGCAGTCCGACATCGACGCGCTGCAGGCGCGCATCGACCAGCTCAAGAGTCGCACTGAGCTCGCGTCGCTCAGCGTCAGCCTGGAGCGCAAGCACGTGCTCGGCCCCCTGGCCGTCGTGGGGCGAGGCGTCGGGCGGCTCGTCGGGAAGCTGTTCGTGATCCGCTAGCCGATCGCGCGGGTCGGGGCGTGTACCACCTCATGCGACTCCAAGAGACCCTTGCCAGATCGCTGCTCGACCTGGCCGTGGCTGCCGTCTGGACTTGTTGGCCGCGGCTGAGCGCTTGGTGGCACCGACCCGTATTGCGCCTCGACCGGTCGTGCGAGACGCGCGTCCGGTCGCCGACAGGGCAGGCGACCCCGAACGGCACCTGGCCGGGATCTCAGGCGACTGGGGCGTTCCGCTGATTCTTTACACGACCCTGACGTCCGAGACTGCAGCGAGCGTCCCGTGATTGGCCGGATGCCGCATTCGCCACGTGATCTTCCACGGGCACGACGACGAGGTGCGCCGCCTGGTCGCCGCCTGCGAGTGGGGACCGAGTGGACCTCCGTTGCGGGCCGCCTGACGCCGGGGCAAATTGTCCATATGTCGCGCCGTCCCACCGACACCAGGATCGCCCCGTGACCTTCCCCTTCCTCTCGATCCGCACCCCGCGCAGGAATCCGAGACGACTCCCCGGAATTGCCATGCTCGCGTTGGCGCTCGCCGCGTGCAACAGCGAAACGGCTCCCACCGGATGGATTCCCACCGGGACCATCAGGGGGGTGATCACGACGACGACGAGTGCGTTCCTGGCCCCTCCCCGCGCATCCGTCCCGACAGTCCGCACCGCCGCGAGCGACCGCCTCCCGGCGTCCCCACTGCCCCGCCTCGGGTCGTTTCGTCCCCGCTTGCCCCGCGTGGCCCTGCGAGCGGACCGTCCGCGCGGTGCGCGGCCGACGGCCACGCCGCACGACTTGATCGTCACGTTCCGCCACGGCGCGCTGGGCGCTCCCCGCGTGGGATCGGCGGCGCTCGCAAGCGCGACGAGCGCACGGGTGTTCGGGGCGGCGATCCGCTCGCGCCTCGCGGCCATCCTTCCCGCGGACGTCGCGGTCGCGGGTGTCTCGCCCGCGATCCTGACGGCGAAGCTGCGCGTGGCCGACACGACGGCGCGCGACGGTGTCGCGGCCGCGTTGCGTCGGGATCCGGCGATCGCGGCGGTCACACGCAACCGGTTGCTATGGTTGGACAAGACCGCATACGCCCGGGCGGGGGGGGCGGGAGCGGCCGGCCCGGCGGCCGCCGGGTTGCGCGTCGTGCCGAACGACACGTTCTACGCCTTCCAGTCGTGGCATTACGGCCTGATCGACCTGCCGCGCGCTTGGGCCATCACGACCGGAAGCCCATCCGTGCTCGTCGCGCTGGTCGACGACGGCACGCGTTTCGACCATCCGGCGCTCGCGCCGAACTTGACGTCCGACGGATACGACTTCGTCTCCGCCGCCGATACGCTGCCGCTGTGCGCCGGCGGTGCGATCACCAACGACGACGATGCGACCCCAGGCTACGATCCCGATCCGACGATCCCGGCGTCCTACAGCCTCGATTCCACGGGCACGTGCTTCGCGTTCGACACCCTCGGAGCGCACGGAGTGCACGTCGCGGGCACGATGGGAGCCGTGGGCAACGACCATATCGGGGTCACCGGGGTGAATTGGAGCGTGAGAATCCGTCCGGTGCGCGCGCTGGGCGTGGGCGGGTTCGGAGAGTTCTACGATATCGCGCAGGGCATTTTGTACGCCGCCGGTCTGCCGGCCGACGACGGCAAAGGCGGCGTTGCGCAGACGAGCCCCGGGGCCAAGATCATCAACCTGAGCCTGGGCGGTCCGGACACCGATACCACGCTGCACAGCGCGATCATCAGCGCCACGAACGCGGGAGCGCTCATCGTGGCGGCCGCGGGGAACGCGGGCTCGGCCGCGCCCCACTATCCGGCCGCGTACCCCGAAGTCCTGGCGGTCGCGGCGGTGGGACCCGATGGGGTCCCGGCGTCGTATTCGAGCTACGGCCCCTACGTGGCGATCCGAGCGCCGGGCGGGAACTTCGAGTTCGGCGACGCGACCGACGGGGTCGCCTCCTCCATTTGGGACTTCGCCGTCAACCAGCCGGAGTACGCATTCGCTGAAGGCACGTCCATGGCGAGCCCGCACGTCGCGGGTGTAGCGGCCCTGCTACTCGCCCAGACCCCATCGCTGACGGCGAGCGAGCTGCGGGCGCGCCTCACGACCTATGCCGTCGGACCGGCCACGCTGTACGGCGCGGGGCTCGTCAACGCGTACAACAGCCTGACCCAGACCCACGGCCCGCCGACCCAGCTCTACGCGCTGCTCTACTCGGCGCTCACGAGCACCGTGCTGCAGCAGGTCACCACCGACGCGGGCGGCGGGTTCTCGTTCAGCGGCCTGGAAGCCGGCCTGTACTTCGTCTACGGCGCGAGCGACGAGAGCGGCGACCAGCAGTTCGGCGTTCCCGGCAGGCTGTGGGGTGCGCTCGGCGGTCCGGCGGCTCCCACCGCCATCGCGGTCCTGAATGCGGGGCCCTACAGCGCTTCGTTTGCCTTGGGGCTCCCGGCGGCGATCCAGCCCAACCACACGCTCGCGAGCGCGAACGGCCTGCTCATCGGTGGTTACACCCGCGGCATCTACGCGGACACGCTGCAGCTCGACCGCTATCGGGTGACGATTCCGGTCAGCGGGACGTACACGTTCGAGACGTCGGGCTGGGTTGCGGAGTGCGGCTTCGCGCTGGAGGAATTCACGGCGATCGGTCTCTTCGACGCGGGGGGCAACCTCATCACCTTCACGGACTACATCGACCCGCAACATTTCAACTTCTGCTCACGTCTGACTAGCTCGCTCACTGCTGGGACGTACTACCTCGGCGTCGCCGGGCTGCTCAACGGGCGGCGCTACCAGCTACAGGCGCGGGCCGGGCCGTGAGGGCGTGAGAGCTACCGCCCGCCGAAGCGGATGCCGGCCGTGAACGGGAGGAACGTGGTTCGGGGAAAGCCCGAGACCGCCGCGACGTTGACATAGCGCGCCTCGAAGAACAGCGCCACGCCTCGCAGCCCAAAGTCCACGCCCGCGCCCAGGTTCCAGGCGAGCTTGGTGGCGGCATCGCTCGCGGTCGAGTCGCTCGTGCTGACCGCGATCGTGGTGTGGTAGAGGCCGACCCCCCCGATCACGTACGGCTGCACCCGTGCGGACGACGACAATGGGTAGGTGACGTTGACGCTGGCGCCGGCGAGCTTCGTTTTCTCGTCGGTCGCCTGGCCGAACCGACTCGTGAGCTCCGCCTTGAGACGGTCGTTCGCGCTGTTGGCTCCGTACGTCGCGTCCACGCGGAACCCGACCGGCAGGCCCGGCAGCCGGAACGAGAACAGCGCCAGTGCCTGCCACGCGGTGTTGAACCCCTGCCCGTTTGCGGTCGAGTGATAGTCGCCCACGGGAGCCAGCAAGCCTCCGCCGACACCGAACTGGGGGTGAAGGCCCTGTGCCGCGAGCGTGCCCGCGACGAGGGAAGCGACGACCACGGCGCGCGCGGCTCTGCCTGACCAGGACATGCGCTCTCTCCTCCGTGAAAGCGGCGAACGAGGTGAGCCTCAGCCTGGAATAATGGCAGGGGAAGCGATGCCCGGCAACTCGGCGCTAGCGCGGCGCCGGGCGGTGCCCCGCGGCGACGCCGCGCAGCGCGGCGAGGTCCCGTACATCCACCGCGCCCCGCTCCAGACCCGCCAGACCGGCGCGCGCCAGCCGGCGCAGCTGCCGGTTGGTGGTCTGCCGGCTCAGGTTGGCGAATGCGGCGATTAAGTCCTGACTGACTTCCAGACGCGCGCTCGCCGCGGACTCGCCGGTGGCGGAGAGCCGCTCGGCCAGGAGCAGCAGCGTGCTCGCGACGCGCCGCAGCGGGTCGCGCTGCGACAGCATCGCCAGTCGGTTGAGCAGGGCGGCATGGCGACGGGCGTCGCACGCCACGAGCGCGAGGGCGAGCGGCGGATGCGCGGTGAGGTGGCGGTCGAATGCCTCGGCGGGCACCTGGAGCGTCGTAGTGGGCAAGAGCGCGGCGGCGTGCCGCGTCTCGTCCGACTCGGTGTGCCACACTTGCGACGTGAGCAGTGACCCGGGACCGAACACGTCGAGGATCGCGTGGTTCGCTCGTCCCACGGCCAGGCGCAGGCCGATGGCCCCGTCCCGCACGCAGATGTGCATTCGCTTGAGTCGCTCGGTGGGGAGCAGTACCTCGCCGGCCCGGTATGCGTGCGGCTCGACGCCGGGAAGGTCGGCGATTTCATTGGTCACGAACTCCAGATGACGCGTCGACATGCGACGGCCCCAGCACGATCAAAAACGGGGCCATGAGTTCCGGCGGGGGTGTACCGTGGACTGCGAGCGACGTTGCGGCGGCGCTATGCCGCGGTCGGCTGCTCCGTGGTGTTGAGGGCGCGCCTCACCGTCTGCAGCAGCAGCCCGCTCTCGAACGGTTTGCGCACGAATGCCGCGCCTTCGTCGAGCAGGCCGTCGTGCGCGATCGCCTCGGGGCTGTACCCGGACATGTACACGATGCGGATTCCCGGGCGCTGCCCGCGCACGCGCTGGGCGACTTCCCGGCCGTTCATCTCGGGCATGATCACGTCGGTGAGCAGCAAGTGAACCGGTCCCGGATGCTCGCGCAGGGTGTCGAGGGCTTCGACCCCGCCGGCCGCCTCGAGCACGGCATAGCCGCTGCGCTGCAGGATCCGCTTGGTGACGACCCGCACTGCCGGCTCGTCGTCCACGACGAGCACGGTCTCCCCGGCGCCGCGCGCGGTGCCGAGCGAGTCCGACGCCGGCACCGCGGCCGCGACGAGCGGCTCGTGCCAGGGAAGGTAGATGGTGAAGGTGGCGCCGGCGCCGGGCGCGCTCTCCGTCCAGATGTAGCCGCCGCTTTGCTTCACGATCCCGTACGTCGTGGCGAGGCCGAGCCCGGCGCCGTGGCGACCCGGCTTGGTCGTGAAGAAGGGCTCGAACAAGTGGCTCTGGGTTTCGTCGTCCATCCCCACGCCGGTGTCACGCACCGCGAGGGTGGTGTACCGGCCCGGCCGCATGGGCGCGTGCTCGCGGGCGAACGCCTCGTCCACCACGACGGTTCGCGTGACGACCTCCAATCGACCGCCCCCCGGCATCGCGTCCCGCGCGTTCAATACGAGGTTCAGCACCGCCTGCTCGAGCTGCGCAGAGTCCACGCGCACCGCGCTGCTCGCTGCGGCCAGGTCGAGCACGAGCTCGATCCGCGCACCCACGAGCGGCCGCAACGCGCGCTCCATCCCTCCCACCAGGCCGTTGAGGTCGAGCAGGCGCGGCGCCAGCACCTGCTGCCGACTGTAGGCCAGCACCTGGCGTGTGAGCTGTGCCGCCTGCGTCGCGGCCGCTTTGATCTCTTCGAGATCGCTGCGCCGGGCGTACGCGCGCGGCAGGTCGTCGAGCAGGATCTCGGCCGAGCCGAGCACCACCGTCAGGAGGTTGTTGAAATCGTGCGCGATCCCGCCCGCCAGGCGCGCCACGGACTCCATGCGGTGCGCTCGGCTGAGCCGCTCCTCGAGCTGCCGCTGCTCGGTGACGTCGCGCGCGACGCCGAGCACGCCGATGATGCGCCCGTCGTAGTCGCGCAGCGGGCTGCGCGTGAGCAGCAGCGTGCGGCGGCGCCCGTCGACCACCACGTGCTCCTCCGCCGTCTCGCTCTCGCCGCGCGCCCCCACCCGGGCGTCCGCTGCGCGCGAGCGGCTGGCCTGGTCGGCGGGGAACAGCGCCGTGTCGTCGCGCCCGACGATCTCGTCTGCCGGCCGCCCCAGCAGCCGCGCCGCGCTCGAATTGATGAGCACGTAACGCCCCTCGAGATCCTTCGCCACGATGGCGTCGCTCGAGCTCTCGATGATCTTCTGCAGCAGGTCGCGGCTGCCGCGCAGCGCCTGCTCGCCATGCTTTGACTCGGTGATGTCCAGTGACATCGACATCCCCGCGACGATCGCCCCGGCGTCGTCGCGCACCGGGCCGGCGCGCACCAGCAGCCAGCGGTCCCGATAGGCGAGCTCGGCCGCGGCACGGCGTCCGGCGAGCGCGGCCCGGTATAGCGGCTCGAGCGCCTGCGCGATCTCGGGGGGAAGTACATCCTGGACGGCTCTTCCCTGGCATCCGGCGGGCGCGAGCCCGGGAACGATGCCGTGTTCACCCCCCGCCACGATGTAGCGGAGGTCGTGATCGAACAACACCAGAGAGCCGTCGGGAAAGTTGCGCGCCAGGGTGCGGTAGAGCGCTGCGACGTCCGGCAACGCGGGCGATCCCTGGGGCTTGCGACGAGAAATGCCGCTCCGACTCACTCCCGGTCTCCGTCCCTCGAGGGATGCGCGCTTGGCGCCATGGGCTGTGCTATCGCACTATCCATGCCCCCCAGTGCTGCTCACGGACCACACCGGTTGCACCATAATGGTGCGGGAGGAGGTCACGTCCGCACTTGGTTGCGCCCCCCTTCCTTGGCACGGTAGAGCGCCCGGTCGGCCGCCTTGATGACCAGGTCCCACTTGGCATGGCGATCGCTTTTCTCGGCAACGCCGATGCTGATGGTCACCGGCACACGCTCGCCGGGGCCGCGATCGGTGAGCACCTTCTCCTTTTTCTTCTTCGAGCGGAACCGCGCCCGCAAAATGAAGCGCGTGTCCTCGACGGTCTTACGCAGCTCGTCCAAGTCCGGGAGACACTGTTCCGCGCCCCGCCCGGCGAAGATCACCGCGAACTCCTCGCCGCCGTAGCGGTAGGCTTTGCCGCCGCCCGGCACCTGCGCCAGCTTCGCCGCGATCATCCGCAGCACCTGATCGCCGACGTCGTGCCCGTGCCGGTCGTTGATGCGCTTGAAGTGATCCACATCGATCATCGCCACCGTGTAGTGGCCGCCGAGCCGCAGCAGCGCTTCGTTGAGGGCGCGCCGGGCCGGCAACCCCGTGAGGCTGTCCTGGTACGCCATGTGATAGGAGGCTTCCACCACGGCGACGATCAGGATGAGGGCGGAGGTGGCGAGGTAGAACGTCGAGAACCCGGCGCTGCCCGGCCGCACCACCGAGAGCCCGATGAGCGCCGGGAGCAGGGCCCAGGCGAAGGAGCGTCCGGTCTGCGTGGGGGCGAGCAGCTGGCCCGCGGCCAATAGGCCCGCCGCCACGAAGAAGGCGAGCAGCGCGGGATCGGCCATGGGTGTCCAGGCAAACATCCAGCCGGGCAGGAGGCGACTGTGCAGCAGCGCCGCCGTGAGCCCCGGAGTGGCGCGGTCGAGGATCGAGACCAGCATCACCTGTCCCAGGATCAGCGTCAGCCGCACCAGCCCCGGGGGCGTGAGGAACCCCCGCTCGGCGGTGAGCGCGAGGGCGGCGAAGTTGAGCGGCAAGAGGACGGCGATGGCCTGGAACACCACGCGGTCGCGTGCCAGGCCGTGGCCGGTGGCGAAGTGGAGCAGGGTGCGGTCCGCGAGTGCCAGCACCAGCAGGGCGAACAGCAGGCGGCTGCGGTGGAAGCGCCAGCCGATGAGCACACCGGCGCCGAACACCGCGTAGGGGTAAAACGGCGCGAGCGGCGCGAGCAGGTCCTGCAGCCATTTCGTGTGCGTGTAGACCAGCGCCGCGATGACGATGGGGGCTTCCGGCAGTCCGTACCCCACGATCTTCCACGCGACCGTGTAGGCGGCGTACGTCTGCGGCGCTGCGGCTCGCGGCACGGTTGCGGGGCTCCTCGACGTGGTTTGGGGGCCGCCGGGCGACGCGCGGTCGCGGCGGGCACTAAAGGGTACGCGGAACGAGCCCGAGGTCAACCGTTGGGTTGCGTGTGGAGCGGGCGGCTGGCGATATTTTCCCCGCCGTGGCGGTATCGTCTAGGGGACTAGGACGGAGCCCTCTCAAGGCTCAAACACGGGTTCGAATCCCGTTACCGCTATTCGCGCGGTGCTCGAGTCGGGTCGCCCCCATCGTCTAACGGTCAGGACACCACTCTTTCAAGGTGGGAACAGGAGTTCGATTCTCCTTGGGGGCAGAACGAATGCAGAGAGGCGTCGAGGGAACGACGTCACGGAACGGCGTCGCGGACATACGTCGCGGAGAGACGTCACGGACCGGCGCGACTACGGTTTTCCGTGACGGTTTTCCGTGACGGTTCTCCGCGACGAAGTTTTGTAGTTGAGGGCCGATAGCTCAACTGGCAGAGCAACTGACTCTTAATCAGTAGGTTCTCGGTTCGATTCCGAGTCGGCCCATGTTTTCACCACATCAGCGCCATCACGAGCAACCCGAGCCCCACCAGCACATACACGAACACGCCCCGGCCGATCGATCGTATCGCCCGCTTCCGGCGGCGCCAGCGTCCGCGCCGGATCATGTGCGATCGATAGCGCAGCAGGCGGAGCCACAGCGTGGGGGGCGGTACGGGCATGCGCCTAGGATACGGGCCGCCGGGAATCCCGGCAATCCCGGCCGGCGCACTCAGGAGACGACGGGACGCTCGACGGGGAGGGTGAAGAAGAACGTGGCGCCGCCGTCCACTTTGCCGTCCGCCCAGATGCGGCCGCCGTGCCGCTGGATGATGCGCTGCGCCAGGGCCAGCCCCACGCCGGTGCCCTCGAATTCGTCCGCCCGATGGAGCCGCTGAAACACGCCGAACAGCTTGTCGGCATAGCGCATGTCGAACCCGACGCCGTTATCCCGCACGAAGTAGACGACCGCGGGTCCCTCGCGTCGCGCCCCGATCTCGACCTGCGGGTGGAGACGGCCCCGGGTGAACTTGAAAGCGTTGCCGATCAAGTTCACGAGCACCTGGAGCAGCAGCGTGCGATCGCCCCTGGTCGGCGGCAGCGGATCGACGATCACGTCCATTCCCTCGACGCCGGCGGATCGCCGCAGCTCGTCCACGATGCCGCGCGCGAGCTCCGTCAGGTCCACGGGCTCCACCGACAGGGGTTGGCGGCCGAGCCGGGAGAAGTTGAGCAGCGCGTCGATCAGCTCGCCCCCGCGCTTGGCCGAGTCGCGGATGATGCCGAGAAACCGTTGGCCTTCGGCGTCGAGCGCGGCGGCGTAGTCCTCGAGCACCGCCTGTGCGTAGCCGTTGATGGCGCGCAGCGGAGCCCGCAGGTCGTGCGACACCGAATAGCTGAACCGCTCGAGCTCGCTATTCGATTGCGCGAGCTGCTCCTCGATGCGACGGCGCACGGTGAGGTCGCGCGTCACCTTGCCATACGCGATCAGAGTGCCGGCCGGATCGCGGATGGCCGTGATGATCGCGTCCGCCCAGAAGCGGTTGCCGTCCTTGCGCACGCGCCACCCCTCGTCTTCCACCCGGCCCTCGCGCGCGGCCGCATCGAGATGCTGCTGCGGCTTCCCGCTCGCCACGTCTTCCGGCGTATAGAAGACCGAAAAGTGTTGGCCCAGAATTTCTTCCGCGGCGTATCCTTTTATCGCCTCGGCCCCGGCGTTCCAGCTCGCCACCCGCCCCGCCGGGTCGAGCACGAAGATGGCGTAATCCTTGACGCTCTCTACCAGCAGGCGGAATCGCTCCTCGCTCTCGTGCAGCGCCTGATCCGCGCGGCGCCGCTCCGTCATATCGCGCGTCACCTTGGCGAACCCCATCACCGAGCCGTCGGGGTCGCGCAGGGCCGTGATGATCACGTCGGCCCAGAAGCGGGAGCCGTCCTGGCGCACCCGCCACCCCTCGTCTTCGACGCGCCCGTCGCGCGCCGCGAGCGCGAGCAAGCGCGCCGGCTTGCCCGCCTCGATCGCCTCCGCCGGGTAGAAGCGGGAGAAGTGCTGTCCGATGATCTCCTCCGCGCGGTACCCCTT
>Ga0209801_1002141_pt1 | contig 11740 bp, 10 predicted proteins | sample GraSoiAngelo_127_FD_185884 | JGI IMG/M metagenome (GOLD analysis project Ga0209801, IMG submission 185884) | Grasslands soil microbial communities from the Angelo Coastal Reserve, California, USA - 14_0927_09_40cm (SPAdes) (version 2) | ecosystem: Environmental > Terrestrial > Soil > Grasslands ... | reverse complement strand
ATCGCGATCTAAGCATCCGGTGCTTTTTTCGCGTGCTACCATTCGCCTTTGTCGGCATTTGCGCGAAGTTTCGCGGGCGCGAGTAGCTCAGCTCTTCATTGACGTATGCACACGAGAATGACGCTAAGCATAGTTCTCCTGATTTTGTTTTCGAGTTTCGCGCGCGCAGAGTGGCGGTTCGAAGGAGAGACGGGAGTGGTTTATAACAGCAATCTCTCGAACTCCGATCGCTCCGCCGATGTGCGCGATGACTGGGCATGGAGGAGCGATATAAGTGCCGCCAATGGTCTCCAGCTTACGCGTGATTTACGACTGAATCTCGGAGCGGATATGCGCGGCGAAGTGTGGGATCGTTTTGATGCGTTTAATACCATCGGCCCGGGCGCTTCCGCTGGCTTACGCTATCGCTTCGGTTTGGGCCGCCAGGCGCCCTGGGTTTTGCTGGAGGACCGGTTTGGCTACGATCGGTTCCACACTGCACAAAGTGGTTATGACAACGTGCTTAATTTTCAGACCGGCATTGCGCTCTCCGACCGGATCGCGCTGGAAGGCGGTTATGCGTTTGAAAGTTTTGTCTCGCCGAACGATTTCTACGATCGGCAGGTTCATCGCGGCAATGCGCGCATGGTCTTCGATGTCACTTCGTCTCTCCAGGTCACCGTCGGCTACACCTATCGCGAGGGTGATGTGATTTCATACGCTGTTCCGCCGCGGCCCGATATTGCCCGCTTCTCGATCGAACGCGAAGACCAAGACGAGTTTGGCCAGCCGCTACGTACCGCCTACAAATTGTTGGGACGCACGCATGCACTTTCGTTTTCAATTGCCTATCAACTAATGAAGTACGCGTCGGTTCAGCTCGGCTACGAGTATGCCATCACCACGCACGATCCATTGCAATACGAGAACCACTTGGTGGAAGCGAACATCGCCGTGGCGTATTGAGATGAGGCCGTCACGCGGATTCGTGGTGCTTACTGTTTTGGTTTTCGCCGGCGATCTCCTGGCCGGGTCGTTGGAGGTCATCGTCAAGGACGACAAAGGCAGGCCGGGTTCGGATGCCGTTGCCTATGCTGTTGCCGCCGGCGCTGCGAGCGCAGCGCCGAAAAAGCAGGCGGTCGTCGACCAACGCGACAAACAATTCGTTCCTTACGTGACGGCAGTACAAGTGGGCACCGCGGTCATTTTCCCGAACAGCGATAACATTCGACATCACGTTTACTCGTTTTCGCCCGCGAAAAAATTCGAGCTGCCGCTTTACAGCGGCGTTCCCGCCGAACCGGTGGTGTTCGATAAGGTCGGCTTCATCACTCTGGGCTGTAACATTCACGATTGGATGATTGCTTACGTCGCCGTGTTGCCGACGCCGTATTTTCAAGTGACGAGACAAGACGGACGCGCCGTGTTGAAAGATCTGCCGGCCGGACAATACACCGTGCAGGTGTGGCACCCGGCGTTGAAAGGCCAGCCGGAAGCCCTCGCCCAACGGATTGATGTCGGCGGCGGCACAAAGAGTTTGCTGTTCACTCTGCCGCTCAAGCACGACGTGCGTGCCAAGCGGGCCCCCGGCTTAACCACTGGAGGCTATCGCTGAAACTTCGATTCCGCAGTTTTCGAAGCCGGCTGCTCTTTTTCCTGATTGTGCTCCTGACGCTGTTGCAATGCGCAATCTACCTTCTCGTCCGGCAGGCTAATCGACAGCATGCTCTGGCGCAGATTCAATCCAGCCTCCGCACCGGTGCCCGCATTTTCGAAAAACTGATCGAACAGCGTGACCAGCAGATCACGACCGCGGCCGCCATTCTTTCGCGTGATCACGCGTTTCAGGAAGCCTTCGCCGGGGCCGATCAGGACCGTGAGACTACGCTATCTGCACTAGCGAGTCTCCGCGGCCGGATCAGAGCCGATGCGGTATTGATCGCATCCCTCGATAAGGAACTTCTTTTTGACACGCGCCGCCCACAAATGCACAACGTGCCGTTTCCGTTTCCAAAACTGATCGAGAAGGCCGAGACGAACGACGCCACCTATGCGTTTGTTGTGCTCGACCGCGAACTCTACGCCATCGCAGTCGCGCCGTTGCTCGCGCCCGATCCCATTGCGTGGCTTTGTCCAATGTTCCGCATCGACGACGATTTCGCGCGTGAAATCAAAGTCTACACCAACCTCGAGATCACTTTTCTCAATGGCGCCGACTTGTTTGGCACGACGCTGCCGAACCGGCGCGCCATCACTCAGATGCTGCGCAACCGCGTACTTCCGCCGAAGCAGGTAATTGATTTGCGCCTCGTCCGGGAAATTTTCGTGAGTTACGTCGTCCCGCTTCCTGGCGAGAATGCACGCCCCATCGCGCTGCTGCAACGATCACTCGACAAGGAACTCGCGCCGTATTTTCGACTTGAACGAACCTACCTGGGCCTGGCGCTGCTGGGTTTGGCCGTATCCGTCATACTTGGCGTGTGGATCGCGCGCGGCGTTTCCCGACCGGTATTGGAGCTGGCTAGCGGCGCGCGCGAGATCGCGGCCGGAAATTACAATCATCGGGTAAAACTTAAGCAGGAGGATGAAATCGGATCGCTTGCTGCCTCCTTCAATCAAATGAGCGCTGGCCTGGCTGAACGCGACCGGGTTCGCGACTTGTTAGGCAAGGTCGTCTCCCCGGCTATCGCGTCGGAATTACTTCGGAAGAAGGTCACGCTCGGCGGTGAGCAGCGGGAAGTGACAGTGCTCTTTTCGGACCTGCGAAACTTTACCAGAATGAGCGAAGCCCTTGGTCCCGAAGAGATGCTCGCGATTCTCAACCACTACTTCACTCGGATGGCCGGCATTGTGGAAAAGCACGGCGGTGTGGTGGACAAGTATGTCGGCGACGCGCTCATGGCATTATTTGGCGCGCCGGTCGCGTCCGCGGACGATGCCGACCGCGCGCTGCGCGCTGCATTAGAGATGTGCACGGCGCTCGATGAGCTGAATCAGCAATGGCACCGGCGCGGCTTACCCACGGTCGGTATCGGCATTGGAATTAACACTGGTGTTGTAGTTGCCGGCAACATGGGCTCGGAAAAGCGGCTCAATTACACCGTCATCGGCGATGGAGTAAACCTCGCCTCGCGCCTCGAAGAGTTGACGAAGACACCGGACTATGAATCGCGGGTCATTGTTAGCGGCGCCACGCTGGCGAAAGCGAAAGAGAAGTATCGCACTCGCCGGCTCGGCGAAGTGGCGGTGAAAGGAAAACAAATCCAAACCGAAATCTTCGCGCTTCTCGGCTGAGGGATCAGAAAGTCAGAAAGATCAGAGCCTCCTTTCCACAATCATCAACGACCGCCGTACCGACGCTAGCGAGCAGCGTTAGCGACGCTTGCGCAAAGTACCTCGTCGGGGGCCGGCGTTGACGTTTGGAACTTCTTCACCGAGGGCAGTGGCTAAATCGATTTGATGGTCCTGCTCTTGCACGAGGATCTCGCGAATCTGTTCAGCCATCGCATATTCTCCAAGCGCTTCACACTGCGGGATGCGATCGCGGTAATTACGAATGGTTTCATTTTCATTATCGAGATCGAAGCGGAGCATGTCTCTCGCGTTTTTCGATGTGCGCACCGGCTTCGGACTAGTAACCGGCATTTTGCCGAGGTAATCGATCTGCCGCGACAGCATCAGGGCATGATCGAGCTCTTGCTTGGCGTGAGTTTCTAGCTGAGCGGCGATGTCCATGTATTCGGCGCCCTTGAGCACCTGGGAGTAGACGACGTACGCGATGATGGCTTGATATTCGCGGGCCAGGTCTTCGTTCAACAGCTCCGCGAGACGGTCCCGGGAGATTTCGTTGGATTTTTGTTCAGGCATTTGATTGCTCCTTTAGATTGAAAGACAAATTATACGTTAGAGCGCTTCGGGCGCACCGCTAGTTTTGAGATCGCCTGGCAGTTAGCTGAGTTACTGCAGCCGCTTGGATATAAAAATTGCGGCATCGGCTTCTTCGACGCGCTCCGGCATTAGCGCGACGGAAAATCACGATGGGATTGGGCGTCGCCTCTCCAGAAGGAACGCGATGATCGCGAAAACGGTATAAAAGATGAGCGCCGTGATCGCGAAGCCGCGATCGGAAGAGGGCGGCCGGCGCACGAAGGTGTTGCTGGTTTGAATCAAGACCAACGCGGCAACGAAAATGATGATGCCGATCTTCCGCGCGATCGCGCCGTTGCGTTTCAAATAGAGCACCGCGCCGAAAAGAAGAATTCCGATCTCCAAGACGAATTCGATGCCTCTGTAATTCCAAAGACCGAAGCCGACTTTCAACGTGTCGTCATAGATGGCGAGGTCGGGACGATGAACAATCAGATCGAGAAGCCAATGCGAAAAGACGGCGAATCCCACGAGCAACGCCGCGCTGTTCGAGGCAATGTTGCGCCAACCAATTTTGTAAATTGCAAATGCTACCGCCGACCAGAAGAGCGCGCCGAGGAGGCTGTGCGTGTAAGGCATGTAATAAAGATCGAGCGCATTAGTCGCGGTGATTCCGGGAACGAAACGCACCTTCTCGATCCCAAGCAGAACAAATGGCGCCCACAAAAAATCCAGCAGCTGCACAGCTACGAACAAAACCCAGAGCGGGATTTTGTTTCGCTGTGTTTTAACCGCGAACGCAACACCGTAATGCCCGACGAACATTACTGTTCAGTCTGGTTGAGTCTACTACAGTTGTCGATCTGCCGATTACTATTCGAGTTCTTTGCGGACTTCGATCTTGCCCGGTTTGAAATCGACTGTGTCGAATTTGACCCGCTTCAAATCCCAAACGCCGCGCAGCTCGGCGCTCCAGTGCGGACCGGGAGCGAGGTTCGGCTTGTTTTCGGCAGAGATGTCCAGCAGTAGCTTGTCGCCTTTGAACTCAAAATTCTTAATGTCATCTCGGTCCGACACGAACGTGTAGCTGTTATCTCCCTCACCCTCCTTCGGATATTTTTTCAAGAATCGCGTCTGCCAATCACGATCGAAGTACTTTACAACCTCCGGCCAGACTTTTTGCACGCGCTTGACCTCGTCGTTCTCAATTTCATAAACGACCAGATCTTCATTTCCCCATTTCATCGCGTGCCAGATCGCGACCGTCGAGTTGCCGTTCCATTTTGCGTCCGGCGCACCGCGCCCACCCTTCCGAGTAACACCGTAGCCGGTTTCGATTTCCTTCAACACTGCGTACGGTTTGAGACGAACCAGCAAGTTGGGCAGCCCTGGATCTACATTTGAATCCTCATCGCGCACCTCATAAAGGATCGCGAATCGTCCATCCGGCGAAACCGTGCTCTCACCTACTTCATATTCTTTCGGGACCTCCGGATACGATTTCTCTTCAGCGGCAGGCGACGCCGATTCTTCCTGTGCGGGAATTGCCGAGGCGAACGACATCAACAGCGCCACCGACACGAACAAACTTTTCATATGCTCGAGCCAGCATGCCGGTTTTTAAGGAGGATTCACAACATTTTCGCTAAAGGCCCGCTCGAGATAATCCGTGTTATAGATCTTCATCAAGTCGACGGGCGCCGGATACTTTCGTTAACGGATTCCCTCCGCTTTGCACTTTCAGCGGCTGCTGACGCGGATTATTGGGGAGTAATTCCAACTTGATCAAGCGTCCGCACGCGTAGACGCTGACTTGATGTCGACCACCGGCGTGCCGTCGAATACCTCGATCGGCCCGATCTTCATACGTGTGCCGTTAATCTCACGCACAGCGACGGGATGCAGCCCAAGCGGGTTTGGTCGTGCAGGTGAGCGCGTGTAAAACACGCCCGTGAGCGGACGAGTTTCGTCGCTGCGCGGATGCCCCTTCAGCACGTCGCGTTTTGCCTCGTGCAACCACGTGATCACGATCAATTCGTTACCGACTTCCATGCCTAACAATGCCTCCGCGAATCGGGGTTCGATCTCGAGCCACGCGTCGGGCGCACCTTCGGGTCCTTGCCGCGGCGCGTCTTTACGGCCTTTCACTGACGATCGGATGAAGCCAACAGGCTCGAGGGTGTAAGAGCTCATTCATCCAACTTTGGTCGTGCTCTCTATGACGCAATATTAAATGTTTAGATACGACCCCGATTTCTTACTAATGCGATTTCTGACTAATGAATCAACGGTGCCTTCGATATGATCTGCGCGGCGGACGGTTGTTCGATGAAGCATTCCGGAAACGCCACCCGATCTGGCCCTGCGGGGCATCGCCGCTTCCACGCGGAGAATTTCCTGGCAGTCGCGGCTCGATCTTTCGCTGCGGGACTCGCGCTCCCCTGCCCCGCTCGTCCCGTGGCGGCGCAGCCTGATTGTAATCGAAACCTTCCGCCTTTTTCCGTACAATGCCGCGGCCGATGAAACGCTCGAGCGAACGCAACGGCCCCTGATCTTCCGGCGTAACAAAGCTGATCGCATCACCGATGGCGTGCGCGCGGCCGGTGCGTCCGATGCGATGGACATAATCCTCCGAGTGCATCGGGAAGTCGTAGTTCACCACGTGAGAAATGCCGTCGACATCGATGCCTCGCGCCGCAATGTCCGTAGCGACCAGCACCCGCACCGCGCCCGACTTGAAATCCTTTAAAGCGCGCAACCGCTGATTCTGGGAACGATTCGAATGGATAGTGCCGGTTTTGATTCCGCTGCTCTCCAGCCGACGCGCGATTCGGTCCGCTCCATGCTTGGTCCGCGAAAAAACCAGGACCGTATCGAAGGTGGGATCGCTCAGTAGATGAAGAAGTAATGCCTGTTTCAAATGCGGACGGACTTCGTAAATGAACTGCGTCACCGCCTCTGCCGGATTCGCTCGTCGGCCAATCTCAACCATCTTGGGCGACTGCTGAAACTGATGGGTCAATGCCTCGATTTCACGCGAGAGCGAAGCGGAAAACATCAGCGTCTGCCGTTTGCGCGGCAATGCCTTCATGATTCGCCGAATCGGAGGAAGAAATCCCATGTCGAGCATGCGATCGGCCTCGTCCAGCACCACGAATTCCACCCCGGAAAGATTGGCCGCGCGCTGCTCCATCAAATCGATTAGACGACCCGGCGTAGCCACGACCAGGTCGACCCCGGAACGCAGCGCTTCAATTTGCGGACGTTCACTCACTCCGCCGAAGACGGTGGCCATGCGCAACGGAACATGTTTCGCGTACGCGCGCACGTTCTCCTCGATCTGGACGACGAGCTCACGCGTCGGCGCCAACACCAGCGCGCGCAGCCGGTGCACGTTATGTTTCTGCGGGTTCGCAGTTAACTCGCCGTGGCGAGCAACGGTCTGTCTCGATTCTGCAAGCTTCATCAAAATCGGCAGAACGAAAGCAGCGGTCTTCCCCGTCCCAGTCTGCGCAATCCCGATGACATCGTGTCCCGCGAGAATGAGCGGGATCGCCGCGATCTGAATCGGGGTCGGCTCGGTGTAGCCCGCGTCGCGCACGGCCTGTAACATTTGGGGCGAAAGATGAAGTGCGCGAAACGGCATAAGGCGCCAACTATCGCCCGTTAAGTGCCACCGCGCACCTACTCTTCCTCTGGATCTTCCAGTGCCCGCTACGTTCTACTGGTTAGGCGCAAATCATGCCACATCGTCCGGCCCTTGCTCATCACTCGTCACGCGTCACTCATCACTTCTTCATTGCCGGTCCTTCTCCGTCCGCTGCGCTCCGGAGGATCGACATCTTCTTTGACGAACGCCCTGCTCATTCAAAGAAGTATCGCACCCACCGCATCGGGTGTCCTTTCGGAAAAGAGAGATCCGCACTTGGCGTGACGTCCGCGCTGGCACGAACACTACTGACTCATTCCGCGCGCAGCGCAATCATCGGTTCAACCCGACTAGCTCTGCGCGCCGGGATCCAGCAGGCGAGAAGCGCGATGCCTAACAAAAGCAAGGCGACACACGTGAAAGTAATAGGATCGGAAGTGCTCACGCCGTAGAGCAGGCTCTTCATCATGCGGGCGCCACCGAAAGCAATCACCAATCCGCATGCCGAACCGATCGCGGCAAGAAGCATTCCTTGTTTCAGAATCAGCTTTTGCACATCGGAGAGCTGTGCGCCAAGCGCCATGCGCAATCCGATCTCGCGCGTGCGTCCCGCGACGACATGCGACATCACACCATAGATGCCGACCGCAGCAAGAATCAGCGCGAGCACACCGAAACTGCCGAGCGCGATTGCGGCCATGCGCGCAGGAAAAAGTGAGGTGCCCATGTGTTCCTTCAGCGTCTTTGCGGCAAAAACCGAAATCGACGGATCGAGCTTCTGCACTTCAGCGCGCAAGGCGCTCAATACCTGTCGCGGGTCGGCGCGTGTCCGGGCGATGAGCCTAACTAGCCCGGTGTAATCCCGATATAGCGGTGTATAGACCGCGGGCTTGGGATCTTCGCCTAACGAATTGTATTTTCCGCTAGGCACTGTGCCAACAATCTCGAAGAATGGATCCTTGGGGCCATGCCAATTGAAGCGCCGACCAATCGGATCCTGTCCATTGAGAAACTTTTTGGCGAACGTCTCGTTCACGATTGCGACGCGGTTTTCCTTTTTGTTTTCATCATCACGAAAATCGCGGCCCCGTAGCGGAATGCCCATCACATCGAAATAACCGGGACTGCTATCGATCGGGATCGCGATTGGCAAATTGCTCGCCCCCGTAAACTCCGTGCCTTCGATGTAAATCCCGCTGCTGTTGTAATTGAGACCGAGCGGGAGGTTATCAGTCAGTGCGGCACTTTCGATTTGCGGCAGCGCCCGCGCGTGCTCGAGCACCTGCTTCTGAAACGCGCGGCCGCGTTCCTCGTTATAGCCTTGCAAGCTGACGTCGAACGAAAGCGCGACCGCGTTTTCCGGATTGAATCCCGGTCGCATTTTCTGAGCGGCTGCCAAACTGCGCACAATAAGGCCGGCGCTGATAAGCAGGACTAACGAGAGGCTTACTTGCGCGATAACCAGGAAGTTGCGCAAACGCGAGCGGCGGAAGCCGCCCATCGATGATTCGTCTTTCAACGCGGGCACGAGCTGCGGTTTAGACGATTGCAGCGCCGGAATCAGACTGAAGAGAATGCCCGTCGCGATCGATAACAGCAGCGCGAAACCGAGCACGCGCCAGTCGGTGCGTAGATCGAAGAGCAAAGTAATGTCGCTCGGCAAGCGAATGCCTCGCACAGCGCTGTTGATTGCGGCAGCGAGGAATACGCCCGCCGCGCCACCGCTGAGTGAAATCAGAAGACTCTCGGTGAGCAGTTGCCTGACGAGTCGTTGTCGACTTGCCCCTATCGCGAGCCGTACGGCAATTTCGCGTCGACGCTCCGTCGCGCGCGCAAGCAGCAGGCTGGCAAGATTAACGCATGCCAGCAAAAGCACGAGCCCACCGACGGCCGCGAGCACTCCAGTAAAGGCGAATACAGAATTCGCGATGTCGGGAATGAACAAGCCGGGTTTCCCGAGCCGAATGCCGAAGCCGACGTTCTCCGGGTAATCCTGCGCGAGTTTTGCGGTCAACGTCTCAAGCGCAACCTTCGCTTGCGCGAACGACACGCCGGGTTTCAGCCGACCTACAGTGAAAAGATTGTTCGAGTCGCGCTTGTCGAGCCACGTGTTCCCAGGCTCGATCGTCTTCGCCATCATTACCGGAATGAACATTTCCGGGTCGTAAGCGACCTCAGTGCCAATAAATCCTTTGGGCGTGACGCCGATAACAGTGAACGGACGGCTGTTGAACTGAACCGTCTTCCCCACAACGGCGGGATCGCCGCCGAAGCGGCGTTGCCAGCAGTTGTAACTAATCACGGCAACGGGATGTGAATCAGGCGTCTGATCTTCTTCGGGCAAAAATGCGCGCCCCAGCATCGGCTTCACGCCGAGGACATCAAAGTAATTTCCAGACACAAGATAACCCCAGACGCGCTGGCTGGACTTGTTGACTGTGAGACTGCTGACGACAACGCGATAAACAAACAGACCGGAGAAGACGGTGTTACGATCGCGGTAATCTTTGTAATTCGGATACGACTGCAGCGACCAGTCCGCGCCGTTGTGCAGTGTGCCGTAAAGCTCGACCAACTGCGAAGGCTCCTTCACCGCGAGCGGCCGCAGCAAAACGGTATCGACCAAACTAAAGATCGAAGTGTTAGCCCCGATGCCGAGCGCCATGGAAATGATGGCGAGTGCGGCGAAGCCAGGTTGTCTCATAAGTTGCCGAAAACCGAAGCGGATATCCTGCAGAAGTGTTTCCATAAGCGCACGAGGTTCTGCATTGTGAGATGCAGCGCGTGCGCGCCTTGGATTCAGGAAATTCGCCACGCACGAATTCTTCCTTGTTACTTCCTAATTCTTACTTTTGACTTCTCCGCCGGCCGCGGCTTGGGAGGCGACTTTGGGGATCCGCAGTCGGATACTTTCGGTTAACGGATTCCCTTCTAAATTCTGAAATTCCGACGTCTGACCTCTGACTTCCGAGCTCTGACCTCCCGACTCCCTCTCAACTCTTAACTAACGACTCTCAACTGCTCAGCTGCTGGTGAATGTTAAATGTTTAGATCTGAGCCCTACTGCCCTTTCGCTCCTAGTTATGATCCAGCTGCTTGAGAATTTTTTCCGCGCCGCGACGAATCTCTCCGCGGTATTGTTCCGTATCTGTCCACGACGACGCCGGCAACCTATGAGAATCAAGAAGAGCCAATGCCTTTTCGGCGTGCTGTCGCGCCAACTCCTTCTGCGCGTCTGCCAAATACGCTTCGGCGAGGGTCTCGTTCGCGTCAGCCGATTCAGGATAAGCAAGTAGCACCAACTTCAAGACGTCGACCGCTAACTTCGGCTCGCCGGCGCGCATGTGATCTTGTCCGATCGTGCTGACGGTGACTTCCGGGAACAACTGCGCATCCGGGTCTTTACGCCGCGCTTCAATCAGTTGCTGCGTAACCTGGGCGACTCCGCCGGGCATCTGAATTTGATTGATGACCGACGCAGACGCCACAGTGTCCGCAGGCGCGTGACCCGGTGTTTTGATCAGCGTGGTCACAAACCAATCCACGATGATGCCGGGCAATTCGGGATGGACTTTGAACATGTCGGTTCCGTGGCCGCCCTTCGCCGGCACTTTACCGATGTCGAATGGTTCATACCAAAGCCAGGGCGCTTCGTGCGACGCAGAGTAGTGCACGAATTTCCTGCTTGGGCTTGAGGCGGTGACGTAGAGCAGTTCCATCGCTTCTACGATGGGAGGGTATTCGTCATTGTCGGCCACGACGAACAGCTCGGGCAGTTGCGACGCCTGCCGCAGGAAGTCGAGGCTTTCGGTCTCGCCGGAAAGCAAGACCAGCGATTTCACCTCGGCGGGATGGAGGCGCGCGGTTTCGACGGAATCTTCAACGCCGATTACCCCTGCTCCTCCGATGCCAACGACATCCCGGTTCACACCAGGCTGCGAAACCAAAAACTCAAATGCAGCGTCAAGCTCGCCGGGCCACCGTTGCTTTCTTGTTTATTCGGGTCGGTATCGACCGTTAACGCATTAATTCCGGCGGCAGCAAGCTGACGCGCGACATCGTCCCACGATTTCCGCGTGCGGTTGCTTTGGTGGAACAGCAACACGCCGGGGCCTGGTTTCGCTGCGTCAAAGTACGTTCCTTTAAACATGGTGCCATTGGCTGTTTTAAAATCGACAACACGTTCCACGCTGTTCGTACGCGCGGCGCAAATAATCACGAGCGATCCAAGGAGGAACGGTATTA
>Ga0209801_1002132_pt1 | contig 11780 bp, 8 predicted proteins | sample GraSoiAngelo_127_FD_185884 | JGI IMG/M metagenome (GOLD analysis project Ga0209801, IMG submission 185884) | Grasslands soil microbial communities from the Angelo Coastal Reserve, California, USA - 14_0927_09_40cm (SPAdes) (version 2) | ecosystem: Environmental > Terrestrial > Soil > Grasslands ... | reverse complement strand
TTTCCTCCGGACCCAGATGCCGCAGAACCAGACGCCGAAGGGGCCCTCGGTCTCGTTCCGGTGGGATTCGAGCGGATTCAACGTGACGGTTGCGGACACCTCGCAACAGGGCGACGCCGCGATCACATCGTGGGAGTGGGACTTCGGGGACGGGAGCCGTCAGTCGGGCCAGAACCCCGGGGTGCACACCTACGCGAGCCCGGGACCGTACCAGACGAGCCTGATCGCCCGGGACGGCAACGGGAAGGAGAGTCGGGCGTTCGCCCAAGTCGATGCGGTCCCGATGCAGACCCGCTCCGGGGAGAGCGCGGTAGACCCGACCGCGGGCCTGAACCTCAATTTCGACCTCGGCGGGATCCTCCAGCCCTTGGCGATCGTCCTGTTGACCGGCGCGATGTATCTGGTCCTCGCCATCGTCGGAGGGACCGTGACGAAGGCGGGCTGGAACCTGATCAAACCCAAGCCCGAGACGGTCCGCGTGCGGATGAAACCGAGACAGCTCACGCAGGCGTTCGAGGAAGACACCGCGAGAGCCGCGATGCCCCCACCTCCGTCGGCGTAGGTTTCATCGGCGGCGGGACGGCCGTAGGGTCTCCGCGTTCGCGATGCCCGGCGGCCCGCCATCTGACACCACGTCTCGCAGGGACACGGACTCCGCGACGCCTTCGAGGATCGGAGAGCGGACGCCGGTCATGATCGCGAGGACCCGCAGGATCCCCTCGTATTTCCGGTCCACCCGCACGCCAAAAATGACGTTCGCGTCGGGGCGGATCCCCGCCGTCAGTCCTTCGACGACCGCGTTCGCGGTCCGCAGGCGCAGACCGGGGCCCGCGCTGATGTGGATGAGGGCGCCGTTCGCCCCGCGGTAGTCGACATCGAGGAGCGGGTTGTCAAGCGTGTCGGAGACCACCCGGTCGACGTCGTCCTCCGAGTTCTCTCCATAGAACACGGTCGACATGCCGCCGGCTTGGAGGATCGTGCGAACGTCGCTGAAGTCGAGGTTGATCAACGACGGGAGTGTGATCGACTCCGTGATGCCCTTGACCACCTCGCTGATTAAATGGTCCATCACTGCGAACGCCTGTTCCACGGGGAGGTTCGGGACGAGGTCGAGGAGCCGATTGTTGTCGAGGACGATGAGCGAGTCGGAGCAACTTTGAAGTCGCTGGATCCCGGCGCGGGCGTTGTTCATGCGGCCCCGTTCCGCCCGGAATGGCGTCGTGGCCAAGGCGATCACGACACTCCCGGCCGCCTGGGCGAGCTCCGCGAGAAACGGGGCAATCCCGGTGCCCGTGCCGCCGCCGAGGCCGACCGTGATGAACGTGAGATCGGAGTCGCCAATCTGATTCCGCAGCTCTTGTTCTGCGAGCTCGGCGCACCGCTCGCCAACGTCCGGACGCCCTCCCGCACCCATCCCCCGAGTCACGCCGCCGCCGATGAGAATCTTGCGGTCCGCCTGAATGGAATCGAGGTGCACCGCATCCGTGTTCACGACGATCGTCCGAGCCCCGTGGATGCCAATCCGATGGAGGCGATGGACGGAATTGCCGCCGGCACCCCCGCATCCGATTACGAGGACCCGTGGCCGCGCGAGCGTGAAGGAATCGAGGAACGACTGGTTCCCCGTTCGCTGTGCGGTCTCGACGCCCATCCGTGAATCCCATCCCGGGCGGCCCGCGGTGGAGGCCACCTCTGCCCGCGCGCCTCAGGGGTCGCGCGTTCCCGGCCATCTCGCTAGCGGTCGGCCCCTTCCATGGCCTTGTGGAGCCGCCGGCGGACGTACTCCCGGACCGCGTTGCGGACCGCGTCCTCCACGGACACGGAGTCGCCCGACTTGACGAGCTGCTGAAGGTCCACCACGTTTCCTTTCGGCAGTTCGATCATGAGCTTGCGGATGTAATCCGGCGCGAATTGGATGTCGATGAAACGGTCGATCGCGGCACGAATCGCATCGGAGATCGTCGTGAACGTACCGCCTTTCACGAGTTGATGGAGTGCTTTCACTTTGTCCGGCGGCAGCCGGATGGTGACCCGTTCCGATTCCGATGGCATCGCCCGCCCCCGCAATTCGGATTTCTGTCTGACATTCGTATGACAATCACGTTATTTAAACATATGTCCACCCGGCTGTCCAAGGCCAGAGCTCCCGCCCACGGCGGGAGAGCAAGGACGGGGTGGAGATCGGCGTCGCGGACGAACCTACAGGGCTCGCATCCGATTGTTCTTCGGGTTGTGTTCGACCTCGGCGAGATGCAGGGCCTCCAGCACGGGCGGGACGTACATCCCGAATCGTCCGCGGAGACCCTTCTTCAGTCCATACCACCCACCGACGGGATTCTTCGGGGATCGACCCCACGCTTCAACGGTCCCGTCCGCGGCCGGCTTCTGCTCGTCGGCGCTTCCGAGGGGCATCCATTCTCCGCGCGACTTGAGCATCTGGTGCAGGTCGTTGATGCATCGGAGGTGGTACCGAAGCTCCGTGCTCCCCGACTTGACGACGAGCGCGGGCGGATCAAGAGCCTCGTCACGGAACGCCTGAAATTCCGATGTCCCACTCGGCGTCTTCAAGTGCCACGGATGTTCGCGCGTGCCTTCACCGGACTTGCCTTTGCCCGCCATTCTGAAATCCCCCGTCCGATTCGAGTCCGCTGCCCGCGAATGCCACTGGCAAGATGCGGATCGCGACGACCGAAGAACCGCTGGATCGCTATTTCAACGATTCGCCGCCTTCAGGTGACGGGAGTCATGGAGAGAATCTACTCCTTCGGCAGGAGTCTCGCCAGCCCGCGGGTCTCCGAAAATTGAGCCCCGTGGACCCGCATCTCCTTGATCGCCATCTCCGAGTCACCCGGCTTCAGGTCGACCCCACGAATCGCATCGCGGAGCACTCGGATCGTCAGGCCCCGTCGGAGTCCGTCGAGCGTCGTCGCCCGCACGCAGTAGTCCGTCGCCAATCCGCAAATGAACAGCTGATCGCCCTCGAGCTCGTGCAATGTGGACTCCAAATCCCGTCCGTGGTCCGTGAATGCTTGGAACCCGGAGTAGGAGTCCTGCTCCGGATCCATCCCTTTCGAGAGGATGAGCGCCGCTTTCTGGAGAACGAGGTCCGGATGGAACCGCGCGCCCTTCGTCCCTTGGATGCAATGCGGCGGCCATGCGCCGCCAAATTCCTTGAAGTGCTTCGTCTCCCGCGGATGCCAATCCCGGGTGAAGAGGATCGGCAGGCCCCGGCGTTCGAAGAGGGCGACCGTCTTGTTGACCCGCGGAATGATCGCATCGCCGTCCGGCACCCCGAGGGCCCCGCCCGGGCAGAAATCGTTCTGGACGTCGACGACCAAGAGCGCGGGCCTCCGTCCCATGGTCCCGTTCCCACCATTCCAGAGATTCGCTAAAAGGTTGCGGCTCGCACGAATCGCGAGAAATCCGCGACGTAATCCTCGCGAAACGCGAGGTCGGCGGGGAGCGCGTCGAACCACCGTAGTTCTTGAACGTCGGGACCCGGACGAGGGCTATCGGATGCAGCTCGGGCCACGAACTGAGCGAAGTAGCCATGGCGACTCCGCTGGCCATCCGAGAGCGTTTGCTGCAAGATTCGAGTGAGAATGGGATCTACCACGGCAACGCCCACCTCCTCCTGGACTTCCCGATGGAGACCGTCCAGGGTCGTCTCCCCTTCCTCAAGCCGACCGCCGGGGGTGACCCATGCGTCTCCCCAGCCCGCGGCGGGCCTGTGGCGAATCAAGAGGACTCGACCTCGGCCGTCGTGGATGAGGCCGCCCGCGGACCAGAAGGGGTCTTCGTCCCATTCGAACGCGGCGTGGTCCGGCGGCACGACGATTCGGCGTTTCTCGATCGGGACTCGCCCGAACCGCTGGAACGCGTCGGCGAGGCGATCTTTGCAGACGCCAGGGCACATCGATCCAGTCTCAAAGATGGGAAGCTTATTTAACATCGCCCCGAGTTGACCGGCCGCGCACGGGAGGGTTCGCGCGTGCCCCTCGAAGATGTTTCGGACCGATCCAACAAGGTCTACGACGCCATGAAGTCCGCCGGCATCACGTCGGAGGACAAGATGCGCGACGCGGAGGCGATCACGAAAATGTCGAAGCTCCCGAAGAACTTCGTCCTCACGGCCCTTCAGGAACTGCAAGCGAAAGGGTATGCGAGACGCCGGGCGCGCGAGAAGGCCGCGGGCTACTGGCTCATCAAGTGACGTGCAATGGTCATCGCCGCGGGCGGCCGAGCGCGGCGGCAATCATCATGGGCAGAACGGCGGTCGCGTCGCTTTCGATCGTGACGTGCTTCGCCGTCTCCTTGACTTTGCCCCACGAGATCCCCTCCCGGGTCCGCGCGCCGCTCAAGCTCCCGTCCCATTCCGGGGCCGTCGTGATGTAGACCGCATAGTCGAGCCCACCACGGAACTGATTCCACCAGATCGTGTGGTGCTTCGACACGCCGCCGCCGATCATCAGGGCGCCCGTCTCCTTCGCGGTGAGAGCGAGGTCCGCGAGCTCGGTCTCGTCGCGGAACTGGTCGATCGTGAAGGCTTTGTGGTCCTGCCAGAAAGACCAGAGCTGGTAGCCGACCGCGCCATCGAAGATCGCGGGCACGTACACGGGGATTCGGTTTTTCCACGACCACCACAGGAGGGATTGCCGGCTGCCCGACCGTCGGCCGAGCTCCCAGAGGAGTTCCTTCGTCGACAGGTTCCGCCGCCCGGACGTCCAGAGATCGCGGAGCATGGGTTGGATTTTGTTTTCCAAGATGATGCCGTACGACTCGTTCGGGACGAGCACGTTCCCGAGCCGGTTGATGCCGGCCCGATGGAGCTTCACGTCGTCCATCTCGAATTCGCCTTGGTAGTACGGCCGCCATACCCGTGCGAGGTCGTGATCCGCGGTCCCGCAGGTCGTGAGGACGACATCCACGAGCTTCCGCTCGACCAGGGTCCGCAGGACGCCGCGGACGCCCGTCGCCATGAGGGCGGCCGGGAACGAGAGGAATGTCGTGCACGACCGTCGGCGGAAGATCGTCCGAAGGATGTCGACGCCCACCGCGATTTTCTTCGCGGTAAAGCCACCGCCACGGCCCATGGACTCGACAAGTCTTGCGACCTCGACGGACCGAGCGACCTCGATGTCCTCCACCTTGCGTCGCAGGAGGTCCCGCTTCACCATCCGGCGCGGGATTCTGGCGACTTGATAAAAGACTATGGAGGCCGCCTCAGCGGTTGAGATGCGCTGTGGGTCCGTGAGCCAAGACCAACGTCCATTCGCTGCTGGCGATCGTCGGTGTCAACGCGGCAGCGAGCTTGATTGACCCGTTGGTGGAACACAGAACATTCCGACTGAACACTTGTAAACCTGCTGTGTACGTGTCATCCTTTTTATCATGTTTGGTAACGAGTTGTATGAAGCTGGGAGGGAGTGCGGCGGTCGCCGAGGTGGCGGGATCGGTTGGTCTCCTCGCAAAACCCCTGAGTGCGCTATTGCCGGATCGACCGAGAGACGCGCACCGACCGGAACCCAGCCCCAACACTCCGTGGCTTGAGTGCAAGGGCCTCCTTCGGCCGTCGTGCACGTGCGCGAACCAGGGTATCGCCCGAGGATTCGCCATGTTCGCCGCTCTCGTCATGGTCCTTGTCGGGTTCTCTGCGCTCGTAACGGCCGCGCGAGCGGCGACGACGGACACGAAGCCCTTTTCGACGGGAGTCACGAGCGCAGCCTACTCGCCCAGCTTTGCTGTCGCCTCACTGCCGAAGGGGGGCGTCCTCGCCCAGAGTCTTGGAATGTTTAGGCGCTGGGACGGAACGCTCCTCCCGTATCAGGCGCTGAACCAGTCATTGGGCAACTGGCCGTACCTCGTGAACGAGACAGGAACCTCGCTGCGCGTAACTCGGTTAGGCCAGAGCTTCACCCAAACAATTGTCCCCGGGGCGAGCTATTCCTTCGGCGCAAACCGTATCAAGGAGACGATCAAGGTCTCCTCACCGTTTCCCGTGTCGTTCAGGACGCCTTCACTCAGAGTTGGTCTCTCTGCGTCATACTACGTCTCCATTCGAGGGACGACCGTCACGCTGTCCAGCTCCTCTGGCCCGGAGTGGACGAGTGCGCCATTCGTCGCGTGGGACTCCGCGAACCCCGCCCACACCTGGACGGACTTGGCGAAGTCCGTCGACTACGCTGGCGACTCGCTTGTCATCGACTTGGACGCCAGCGCCTTATCCGCTGCGACTTACCCGCTCTACGTTGACCCCACGTGGGTTCTGGTGGCGAACGCCCAGAACGGTTGGCCCGGAACCGTCGATAACGTCACCAGCGACTGGGGGGACCGGAACCTTCGCATCGGGCTCCTCGCGGACAACTTCAACGACAACACGAATGACATCTGGACCGTCGTCTCCGGCAATAGTTTCTCGCTCTCCGGAGGCGCGGCTCACCTCATGGCGACGCACATTCGCGCGACCGGGACATGGTACAACGTGAGCCTTGAATCGACCCTAAACTTTGCGTCCTGCGGGGACGCCGATATGGCCTTCCGGTATTCGAGCAGTTCGAATTACTATTATCTGTACGTTAATTTCGCGGCTCAGAAAGTCACCCTGTACAAGATCGTCGCCGGCGTGCAGACCGCCCTATCCTCGACTCTTTCCATTCCGATGTCGGCCCAGACGACATATGATGTGAAAGTCCTTGGACGGACCAACTACTTCGAGATCTGGTGGCAGGGCCTGCTGAAATGGAGCGGGACTGACGCGTCACCTCCCGCCAATCCGATTAAAGGGAGCATCGAGTTCTCCGAGGTCGCAAGCGGCTGCAGCCTGACCCTGGATAACGTGCGACTCCGAGACCCAAATCGCACGTCGGGCAACTACACCTCGATCAAGCGAGGGGCATCGAGCGGCAACGTCGCCACCCAGCTGAGGTTCCTGGGCACTGCGGATGCGTACGACGCGACGGACCTCTGGATCAACTCATCGTCAGACAACAACACGTGGGGCGGGTGGCATCTGGTAAAGACGATGGCGGCCCCGGGCCTCTACTACCCGATACCAGACATCGACCACAAACGATACTACCAGGTCCGCGCCGTTTTGCGGACCGGGGTTGACGGGACCCCTTCGGTCCAGGAGATCGACGTCTCCGAGAACCCTCCGCCGACCGGCATCGCCGCGACGACCAACACGGGCCACGAACCATGGTATCTCTACGTCGGTGGTGACGTTAACGCCGTCTCCGGAGACCTTGTGCTCTCCTCCACTGACCTGACCATCAAGGCGAAAGGGTACCCGATCTGGATTGTTCGGACCTACAACTCCGTCCTCGCGGGAACCGCCGGACCGTTCGGCCTCGGGACGATGGACGCGTTTCACGCTAGGCTCGCCTTCCCGACCGGGGGTAACGTAAGCCTCACGGCCGGGGACGGGGCGGCCTACACATTCGTCACGATGGGCGGCAACGCCTACAGCCCGCCCGTGGGACTCCACGACAATTTGGTGAAGAACGGGGACGGAACGTACACGGTGTGGCAGCCCGACGGGTCCCGGATGAACTTCGACACGACGGGAAGGGTCACGACGATCGTCAACCGAGACGGGAACCATCTCACGCTCACCTACACGGGCGGGAACCCGACGCAGGTCGCCGATGATTCCGGCCTCTCTCTCAGCCTGACCTACGACGCCGGCAACCGGGTCAAGACCGTCACGGACCCGATGGGCCGGAAGGTCACCTACACGTACGACGGCTCCGGGCGCCTCATCCAGATCACGGACCCGATGGGCTTCACGGAAAACAATTCCTATGATGCCTCGAACCGGCTCCTCCAGCGAGTCGACCCCGCCGGTCACGTGGACCGGTTCGTCTACGACGCCGGCGGGCGCGTCAACGAGACGTGGATCGGCGAATGGAACTTCGTGTCCGGCAGCGTCCGATGGCAGGTGCGGCAGTACCGGATCGTGTACGTCAGCGGCACCCAAACGACCGCGACGAACGCGGCGGGGGCCGTAACGACGGGCACGTTCAACAGCCAAGGCAACCCTACGAGCGTCATCGGCCCCCCCGTGGGATGCGCCCTATGCCGCGGAGGGAACTCGACAACGTACACATGGGACGGCGAATTCAACGCCCTGACCGTCGCCGATGGCCGAGGCGATACGACCTCGCGGTCCTACGACTGGATGGGGAACGTTCTATCCACCCGGGATCCCGAAGGGAACACAAGCGTCCAGACGTTTACGAATGCCCAGAACACGACCGCGTTCATCGCACTGTTAGCGAGCACGACGAACCCGAGGGGCTACACGACGCGGTACACCTACACCGCGAACGGGAACCTGTACGCCACCATGCGGTCCGGTGGCAACACCTCCTACCGATTCTATGACGCTGCCGGCTCCCTCACTCGCTTCCAAGACTTCCGCGGGAACTCCGTGACGTACGGGTACGACGCCCATGAGTTCCTTGTGAACTCGACGGACGTTGGCGGGAACAAGACCCTGTATCAGAATGATGCAATCGGCCGGATGTGGAACGCCACGACGCCCGGAGGGAACACGACGCGCCAAGTGTACGATCCCGACGGACGCGTCACGTCCGTCGCGGATCCGCTCGGGAACACGATAACCTCGACGTACGATAAGCGCGGGGACCTCCTGACCCGGAAGGACGCGAACCTCCTCATCACCCAGTACACGTACAACCTGACACTCGGAGGCGTCCAGCAGGTCGTCGACACGGGCGGGAACATCACCAAGTCCGTCTATGACGACCTGGGCGAGCGGATCCAATCGATCGACGCGAACGGACATGTGACGAAGTACGGCTTCGACAATTTCGGTCGCTTGATCAACACGACGACCCCACTGGGCCACGTGACCCGGTTCGTGTACGACGCGGCCGGCAATGATGTCGTCGAAATCAAGGCCAACGGCACGCGGATCAACTACACGTACGACGCGTCCAACCGCCTCATCAAGACTACCTATCCGAACGGCCAAGCCGTCAGCGTCACGTACGACAAGAACGGGAACGTCGTCGAGAAGAAAGGGCTCGAGCTCGACGAGATCTTCGCGTACGACGCCCTCGATCGGGTCATGCAGACGAAACAGATTTTCCTCGACGCGTCGCTGACCCTGTACCATAACTACACGTACGATGCGAACGGCAACCGGCTCACTATGGATGGGTCCGGTGGAGGGACTTACGTCTGGGACAAGAACAACCATATCGCCAGCCAGACCGACGCCGTGGGAAGCCGATGGACGTTCGTCTATGGGAAGGACGGGCGGTTGCTCAAGGAAATCTACCCGAACGGCGGCTACGTGACGTACGCCTACGACGCCGTCGGCCGGACGACCAAGATGCTCACCTACCAAGTCGGTGGCAGCCTCTTCGAGTCGGCGACCTACACGTACGACAAAGTCGGGAACCGCCTAACCGACACGGACTTCGGGACGTCCCAACAGACCGCCTGGAGCCAGACGGGTTGCTGCACGATCGACACGTCCGGGCTCACGGTGTCGGGGCTCAGTCCGTCGCCCCAGAGTGTCACCGTGTACGTCGCGCCGACCCTGATTCTCGACGCGACGCAGTTCACTCCGCCGTGTCCCTCCGCGACGGTCACCTGGTACTACATCCTCAATGGCGTAAAGACGCAAATCGCGACCGGGGGCGTATTAGCCGGCGATACCCACGCGTGCTACAAGAAGGTCACTCCCGCCAAGAGCGCGACGGTGTCGCTGAAGAACGGGGATGTCCTGCAAGGCGAGGTGACCTACGAGAACGATACGATCGTCGCGACGACGCCGACCGCCCTGACGACCTGGTTCGAGTCGTCCCAAGCCGCGACGACGTATACCTACGACCGGAACTACCGGCTCGGCAGCGTGACCTACTCGCCCGGGACGACAGGCGCGTACGCGTACGACGCCGTCGGCAACCGACTCACGTACGCGTCCGGCGGCAGCCCGATCAGTTCGTCGTACAACGCGGACAACGAGCTCACGTCTTCGTCGGACGGGACCACGTACACGTACGATGCGAACGGGAACCTCATCTCCCGGACGGCGGGTTCGACAACCACGAACTACTCGTACGACTACGCAAACGACCTCGCGCCCATCTCGACCACGATGCTGATCTCAAGCTCCTGCAGCGGATGCGCCACGACGGCGAACGTCACGTTGCCGACGCTCCTGCCCTCGCCGCAGAGCAAGACGGTCGCGGTCGGCGCATCCGGGACCCTGGAGGACGACATCGACTACCCGAATTGTCCGACGGTCACCGTCACGTGGTACTACATCCTCAACGGATTGCAGCATCAGGTCGGATCAAACACGTTCACGCTCAAAGCGAAGCTCGGCGTTTGTGTGACCGGCTTCTCAGGCACGTACCCGAGCGCCTCCCCGGTCGCCTTGTACACCGGCAATCGACTCGCCGGAGCGATCGTCATGGATCCCGGCGCTTCCTCGGCCTACGTCGCCCAATCGAGCACTTCCGTGAACGCGGGGACCTTCAAGGTCGCACCGTATGTCGTCATGCAATACGGGCCCGACGGTCTCCGTTCGAGCGAACTCGTGAACCAGGGCTCCGTGACGCAGCACTTCGGATACGACCTCCTTGGCATGGGCGGCCTCCCGCAGGAGGTCGCCGACTACAGCGGCACTTCGCTCACTACGTCGTACTTCTACGGCGTCGGCTCGGATCGACCCCTGGACGTCATCCAGGGCGGTACGTCGTACTACTACCACCGGGACGACCTCGGCAGCACGACGACGATCACGGATAGCTCGGGAAACGTCGCCGCGTCGTACCGGTACGACGCGTACGGGAACTTGCAGCAATCGGCCGACACGATCGGCAATCCGCTCCGGTACACCGGGGCGCCGTTCGATTCGACGACGGGCCTGACCTACGACCGCGCGCGCTTCTACGATCCCGCCACGGGCCGCTTCCTCACCCCGGACCCGCTGGGCGGTGGCTACGCCTACGCGGGCGACAATCCGGTGAACCGGGTCGATCCGAGCGGCCGGGCGGCGCTCAACAGTCACCTAATCGAGGGCGGGGACGGAGGACAGGGCTGCACTATGACGCTGTACCTCGCGGACCGCTGCGCCAGCATTTGGGCCAGCATAGGGGGCGGCGGGAGAGGCATCGGTGGCGGGGGCCCCGGGTACTCGAGTCAGGGGTTCAGTTGGAATCGCTGCAGCGTGCCAATTGCCTTGTTCCTCGTCGGCATCCTGTTAGGGGCAATGGGACTGGACCTGGACCTCTTTCCCGAAGGCACGGTTGCGCTCGCTAGGGTCCTTGCAACGGCGGACTCCTTCATTGTCGACGCCATGGGGATTTTGAACAACCCGGGTGACCCTGGCTCTTGGATTACCGCTTTGTTTGATATGGGCTGGTGGCTCTGGTGGCACGCTCTGGTACCTTTGCTTGCCTGGTGGGTGCTAGGGCTCGCGAGCTTCGAAGTCGCGCTCCATTTCACCCCTCCGGGCATCGCTATTACCCTTCTTGGCCTAGCGCTGGGTGCTGTCCTGGGTTTTGTCGATCTCGCTACTCAAGGTTGCTGGCCATGAATCTATTCGTTAGTTGCGTCGCCTTCTTCCGTGAACAAGTTCGGTCACGCCGCTCGTTTGTCCTGGTGCTCAATCGACACGAGGGCAGTCGTAAGTAGGTGGAGACTTGGTCGGCTATCTCGGAGGTGATCCGCTAGGTGTCGCCGCGGCATCTGTCACCATTGTCGCCTGGCTCCTTGTAAGCCTGGCCCTGACCCATCTC
>Ga0209801_1002126_pt1 | contig 11789 bp, 10 predicted proteins | sample GraSoiAngelo_127_FD_185884 | JGI IMG/M metagenome (GOLD analysis project Ga0209801, IMG submission 185884) | Grasslands soil microbial communities from the Angelo Coastal Reserve, California, USA - 14_0927_09_40cm (SPAdes) (version 2) | ecosystem: Environmental > Terrestrial > Soil > Grasslands ... | reverse complement strand
TCAACGAGAAGCTGAAGGCTTATCCCAACGTTCGAATCGCCACCGTAAGCGGACGTTATTACGCCATGGACCGCGACAAACGGTGGGATAGAACTGAAAAGGCTTATCTCTGTCTGACTGAGGGCGTGGGGAACCGAGCTGCTTCCGCGCTGGAAGCGGTTCGTAAGAGTTACGAGCAAAAAGTCACGGACGAATTTGTTCTTCCCACAGTCATTAACGGCACGGACGGTTTGATTCGAGACCGTGATGGAGTGATTTTTTTCAATTTTCGAGCTGATCGCGCCCGGCAGTTGACCCGCGCGCTGACTGAAGCAGATTTCAAAGAGTTTCCCCGCAAGAAACGTCCAAAGCTCTCAACCTATACCACGATGACGCAATACGATGAGACATTCAAAGTCCCGGTCGCCTATCCGCCCAGAGAGATTAAGAGGATACTAGGAGAAGTCGTGAGCCAGGCGGGGATTCGCCAGTTGCGCATAGCGGAAACGGAGAAATACGCGCACGTCACTTACTTTTTCAACGGTGGCGAGGAGAATAAGTTTCCTGGAGAAGAACGTATCTTAATTCCTTCGCCCAAAGACGTGCCGACGTACGATCTCAAGCCTGAAATGAGCGCTCGCGAAGTTACCGAGGCGCTTGTCAAGCAGTTGCGCGAGCAGGACATGGGTCTAGTCATTGCTAATTTTGCTAATGCTGACATGGTCGGTCATACGGGAAATTTTGCGGCGGGTGTCAAGGCCTGCGAGGTCATCGACGAATGCATCGGCAGAGTCGTTGATGCCGCATTGAATAAAAAAGGTCGTGTCATCATCACTGCAGATCACGGCAATATCGAGCAGTTGATCGACTACGATACGGGGATGCCCCACACGGCCCACACGACCAATCGCGTTCCTGTGATTCTGGTTGACGAGGAACACAAAACAAGCCGCCTCAACAAAGGAACTGCTATCGACATCGCGCCGACGATGTTGCGGCTCCTCGGCATTCCCCAACCCAAGGAAATGACCGGCCGCTCTCTCATAGTGGATTCATAGAACATTCCTGTTTCTTCCTGCCGACGCCTCGATGTCGATTTTTCTTCGCGTTTGTCGGTCTTTTTGATAGAGTCGGCAGCGGATGTTACCGCCTCACCGCCAAGCACTTGCGGATCGATTGGATTGGCTCGTCGATTGGCTCTATCCGCCGCGCTGCCGCGCATGCCGCGGTCGGATCGCCGGCCGGGACTCGGAGTATTTCTGCAGCGCCTGCTGGTCGCAAATCAGACTTGTCTCTCACCCGCTCTGCACTGTCTGTGGCCGTCCCTTTTTAGATGCGAGCGGAGACGATCACCTGTGTGGGGTTTGCCTATCGCGCACTCCCCGGTTTGTATCTGCCCGCGCATGGGCTTGCTATCCGCGAGAGGAGATCACCGAAGATCCGCTGCGGCAGGTGGTACAGAAGTTCAAGTATGGTCGCAAAGTCTCTCTTGGCAAATCCTTAGGACAACTCATGGCATCGGGCTGTAGGGAATTCTTAAACGAGTGCCGCGCCGATACGATCATTCCCGTTCCGCTGCATCCCAAACGATTGCGTTGGAGAGGCTTTAACCAATCGGTTTTGTTGGCGCGACAAGTGAGCCGCGCCTATGGTTTGCCGATGGATCCATTTGTCCTCGTTCGCGACAAAGAGACGTCGGCGCAAACTCAGCTCTCGGAAGAAGAGCGCCGGAAAAACGTACGGGGCGCATTTTCTGTTCATTCCGCAGCCTCGTTGAACGGGAAAACGATACTCTTGGTGGATGACGTCTACACCTCTGGAGCGACGGTCAACGAGTGCAGCCGGGTGTTGGTCCAGGCGGGCGCCAAGGAGGTTTCCGTTTTGACCTTGGCGCGGACGATATCCTAGCGGAGAGTCGTTCATTGAGGCTCCTTTGCATTGGTTGGCTATGTCGGTGAATGACCAGGCAAGATGGGATCGGAAACATTTAGCAGAGCATGGGTCTGAAGCAGCGTCTGGTTTTCTAAGGGAAATCTTCCAGACTCAAAACTGGCAAATTCGTTCGGGTCGAGCCTTGGACATCGCTGCCGGAAAGGGACGAAACGCGATATTTCTGGCCGAGCGGGGTTTCGACGTCGAAGCTATCGATATCTCGCCGGTTGCCCTAGATGAAGCTCGCCGCCGAGCAACGGAGCGAAGACTCGATATATCGTGGCGAGAAGCCGACCTAGAGCAGATCGACTTGCCCGAGGCGTGCTATGACCTCGTCTTGAATTTCAATTATCTGCAGCGCTCTTTGCTCCCGCGGATCAAAGAGAGTCTCAAGGCCGGCGGGCATATCATCTTTGAGACTTATCTGATCGATCAGCGAACCGTCGGCCATCCGAGCAATCCCGCCTATCTGCTCGGTCACAATGAGCTGTTGGAATTCTTTCGTGATCTTCGGGTGCTGTGGTACCGCGAGGGGAAATTCACTGAAGGTGACGAGGTCTCCTATCGAGCGGGTATTTTTGCTCAGAAAGTCCGCTAAGGCTGGTCGAGATAAGCCAAGTAGTCCCCCGACACGATGCGTCTACGTTCTTCGACTACGCCGCGGTATAAATAAATCCACGATGTGATCGTTTCACCCGCGTCAAGGAAGATTGTCGTTGGTTCACGCGAAAATAACCGCCCTTCGTAGTCGTCGAGGATCTCGAATGCTTGCGTGTTTCGCTCCAGCTCGTAGACCTCACCGATGACGCGATCGGACTTTTCAGCCGATGCCACTGCTCCCGGGTAGCGTCCCAGATTGTAGAGTCGTCCTTGAAATACTCCCATGCCGATATAGCTGCCATGGCGCGCCAGGATTTGATGCGTCGGATGCTTCACTTGTTTCCGAAGGGTTCCGTACACAAAGAGGCGCGGGTTCTTTTGCGCAGGCATTTTGAGTTTCGCGTGACGTTTCCTCCGTCCATTGACGGGCACTTTGCCGAAATTGGCGGCGCCGTCTGATAAAGTTGCTATCTGGTGCGCGCCCGTAGGGCCGGATGGCTATTTCGGCGTGCGCAGGAAAAAAGTCTGTCCCGTAACGTATTTTGTCGCTTCGGAGAGCAGGTAGCGAATCAGGCCGACGATCTCTTCCTTTTTGGTGAGCCCGTCCATTAATGGCGGGATCGCTTCTCGTTTCTCAAACTCTTCCCGAGTCGAGCCAGATCGCGACATGGGCGTATCGGTTGCGCCAGGAGCGATGGCATTGACGGTAATCTCATAGGTCGCGAGTTCCACCGCCAACGATTTTGTGAAAGCGATGATGCCGGCTTTGGACGCGGCATAGTGAGCGGCGCGCGGCTGTCCGGCCACACCGCGGCCGGACGCTATGCTTATAATACGACCCTGCTTCTTTGGAATCATATGATGGGCCACAGCCTGTGAGCAGAGAAACGTGCCCTTCAGATTGATTCTCAGCACCCGATCCCAATCCTCCTCAGGCATTTCCACGACGGGTACACGGGTGAGAACTCCCGCCCCGTTGAGGAGGAAATCGATCCGGCCGTATTTGTCCAGGGTTGCTTTGACCATGTCGCCGACACTTTGTTTGCTGCCGACGTCGACTTGAATCGCGATCGCCTCGCCGTTGTCTTTGCGGATCTCCGCGGCGATGTTTTCTGCGGCTTCTTTGGCATAGTCTGCAATTACAACTTTCAGCCCGTCAGACGCTAAACCGCGACAAATGTCCGATCCGATCCCACCGGCACCCCCGGTCACGATAATTACTTTGTCCATAACACTACTCCTCTTTATCGTTGCCTCAGGACGCTACCATTGGTGACTATTTTCGGTCAATAAGTTGGCACGAAATAAAGAGACTCAGCGGTAGTGTGATTGCCTGTTTGAACCGTTTAAACGGTCCAAGTTAACTTCTCTACGGAACCGCGGCCGACCATCCCTTGCCGACAAAGCGGCCGAAATTGGTCAGAAGACGCCAGGTCATCAAGGCGCTGACGCCCACCCATACTCCGGGGAGGCCCCATCCCCATTGAAGTGACAGCCATGACAAGGGCACGAAGATTCCCAGCGCGCCCACGAGCATGGCCCACATCAGGAATTGCGTATCGTGAGCGCCGATGAGAAAACCATCGAGCACGAAGACTATCCCATTTAACGGTTGAAACAGGGCAACCAGCAAGAAGATTTCACCGCTGAATATGCGCTTCACGTCTGAACTGCTCGTAAAAATCTGCACGATCCACGCCTCGGCACTCAGGAACATTCCAGCGAATAGGCAGCCAGCGACGCCGCCGCAAAGAATCAGAGTCTTCCCCATGCGGTACGCCATGTCCTTTTGATTCGAACCTAGGTACTTGGCTACGAGGGCCTGGCCAGCGACTGCCAACCCGTCGATGATGTCTGAGCAAAGAAGCAAAAGCTGAAAGGCGATCTCGTGGGCGGAGAGAATTTCTGCGCCCATTCTTGCCGCGGTGCCGGTTGCGACGATCAATGAAAAGCGCAGCGCTCCCGTGCGAATCGCCAGATCCCGCCCGATGCGAAACAACGGGCGGAATTGGACGATGTTAACGCGCCATTTCGAAGGTCGATACCGCCCGTTCCGAGCCGAACAAACAAAAACAGAAAGACAGATGGTTGCCCCGAGGAACTGAGCGATCCACGCGGCAATAGCGGCGCCTTTCAGGCCCATAGGTAGGATGCCGAACCCGCCATAGATCAGGACGTAATCGAGCACCAGGTTTAGGCCGTTCGCGAGAAAAGCGATCAACATGGGTGTCTTGGTATCCTGAACTCCACGGAAAAATCCGACGGATGCAAAAAAGACGAAAGTAAAAGGGGCGCTGGTGATGATCACACGAAAATAGGGGATGCCTGCATCGATCACACCGGGCGCCGCACCCATGAGCCGGTAAAGATTCGGCGCTAGGAACAGACCGGCGAGGGAAACTCCCAATCCACCGAGCAGAGCGAGAACAAGCGCATGAACGTAAGTTGCGCCGCAGGCCTCGAAGTCGCGAGAACCGTGATAATGGCCGACGAGCGTCGTGGTACCAAAGGTCAAAAAGGCAAAGATCCAGTAAATTCCGCCGATGAGAGCGGCGCCGACGGCGCGCGCGGCGAGAGGTTCGACGCCCAAGCGACCGATCATCGCTGTGTCGCCAATATTCAACGATGGCACGCTGGCCAGCGCCAGCATGGCCGGAATGGCGAGCCTAAGAATGTCCTTCAAGTGCGATGGGTATGGCCTGTGTTGTCCGTCGAGACTTGTTGTGTCGAATCTCACCGGCAGAAAATCAAAGAATGCGTTGAACTGAATCGCTAAGGTCCGGCTCGGAGAAGATCTCTGGGTGAATGATGCGCGCGAGAATTTCCAATCCATCGACCAAACGCGGTCCGGGCCGGCTGAAGAAAGCGCTGCCGTTGACGCCATAAACATGCCCGTTCTTCACGGCTGGTAGATGGTTCCATCCCGGCAATTTTCGCAGGACCGCGCTTTCCTGAATGGTTCGCCGTAGCTCAAAGCCGCACGGCATCAAGACGATGATTTCCGGGACGGAATCCAGGACTTGTGTCCATTCCACTCTCGCTGATGGTTCTTCTCTGCGGCCAAGAACATCGAAACCCCCGGCCAACTCAACCATCTCGGGCACCCAATGACCGGCGGCGTAAACTGGATCGAACCATTCGAGGCAAGCGACTCGGGGCCGAGTGTTTGATTGAGCGGCCGTCTGGCGCCACGCGTTCGATCCGTTCGTGTGATCGTTGAACGAGGGCCCGGGCCGCATCCGCGCGCGCAGTCACTGCACCGACCCGTTCAATATCGCGCAAGACGTCAGTGAGGCAATGAGGGCTCAGCGCTAGAATTGTCGCCGGTTCCTTGAGACTCTTTGCGGCGGCCGCTACTTCGTTGTAATCAACGGCGCAAACTTCGCAAAGTTCTTGCGTCAAGATCAGGTCCGGCGCAGCCTCTCGAAACTTGACCTCATCGATGCCGTAGAGGCTTGGGTTGCCCCGCAAACGCTCACTGACCCAACCGTCGATCTCAGCGCTGCTCATTGGATTCGCATCGATCAAGCTCCGCACCACGATCGGTTTTTGCCGCGCTTCATGGGGGTAGTCACATTCATGGGTGACACCGACGACGTCGTCGCCCAGTCCCAGGGCGAAAGCAATTTCCGTTGCGCTGGGAAGCAGAGAACAAATGCGCATGAGCGCATCATTAGCCTATAAAGAGGAATTATGCTACTCGACAGACAGTTATTGAAAAATAAAGTGAGACCTTGGCACGTTCTTACGCAGAAAAACTTCGGTCTGTTTTGGTGGAACCTGCTGATCTCGGCGGTCGGCAGAGTTTTAGGCTTCAACGCCGATGCATCGATTTAACTCTGCGTGATCAACGGCTTTAACTCCCGCTTGCCGAGGCGTGTGACGCCGGTTGTGCCGACCAAGAGATGCTCGCCGATCTGGACTACGCGGTTTTCCTTCCCCACATCTTGGATGGCACCGCGCTTCATGCGAATCGCTGGCTTGAAGTCGAAGGTCATTCCCGGCGCGAGAACGATATCGGATTCCTCTCTAGAGTTGGCCGGACCCAGGCGTGGCCGAGAGAGATTGGCAATGCCGCTTGAATGCAACACTACACCCGAGCGATCCTCGGCGCCCAACTTCTCTGTCAGCTTTGCATAATAGTCCACGAACTGTCCGCACGTCGTTTTGCCGGGAACGATGAAGGCGACGCATTCATGGAAGAGCTTGATGGCCGTCTCCACGGCGGCGCGGTAATAGTCGTAGCCGGCGGTTTTTGCCCCGCCGACAAAGATCGAATGGTTCACTTGTCCTCGATACCCTTGAACCGTGGCGTCGATTTCCTCGTTGATGATCTGCCCTTCTTTTAACGGGTCGTCGGTGGGCGCGCCCAGAGTCGTGTTCGCTTCAGCATCGAGAGCAATGGAAAGACGGGTAGGATCTTCGCCGGTCTCGGCAAACATCGCGACATAAGTTTGAAACCAGATGTCGCCTTGATGGCGCGATGGAGACCGCGCCACGCTCCTGATCACCTCGATTGCCTTTTCTCCAGCCGCCACGGAGCGCCGAATCACATCGTGCTCCTCGGAGCTCTTCAACATAGCCGCTTCGTCGATGGGACCCGCATCAGCTCCCCATTTTTCCATCGGCAGGAACTGCAGTCCTGGGAGGGCCGACTTGAGATGTTCTAGAAAAGTGGCGGCAACCAAACCCTCGGGATCGAAGCGACTGCCGCTGAGTTTCGCCACGCCGATGCGCGTTCCCGGGCGATTCAAGCCGAGGCCTTTGATCAGCTCGGCGACCGATTTCGAGCCTTCGCCTTGACTGATGATGAGCTTTCCGTCTGAGCGCCACGCATCCAGTCTTTTCTCCCAGAAGCTTCGGTTGCGCGCGGTCGATACGATAGCATGGATGGGCTTCGTGTCATCTCGTGGGAAGATAACGTCGGCGCTTCCACCGCGGCCGCCGATTTGCGTAAGGTAGCGAGGATAAGCTGTGTCACCGCTCGCGGGCGCGAAAATGGCGTCGAAATTCCACTGAGGCTTGGCCATCACGCGGCGGACCGCGATCCAGCGGCCGTCGCGCTCGACGCGGGAAAAAGAAGGATTCGCGACCTGAATTTGTCCTGTCTTGGCCTCTGCCGCGACCGATTCATTAAGTGATGAATCCAATCCTGGCAGGAGGGGAAGGACGATACCCGTCGCCGCGATTTTCTGTAGGAAAGAGCGCCTCGAGCTTGATACAGAATCGTAGGTCATGGTCTTACTCCTCCTGTCAGATAGAAACAACCCTCTTCTAGGGGCGATGCACTAGGGGCTCTTGCCCTGCGAAACGTCCATGATCATGCGCGAGAGAAGATAAAGGCGAGGCTCGATCGAATCGAGCAGGACGTATTCCGCATCGGCGGAGTGGGCGCCGTAACCCTGCAGGCCGAACCGCTCGATGACCGGCGCCTTGGTATTGAGCGCGACGAAGGCGGCGTCGGTGCCGCCTCCTTCCGGCATTTCATCCACGACGAGTTCCTTGCCGAGCTCACGGTAAATCTGCTGCGCGTGTTTGCCGAGTGCCCGTGAGGCTGCGGTTGCCTCCAACGGAGGACGGCGGCGCTCGAAGTTCATCGCGACCTTTGCTTCGGGCAACAGCTGTTTTTTGATTCGCTCCCGCACCTTTTTCTCGATGGCGTCGTAGTCGGCCACGCGCAGCACGCGCACGTCCGCAACCGCCTGGGCGGCGGGCGGAATCATGTTGCGCGTGGTGCCCGCGTTCGCCAGCGTCCAGTTCATTTTGAGGCCAACCGCCGGATCGGAAAGATCGCGCGTTTGTAGCACTTGGTGGGCGAGCTCATACAAGGCGTTCACACCCTTTTCCGGTGAAACGCCCGAGTGCGACGCCCGACCTTTGACGGTCAGAGTGACCGAAGCGATACCGCTGGTTGCTAGCGACAATTTGTCGGATTCGGCACGTGAGGATTCGACCGAGAAGGTTGCGTCGTTCTCCGCGCCGAGCTTCGTGATTAAGCTACGCGAACCGGGCGAGCTAAGCTCTTCGTCGGCGTTGATGAGCACCGTGAGGATACCGTATTCGCGGAAATTCATCGCCTTGAGAATCGCCAAGGTGTGGAGAATCACGGCGATTCCCTGCTTGTCGTCGGCGATTCCCAGGCCGTAAACGCGATCGCTTTCGACGCGAAAGGGCTGTTGTGCCAACATGCCGCGCGGGTACACCGTGTCCATGTGCGCGATGAGCAGGATTTTCTTATTGCCCGTCCCAGCGAAGGTTGCCCGCACCATCTTGCCGATTTTCTCGGGCGTGTCTTCCATCTTGTAGACGTCGCTCGCCTCGATCAACTCAACCTTGCCGCCCAGCTCTTTCAGCCGCGCGGCGATAAGGTCTGCGAGCTTGTCGAGTCCTTCGCGGTCACGGCTGCCGGTCTCAATGGACACCAGTCCTCTCAAGGTTTCGAGCAGGGCGGGCTTTTCCTTCTTCACCAGCGACAATACCGGCTCGCGCCCTTGGCCGAATGATTGCGTCGCCATTCCTGCCAGCAGAAACACTGCAGCCTGGAGAGAAGCGAATCTCTTGTCAGACTTCATGGGAATTGCCTCCAAACAAAATTGTCGCCCGCGCACTCGGGAGAGAGGAAAATCAGAGCGGAGTTATCTCAGTGCGCGTCGCGGCTGGCTTTTGCAGTAATTTCCCACCAGTTTCGATCTGGGTCACTGAGGAAAAATGAAACGTTTGCGCCCGCCCGTTTGAGTTCCCCGAGTTCCGTAACACCGATCTCTTTGCCCGCTTTCGCGAAATTGCGATGCGCCTTATCCACGGCGTCAGGCGATCCAAGCTCTAAAGTGAAGCGGCTATTCGAATTAAGATATCGCCGATTCTTCACCGGGACCACCACAACGTACCAGGGTGTAGCGGGATGCTTGAAATAAATGACCGGTCTTTCGCCGGGAACGATCTGCAAGCCCAAGACGTGCCGCAGAAAGAGTTCGGTGACGGCTTTGTCATTACATTCAAGTGTCCCGTGCGTTAGACCTTGGGGAACATAGCCTTTATCGGCGAATCTATTCTCAGGCCACGGGTTCTTCCAGTGTGGCGCATAGACAGAAGCGAGGGTGAATGCCTGGGGAAGATAGCATTCGATCTCCCAGTAGTTGCCGCCGGGCTCCTTAAAATAAAGGGAATAAGCGAGATGGGTCTCCCGCGGCTTGGTGATTTTGCCAAGGCGATATTGGTCCTTGTGCTCGCTAAGATATCTCCAAGCTCTATCCACTTCTTCCGGGCTCGACACCCTGACCCCGTAGTGATTCATTACAGGCTTATCCGCCGCGTCCGACCCGGCCTCGTGAACGACCAGATGCCAGTCCGTATTCGGATGCTTCACGATAACTTGCCTATGCCCTTTTTCTACAACCTCCAGGGCCAATAGATCGATGAATACCGGAACCGTCTCGTTCAACGAGCGGCACTCATAGTGACCATGGATTAGGCCAAGCGGTCTAATCATAATCTTGATCCGACCAAGTTGCCTGCGAGACTATTCGATGCCGATTCGATCATGTCAACGTAAATTCATGTTAGATTCCCGCGAACCACTCGTAACCTTGATCCTCCCAGTAACCTCCCTTGCCTTGTTGGATGTTCTTCAAGTCGGCAACGAATTCGATGGCGCGGATGTACTTGGCCATCTTGTAACCGAGTTGATTTTCAAGACGGAGGCGGAGCGGCGCGCCGTGCTCCAGCGGCAAGGGCGCGTCATTCATTTCGTAGGCGAGAATGGTTTGCGGATGAACGGCGTCCTCAAGATCGATGCTCTCATAGTAGTGGGTGCCGTCCGAGTCCGTGTCCATGCAGTGAAAAACCACGTATTTCGCTCGAGGCTGTGGTTGCACCCGGCGCATGATCTCTTCCAGACGAACGCCTTTCCATTTGCCGATAGCGCTCCAGCCTTCGACGCAATCGTGGCGCGTGATCTGCGTGCGCGCGGGCATGGATTTAAGTTCCGTCAGAGAAAAACTGTGTGGCGATTGCGCCAGGCCCGATACTTCCAATCGCCACGACTGCCACTGACTTGCTGCGTCTGCCATATAATCCATAGCCAAAGGCGGTGGGTTGCCGTTGGGTTTGAAATAACGTGAGATATCTTTTTCGGTGAACTCTTGGGCGAGCTTGTTTCTGCCGGTCAAAAATTTTTGTACGCGTCGGTTTGCGCCCTCAGCCGATTCGAGGAGTGAGAGAAACTTCCTGTTTTGTTGCAGGCCGTTAAACATTTTTTCGCAGCCGGAAAAAAGCACGAGACCGGTAGCCTGGAGCGCGCCGAGAAGCAGTTTTCGTCGCGAGCGATCAAGACTTTGATTTTTCATTAACGCCACCCTCGTCTTTTGGGTTTTCTTGAGCATCGGCTTTGAGCTCGGGTTCCGATGTTTGATGACTGGCCATGTTCTCCGGTTCCTCCTCAGCCTTGCCCTCTCCCTCAATGGAGAGGGAAGGAGCGGTCGGAGAGGGAGCTACAGGAGTTTCAGGCGCTACCTCAATCGTCGGAGCTATTTTCTCGTTGTGCCAACCGGTGACCATGGAGCGCATGTTGTTCAGGAAACCGGTGGTCAGCACCATGAACACGTGACCGAAAGTAAAAAAGAGAAAGCCAAACGCGAGAATGAAATGAACAGTGCGCGCCGACTGCCTCCCGGCAAATGCGGCAGGCAGCCAATTGAAGGCGATGTCCAACTGCGGTGACATGGCGAGTCCGGAAAGCAACACCAGAGGCGTTAGAATCACAAAGACGCTCGTGTAGGCCATTTTCTGCAGCGGATTATATTCTCCTTTTTGGGGCGACTCACGGCGCAGCCGCAAGTAATAGGCGATCATCGCCGGCACCTGGATGGCGTCCTTGAGGGTGAAAAGAAACTTGCGCATATGGCCGTTCAAAACATTGTAGAGAAAGTAGAGGACGCCATTGATGGTAAAAATCCAACCGAAGAAGAAATGCCATCGCCGACCTCCCGCCAGCCAGAAGTAGCCGGGAATCGTGATCCAGCTAGGAAAAGCGCGCGGAGAGGGGCCGGTCGCGGTATTTTGCACGCCGAGCAGGCCGGTCGTGTCAAATTTCAACCCGAATAAATGGGTGTAACCGCGAACCTCGGCGTCCTCGTTCGTGGCCGCGATGGAAAAGAACGCTTCGTCGGGTTCCGCCTTGCTCCCCCAGTGAAGCTCGGGAAAGGCGTTGAAAATTTGCAGCCCGCTCATGAAGAGAACCAGCAGGGCGACGGCATTGATCCAGTGGGTGAGGCGGGTGA
>Ga0209801_1002121_pt1 | contig 11813 bp, 15 predicted proteins | sample GraSoiAngelo_127_FD_185884 | JGI IMG/M metagenome (GOLD analysis project Ga0209801, IMG submission 185884) | Grasslands soil microbial communities from the Angelo Coastal Reserve, California, USA - 14_0927_09_40cm (SPAdes) (version 2) | ecosystem: Environmental > Terrestrial > Soil > Grasslands ... | reverse complement strand
GGAGGAGCCGGAGAACCTTGCAATCAGTGCCTGGTCAAGCGTCCATGGCAGGGGTAACGATCCCTACCGCTGGACCAGCCGGAGGAACTGACGGGTCCGTGGCTCTTGCGGTCGCTCCAGGACCTCCACGGGAGTGCCCTCCTCGACAATTCGACCGCCGTCCATGAAGATGATCCGGTCCGCGACCTCCCGCGCGAAGCGGACCTCGTGCGTGACGACGATCATCGTCATGCCGCCCTCCGCCAGCCGGCGGATCACGTTGAGCACTTCCGCGACCAGCTCCGGATCGAGGGCGGAGGTGGGCTCGTCGAACAGCATGAGCCGCGGTGAAATAGCCAGCGCCCGCGCGATGGCCACCCGTTGCTGCTGACCGCCCGACAACCGGTGCGGCAGGTGGTGAGCATGATGTGCGAGCCCAATGGCGGCCAGGAGCTCCACTCCGCGCGCCTCGACTGATTCAAGCGGCTCGCCATAGACCTGGACCGGCGCCTCACAGATGTTCTCAAGGGCAGTGAGGTGCTCGAACAGGTTGAACTGCTGAAACACCATGCCGATGCGAGCCCGGGCTCGCTCCTTGGCGATATCGCGCGACGGTCGGAGGACGCCGTTGACCCGCTGGTAGCCGACGTGGTTCCCGTCCACGGTAATCTCACCGCGATCGAGCGTCTCGAGGTGATTGATGAGGCGGAGCAGGGTACTCTTGCCTGAGCCGCTCGGACCCATGATCGTCACGACCTCGCCGCGCTTCACGGAGAAGTCTAGGCCGCGTAGCACCTGGCGGTGGCCGTACGCTTTCCAGGCCTCTGCGCAGACCACGAACGGCAAGCCCTCGTTGGCGGCCTTCCGAGTCGCTTGGACGCCAGCGAGCTCGACAATGTCCACCGGAGCGGCTGCCGCGGCGCCCTGCGCGCCAGCGCGGGACGCCTCGGCTGGTTCGGGCATCGCGAGGGTGGTGTCGATCGGCCCCTCGGCACGCAGGGACCGAGGACCGAGCCGAAAGCCGAAGAACCGACCCAGCGCGGACTCGGACGGGCGTCGGCGCTCGAACTCGAGACTGAACCGCCGCTCGAAGAGGAACTGCGCCCCAGCGATCACCGTCGTTATCGTGAGGTACATGAGGCCCGCGGCGGTAAAGACGGCAAAGAACTGGAAGTTCTGCGCCACGATTTGTTGGCTGCGAAGAGTGAGCTCATTCACCGCGATCACGGAGGCGAGGGAGGTGCCCTTCAGCACGCTGATCGTGTCGTTCCCGATGGCCGGAAGGATCGCGCGCATGGCCTGAGGCAATACAATCCGGCGGAGGGTCAGGAGGGGCCCCATTCCGAGCGACGCCGCGGCCAGCGTCTGGTTCCGACTGACCGAGAGGATCCCGCCCCTGATCACCTCGCCCGCGAAGGCCGCCTCGTTCAGCGCGAACCCGATGATCGCTGTCGTCACCGGGGGCATCACGATCCCGACAGCGGGGAGCGCATCAAACAGGAAGACCAACTGAAGCAGGACGGGGGTACCGCGAAGCAGCCAGATGTAGAGCCACGCCCCGATGGAGAGTGGCTTGTACGGCGACAGGCGCAGGAGGGCGATGACAAGACCCAGCACGAGGCCGCCCGCCATCGCGGCGGCAGCGATCTTGATCGTCAGCCAGGCGCCTTCCAGCAGGAAGGAGAACGTGAGGTAACGAAAGAAATCGCCCAACCGATCTACTGCCTGAGGATCTCCACCGGAATGACAAGGGCGGGATCCATCCCGTTTTTCTTTAGCAGCGCCTTCTGTGTCCCGTTCGCCTGGAGGGCCTCGAGAGCCTCCCTGACGACGCTCACCAGCTCCTCATTGCCTTTCTTGACCGCGACGCCGATCTTGATTCCGGTGTTGAATGCGAACGCGCGCTCGAGTGTGTCGCGGTTCTGTCGCACGACCTCGTCGACCAGAACCAGGTCGTACATAGACAGATCGGTGCGGTCGTTCAGGATGGCCCGGGTCGTTGCTGGCGCGTTTGGATACGTCGTGATTTCGATCGGCGGCTTCCCCGCCGCGACGCACTTCTCGCTCTGATCGCGGAACGCCTTCTCTTCGACGGTTCCCAGGATGGGCGCAGCCCGTTTGCCGCAGGTGTCCGCCACCGAATGAATCCTCTTAGGATTGCCCTTTCTCACGATGCCTGCCGTGCCGGTGGTCGCATAGGTCACGAAGTCGGCCACCTTGGCGCGTTCGGGCGTGTAGTAGATGTTCGACCAGATGAGCTGGATCTGATCGGCCTGCAACGTTGGTACGAGCGTTCCAAAGTCCAGGGCGACGAGCTCATACTTGAGCCCGAGGCATTTCATGGCGGCATCGACCATGTCGGGATCCTGGCCGACGATCTTGTTGGGATCTTTCGGATCGCGGTACATGACGGGCGGGAGGGTCGGGTCGAGGCCGACCTTGAGCGTCTTGCCGGCCAGGCCGGGGTACTTCGCGGCGACCTTGCCGGGGTCGCACGCCGCCTGCGCCGAGGTCCAGGCGAGGAGGGCCAGTGCTCCCACAACACACGCGACGATGCTGCTCCAACGCTGTCGAGTCATATCCGCCCCCTGGGTAGACTGTGAGATTCGCTGCTCACGGCGCTCGCCGTCGCTTCAGGTGTTGTCCACGCCCTGGGCGGCTCAGTAGCTGCCCATCACGCGCCACGATCTCCCCCCGTGAAAGCGTGAGGACGGGCACGCCCCGGACCTCGAGCCCGTGGAATGGGTCGTATCCGGCCCGCGAATGCAGGCGCCGTTCGTCAAGGACCCGCGTTCGCGCTGGATCGAACAGCACCAGATCGGCATCGCTGCCGACCGCGATCGTGCCCTTCTTTGGATAGAGGCCGAAGATTCGGGCCGGGTTCGTCGCAAAGGCTCCGACGAAGGTGTGTACGGACATCCGTCCCTTGCTGACACCCTCGGAGTAGATCACCTGCATCTCCGTCTCGAGCCCGGGGACGCCGTACGGGACCCTGGTGAAATCGTCTGCCCCCGCGGCCTTCTGCTGCACGGTCCACGACGTGTTATCGCTCCCGATCGCCTGGATGTCTCCGCTCCTGAGCCCGTCCCACAGGGCCGCCTGGTCTGCGGCGGAGCGAAGCGGCGGGGCGCCCACGACCTTCGCCGCCTCTGTGCCGCCGGCCCGGTAGCGTTCATCCGTCAGCGCCAGGTAGATCGGGCGGGTCTCGGCCCACACGCGGGCACCGCGCTTCCGCGCGGCGCGCACCGCTTCCAGCGCGTCTCGGCACGAGAGGTGCACGATGTAGATCTCGGCATCGGTGAGCTCCGCGTACATGATCGCGCGCTGGGTCGCCTCGGCCTCAGCCAGCGCCGGGCGGCTCTCTGCGTAGTACCGGGGGTCGTGCCGCCCGGCGACGACCATTTCCCGTGCCACGTGGTCGATCATGTCACCATTCTCGGCGTGGACGTTCACCAGGGCGCCGGCGGTCCGGGCCGCACCGAGGAGGCGCAGAAACGCGTGGTCGCCGATGCCGAATTCGTTAATCATGAAAACCTTGAAGCTCGGGTAGCCAGCCGCGACGATCGATGGGATCTCGGCGAGGTGCGCGTCGCTGACTTCGGAGAGGATGACGTGGAAGCCGTAGTCGATGTGAGCCTTGTCGCAGGCCTTGGCTTGCCACGTCCTGATGGCTTCTGCGATCGTCTGCCCGCGGCGCTGCCAAGCGTAATCGCAGATGGTGGTGATGCCTCCGCAGGCCGCTGCCGCGGTGCCCGATTCGAAATCGTCGGCGGTGTGGACAGTGCCGACATCCACGTCGAGATGCGTATGCACGTCCACTCCGCCGGGCAGTACCTGGAGCCCGGCGGCGTCGATTTCTTGGCTCGCGCGTGGGAGAGACTCGCCGATCTCGACGATGCGGCCAGCTCGGATTCCGACGTCTGCTACGAAGCCGTCGGCGGCCGTGATGATGGTGCCGCCGCGAACGACCAAGTCGTTGCTCATCCTCGAGACCTGACCTGGCTGATCGACATGAGCCAGCGCCGCACGCGAGTACGCACCCGCGCAGTATCGCCAACCACCCCGCCCGCCGCAACTGGCTCCGCTCCCCGGCGTCGTAGCTCATCAGTGAGGTCGAGGGCCGCCTCGAGCCGGTTTCGACCCAGCTCTCCCGGGTATAATCGTGTCTGGAGGTGGACGGTATGCAGATCCGTATCTCGCGCGACTTGGAAGGACGAGCAGGCGTGCCACCTTACCCGATGACCGTCGAGGAGTTCTTCGCTCGTTTCCCTGAGGTCCCCCGCGACCTGCGCGACGAGCCGGTGCTTGCCGAGTTCGTCCGCGCCTTCGGCTCCCAGCTTAGGGTCGCCCAGAAGCCCTCACCGTGCGTGGCGCAAGCGGGCACCGGCGACGCCGAGCACCATTTCTACACGCGTCTGGTCAACGATCTCGCCGTCTACGGCATCGGTCTCGCCCGGCGCGAGCGGACGCTCCAGCGTCTGGAAACCCTCCTCGCCGAGTACCGCACTCACCCCGCCACCTTCGCCTGTACGCTGGTCCCGCGCAAGGGGCCGGACGCGCCGCCCGCGCGGTGCACGTAGCGCCCGCCGTCCACCAGGAGGCGGCAGTTCAGGGGAGCCTAGGCGGACACCCTTTCTTTGGGTCTCGCCCATGCCGGAAGGGCGCCGCTGCGGGCCAGCGTCGCCATGACGCGACGAGGCACTCCCAGGTCGTTCCACCCCACGCCGTTGAGGGCGAGGACGGCGAGGTTCGTCGGGCACGTCGCCAGGACCTGCTTGGAGAAATCCGTCGATGGCAGCCGCGAATAGAGCCTGTCGAGGGTATCGTCCTCCCAAGGAGTCGCAAGCCTCGACCGCACGGAACCGAACGCGTCGAAGAGTGCTGGGACCGCGTTCTCGATCACGGTGAGGATGGCCGACGGGTACGCGACCATCACGAAGCTGTTCCACAGGCAGCCCCGGGCCCGCAGCGTCTGGGCCATCCTCGGAAACGGCTTTTCCCAGAATTGGCGCACGCGACACAGGTCCCACGGCGACGAACCCATGATGGGATCCCCAGGCTCGATCCACCCGTACTCCCCGTCTGCGGAGTCAGGCGTAATGCCGAGTAGCACTACCAAGTCCGGTCGGGCGATGACCGCCTGGAGGGCGCCGTCGACATGAGCGATGAACGCGGCGTCGTGAGAGACGTAGTGGTCAGATGGAAAGATGGCGACCGGTCCCCTCGGCGCCATCGTGATGAGGCGGAGCAGACCGTAGAGAATGGCGGGAGCAGTGCCCCGATTCTCCGGCTGAATCACCATGCATCGGGCCGGGAGGTCGGCCAGGAGCGGAGCATAGAAGCGTTCGTGCGCGCGAACGACGACTGCGAGGGTGCGGTCAGGCGAAACCAGCAACGCGGCGCGCCGCAGGGTCTGCTCCAAAAGCGTCTCGTTGCTCAGCACCGGGCAGAACTGCTTGGGCCGTTCGTCCCGGACGATTCGGCGCGTCAGTGGGCGAAGCCGCGTGCCGTCTCCGCCGGCGAGAATGAGTCCCCAGGGCGATGGCGTGTCCAACTCTGACATGGGTCACTTTCTGTCCCTTCAGCGGACTCCGAGACGGAATGAACACAAGGGTTGCTGGCGATCAGACGTTAGGGCCGAACTGGGAGCGTCGGCTCTCTTCCCCCTCCTCCTTATACGGGTCAGCCTCGACCGCCGGGGTGCCATGGTCGCCACCCTTGAGCGACTCCCCATCGATCGAAACGAAAACGATGGCTTGATCCCAGGACGGACGAGTCACCCAGATCGCCGAGGCCACCGATCCCGTGCGCGGATTGACTCCTTGCCACACACCGCCGGCCGGCCGGAGATCACGTCGGCTCGTCGTCGTCTCGCGCTTGCATTCCTCGAACGATGGCTTGATCCCTGGGCGGACGAGTCACCCAGATCGCCGAGGCCACCGATCCCGTGCGCGGATTCACTCCTTGCCACACACCGCCGGCCGGCCGGAGATCACGTCGGCTCGTCGTCGTCTCGCGCTTGCACTCCTCGAAACCGTCCTTCGCGAGCGCCTTCACGATCTCCTCCGGCGCCGCGACCCATCCATGCTCCTGCTCAATCCACGTCATCCTGGCTCGCTCGCGAAGCTCATTGAAGCCAGTCATCGGTCGCATCGTGTTCTCCCGCTCCCAGCACAGAAGCCGCGCAGACACAGCCACGTTCCTCTGAAGCGGAGCTGGAGGTGACTCCAGAAGGGAGCCACCTCCCAGGCTTACTTGCCCGCGCCGATCGACACGGTGAAGTTGATACTCTCTTCCCGGTACGGTGACGGGATGTACGCGAGCTCCAGCCGGATCTCCTTCAGCTTCTTCGCTTTCAGGGCCTCGGCAGGAAACTCCACGTCCAGGGACTGGGTCCCATCCTGCCCGGGGTCGAGTCGCTCGTTGCCGTAGGTGGCGAACTTGACGACCGGCTCGGTCCGTGACTCCTCGAGCTTGATGGGCTGCCCCTGGGCATCGATGTACAGGATCTTGCCCGCGACAAGGCGGACGGTCTGATTCGCGGACGTATTCTTCAGCCGCAGCGTCCCGCTGAGCTTCGCCGGGGAGACGACACGGTTGGAGCCTTGCTCGACTCGCTCCATGACCTTCAGCTCCGTGACCGCGCCCGTGATGATCCCTGCCTTCACCGTCACCGACGCTGGCGTCACCGCGTAGGTCTTGTCCTCGACCACCGCTGCAGTCGCCGACGGTCCCTGTGCGCAGCCGAGGGTCATCATCGCCACTGCCGCTACCACGACCGTCACTCCTGCCCATTTCGACATCGTCGTCTCCTTGCCAAGACGCTGAGCCTCAGCGCTTGATCGTTGTCACGCGTGTCTGGCCTCGAGCAGCTTCGCTCCAACTCGTCTCGTCGCGGCGCTTCCCTCACTTCCGGGGCCTCTGCCGCCCACGACCGCTCGGCCCCTGCCGAGGTCCAGACCGAAGATTCGTCAGTTCCCCCTCAGCCCATGCTCGACGCGCCGCGCTCCGTTGGAGGCGAACCGCCTTGGCCTGGTCTTCGATGTTGGCGAGGAGGACCGGGCGGTCCTCCTGCTTCAACCCCACCTCGATGAGGGCCCGGAGAACGATCTGAAGGCTCACGGGCAGCTTGAGCGCGGTCGTCGCCTTCCCTGCCAAGACCCGAGCCCGGTCCAGGACCTCCCTCGAGAGAATGAGCAGGACTTTCGCCTTGTTCTCGAGCATCACCACCTCCCGCCGGCCTGGCCCCGGCGCCCGCGTCTGCCGCTGGTATTTATATATTTTTTATTTGATATATGATTTATATCGCGGTTTATATCGTGATCGCTACAGTAAGTCAAGCGAGATCGCGGGGAGCAGGGCCGGAGCGCCCGGTCAAGGAGGACGAGTCATGCATTTCGAAATGTTCGGGGCGTCGGTTCTCGTCGGAATGATGGCCGGCTGGCCGGCCGGGATCGTCATGAAGGGCGGGGGGTACGGACTGCTCTGGGAAGATCCGCTCAAGAGGCGGGTGGAGGCTGGGTGGCGTGATCGCCGAACGCTCGGCTGAGCGACGTGGCCCGTTGGCGCGGCGTCGGCGCCGTTCTGATAGGAGCCTCTGGTCGGCGTAGGGCTCCTAGCTTTCACATCTCGGAGAGCTTGCGGATTTAAATGTCCGAAAACCTGACCGACGCGCCGGTGATCACGACCAGCTTGACTGCGGCCAACGCGCGGATCACCGGCCACGAAGGATCGAACTCGAACCATCGCACGCTGAACTTCGGCGCGCGCGGGTGTGCGTGATGGTTGTTGTGGAGGCTTTCGCCGCCGGTCACCCAGGCCAGCACCGGCGAGTTGTACGCCGTGTTCTGGAAGTTCTGAGCCCCGCGCCAGTGGCCGCGGCCGTTGATGAGCGGCGCGAGGACGAAGACGTAGAGGACGCCGTGCGCGGCCGCGGCTATCAGGCCGGGCCAAACGCCGAGGACGAGGCACAGAAGCGCGACGCCTAGCCCGAGGCCGAGGCAGCCCCGTGAAAACACGGCTCGCTCCAGTCGGTCCATCGGAATGTCTGGGGCAAACTTCCGGATCGTCTCGGGATTTCGTACTTCGCGCATGTAGTAATAGACGTTCAAGAGCTGGACCCGCCAGACGCCGAGTAGCCGCGGGCTGTGGGGATCACCTTCCCGGTCGGTGAAGGCGTGATGCTTTCGATGGACGGCGACCCACTCCTGGCGACGCTGTCCCGTCGTCAGCCACAGCACCGTGCGAAAAAACACATCCGCGACCGGGTGCACGGCCAACGCTCGATGCGCCAGGGCCCGGTGCAGGTAGATGGACGTCGCGAATACGGCGAGTTGGGTCAGCGCAATGGCGACGAGGGGGGCGATCCAGATGTGAGTTGACACGGCGTCCTCTGTCCACGATGAGTGGAGAACTCATCGTCGCAACACTGCCGGGCGCAACGCCCCGGTGCGTCCAACGGTCGCGTTTCTGGATTGTTCTCTCGATCTCTCAATTTCCCCGCCGATGGGGCTCATGGTCGCGGCTCTTCCGCGGGCTTCCGGCCTGGAGGTTCCTGCGTCCGCCCTCGGCTCCCCCTGCTCGACGCCCCAGACTCCGAAGGCGGCGGACCGCGACGGCCTGATCCTCGACGTTGGCAAGGAGAGCCCGGTCGCCATCCCGCTTCAGTCCCTCCTCGATAAGGGCCCGGAGGACGATCTGGAGGCTCACCGGCAGCTTGAGCGCGGCCGTCGCCCTTCCCGCGAGGACGCGAGCCTGCCCAAGCACGTCCTCGGGGAGAACGAGAAGCACTCTGGTCTTATTCGCAAACATCGCCACCTCCGCATCCTGCGGGCCCGCTCTCATGCCTCACGTCAGCCTCATCGCCATTATATAATGCTGTCTTGTTATATAATTTATACTATGATATATCTCGCAAGATGCTGAAGACACAGGCGGAAGTGCGAGACTGACCACCGACTACCAGGTAATGGACAATGGCCCAGGACATTATCCCGCTGGGACCTGTCCCGGCCCGCGAGTCCGCCGCCCAAGTCGGGAAGAGCGGCCACGCGGAGCGCGCATTTTTAGAGTGCCGACGTTACGTGGCCCTCTCGCGATCCGTCGACAGGGAGGCAGTGCGTGCTGAATGACATTATGGCTGTGGGCGTCGTCGTCGCGGTCGTGGTGGTCGTTGCCACGATCCTCGGGGCGGTGGAGCTCGTGCGGAAAGTGCTGGGCTGAAGAACTGGGAATTGCGTACCGCTCAGGCACGATCCTCGGGGCGGTGGAGCTCGTGCGGAAAGTGCTGGGCTGAAGAACTGGGAATTGCGTACCGCTCAGGGGTGGCTGTGTCATACTCACCGTGTCTGGTTCGGTTGTTGGTTCGCTGCGGACCCCTTCCTCATCAGACCGTGTCTCTGGTGCTCGCTTCCGCTGTTCCAGAGCGTGCTCGTTTATCGCGGGAGATCCAGTCGGAGGTGTGCGATGGCGCACAAACTGTTCATCGGAGGCCTGCCCTTTTCGACGTCGAACGATCGGCTTCGCGAGGTGTTCGCGCAAGCGGGCGGGGTTGAATCGGCGACGGTCGTGATGGAGCTAGGCACGGGTCGCTCGCGCGGTTTCGGCTTCGTCGAGATGGCGACGGCCGAGGAGGCGGAGGCGGCGGTCAAAAAGTTCAACGGCCAGGAAATGGATGGCCGGACGCTGAGGGTCGAACTCGCCAAGTCCTCGGGCTCGGGCGGTGGCGGGTACCGGAGCGGTGGGCGCGGGGGTCGCTACTAGGCAGGCGTCTCGCCGGGCTGGGGCGGGTGCGGCATCACGTCGCCCGGCCTCAGCCCGACGATCGCTCGGCGCGCCTCGAACTCCGAGATTCTTGCGCGCCCTTGTACCTCTGCAGCTGCTGCTGAACGAAATTGCGTCCTCGATTCCTCGATGAGGGCGCCGGCCTTGTCCCGTATTGCCCAGATCCACCACGTCGAGTGCCCTCGGACCGCCACAATCTGAAGTGTCATTGTCATGTCTCTCCCGGAGCTAATGTCGCTGGTGTTCCGAGGCTCGCCCGCCTCGGGGTGCAAGGCGGCCGATCTTCAGGGGCGCGCCAGGCCAGAATTTGCGCTGGGCGCCGATCAGGCTGGCCGCCCCCACGAACGCGACGACGATCGGCGCGACCATGCCCCCATCCGGAGACGTCCCCAGGGCCTGAACGATCCAGTACGCGAGAGCGCTTCCCGGAAGGGCGAGAGCGATATCCCAGACCAGTCCGTAGCCGCCGTCCTTCATGAGGGATGCGGCGAGCCACGCGGCAATGAGCCCTGCGACAAAGACCGTGAGGAACGTTCCTGGGGTCATGACTCATCTCCCTTTGTCGGCTTCAGACTCCTAACCGGGCGGCGATCTTGTGCCAGGTCGAGTTGGAACCCCAGAAGTCTGAGCCTTATGAGAGGCCGCGCCGGTTCACCGCGATCTAGCTTGGACTCCTAAACAATATCATCATACAAATTATATAACAAGTATCAAATTATATCTCATTAGACGACGCAGCAATCGCGCCTTAACCGTTCGTCAGGCTCGTTGCCGTCCGTCCCTCAGCGCACAACGCGCTGAGGGACCGCCGCTTGGACTCCTAAACAATATCATCATACAAGTTATATAACAAGTATCAAACTATATCTCATTAGACGACGCAGCAGTCGCGCCTTAACCGTTCGTCAGGCTCGTTCCCGTCAGTCCCTCAGCGCACAACGCGCTGAGGGACCGCCTATCAAGGGCGCACCGCCAGGATTGACAGTCACCAGCGCTTCGCATAACGTCGCGCCATCGAATCCAAGGAACGAGCAGTCGCGCTCCCTCGCGGAGCGAGCCAACGTGAAGCGGAGGAGAGAGCGTGATGAGCAAATTCGTGAAGGTCGCAACGACCGATGAAATGGCAAACCAACTGGCGAAACACCTCGCGATGGACGGGGAGAAGATCGCGTTGTTCAAGGTCGGGGGAGCGTTTTACGCCCTGAGCGATACCTGCACCCATCGAGGGGGACCGTTATCCGAAGGCGATGTGGAGGGGACCGAGGTCACCTGCCCCTGGCATGGTGCGAAGTTCGACCTGAGGACAGGGGCCGTCCTGGGACCGCCGGCGCAGACGGGTGTTAAGGTCTACCCGGTGAAGGTGACGGGCCGCGACATCGAGATCGAGATCTGATGAAGTCCACCAAATATCTTCTCATCGGCGGCGGTCTTGCTTCGAGCCAGGCCGCCAAGCAGCTGCGCGCACACGACGGGCGCGGCGCCATAACGCTGGTTGGCGAAGAGCCCTACGTGCCCTATGACCGCCCGCCCCTTTCCAAAGAGTTCCTGCGTGGCGAGAAGCGGCGGGACGAGCTCTTCTTCGACCCCGAGCAGTATTTCCACGACCAGGACATCGGTCTTGTTCTCGGCGTCGCCGTGCAACGGCTGAATCTCGACGACAAGACCGCCATCCTCGCTAACGGCGAGGCCATGCGATTCGAGAAAGCCCTCATTGCCACCGGGGGTCGGCCCGTTCGTCTCAAGCTCCCCGGCGGTGACCTGCCTGGCGTGCACTACCTCCGCACTCTCGACGACTCCGACGCCATCGCGACCGAAGCGGCCCAGGGGAAGCGAGCGGTTCTCATTGGTGCCGGATTCATCGGGATGGAGGTCGCGGCGTCCCTGACCCAGCGAGGCGTTCGCGTCACCGTCATCGAGGCCCAACCCCATATCTGGGCTCGATTCGCTGATGCGACCCTCGCCGGGTTCTTCCAGGACTACTGCACGCAGAAAGGCGTCACGTTCCACACCGACGAGATCGCCACCGAGATTCGAGGCCACGACAGGCCCTC
>Ga0209801_1002120_pt1 | contig 11816 bp, 7 predicted proteins | sample GraSoiAngelo_127_FD_185884 | JGI IMG/M metagenome (GOLD analysis project Ga0209801, IMG submission 185884) | Grasslands soil microbial communities from the Angelo Coastal Reserve, California, USA - 14_0927_09_40cm (SPAdes) (version 2) | ecosystem: Environmental > Terrestrial > Soil > Grasslands ... | reverse complement strand
GCGGTTGCGAAATCCACGCGCGCAATTTGCGTCCGCCCATTGCCGTGATTGTGCGATCGAGCACCGCCAGCAAGCTGGTGTCGCGACTATTTCGCGATTCAACCAGCTCGAGATTGGTTTGCGTGGCAGCATCGAGCAGCACGTGATCGGTGGGTGCATCGCAACGCAACGACGTGAGATGATCGATATTCCGGCGAAGCTGATGCTTGAGGTAATGGACGATCGCGCCAGCGGCAGCGATCGCCTGCGGCATTCGGGCGCAGCCGAATCCATCCAGCGATTTAACTTTGAAATGTTCGCATAAGGTGAAGGCCGCCTGTTCAGCCAGAAAGGCGTAACTGTCGTAGCCGAGCGCACCGGCGATGTCGGTGAACTGCTGTATCTGCTCATCGCTGACGAGAAGTTCCGACGGCGCGATACGAGCCAATTCGTCGAAGAGCGATTGTCGATTTTCCAGTTGGGCCACTCGAAACTCGCCCGTGCTCAGATCGGCGTAGGCGAAGCCAAAAACCGTCCCATCGCCGAACACCGCGCCCAAGTAATTCGCGCGTTTTGCTTGAAGCAAATCGAGGTCGCTCACTGTACCTGCGCTGATAATCTGGGTGATATCGCGGGAAACGATCTTGCCAGGTTGCGGTTCGCTGGTCTGATCGCAAATGGCGACGCGCCGGCCAGCCTTGATGAGCTTGGTAATGTAGTTCGGCGCCGCATGATACGGAACACCGCACATCGGCACGCCGTTGCGTTTGGTCAGGGCGACGTTGAGCAGACGCGCCGCCTCGGTTGCATCTTCAAAAAACAATTCGTAAAAATCCCCTAATCGAAAGAGCAAGAGCGTGTCCGCAGGAATGCTGCCCCGCAGGCGCCGGTACTGCTGCATCATGGGAGTAAGTACGTCCGCCATCAGTTCAGTTTGGAATCAGTGAAAGCCAATTGCGAGTTTGTAATATATGTTAGACGTTTCTTGCCTGTTCGAAAGCGTGCGCGTGCAATTGACGCGCGTAAGGAATCTCATGTCTCTTCCATCTGCTGTGCAGGGTATGCTATCAGTCTTGTTCCTCATCCCCTCAACCGCCTTCTCGGCCAGGCTTGTGCAAAAGAATCCGCCGGTGCGGCCGGCCGATGCCAACTCCCCGGTATTGATTTCGGATATTGACCCAAAGCTAGCCAAGAGTCTGCCGCGGAACTTCCGCACGACTGACGACCCGCTTGAAGGAAATACCGGCCAAAAAATTCCCGCGGATACAGGTTTAACCGATCTCCATGCTTCTGGCGGAGGAGAGTTCACGGCCGATGGTCTTAAGCTCTTGTTGGGGCGAACGCGCGGGCCTGTTACCGTTTTCGATTTGCGCCAAGAGACGCATATATTTGTCAACGGTTTGCCCATTAGCTGGTTTGCCACGCATGATTGGTCCAATGTCGGTCGGACTCACGATGAAATCGAAGCAGACGAAGCTGCGCGCGTGAAATCGCTCAAGGCCGGGAGCAAAATCGTTGTTCATTCAGGAGCTGCCATCAAAAAAACCGGTGTCACCTCGAGCGCGCCGGAAAATGTGACTGTCGAGGACGCGAGCACGGAACGTGACATTGTCGAGCCCAACCGCGCGGCCTATGTCCGGCTCACGGTTACCGATCATGCGCGCCCGCTCGACGACGAGGTCGATCGATTCGTCCTCGCCGTACGGACCATACCGGAGAATGGTTGGGCGCATTTCCATTGCGAAGCCGGCCGGGGTCGGACGACGACCTTCATGGTACTGTACGACATGTTGCGAAACGCGACCCGCATCTCACTCGAGGATATTGCGGGCCGTCAGCAGCTGCTTGGCTACGATTATGATGTGCTTCGTCCTGCTGGTCCAGGAAACTGGAAAGCGCCATATACCGATGACCGGATTGCTTTCATCCGTGCCTTCTACGATTACGCTCGCGCCAATCCTGTCGGTCGACCACAGCTTTGGAGCGAGTGGCTGAAGTCAGGGATAAAATAAACAAAAAAGTCAAAAAACAACTTCATCCTTATCGGTATGGCTTGGTTTTTGCGCTGCGCTTCAAAAGCGGAGGCTGCAGGTGAGGGGAGTTGAACCCCTGTGACAATCCCTGCCTACGCGCATTGGCTGTTTCATTGGTGCCAAACATCAAAAGAGACCGCAGCGAGCACCTGTATCTTTTACGCTACTAAAGAAGCAATTTCTCGATTTGTTAGGTGAAACGGCCTACGTGGAAATATCGCGCATTGGGCGACGGTGGTTGAGACGCACGAGCACACTGGCGATTTCAAAGCGTGGTAAGAATTGCATCGACCTATCGGGTGAGCGTATCGACCACAGTGTGCACCGCTCTTCTTGTACCCTTCACAACGCTCTGTCCGACATTCTTGGCTGTCTTCGCAGTGCTCTTTGCCACGTTGGCTGCCGTGTGGACGGGGCCAGCCCGGACGTTACCAATGGAGACGGCGACGGCCAGAATGATCGAAAAGAACACTCTCATAGTACTAAAGTATTCGTCGCCGCCAGTTCGCGTGCGCGCCAACCTGATTGTTCGTTGCGGTTGGATCGCCGATTCTAGTTCGACAAACGCAGTCGCCTTCTCATCAGCGTGCACAAACGTAACGCTTCCGGTCGCTGCGATATGCGTCAGCAACGAAGATTATTTGCCTTCGACGATCCACGGTTGACATACATCCCCAACTCTAAGCGGCTCTGCTGAAACGGTCAGCAATCATCTCCCACGCGGCAACGACAAAATCACCGCCTCCGCACTACCGGAGAGCCTTTGGGTGCGCTGTTTCTGTTCGTGTTTGAAACACCGTGCGTGCCGCGTTCAGGTATTGCAGCGTTTTCTGCTTTTCCTGCGGGCTGTTGTAGTCGCTCCGCGCCGTTGCGCCAGCGATCACGCGATCGAGCCAGCTGACAAAATAGGCGGCGTCCTCCGGCGACCGAGGCGCCTGCCGATCAATCGTTACGTAGATCGGGCTGGTGCTTGCATAAGGATAGATGTCTTGTACCTTCGGGTCGGCGTGATCGTTCCAGGCACGCAGAACCAGCCAACCGCTGGCAGGAATCTCAACGTCCCCACTCACGTCGGCTTGGGTGCGCAGCTGGTCAAGGCGATGACTTGCGATGACGCGACCGTTGAAAATCAACTCGAAGTGATCAATTGGCACGATTGAACGCAGAGATGCGTGGTACGGTAGTGTCGTCGGATCGGCCAGTGGGATGTCATCCCCCGGATGCTTGCCGTCCAAGTCCAGACCGAGCAAGGGGCCATTACTGACGAAGGTCCGGCCCTGCTTCAGGCCTGAGTGCAGTTTTTCGGGCGTCGTCTCGCCCACAATGGCGATGAATACCCGATTCATACCGACCGGGCCGCGCAACGAGGCGTAGTTCGTCATCGCATCGGTACCTGCGCCGGCTGGCAGGCGAAAACCAAGATTGAGCAGGCGATACCAGATGTCGGCGGTGGAGCGGTGATCGGAGAAACCCACCAGTTCGTAATAATCGGCGCTGCCTAAGGCAACGTCGGCCGGAAAGGCATTACTGAGCTCGAGATCCTTGTCGGGGTTGACCGGCCCATCGAATGGATGCGCACATCCGACCAAACCATGCTGCGCGTGTGCCAGGCCAGCGATCACGCCATTGTGCGGATATGGACTGGCCAGGGCCGATTCCCGATAGGAGGAAAAATCCGGGGTCAGGAAATGATCATCCAGATCGAGCAGGCCGAGATGTCCCCAATAACTGCTGTGAAATTCCTGTGCTTGCATCAGCAGCACTTTGTCTTTACGCAATGGCTGGGTACTGAACTGCCCGATGTCCGGGACGCGCTCTTCCTTGTTAACGATCAGGTTGTAGACGGCATCCAGGTGTTCAGCACGTGCTTGTTCGATCAAATTCTGAGGAGTGTTGTGATAGTGTCCACCATAATTCATGTGCACATGCAGGTCGGCGCTGGCGAAGTGTCCATATTGAGGCGGCAAGCGCAGTGGCTGGAGCGAGATCGTCGTCGTATTCCCACTTTTCGTGATGGCGACGTTTCGCTCTGCAATCGCGTAGTCGAGGCCACGAGAGACCTGCAACCGCGCGGCGCCGCTCGGTAGGATCAGGGTGCATTCACCCGGGCAGTGGAAGTAGTGGTTTTCAAACGCCTGAAGGCTGCGATCAAAGCCGTCGTCGGCATGCATCCAGGCAGTGTCGGGCGCATAGGCACGGCCGTCGGCAGCAATAACACTAACTCGCGCCGGCACCTTTTTGCCGTGCTCGTCGCGCACACTGAGCTGGAGGCGGCCGACCTCCTTTAGGTAATGCCGTTGCGTAGCGTTGATGCGAGTTCGCGCGCCGCCCACAATCTCCTGGACCCAGAGCGAAGTGTTGCCCTCTTCGTTGCTGATATAGCCTATCCGGCTGCCATCTGGCGAAAAGCGTGCCTGAGTACGATCGAACTTTCCGAAGGTTAACGGCAACGGCGCGGACCCCTGCATGGTCGTCAGCCAGAGCTGTTGCCACTGGCGGCCGTGATAACTGCTGAACAAAACCCGACGGCCATCGGGTGGGACCTGCGGCTGCGCGCGCCACGCCGTTTCTTCGCTGAAGATTTTTTTCAGATCTTCGGGCGCATTCACTGGCACTGACCAGACATCGCCGGTTCCATAAGCCACTTCCCGATTCGACACGAACAACAAGTGCTGACCATCAGGCGTCCAAGAAGGATTGATCGCGTGGTCCGTGGGCGCGTAGTAGTAGCGATAGACGTTGCTCGTGTGCTCAGGCAACAAACGTCTTAGATCGGTGAGGCGGTCGTCGGCTATCTTTGCGGCATAGAGGTTGAAATGACCGCTGTCAGCGGTGGAAACGAATGCGACCTGGCGGTCATCCGGTGAATAGCGCGGTTCGACATTGACATCACCATGCGTGGTTAGCGCAACTTCCCTGTGGGTTTGCAGGTCGAGCTGCCACAACTCGAGAGCGTCGTTCTGGTAACGCGTGAATATAATGTGTCGGCCATCATGGGACCACTCCGGCTGGTAGTCGTAGCCCCCCGCGTGGGTGAGTTCCTGCGCCTGATCGCTACCGATGCTCTGCCGCCACAGCGAACCACCCATGCTGTAAACCAGCTCTTTGCCATCAGGCGAAAATGTCAGTGCCGATGGGCCCGTGGTCAGCTGTGGCAGATACATTTCACGATAGTAATAATTGTGCGGCAGCTGGATTTGCGCCAACACCGTCTTGCGCTCGGCCATTACCTGGAGGGGAGACAGTAACAACAACGCGCCCAGCAGGATCTTATGCTGACGCATAATCATTCCTACTATTGGGCGAGTGCTTCGAGCAGGGTGGCCTCTAACAGAGTGATGGCCTCGTCCACCTGCGCGACCGACACAGTTAGCGGCGGTATGAAACGCACGGTGCTCTGCCCGCAGGGGAGCAAGAGCAGGCCTCGATGAAATGCACCTGTGATCACCGCATGACACGACTCTGTGCACGGTGCGCGGCTGGCTCGATCACTGACCAGCTCCATGCCGATCATCAGCCCTTTGCCACGGACCTCGCCGATGATCGGATGCCGCGACTGCAATTCGCGCAGGCGTGTCATGAAATGGGTGCCGACTTTCTCGGCATTGGCGGCGTACTCGCGTTCGATCAGGTCGAGTGTCACCAAGGCGGCTGCGCAACAGAGCGGATTGCCGCCGTAAGTGTTCGCGTGCGCGCCGGGCTTCCACTGTTGCATGATGGTTTTTTTAGCCACGACTAGGCCAATCGGCAGGCCGGAACCCAAGCCCTTGGCCAAGGTCATGATGTCGGGCTGGACATCCCAATGCTGACAGGCGAACATCCTGCCGCTGCGGCCCACGCCGGACTGCACTTCATCGAGAATCAAGAAAATGCCGTGGCGATTGCACAACTGGCGCAAGCCGCCCAGAAACCCATCGGGCGGCACCACGTAGCCGCCCTCGCATTGAATCGGTTCGACCAGGATCGCGGCAACTTCGCTTGCCGGCACATTGCTGCCGAATAAGATGTTCTCAATGTAATTAAGTACGGCCTGACCTTGATCGTCGCCCGCGAACAGCGGCCGGTAAGGATTCGGAAATGGCACGTGGGTGACACCTGGCATTGTCGAGAAGCCTTGCTGCTGCGTGCACTTGCTTGCAGTGAAAGCCAGCGAACCCATTGTGCGCCCGTGGAAACCACCGAGAAAACCAATGAAGCGCGAGCGTCCACTGACATAACGCGCGAGTTTCAGGGCGCCTTCCACCGCTTCGGTACCCGACTGGCAGAAAAAACTGAGCACTGGCTCTCCCATCGGCGATAGCGCATTGATTTTTTCGCCGAGTGCGACTTGCCTTTCATGCGAAAAATCAGGCGAAATGTGGAGGAACTCGTCTGCAGCATTCTTGATCGCCTGAACCACCTGCGGGTGTGAATGGCCGGTGCTGCACACGGCAATGCCGGCGGCAAAATCCAGGAACCGATTGCCGTCAACGTCCCAGACTTCGACACCGCGACCATGCGACATCACGAACGGGTACTCGCGCGGATACGAGGGCGATACCACTTCGGCGTCGCGGGCCAGGAGTGCCCGCGCTTTGGGTCCAGGCAATTCGGTTCGGATGGCGGGATGGTTATCGAAATCCTTGTTCATGGGTTGACATGGCTTGCTGGGGCCGGACGCGGAGTTTTCTTCGACCGGCGTGTATTACTGGCATGAGCAATCTCCGTTCGCTTATGCAGGTCGCGGAGGACGCGCAGCTCGTCCGCGGTCGGCGCTGCGACGACGTCCATCCTGTCGGCAACTGCCAGTGGCCAGCCTGTGGCCGCGCGGATCCTCTCGACACTGACATTCTCATAGCGAGCGACTAGAGTGAGCTCCTGCGACCCGGTCGCCGGCTTGAGCACGCCCAAATCAGTGATTACCGCCTGCGGCCCGGCACCGGGTATAGCACGCCGTGCTCGCTCGCCATGTCCATTGATGAAGCCTGCGCTCGTGCAAAAATCCAGTTTCGCGACAAAGGTTCGCGGTGATTGCTTCAGTACCACAAAAATTTGCTTGGCGTGGTGGGCAATTTCCGGCGCACCACCGGCGCCCGGCAGCCGCGTCTTCGGTTTTCTGTAGCCGCCGATGACAGTAGAATTAAGATTGCCAAAGCGATCAATCTGCGCCGCGCCAAGAAAGCCGACATCGATGCGGCCAGCCTGCAGCCAATAGGAAAAAATTTCTGGTAAGGGTACTACGGCGGTCGCGGTCTCGGCCAACTCGCCATCGCCGATCGACAACGGCAATACCCTGGGGTGAGTGCCGATGGCGCCGGACTCGTAAATTAGCACCATGTCGGCGGCGTGAGTCAGGCGCGCAAGATTCGCCGCGGCGGAAGGCACGCCGATGCCGACGAAGCAAACACAGCCTGGCCGAATCAGGCGCGCGGCTGCGATCGTCATCATTTCGTCCGGAGTATATGAATTTACTGAGCAGGAATGCACGCTCATGCCGCCTCCGCCAAGCTGTCCAGGAATTCCGCGTGGTCGCGACTACAAAGCACGTGACGGGTGATCCAGTCAGTGAAGCGCTCACGGTCGCGGGCGATCTCATCCCAAGCCAGGTAAAAGGCGTTGTCCCGTGCGTAGTAGCCATGCGCATAAGAGGGATAAGCACCCGTAGGTACCTCGGCAATCGCTGTGACTATCCAGTGTGGCAAAACGATTGCATTTATGGGCGCCGCGAGGGACTCGACGATTTCTTCAACCGTGACGATCAGCGTGCTTGCCGCCAACGCCGCCTCTTTCTGGGCACCAACAATGCCACGGATAAAAATGTTGCCTTGGCGATCCGCGGCTTGCGCGTGTAATACGGTGACATCTGGATTGATCGCCGGCACCGTGGCGATCGCCGCGTTTGTGTAGGGGCAACGTACTTCGCGCACCTGCGGGTTGGCGCCTGGAAGATCGGTTGCGACATAACCGCGCAGCATTCCGAATGGTAAGCGGGCCGCGCCTGCGCTATAGGCCGCCGCCATCCCCGCGTGCGAATGTTCGTGGATGCTCAATGGCCGCGGCCAATCATTCTCGACCGCATCGCGCAGCCGATGCAGCGAACCGACGCCGGGATTGCCACCCCAGGAAAACGTCAGGGCGCGGGCACACCCAGCGCCAATCAATTGATCGTAGATCAGGTCTGGCGTCATCCGGATCAGATGCAGATCGCGTTTTTTCTGGCGCAGGATCTCGTGTCCGGCAGCGAACGGAATCAGATGGGTGAAGCCTTCCAGCGCAATGCTCTGACCATTGTGGATATATTGATCGATGACTTCTTGTAAGCTGCCGAGCTGCATCGTCTACTCCACTTTTGTCTGTGATTGTTCGCGCTGGTATTGCGCTAGATAATAGAAGGAGGCAATGCCCTTGCCCGAGGAACCCGATCCTTTCCAGCCGCCAAAAGGCTGATAACCGGGCCAGGCGCCGGTCGTGGCCCCCTGTGGACGATTAACGTAGGTGACTCCCGCCTCGATGTTGTCGAAGAAGTAGGCTGCATCTTCGTCATTGCCGTAGCACCCGGCAGTCAGTCCGAACCGGGAATCATTGGCCAGCCGTACGGCCTCACTGCGATCGCGCACCCGACAAAGCATGGCGATAGGCACGAACATTTCCTCGGCAAACAGGGGATGCGTAGACGGCGCTTCTGCCAGAGTCGGTGCAACAAAATACCCATGCGCCAGCTCACCATCGGTCAGACGCTGGCCGCCACAGAGAACGCGACCGCCGTTTTCGCTGAGTTGCTTGCTATAGCGCTGGTAGTTTTTCAAGGCGTTGGCGGTGGTCACTGGCCCGAGCCAGTTTTCCTGTCGCGAAGGATCGCCGATGGTAACAGCGGCGATTTTTTCCTGGAGTTTTTCGATCAGCGCATCGGCCACCTCGTCATCAACATAGATTCGCGACACCGCCGAGCACTTCTGTCCGCTCAAACCAAACGCTGAACGCATAATCCCGTCCGCCGCGCGGTCGAGGTCGGCGTTCGCAGTCACAATGCAGGCGTTTTTACCGCCCATCTCGGCGATGCACGGCCGCGGGTACGGGCCATTGGCCATGCTGCGATAGATATGCATGCCAACGTCAACCGATCCGGTGAAGGTTATTCCGGCGGTATTCGCATGCTTCAGCAGCGTCTCCCCAACCACGCTGCCGCTACCATTGAGATAGTTGAAAACTCCGCGCGGAGTGCCAGCATCGCGTAAACAATCTGCGAGCAGGCGTCCCGACCACGGCGTATCGCTGGCCGTCTTGAGCACGACGGTGTTCCCGGTGATCAGAGCTGCAGCCACGGGCCCGCCTGCGAGTGCAAAAGGAAAGTTATATGGTGCGATGACGACCCAGGTACCATAAGGCTTCATCACGCTGCGATTGTGCGAACGGAAACCCGGTAGCGGATCGTCGGGCAGAAGATGATCGAAACCGTTTTGTCTGACAAAATCATCAGCGTAGAGGTTGAAGAAGTCCGCCGTCTCTTGCACCTCGCCCAGCGCTTCCATCCGGTTCTTACCCACTTCAAGCGCCATGGCTGCAGCGATGTGATAAACGCGTTCTTCGATCAGCGTCGCGACGCGCTTGAGCAGACGCACACGCTCGGCCATCGGTGTTGCGCGCCAGCTTGGGAAAGCAGCGTGTGCGGCTACCATTGCGTCGTTCGCATCATCGACAGTGGCGAGCGGGAAGTGGCCGAGGATGCGGCGCTGGTCAATAGGACTGCGCCGCGTGTCGTGGCTCGCGGCGACGCGGTCCTTGCCATTGATATAAAGAGGGTGAGTGGCGCCTAAGGAGCGATTGAGTTCGGCTAGCGAAGTATCAAATTGCGTGTGCATGTCCGCTGGCGGGTTGAACATGGTCGCGTAAGTCAGTTTGAAGCTCATGCGGACTCGATTTCACTAATCAGGCGATCGAGAAACGCCAGGGCATCGCTCAGTTCGCGTTCTTCAATCACTAAAGGCGGTGCCAGGATGATCAGGTTCCCGCGTACCGCAAAAGATACCCCGCGGGCGAGCGCTTTTTGGACAAGGGCCGTCAGTTGCGGGGGCGTTTGCGGCCAGGGTGCTAGCGGTGCGCGGCTGGCTGGGTCGCTGACCAATTCAATGACCGCGAACAACCCATGACCACCGCGCACATCGCCGATCAAGCGATGTTGTTGCTGGAGGCGCTTTAATTCGAGCAACATCGCACCACCCAAACGGCGCGAGCGCTCGATCAATTTTTCATTTTCGTAAGCGCGGATTGCCGCCACTCCGGCGGCGCAAGCCAGGGGATGACCACAATAAGTCAAGCCGGTGAACAACATCTGCGTTTCTAAACGCCTGGCGACATTTTCGTTCGCCACCACGGCCCCGAGTGGCAAATGTGCACCAGTCAGCCCCTTCGCGAGTGTCATCAGATCGGGTTTGCTGGCGTCACCGTATCGTTGCCACGCGAACCATTCGCCACAGCGACCAAAGGCGCTCATCACTTCATCGGCAATCAGGAATACGCCGCGCGATCGTGTAAGCTCGCGTAAACCCGGCCAGTAATTGTCCGGCGGCACGATGCCATTAGTGCCGGCATTGGGTTCCATCAGGACAGCGGCAACTGACTCTGCACCTTTGCGGTCGATTTCATCAGCAACCGCCGTGACGGCACGCTGGCCGCACTCGACTTCGCTGCTGCTGGCAAACGGGCACCGATACGCATATGGCGACGCGACCTGCGCAACGGCGTAACGCTCCGGATCAACTTGGTGATGAGTGCGCGCGTCTCCGGAGAACGCCATGCAGGCGTAGCTGGCGCCGTGATAGGAACGATCGCGAGTGATTATCCAGCCATTCGCGAGGCCACGCGCTTGTCGCGCGAACTTAACAGCGTGCTCGTTCGCGTCGGCACCAGCCACCGTAAAAAATACGCGACCATGCTCAAAACCAGCCTTCTCGAGCAAAGCTTCCGCTAGTTCTGCACGTGGTTGGGTACCCCAGGCGGAGGTAATAAAACATAAACGCTCAGCCTGCTCAAGGATCGCTTTAACCACCGCGGGATGCTGATGCCCGAGGTTACTGCATTCGGATAGACTGCTCATGTCCAAATAATCATGGCCGTCGGCGTCCCAGAAGTGCGCGCCGCGTCCGCCGACAATGGTCGGTGCCTGCCATTGGGCCGGCACACACCAGCTGTGCAAAACCGTATCGCGTTCGCTGATCACGGGAGACGCCTTTCGGGAACCGTTAGTTTGGGGGGGGTTCGATAATCGAACATTAATTCGCATTGCGCACGACATAAAATCCTATTACCCTCTCCTTGTCAATCAATTCATTGAATCCTCCTTCCATGGTGTTCCGCCCGTCGTTCACCGATAGCCCCGATTACATTCAATCGCTGGACCGCGGCTTGCAGGTACTGCGCGCGTTCAATCGCGAACGGCCCCGTTGCACCCTGTCCGAAATTGCAGCGCAGATCGGCTTGTCGCGTGCGGTGGCCCGGCGCAGCTTGTTAACCCTGCAACACCTCGGCTATGTGGCCGCGCAAGACCGGCATTTTTTTCTGACACCGCGAGTGCTCGAGCTGGGCTACAGCTATCTTTCTTCGTTGGACCTGACTGAGTTGGCGCACGAAGCGATGGAACAGTTGTCGCAGCGGGTGGGCGAGTCGTGTTCGATGGCGGTACTGGATGGCAGCGAGATCGTCTATGTAGCTCGCGTGGCGGTCCGTCGCCTGATGAGTGTTGCGCTCGGTGTGGGCGCGCGGTTGCCCGCATTCGCCGCCTCGATGGGTCGCGTCCTGTTGGCGGACAAATCGGACGCCGAGCTCACT
>Ga0209801_1002118_pt1 | contig 11818 bp, 10 predicted proteins | sample GraSoiAngelo_127_FD_185884 | JGI IMG/M metagenome (GOLD analysis project Ga0209801, IMG submission 185884) | Grasslands soil microbial communities from the Angelo Coastal Reserve, California, USA - 14_0927_09_40cm (SPAdes) (version 2) | ecosystem: Environmental > Terrestrial > Soil > Grasslands ... | reverse complement strand
GTTCGACGACGAGCGGGTCTACGACAGCGACTCGATCCTGCGGCTCGACCGCGTGCCGCGCACGCTCACCATCGTCGGCGCGGGCGTGATCGGCTGCGAGTACGCCTGCATGTTCGCCATGCTCGGCACCAAGGTGACGCTCGTCGACGCCCGCGCTCGCGTGCTCGACTTCGCCGACGCCGAGATCGCCGAGCTGCTGGTCGCCCGCATGCGCGAGCACGGCATCACGCTGCGCCTCGGGGAGGAGGTGGCCGAGGTGCGACGCGAGACGACGGACCGCATCGTCGCCGAGACGCGCAGCGGCAAGGCCGTAGTCGCCGAGAAGCTCCTGTACGCGGTCGGGCGCGAAGGCAACACGGCCGACCTGGCGCTCGAGCGTGCCGGGCTCCGGGCGGGGCGGCGCGGCCTCATCGAGGTGAATGCGCAATTCCAGACGGCGGTGGCGCACGTGTACGCCGTCGGGGACGTGATCGGCTTCCCGAGCCTCGCCGCCACGTCGATGCACCAGGGACGGCTCGCGATGGCGCATGCCTTCGGCCTGCCCGTGAACGGCGAGGGCACGCGGCTCCCGTACGGCATCTTCACCATCCCCGAGATCTCGATGGTGGGCGAGACCGAGGAGCAGCTGACCCGCGCGCGCGTGCCCTACGAGGCGGGACAGGCCTTCTTTCGCGAGATCGCGCGCGGCGAGATCATCGGCGATCGGGCGGGCATGCTGAAGCTGCTCTTCGAGCGCGCCTCGCACCGGCTCCGAGGCGTGCACATCATCGGCGAGAAGGCCTCCGAGCTCGTGCACATCGGCCAGGCCGTGCTCGCCTTCGGGGGGCCGATCGACTACTTCGTCGACACCGTCTTCAACTACCCGACGCTCTCGGAAGCCTACAAGGTGGCGGCCTTGAACGGGCTCAACCGGCTGTAGAGAATGCCGCGGACATGCAGGGCTGGGAGAGGCTGACCTGGATAGCGTGGGTGATGTTCATTCCAGCCGTCGCTTGGCTCGTTTCGCTGCTGCTCCCCAGATAGTGTCGCCGCGCGTGACCATGGAGCGGGCGGAGTTCGAGCGGCTGGTTGTCGACGCGCTCGACGAGATCCCGGCCGATTTTTCCTCCTTTCTTCAGAACGTCGCGGTGGTGATCGAGGACGAGCCGGCGCCGGCGCTGCTGCGCAGCCTCGGCCTCGACCCGCGACGCGCCACGCTCTTCGGCCTCTATCAAGGCGTGCCGCTCGCGGCCCGACCGCACGACTTCGCGGGCCATCTGCCGGACCGGATCACGATCTTCGCCGGCCCGCTGCTGCGCCACTTTCGGACTCCGGCCGAGCTCCGGCGCCAGGTTCAAACCACCGTAGTACACGAGATTGCACACTTTTTTGGTCTCGACGACGCGCATATCCGTCGCTTGGGCTACTGAGAATTGACACTCAAAACGGGCTCCGGCATCATCCGGAATTCGCGTGCCCGTCCCTCGGTTCATGATCGCCGCCGCGGCGGTGCTTCTCGGATCCGCTCCGCAGCCGGCGGGCGCCGCGGAGTCCACGGCCCTCGAGCTCGCCAGGCGCGGTCTCGCCGAATGCGAGCAGGGTCGCCGTTCGACGGGGCGCGACGAGCGTCAGGCGCACTTCCAGATCGGCCAGGCCCTCGGTGACCGGGCCGTGGCGCTGGACGGCCAGTCGGCCGAGGCGCATTTCGCGGTGTTCTGCAACATGGGCGAGCTCATGCGGCTCGACGGCGAGACGCTCTCCTCGGTGTTCCAGCTCCGGCATCTGATGGCCGAGATCGACCGGACCCTCGAGCTGAACCCGGACTACACCGAGGCCATGGCGGCCAAGGGCATCCTGCTCATCCGCCTGCCTCGCCTGCTCGGCGGCGACGCGCAGCGGGGCGAGACGCTGCTGCGGCGCGTGCTGCAGAAGGACCCGGAGGCCGTCGAGTCGCGGCTGATGCTCGCCAAGACGTGCGAGTCGCGCGGCGACCGCGACGAGGCGCTCGCCTTCGCGACCCGCGCGCTGCAGATCGCGCGCGAACAGGGCCGCGCCGACAAGGTGGCCGAAGCGCAGGCCACCCTGGCCGAGCTCCACGCCGAGCGCTGATCGGGCGCGGCGATGGCCCCGCCGCTCTCGCCCGAGACGCGCGCGGCCACGCTCGCGCGGCTGCCGGCCGAGCGGCTCGACCTGCTCGTCGTCGGCGGTGGCATCACCGGCGCCGGGATCGCGCGCGACGCGGCGCTCCGCGGCCTCGTGGTCGCGCTCATCGAGCGCACCGACTTCGCCGCCGGGACGAGCAGCCGAAGCTCGAAGCTCATCCACGGCGGCGTCCGCTACCTCGAGCAGGGCGACGTCGCGCCGGTGCGCGAGTCGGCGACCGAACGTCAGGTCCTGCGAAGGCTCGCGCCCCATCTCACGGCCCCGCTGCGCATGGTGATGCCGACCTACGGCCGCGCGATGCACGCGAAGCTCGCCGTCGGACTCTGGACCTTCGAGAAGATCGCGAGCGTGCCGGCCGACGAGCGGCACGCGATGTGGAGCCGAGAGGAGACCCTCCATCACGAGCCCACGCTCGACGGACGGCATCTCTTCGGCGCAGCCACCTTCACCGAGTACCTGACCGACGACGCGCGACTCGTGCTCGCCACCGTGAAGGGCGCGCATGCGGCCGGCGCACGCTGCGTGAATCACGTCGCGGTCACCGCGCTCGACCCGGGGTCGCCCGAGACGGTCGTCCGGCTGCACGACACGCTCGGCGGCGCCGACTACCGCGTGTCGGCCCGCGTGGTGGTCAACGCCGCCGGCCCCTGGGTGGACGAGGTGCGGGCGCTCGCGGGCGCGCGCGGGGGCCCCCGCCTCCACCTGACCAAGGGCATCCACCTGGTCGTCCCGCACGCCGGGCTGCCCGTCCGCCATGCCGTCGTGATGCAGGCACGCGACCGCCGCTCGGCGTTCGCCGTGCCGCGCGACGGTGCGACCTACATCGGCACGACCGACACCGACCACGGGCCGCCCGTCGACCATCCCGAGGTGACCGCGGAGGACGTCGACTACCTGCTCGACGCCGCCAACCGCTGCTTCACGGGCCGGCCGCTCGCCCCGACCGACGTGACCGGCACGTGGGCCGGCCTTCGTCCCCTGCTGCACGAGGAGGGGAAGCGGCCGTCGGAGATCTCGCGCAAGGACGAGATCATGGTGGACGCGGCGACCGGCCTCGTCTCGATCGCGGGCGGCAAGCTCACCACCTATCGGCGGATGGCGGAGCGGGTCGTCGACCTCGTGTGCGAGCGCCTGGGTCGCCGCGCGCCCTGCCGGACGGACGGCGTGCCGCTCCCGGGCGGCGAGCGCCTCCCCGAGGAGGTCGCGCGGCAGCTCCCGGCGCTGCCCGCCGGAGCAGCCGAGCGGCTCGTGCGGCTCTACGGAGCCGAGGCGGAAACGATCGCGGCGCGCGGCGGCGAGACGGTCCCGGGGCTGCCCATCGTGCTCCGCGGCGAGGTGGAGCACGTCCTCGACGCGGAGATGACGCTCACGCTCGAGGATCTCCTCGAGCGCCGCACCCGCCTGCTGCTCTTCGATCCCCACCAGGGCCTCGATGGGCTGGAGGCGGTGGCGAGCATGGCGGCGGCACGACTCGGGTGGACGTCCGCCCGGACCGCCGCGGAGATCGACGCGTATCGCGCCCTGGCGGCCAGCTGGAGGATGTCATGACCGAGATCGGCCGGGCCCTCGTCCGCGAGCTCGGCGCCGACCGCGTCGCGGAGGACGCCGCGACGCTCGCCGCCCATCGCACGGACTACTGGATCCTCGCCCATCTGCGTGCGCGCCAGGGCCGGCTCGCGGGCGGACCCGCGTGCGTCGTCCGGCCGCACAGCACGGCCGAGGTGGCGGCGGCAGTCCGCACGGCGCAGCGCCTCGGGGTGGCGGTGGTCCCGTACGGCGCCGGCTCGGGCGTGGTGGGCGGCGCCACGCCGCCCGACCGCTCGCTGGTGATCGACCTCTCGGCGATGAACGCGCTCCTCGAGGTGCACGACACCGCGCTGTACGCGTGCGCCCAGGCCGGCATGCTCGGCGGCGCCTACGAGGCGGCCGTCGGGGCGCGCGGCTACACGAGCGGTCACTACCCGCAGTCGATCGACCGCTCGACGGTCGGCGGCTGGGTGGCGACCCGGGCAGCGGGGCAGTTCTCCACGCGCTACGGCAACATCGAGGACCTCTGCCTCGGCCTCGAGGCGGTCCTGCCGAGCGGCGAGATCGTCCGCACGGCGCCGGTCCCGCGCACGTCCGCCGGTCCGAGCGTGCGCGAGATCTTCCTCGGCAGCGAGGGGACGCTCGGCGTGATCACCGAGGTGACGCTGCGCCTCCACCCGCTCCCCGAGCGCCGTGAGCTCGCGAGCTTCGCCTTCCCGACCTTCCACGACGGCCTCGAGGCGATGCGCCGCATCGTCCGTGTCGGCTGGCGGCCGGCGGTGCTCCGCCTCTACGATGCGCCGGAAGCGGCACGCAACTTCTCCGCCTGGGCGGCGGCCGACGCCTGCCTGCTGCTCGTCGTGTCGGAGGGGCCGGCGGGCCTCGTCGACGGCGAGCTCGCCGCCAGCGCGGCCACCGCCACGGCCCTCGGCGGGTCGGCCGTGGGGCCGGAGCCGGTGGCGCACTGGCTCGAGCACCGCAACGTCGTCCCGTCGTGGGACTTCTTCCTCGATCGCGAGATGGTGGCCGACACGATCGAGGTGGCCGCCACCTGGGACCGTCTGGGCGCCCTCTACACCGCGGTGACCACCGCGCTCGGCGGGGTCGACGGAGCGCTCGTCGCCAGCGGCCACAGCTCGCACTGCTACGCGCAAGGCGCGAACATCTACTTCACCTTCGTGCTGAAGCCCGCCGTCTTCGCCGACGCCGAGCGCCTCTACCTCGAGTCGTGGTCGCGCGCGCTGCGGGCGACGCTCGACGGCGGCGGGACCATCTCACATCACCACGGGATCGGGAGGCTGCGCGCCTCGTGGCTGGCCGAGGAGCTCGGCAGCGCCTACCCGGTGCTCCTGGCGCTCAAGCGCGCGCTCGATCCGGCCGGGATGATGAACCCGGGCGCGCTGATCGCCTGAGGCCGCCCGGCCGCGTGCGTCTCACCTGAGCTCCGGCCCGGCGAGGACGGGCGGCGGCCGCAGCACCGTGCAGAGGACTGGCAGCGGGCCTGCCCGGTCGTCGTCGATCGTCGCGCGCGGCGTGCCCGCGACCAGGGCGTAGTGCACGCGGTAGCGGTGCCCCGGCTCGGCGTTGAAGGTGACGGCGCACGGGGTCTGGCTGCCGCGGCGGCTGGCCCGCTGTGGGTCACGCTGGACGATGAAGGTGTGCATCCCCGGCAGCACCTCGACGGTGTCGGCCCGACACGGCCGTCCGTCCACGCCCGTGACCCAGCCGTACGCGGGCACGAGCGGGACGAGCCCGTGTCGCCAGGTGCGCGTCGTGACGATCGCGACGCGGTCCTTCGAGACGCTGCCGCTGTGATGGGCCGAGACCGTATGCGTGCAGGCGCACGCAAGCGCGACGAGGGCTAGGAGCACGCTCCCGGCGGCGTGCCGCGACATGGCGCAACGCTTATGGCGCGGGGAGGGGTCGCGCGCAAACGATCGGCGCTCAGGCGGGCTCGGTCGACACCTGCAGGAAGAGCTCCTCGACCAGCGGCTCGAGACCGGACAGGCGGGGGTCGGACGGCAGTCGCTCGTCCATTCGATGCCGACTCTCGCCCGTGCGTGTCACGACGACGACCTCACGCTCCTTCGGAAAGAGGAGCCATACGACCGCGACGCCCCGCTCGAGGTACCAGCGCGCCTTGTCGCGGAGCGCTGCCCTGCCTTCGTAGTGCCCCGCCACCTCGGCAGCCAGGATGGGGGTGCCGCGCCCCAGCCCCGGGTCGCGAACGTCCACGTCGGCGCGGCGCCAGACTGCGGCGTCCGCGCCCCGCGTGTCCTCTCCCAGCCGCACGCCGGCCTCGTTCGTCCCGACCACGAACCCTGGATGGGAGCGGACCCATATCCCCAGCGTGGTGACCAGGTCGGCGACCGTGTGCTGCTGCATCTTCCCGCACGGTGGCATGTAGAGGAGCCTCCCCTCGACCCACTCGAGCCGGCCCTCGACGCGCGGCCACGTCTCGAGCCGCGCAGGGTCGAAGCCGTCGGGTGGTGTGAGCTCGACGGGGAAGCGCACGCTGGCGGGGACCTGGATGGTCTCCTCGTCGACCTCTCTGGGGGCGGGCCTCGCCATGGGGGCCACGCTAGTCCCGCCCCCAGCGTGGGTCAACGCATCGGACCGGAATGCCTACGACTTGAAGAGCCGCTCGCGGTCCGTCTGCATCCGCGCCATGTAGTCGCGCTCGAGGACGGCCGAGGGCTGGTACTCGCGGTCGAGCCGGCGGCGGAGCGTCCAGGTCTCCCGCGCCGCCCGCACGAGCGCCCGCAGCTGCTCGGGGAAGAGGCCCTGGAAGCCGTCGGACTTGGCGATCAGCGGGTTCGGATGGGCCTCGACCAGGACGATCGAGGCGCCCGCCATGATGCCGGCGAGCGTCGCGGGGTGCACGAGATCGCGGATGCCGGTGCCATGCGACGCGTCGACCGCGACCGGCAGGCCCGAGAGCTGGTAGTGAAAGGCCGCGACCGACCCGACGTCGAGGGTGTTGCGCGTATAGCGGGTGGCACTCGTGATCCCCCGCTCGCAGAGGATCACGTTCTCCTTGCCGCCGCTCATGATGCGCTCGACCCACAGCAGGTAGGCCTCCGTGTCGAGCGAGTTGCCGCGCTTGTGGATGACCGGCAGCGCCGTCGTCCTGAGGCGGTTCAGCAGCGCCTGGTTCTTGCTGTTCGGCTCACCCACCTGGAAGCAGTCGACGCCGGCGTCCTCGTAGACCGGCACGTCGCCCGGATCGAGGATCTCGACCACCGTCGGCAGCCCGAACTCGCGACCGGCCTTGACGATGAGCGCGAGCCCCCGCTTGAGGGACTCGGTGTCCGTCGAGCCGAGCCCTTCCCAGCCGCTGTAGGGGCTCGACCGGTACTTGACGACCCCGCCGCGCAGGCACTGGCCGCCCGCCTCCTTCACCATGCGGGCCGCCTCGATGATCTGCGTCTCGCTCTCGACCGAGCACGGGCCGGCGATGACGACGAGCTCGTCCCCGCCGCAGACGACGGGGCCGATCGCGACGGTCTGGTAGATGGGTTGGTCGGGCGACCCCTTCTGCGCCGCGCGCTTGTACGCCTTGGAGATGGGGATGAGCTGCTCGACGCCCGCGAGCTCCTCGATCTCGCCCTCCGGCAGGCGCGAGATGTCGCCGTAGACGCCGATCAGGGTGATCTCGGTGCCGACGAGCTTCCCGGTCTTGTAGCCCAGACCGTGAAGCTTCCTCTCGACCGCGGCGACCTCGTCCTTGGTCGCGTCCGGCCGCATCTTGACGAGCATGGCTTGCTGGTCTCCTTCGCGACCTTTGTCGGCGGCGCCCTATTGCAATAGAAGGCGGGGCGGTGCGTCAAGAGGCCCCGAACTCGTTCGTGCTGGCGCTCGACGCGGGCACGACCGGCGTGCGCGCGCTGCTGCTGGACGGCTCGGGCGCGCCGCACGCCGAGGCGTACCGCGAGGTGCTGCCGGCCTGCCCCGCGCCCGGGCTCGTCGAGCACGACACCGAGACGCTCTTCCGCGCCACGCTGGACGTCCTCGGCCAGGCGCTCGCGCACGCCCCGCGCGACGGCGTGCGCGGCCTCGGGATCACCACGCAGCGAGGCACCGCCGTCGTGTGGGAGGCGGGCTCGGGCCGCGCCGTACATCCGGCCATCTCGTGGCAGGACGGCCGGACCGTTCGACGCTGCGCCAGCCTTCTCGCGGACGGCGTGTTCGTGAGTCCGCTCGCGGCCGCCACCAAGGTCGAGTGGATCCTCGACCGCATCGATCCGGGGCGCGACGAGGTGCGGGGCGGGCGGCTCCGCTGCGGCACCCTCGACGCCTGGCTCGCCTGGCGGCTGTCCGGCGGCGCCGTGGCCGCGACCGACGCCTCCAACGCCTCGTGCAGCGGCTTCTTCGACCTCCTCGCCCGCCAGTGGAGCGCCGCCATCCTCGACGCGCTCCGCGTGCCGGCCACGGCGCTGCCCGAGATCGTCGACTCCGAGGGCGTCCTCGGGGCGATCGACCCGGCGCTCGGTCTTCCCGCGGTCCCCATCGCGGCGCTCATCGGCGACCAGCAGGCCGCGATGATGGGGGAGCTCCGGCTCACGCCCGGCGAGGTGAAGATCACCTACGGAACCTCCGCCATGCTCGACCTGAACGCCGGCCCGGACCCGCTCTGGTCCATGCAGGGCGCCTACCCTCTCGTCCTGTGGCGCCGCGCCGGACGCCTCACCTTCTGCCTGGAGGGCACCGCCATCACGGCGGGCGCGGCGATAACCTGGCTCCGGGACGGGCTCGGCGTCATCGCCACGCCGGCAGAGAGTGGGACCCTCGCGGCCTCGGTGCCCGATGCGGGCGGCGCCTGGGCGATCCCGGCCTTCCAGGGCCTCGGCACGCCGCACATGGACGCCGACGCGCGCGCCGTGCTCGGCGGCATCTCGCGCGCGACCACCCGCGCGCACGTGGTGCGCGCGATGCTCGAGGGCATCGCGTGGCGCTGCCGAGAGGTCTACGACGCGCTCCGCGCCGACTGTCCCTTCCCGCCGCCGGCGGCCCTGCGGGCCGACGGGGGCGCGGCGCGCAACGATCTCCTCCTCCAGCTCCAGGCGGACGCGCTCGGGCTCCCGGTCGAGCGGCCGGCCGTCCTGCAGGCGGCGGCGCTCGGCGCCGGCTATCTCGCCGGTCTCGCGACCGGCGTCTGGGCGACCACCGATGAGCTCCGGGCTGCCTGGCGGCGCGAGCGCCTGTTCGAACCGTCGATCGGCGCCGACGAGCGCGCGGCACGCTTCGCCGCCTGGCAGCGCCACGTCGCCGCCGCGCGCGACGCCTGAGCGGCTTTCCGCCGGCGCGCCCGATCGAGTAAGGTGCCCTCCATGGCGACCATGCTCCGCCTCGAGCGGCAGGGGCCGCTCGCGGTCCTCACGCTCGACCGCCCGCCCGCCAACGCGCTCAATCGGGAGTTCTTCGTCGCGCTCTGCACGACCCTTCCGGCGCTCCGAGCGTCGGACGTGCACGGCGTCGTGGTGACCGGCACCGGGCGCTTCTTCTCCGCCGGCCTCGACCTGTTCGAGATCCTGACCTACCAGGGCGCCGAGGCGAGCGCGTTCATGGCCCGCTTCGACGACGGCTTCACCGGCCTCTTCGCGCTCGAGAAGCCGGTGGTGGCGGCGGTGAACGGCCATGCGATCGCGGGCGGCGCCGTACTCGCGGCGACGGCGGACTTCCGCCTCGCGGCCGAGGGTGACGGCCGCATCGGCCTCACCGAGATCCAGGTCGGCGTCCCCTTCCCCACCTCGGCGCTCGAGGTCGTCCGCTTCTCGTGCGCGGGACCGTACCTCCCCGAGCTGCTGTTCCACGGCCGGACGTACGCACCCGAGGAAGCCCGCGTCCGCCGGCTGGTAGACGACGTCGTGCCCGCGGCCGAGCTCCTGCCACGCGCGCTCGCGCTGGCCGGCGAGCTCGCCGCGCGGTCGCTCGCCTCCTTCGCCGCGAGCAAGCGGGCGCTGCGGGCCGACGGGCTCGCGCGCATCGCGGCGGCCCGCGCCGGGGGCGAGGACCCGATCTGGGCCGTGTGGCGAGCGCCGGAGACCCGCGCCGCGATCGAGGCGTTCGCGGCGCGCGCCATCGGCAGGCGGAGCCGCCCGTGAGCGACGCGCCGCTCGCCGAGCGCCTCGCGGACGAGGTCGCGGCGATCGACCGGGCGAAGCTGCCGCGCGCCGTCCTCGAGCGGGCGCGCGATCTCTTCCGCGACTACCTCGGCGTGGCGCTCGGCGGGGCGGGCGAGGAGTCGAGCGTCGTGCTGCGGCGAGGCCTCTCCGGGCTCGGCGCCGGCGGGAGCGCGACCGTGCTCGGCGCCGCCGAGCGTCTCTCGGTGCCGCACGCGGCGCTCGCCAACGGCGCCGCCGCGCACGCGCTCGAGATGGACGACACCCACCAGGGCGGCTCGATCCACCTCGGCGCGACCGTCTTCTCGGCCGCGCTCGCCGCCGCGGAGCTCGCGGCCGCCGGGGGACGGACGGTCCTCCACGCGGCGGTGGCGGGCTACGAGGTGGCCGCGCGGCTCGCGATGGCGCTCGGCCCCGCCTCCCATTACCGCCGCGGCTTTCATCCGACCGGCACCTGCGGCGCGTTCGGCGCGGCGGCGGCCGCCGGGCTCGTCCTCGGGCTCGACGCGCCGTGCCTCGCCGCCGCGCTCGGGATCGCGGGCAGCCAGGCCGCCGGCTCGATGGAGTTCCTCGCCAACGGCGCGTGGACCAAGCGGCTCCATCCCGGCTGGGCCGCGCTCGCGGGCCTCCACGCCGCGACCCTCGCCCGCGCCGGGTTCCGCGCGCCGACCACGATCCTCGAGGGCCGCTCCGGGTTCCTGCACGCCTACTCGGACGGCGCCGACCCGGCGGCGCTCGCGGGAAGCGGCGACTACGAGCTGCTGCGGACGAGCGTGAAGCCGCACGCCTGCTGCCGGTACATGCAGGGTCCCATCGACGGCGCGCTCGCGTTGCGCGCCAGCCACTCCATCGACCCCCCGGACGTCGAGCGCATCGAGGTCGGCATGCTCGCCGCCGGCCACCCGATCGTGTGCGAGCCGCTGGACGCGAAGCGCCGGCCCGCCTCGGTGGTCGACGCGCAGTTCAGCCTCCCCTTCGGGATGGCCGTCGCCCTCGTGTGCGGCGCCGCTTCACCCGCGGAGTTCGCGCCGCCGCGGCTCGCGGACCCGACGGTGCTCCGGCTTGCGGCATGCGTGGTGGGCGTGCGGGACAGCCGGCTCGACGCCGTCTTTCCGCGCGAATGGCCGTCCTGGGTGCGCATCACGCTGCGTGACGGCCGCGTCCACGAGGCGTCCGTGTCGCATCCGCGCGGCGACCCCGAGAACTTTCCCGCGCCCGCCGAGCTCGACGCGAAGTTCCGGACGCTCGCCGCGCGCGCCCTCCCGGAAGCGGCCGTCGCCCGCCTCGCCGCGGCCGTGGATGCCTTCGGCGAGGCGCCGCGCGTCGCCCCGCTGCTGGCCGCCGCGGTCCCGCTGGCTGGCTAGCGCAGCCGAGCGTCATCGAAATGGCGGTCGTCACGCGGCGGCCCGCGCCCGCCCTGCGCCGCGCCTTGGCCCAGCGCAAGCAAGCGCGCGAATTCGTTTCGGTTCGCGACCCGTCCGCTCCTGGCACCCCGGTTGCACAACGGCACAGCGCTCGCGCGCTGTGCGGCGCACCGAGGAGAGGACGTGCGGACCATCAAGACGCTCACCATCGCCGCTGCACTCGCGACGATCGCGACCGGGGCGCGCGCCACCACGTTCGTCGCCATGACGGAGCGGGCGCTCGCCCGCGCCGCCGATGCCATCGTGGTCGGCACGGTCCGCTACATCGAGACGGTCGCCGCCGCGGACGGCACGATCAACACGCTCGTGACGGTCGAGGTGGAACAGGAGGCGAAAGGCCACGTCGGCCGTCTCGTGGTGCTCAAGCAGCCAGGCGGCCGCGTGAGCGGGCGCCAGTTATGGATCGCCGGCTCGCCCACCTTCACGGTCGGTGATCGCGAGCTGCTGTTCCTGAGCGCGTACCGCGACGGCACCGCGCGCACGACCGCGCTCGGCATGGGGCAGTTCCATCTCTCGACCAACCCGCTCACGGGCGTGACGCACGCCGAGCGGTCGCTCGACGGGCTCGTCGTCGGCGCCCGCAGCCCCCGCCGGCGCGTGCTG
>Ga0209801_1002113_pt1 | contig 11832 bp, 6 predicted proteins | sample GraSoiAngelo_127_FD_185884 | JGI IMG/M metagenome (GOLD analysis project Ga0209801, IMG submission 185884) | Grasslands soil microbial communities from the Angelo Coastal Reserve, California, USA - 14_0927_09_40cm (SPAdes) (version 2) | ecosystem: Environmental > Terrestrial > Soil > Grasslands ... | reverse complement strand
GACCATCGCCTGCTTCAACACGATTGGCCGGTCGCCGTCCGTCAACGGGTCCGCCTGGGCTCCCCAGTGCACGAAGCCGGCGACGTTGGTCAGGGTCCGGCTCTGGCGGCGCAGGTCATCGACCTCTGTCACGCTGACCGGGAGCTCCACGGTCGGATCACGGAAAGTCCAGAGGACGACGATCCGATCCGGATCGCGCAGCGGCAGCTTCCGCAGCACCACGGCGTGGTAGGTCGTGAAGATCGCCGTCGCCATCCCGATCCCGATTGCCAGGATGAGCACGGCCGTCGCGGCGAAGGCTGGCGCGCGGCGGAGCCGGCGAAGTGCGATGCGGAGGTCCCGGAGCAGGATGTCCATCATTCGGACCTCAGAGCCACCATCGGATCGACCTTTGTCGCGCGGCGGGCGGGGAGCCAGCACGCCAACAGCGTCGTCCCGGCCAGCAGCACGGCGACGCCCCCGAGAACGCCGGGATCCGTCGGAGCGATCTCGAACAACAGCCCGCGCAGCAGCCGAGTGGCGGCGAGGGCCCCCGCGGCCCCCACAGTGATTCCGCCGAATGTCAGCGCCAGACCGCGTCCCACAATCAGCCCCAACACCCGGCCGGGCCCGGCACCGATGGCGATGCGCACGGCGATTTCCCGCGTGCGTCGCGAGACCGCATAAGCGGCGAGACCGTATATCCCCGCTCCCGCGAGCAGCAGTGCGATGACCGCGAACACGCCAAGCAGCACCGCGTAGAACCGCTGCGCGGCGATCGACTCGGCGAGCAGGGCGCTGAGCGGCGACACCGCATCGAGCGGAACGGTCGGATCCACGCCGCGCACCGCCAAGCGCAGCGCGTTCAGCGCGTGCCGCGGCTCGGCCGTCGTCCGCACAAGCACCTTGAGGTAGGGGACCGGATCATGGTCGAGCGGCTCGTAGATGTGGGGTGGCGGGGCCTTGGCGGGTGACTCCTGCCGCGTATCCCCCACCACACCCACCACCGTTCGTGGGATCGTGTCGAAAAAGCTGAGTTGCTTGCCGAGCGGATCTTCCCTGGGGAAGTAGGCGCGCGCCGCGACCTGGTCGATGACGACCGTGCGCGGCTCGGCAGCGTCGAGGGCCCGCCCCCGCAGCAACGGCACGCCGATGACGCGGAAGTAGTCGGCGCTGACGGCAGCGATCCATGCCCACGGCCGGTCACGGTCCGGCCCCCGCCCGGCGACCCTAACTGACCCGATCGCCCCACCGTCGAGCGGAATGCCGCTGGCGATCGCCGCCGTGGTGACGCCCGGAATCGCTTGCGCCTCCTGGAGCGTCTGGTGGATCCATGCAAGTCGCCGAGGTGCGGTGTCGTAGCGAATACGAGGCAACTGCAGTCGGACGACCGCGACGTGCGCGGGATCGAAGCCGACATCTACCCGCGTCAGTCGCAAGAAGCTGCGCCCCAACAGGCCGGCGGCGCACAAGAGGACGACCGTGAGAGCGACCTGCCCGATGAGGAATCCGTCGCTCGCACGGCTGCGCCAGCCGCTCCCCTGGCTGCCACGCTGTATGGCGTCGGCCGGAGGAACGCGGGTCGCGAACAAGCCGGGGGCCAGTCCGGCCGCCAATCCGGAGCACGCGCCGATTCCCGCCGCCACGCCGAGCGCCCAACCGTCCACGGTGACGTCAGCGACCGCTGGGAGCTCTCCCGCACCGAGCGAAACGAGCACCGGGACCCCCCACGTGGCGAGCGCCACCCCGAGCACGCACGCGCCGCCCGCGAGGACGAGGGCTTCGGTCAGCGCCTGACGCACCAGGCGTCCGCGCGTCGCGCCGAGCGCGACCCGCACGGCGAGGTCGGGCCCCCGTGACGTCGCCCGGGCGAGCAGCATTCCGGTGACGTTCGCGCAGGCGACGAGCAGCACCAGCCCCACCGCGCCGAGCATGAGCAGCAGCGAGGTGCCAACGCCTCCCACGAGGTAGTCCCGCAACGGGGTGACGACCGGCAACCAGCCGGTATTGATGGGATCGGTCGCCCACGACCGGCGCGTGATCTCGTCCAGGCGATGTTGCGCGCCAGCCGCCGTGACGCCCGGCCGCATGCGGGCGACTACCCAGAACCCGTGCTCCTTGGCCAGACTCGCGCCGCTCGGACCCGAGAGCGCGTGCCCCAGAGCGGTCCAGAGTGCCGTGCCGGCGGGGTAGCGGAACCGGGGCGGCATGACGCCTACGATGGTGTACGTCGTCGCATCGAGAGTGACCGATTGACCGATGGCGGCGCGGGTCCCACCGAAGCGCGATTGCCAGAACGCGTAACTGAGCACAGCAACGGGAGCCGCCCCCGGGTGATCCTCGGCCTGCAGGAAGGCGCGACCAAGCAGTGGGTCGGCTCCCAGGAGTGGGAAGAAGCTCGCGGAGACCGCCCACACTTGTACGCGTTTTACCTCGCCGACTCCGAGCAAGCTGGGATTCGATCCGGTGTAGGCGGCCGTTTCCTCCAGCACGTCTCGAGCGGCGCGCCACGTCTCATAGGCGGTGATAGTCGAGGTCGCGCCAGCGCCGTACTGCGGGAGCATCTGCTTCAGATCCAGCAGTCGATCCGCGCTCGGGAATGGCAGGGACCGGACCAATACGCCCTCGACCACGCTGAACATCGCCGTGTTGGCGCCGATCCCGAGGGCGAGCGTGAGTACCGCAACAGCGGTGAATCCCGGGCTCTTGGCGAGCGCCCGGAGCGCGTATCGCAGGTCGGTGAGCATGGCGGTGGTCAGGGGTCGGGGGTCAGGGACGGGACGGATTGCGCCCAGCCGCGTTCGATCGTAGGAGCGCCCTGACCCCTGATCCCCGACCCCCTGCCCCTATTCATATCGCAACGCCACCACGGGATCGACCCGCGTCGCTCGACGGGCCGGCACCGCCGCCGCCCCCAGGGCGACCACGACGAGCACTAACGGAACGACCAGGAATGTCACCGGATCAGTGGCAGTCACGCCGTACAACAAACTAGACAGCACCCGCGTAACTGCGACCGCGCCGACCAGCCCGATGACAACGCCCACAGCGACGAGCCGCGCGCCGTCGCCCACCACCAGCCGGAGCACGTCACCGCGCCCCGCGCCGAGCGCCACGCGCACGCCGATCTCGTGCGTGCGGTGCGCCACGAGATACGCGATCACGCCGGCGAGACCCACGGCAGCCAATACCATCGCCACGAGCGCAAACGCCCCGAGCAGCACGGCGCTATCGCGGCGCGGCGCGGCGGATTTGGCCAGTTCACCTGCGAGCGTAAAGATCTGCGCAGGCTGGTCGGGGTCGACTTCCTGTACTGTCCTGCGGATGGTTGCGACCAGCCCCGCGGGATCCACCTTGGTCCGGACCACGATCGTTCGGGGCGGTTCCCCACCCTGTGCCGCAGGGAAAAACACCTCCGGGGCCGCAGGGACGTCCCGAGCGAGCTGTGGGACGTCTTTCACCTCCCCGACGATGGTCCGAGACGGTCCGCCCGCCCAAACCTGGTGTCCGACTGGGTCACTGCCATGCAGCAACTCGCGGGCAAAGGCCGCGTTTACGACCGCCACGGGCGCCGCGTCGGAGCGATCCGCCAGCGTGAAGTCGCGCCCCGCGATCACGGTGGCCTCGACAGTCTTGAAGTAATCCGCCGAGACCGCGCGCAAGCTCACGTCCACGCTTCCCGGCGGGGCATCGTCGACGCGAACCGTGCTGCTCCTCGCGATGCCCCCGAGCGGTAGGACATCGGTAAGTGCCACCGAGGCGACACCTGGCAGGGCCGCCAGTCGCTCCCGCACCGCGCCGTAGAACTCGCTTCGAGCGTGGCCCTGAAGGAACCAACTCTTGGAGAGTCGTCCCATACGCACGCCGACGACGTGGTCAGCGCGGAAACCGAGATCTACCGCCAGCAGCTGCAGCAGGCTGCGCGCCAGGAGGCCCGCGCCCATCAGGAGGACCAGTGCCGCCGCGAGCTCCGCGACCACCAGACCGCTGCGGAGCCGCGCGCGGTGTACGGCAGTCCCCGCCTGCCCGGCTCCGCTCTTCAGCCCGACGACCAGGTTTGGGCGGGAGGCAGTGAGGGCCGGCGCCAGGCCGAACGCAACTCCTGTGAGCAGGGCGAGCCCGGTAGTGAACGCGAGCACGGCCGTATTGAGATGGACGTCCACTGCCTCGACCGCCCGCAACGGTGCGGCGTGCATGAACAGTGGCAAACCGAGCGCCGGTACGACGAGCCCGGCGGCCGCTCCGAGGATCGCCAGCACCATGCTCTCGGCCAGGAGCTGGCGCGCCAACCGGAGCCGGCCGCCACCTAACGCCGCGCGGATCGCGAACTCCAGCTCGCGCCGGGCGCCACGTTGGCGCAGGCGATGAGCAGCACGAACCCCACCGCGCCGAGCAGGATAAGCAGCAACGGTCGGGTGCTCCCGTACAGCCGCTCGTGCAGCGACACCACATCTACGCTGGCGTCGCGTAGAAATGGAGGCTGTGCGCTGCTCCGGGACAACAACCCGGTCAGTTCGGTCCGGGCCTGCGTGATCGAGACGCCCGACGCCAACCGGCCGACGACGTGAACGAATAAGGTGAATACGGTCGTCTTATTGCCGCTCGTCGTCTGGCCGCCGCTCCTCGGGAGGCGCAGCGGTCTCCAAAAACGCGCGCCGCTCGGAAAGTCGAAGCTGGCGGGCAGGACGCCGACGATCGTCACCGGTGCGCCATCCATGATCACGGTGCGACCGACGGCCGATCGGTCGCCGCCGAAGCGCTCCTGCCATAGCCCGTGGCTCAACAACACGACCGGCGGGCCGGTCGGTGCTTGCTCCTCGGCCATGAAGGTCCGGCCGAGCGCGGGCTGGACGCCGAAGAGCGGGAAGAACCGCGCCGTCACTTCCGCTCCCCGCATGTCCTCAGGAGCCGAGCCCCCCCCGACGATCGCCCGGGCCTCCGAGATATAGGCCGCCAGCTCGGTAAATGACCGGCTGTCGTCCCCCCATTCGAAGTAGGCCCAATGTGTCGCCTGTGCGTCCATGCGGCCGATGGTGTTGTCTCGCGGCACAAGGCCGATTGACACGATCCGGTCGGGGTCAGGATAGGGGAGGGGCCGGAGCAGGACCGCGTGGATCACGCTGAAGAGCAGGCTGTTTGTTCCGGCACCGAGCGCCAGTGTGAGGACCGCCACGGCGGTGAAGCCGGGGCTCCTGGCGAGCTGGCGGAGCGCGTAGCGGAGGTCGGCGAGCAGGGTGTCCATGGCTCAGGGGTCGGGGGCCAGGGGTCGGGGGTCAGTCCGTCTGAGATCGACGGCCGGTGCCAGCGTGCGGATGGTCGCAGCGCGTCCCCGACCCCTGATCCCCGACCTCTGACCCCTACTCATATCGCAACGCCACCACCGGATCCACCTTCGCCGCTCGCCGCGCCGGCACGTAGCTGGCGATGGCGGCGACGACGAGCGGAATCACCGCCGCCCCGAGCAGCACCAGCGGGTCCCGCGGCGACACGCCGTACAACAGCGAGCTCAGCACCCGCCCGCCGGCAAGTGCGGCGACCGCGCCGATGCCGGCCCCCAGCGCCGCGATCTTGACGCCCTGCCCCACCATGAGACCGAGTACGTTGCCGCGTCTCGCACCCATCGCCATCCGGATCCCGATCTCGTGGCTCCGCTGCGCCACAGTGTACGACAACACGCCATACAGACCCACCGCGGCGAGGACTAGAGCGAGTCCCGCGAACACTCCGAACATCGTGGTCCCGAGTCGCCACGGTCGGATCGAGGGGGCGACGAGATCGGCAAGCGGGGTCACCGCGGCGTACGGCAGATTCGCGGCGGTCTGCTGCAACGCGGCGCGCACCGGCGCGACCAGGTCTTGGGGCCGGCCGCGGGCGCGCACCACGAGCGCGGTAATGAATTCACTCGAGTCGTCGGTAAACGGGACATAGAAGTGCATTGAAGCGTCTTCTACGGCATTAAAGCGGCGGGCATCAGGCACGACGCCGATGATCCCGGCGCAGCGCTTATCGCTGCCCACCAAGAAGCACTTGCCAATAGCGGATTCGCCAGGCCAGAGCAGTCGAGCCATCGTTTCGTTGACGATGGCGACCGGACTGCCCCGGTCGGCCGGAGTGAAGGCGCGCCCGTGCACCGGCGTGCCCATGGCGGCGAAATAACCGGCGGTCACGCGCTGGTAGTATGGTCCGCCGGCCTTGAGCTGCGGGATGGAGTCGCGGCCGGGCACGGAGACGCTGGAGGCTGTGGCCCAGCCAAAGTGCCCGATGGTTGCGGCCGCTGCCTCGACACCTGGAAGGCCTTCGAGCCGAGCCAGCATCTGCAAGTTCAGCTGGTTGATCTGAGCGGGGCGGTAGCCGGCGGCGCGCAGGTCCATGGTCGCGAGCAGCGTGTGCGCCGGGTCGAACCCGAAGTCCTGGCCCGCCACGTTGCGCAAGCTGCGCGCGAACAGCCCCGCGCCCACGATCAGCGTGACCGTCAACGCTACTTGACCCACGAGCAGTGCCGAGCGCAGCCGCGATCGGCGATAGCGACCCTCGCCGGCGCCCGCCTTGAGCGCCGGTGTCAAGTCCGCCCGGCCCACCTGGAGCGCCGGCACGAGGCCGGCGAGGAACCCGGTGAGCAACGCCACTCCGCCGGTGAACAACAGGACGCGGCCATCCACCGCGGACGCCAGGGCCGGGATGTCGGGGAGCAGAAAAGCGCGAATCACGGGACCCACCCATAGCGTCACCAGCAGCGCGGCGACTCCCCCGGCGAGCGCGAGCAGCACACTCTCGGTCACGAGCTGGCGAGCGAGGCGAAGCCGGGCGGCCCCCAACGCCAAACGGACGGCGATCTCGCGTTGACGCTGCAGCGCGCGGGCGAGCAGCAGATTGGCGACGTTGGCACAGGCGACCAGCAGCACGATCACTGAAACCGCCGTGAGCCACATCGAGACCCTGGCGTTCTGCGACAGCTCAGGGCCGCGCGCATGCTGCACCGGCCCAAGCAGGGCCACCGCGTTGGAATCTCCGCCCGAGTAGACGTCCTCGGCGCGGAACGCGAGCGTAGCCTCGCGCTCCGCGGCTTCCCTACCGCCGGGTCCGAGCCGCCCGATGATCTGGAGGAAGTACGACCCGCGGTTGAGCGAGCCGGGGCCCATCAGCTCGGGGGTGGCGGTCGTGAGCGGCACCCACGCGTCCACGTTTTCCAGGTTCACGCCCGTGAACCGTTCCGGCGCTACGCCGACCACGGTGTACGAGCTACGCCCGAGCTGGAGCTGTCGCCCGAGGATCCCGGAATCGTTCTGGAAGGACGCGCGCCAGAATCCGTAACCCAGCACGACGACCGCGGGGCCGTCGGGACGGTCTTCGTCCGCCAAGTAGAACCGCCCCAGCGCCGGCCGCACCCCGAGCAGCGGGAAATAGCTCGCCGAGGCCAGCACCACGCGTACGCGGCGAGCGTCCACGCCGCGCCCCAGGCTCGCCTTCTGGGAGTAGGTGTATGCTGCGAGCGCGTCGAAGGACCGCGCTGATTCCCGGATCAGTGTGTACAGCGGATACCCGGTGATGCTTGACGTGTTCGTGCCGAAAGGAGGAAGGCGTCTGCGAAAGTAGAGCCGGACGATGCGCTCTGGGTCCTGCACCTGCGGCGGCGGCCGGAACAGCAGCGTGTCCACCACGCCAAAGATCGTGGCGTTGGCGCCGATGCCGAGCGCGAGGCAGACCACCGCGGCGGCGACGAGGGCGGGGCTGCGGGCGAACGTCCGGAGGGCGTAGCGGAGGTCTTGGAGCACGTGAGGGGTCAGGGGTCAGGGGTTGGGCGTCGGGGGTTAGGGAACGACGACGCCGACTCGGGCCCTCTGACCCCTGACCCCTGGCCCCCGACCCCTGACCCCTGTTCTTCCACCACCCGTCCATCGAACAACTGCACCGTGCGGTCCGCGTGCTGGGCGTAACGGGGATCGTGGGTGACCATGCACACCGTCGCCCCGCCGCGGTGCAGCTCGCGCAACAGCTCCATCACCGCTTCGCCGTTGGTCGAGTCCAAGTTTCCCGTCGGCTCGTCGGCGAGCAGGATCGCGGGATCGCCTACCACCGCACGCGCCACCGCCACACGCTGCTGCTGGCCCCCCGAGAGCTGCGCCGGATAGTGCTTCGAGCGGTGCGACATGCCCACCCGCTCGAGCGCCGCCTGCGACCGCTGCTTACGCTCGGCACCGCCCATGCCGCGGTAGGTGAGCGGCAGCTCGACGTTTTCGTACACCGTCAAGTCGCCGATCAGATTGAACGCCTGGAAGATGAAGCCGATGCGCCGGTTCCTGATCCGGGCGCGGTCCGCCGGCGACAGGTTTGCGACCGATCGATCTTCCAGCAGGTACGAGCCCTCAGTGGGCGTGTCGAGCAGGCCGAGGATCGAGAGCAGCGTCGTCTTCCCGCACCCCGACGGCCCGGCGATCGATACGTAGTCGCCCTGCTTGATCTCGAGGTGGATCTCTGAGAGCGCGTGGGTCTCCACCTCGTCGGTGTAGAAGACTTTCTTCACGCCTTGAAGCTGAATCAGCGGCGAACCATTGCTGGACATCGGCTCTCCTTGAGGGGTCAGGGGTCGGGGTCAGCCCAACCCCTAACCCCTAGCCCCTATTTCATTCTCACCCGATCCACACTGTCCCAGCGCGACATGTCCGACAGAATCACCTCATCGCCCGCCTTGAGTCCCTGCACGACCTCGATCGAGTTGACCGAGCTGCGGCCCACCTGCACAGGAACGCGCACCGCGTAGTCGCCGCCCTCGACCAGCTTGAACATGCCGATGGTGCTGTTGGGCTGGCCGTACGCCGGGCGGCCGACGTGCAGCACGCGCTCCAGCCGTTCGATCTCGATCGTCCCGTCCACGCTCAGATCGGGCCGCGCGCCGGGGGCCACGCCGTCGAGCGCCACGTCCACGGCCACGGTGCCGTTGATGGCGTTGGGATCGCTGCGCACGACGTGACCGGGAATGATCCCGTTGCGCGTGTCGATCGTGGCCTTCTGGCCGATCGCGACGTCTTTCGCCTGCGTCTCGGGAATCTGGAGCACCGCTTTGAGCTTGCCGGGCTGCACCACCTTCGCGAGCAGCGTGCCGGCGAGCACGTACTGGCCGAGCTGCAGCGTCAGATCCGAGACGACCCCCGAGTCGCCCGCGCGCACCTCCAGCGACCGCACCACGTTGCGTTGGAACTCCGCGATGGCGCGCAACCGCTCCACCTGCGACTGCTGCACCGCGAGCTGCGAGTCGATCGTCTCGGTCATCAGGGTGAGCCGCTCGCGCTCGATGCGGTAGCGCGTCTCCATCTCGGCGGCCTTGTCCTTCGCGAGGGCGGCGTCGTTCGCCGCGACCAGGTGCTGGCCGGCGAGCGAGTCGGCGACCATCGCCTGACGCTTGGCGTCGCCGTATTCCGTGTGGGTGGTGGCGACGACGCCCTCCTGGGTCAGGCGTTGGGCCTGAAGGCTGGTGCGCAGGCTCACGAGCTGCGCCTGCGCCGCCGTCAGCTGTTGCTCGGCCTGGAGCGACTGAATCTGGACGTCCGGGTTGGAGAGCTCGAGCAGCACCGTTCCGGGCTGCACGGTCTGCCCCGGCTGGGCGAGGACCCGATCGACGCGGCCCGCCGCGAGGGCCGTGATGAAACGAATGTGCTCCGGCACGAGCGTGCCCGGCCCGCGAACCTCGCGCACCATGGTCCCCAACCGCACCGTGTCGATCTGCACGGTGGCCCGGTCAACGCCGGGCGCGGCCGGCTTCAGGCTCGTGAGGAAAATCGTGAGCAGCACGACCGCGGCGGCGGCGATGCCGCCTTGCACGTAGCGGCGGTGCTTGGGTGCGGGTGGACGGGGAATGTCCACGCTACTCTTCCCGCAGCATCTCGGCCGGGTTCACCTGCGCGGCGCGTTGCGACGGCGCCCACGCCGCCGCCACGCACGCCGCCAACACGACCATGACGCCGAACGCGTATCCCGCCGGATCGAACGTGTCCACGATCACGAGCACCGATGCGCAGAGCTTCGAGACGCCGAGGGCAAGCACGCTGCCGGCCGCAATCCCGACCACGGCATAGCGGAGGCATTGGCGCAGCACTTTGCCGACGACGCTGACGACGCTCGCCCCGAGCGCCATGCGGATGCCGATCTCCTTCGACCGCTGCGCCACGAGATAAGACAGCACGCCGTAGATGCCGATCACCGTGAGTGTGAGCGCGACCGCCCCGATCGCCGCCGCCACCCAGGAGAAGATCTTGAACGGCCAGCGCTGCACGGCGAGATAGTCGTCCAGCGTGTGAATCTCGTTGATGGCACGCTGGTCGACGGCGGCGAGATCCACGTCGATGCGCTGCCGCGCCTGGCTGGCGTCGCCGGTCACGCGGGCCACGATCTGCGCCCCGGTCGAATCGGCGCTCGCCGGGTAGAAGACGACTGATCGCCCCAGACCGGTGCCGATCCAGCCGCTCACCGCGTTGCGGGACACCCCGATCACCCGCGCCGTGCGCACCCGAGCCAGCCGCGAATCGCGCGGCGGCTCCGCGCTGAGTTGCAGCAGTTGCCCGATGGGGTCGCGCCCGGGCCAGAGAGCACGCGCGGCCGCCTCGCTCACGATGGCGACGGGGCTACCGCGGCGCTCCTCGTCATCCGTGAACGCGCGGCCGTGGAGGATCGGGATGCCGACGACGCTGAAAAACCCAGCATCGACGAAGTCGACGCCTGCGATCTCGATACGCCGGTCGCCCGCGACGCGCACGCCCTGTGCCGGATACATGCCGTCGAGCGGCGACTGCGTGGACGCACCTATCCCGGAGACGATCGGCTCGGTCCGCAGGCGCCGCAGGGCGACGGCACGGGCGCGTTCGTCCAGGTCGAGCTGCACGACGTCGCTCGTGCGCATGCCGGTCTCGAGACGATTCGCCTTTACGGAGCCGCGCAGCAGGACGCCGGTGACGATGAGCAGCAGCGAGCAGACCCCGATCTGGGCCACGACGAGGGCCCCACGCATGTGCCCCGGCCGAAAGGCGGTGTCGAAATCGCCCCGCGAGGCCTGCACGACATTGGGACGCGTGGCCTGGAGCGCCGGGACGAGCACGAAGGCGAGCGCCGACGCGAGCGCCGCCGCCAGCACGAAGCCGAACACGCGCAGATCGGGGGCGAGGGGAATGACGTGCAGGTACGGCGCGAATTCGCCCGGGACGCTCGCGATCATCACCCGCACCCCGATGTCGAGAGCCCAGCGCGAGATGACGTAGCCGAGCGCGGCGGCGAAGATCGCGAGCAGCACGCTCTCCGTGAGGAGCTGTCGCACCAACCGCGCCCGGGCGGCGCCCAGCGCCAGCCGGATCCCGATCTCGCGCTGCCGGGCGATGCCGCGCGCCAGCATCACGTTGGCGACGTTGGCGCAGGCGATCAGCAGGACGAGGGCGAAGGCCACCGCCGCCGGCGTAAACACGGCGATCGTCTCGTCGGTGAGGGGGAGCGCGCTCGCCACCGAGACGAGATCGACGTGCGTCCAGCGGAGCGTGTCGGGCAGGCTCGCGGTGGCGTTCGCGGCCCAGGTCGCGAGCGCGGCGCGCGCCTGTCGCTCGTCCACACCGGGCTTGAGGCGCAGCACCGCGCGCAGCACCTCCGGCTGTTTCGCTCCAAAGAGGTCTTCGCTCCCCTCCAGGCGACCGAGCAGGGTGACGGGGGCCCAGAAGTCCGGCGGCACGGTGCCGATGCCCGTAAAGCCCTGCGCCGCCACGCCGACGACGGTGAGTGGAATGCCGTGCACGACCACCTTGCGGCCGACTACCCCTGAGTCGCCGCCGAACTTCCCCTGCCACGCATCGTAGCTCAGGACCAATACCGACTCGCCGT